>Ga0209918_1000175_pt1 | contig 48651 bp, 35 predicted proteins | sample SalPonD_shore_MG_FD_185712 | JGI IMG/M metagenome (GOLD analysis project Ga0209918, IMG submission 185712) | Salt pond soil microbial communities from South San Francisco under conditions of wetland restoration - Salt Pond MetaG... | ecosystem: Environmental > Aquatic > Marine > Intertidal zone... | reverse complement strand
GCTCCGCGCACGGCGGCCGAGGGCTCGGACTACTCGCGCACCTCGACGACGGCCGAGGTCGCGGCCTTCGTGGACAGCCTGGAGGCCATCGGCGCCCCGATCCGCGTGGGCAGCATGGGCCGCAGCACCCTCGGGAAGCCGCTCCTCCTGGTGGTCGCCTCGGACCCGGCGGTCACCTCTCCCTCGGAGGCCGCCGCGTCGGGGAAGCTGGTGGTCTACCTGCAGGCGAACATCCACGGCGGCGAGGTGGAGGGGAAGGAGGCGGTCCAGCAGCTCCTGCGCGAGCTGGCCGGCCCCCGCCGGGGCCTCCTCGACCGCCTGGTCGTGCTCGTGGCGCCGGTCTACAACCCGGACGGGAACGACGCGCTGGGCCCGCAGGAGCGCAACAGGCGCGAGCAGCAAGGTCCTGCCATGGTGGGACTAAGGCCCGATGGCCTCAACCTGGATCTCAATCGTGACTACCTGAAGGCGGAGGCCCCGGAGACCCGCGCCTCCCTGGCGCGCGTCTACGACACCTGGGACCCGGCCCTCATGGTGGACCTCCACGCCACGGACGGAACCCACCACGGCTACCTCCTCACCTACTCGCCCCCGCTGCAGCCCGACGCGCCGCCGGGGCCCCTCGCCTTCGTGCGCGACTCCCTGCTCCCGGCCGTGCGCGCCGCCATGGAGCGCGACCACGACGAGCCGGTCTTCGTCTACGGCAACGTGCGCGATCCCCTCCATCCGGAGGCGTGGACGACGTACGCGCCGCTGGCCTGGTACGGCACGAACTACGTGGGGATGCGGGGCCGCATGTCCGTCCTCAGCGAGGCCTACTCCCACGCCGACTTCCGGACGCGCGTCAGGGCCACGCACGACTTCGTGGCCGAGATCCTGGAGTACGCGGCCGGGCACGCCGGGCGGATCCGCGAGCTGGTGCGGGAGGCCGACCGCCGCACGGCGCTCGAGGGGTCGGGCGAGCTGCCGCGCCCCGAGCTCGGCGTGCGCTTCGAGCCGGCGAGCCGGGGCGTCGAGCCGGTGCGCCTGGAGGTCATGCGCCCCACGGGGGACACCGCGCGGGGACGTCCCGCCCTCGAGCCCACGGGGGAGATCCGCACCGTCCGGCTCCCCGTCCGCGACCGCTTCGCCGCGACCCGGACCCGGACGCTCCCGGCCGGCTACTTCCTGCCGGCGGCCGAGGGCGAGGTCGCCCATCTCCTGCGGCTCCACGGCCTCTCGGTCTCGGAGCTCTCGTCGGCGTGGACGGACACGGTGGAGGTCTTCCGGGCGGACAGCCTGGCCTGGGCCGACCGGGAGTTCCAGGGACACCACCTCCTCGGCATCGAGGGGGACTACGTGCGGGTCGAGCGCACGCTCCCGGCCGGCACGTACTGGGTCTCCACGGCGCAGCCCCTGGGCCGGCTGGCCTTCGTCCTCCTCGAGCCCGAGGGCTACGGCCTGTACCGGTGGAACGTCTTCGACCGGCTCCTGGGGAGCGAGGAGGGCGTGCTCTCGGGCCTGGTGTACGGCTCGGAGGCGGTGGCGGCCCTGCCCGTGGTGCGGGCGGTGCGGCCGCCCGGCGTGGCGCGGCGGGAGCTGCCCTGAGGCGGCGGGTCGGCCGGGACGGCGGCGGCTCGCCCGGGCCCACGGGGGGCTCGAGCGGGCCGGCCGGCCGGGCCGCGTGGGCGGCCGCGACCTAGCCTCCGTGCTCCTCGCGGTAGGTGGCCATGTCGCGCTCGACGATCTCCCTGGCGCGCTCCGCCCCGAGCCACCCGGTGGTCGCGGTCTCCTTCCCCTCGAGCGTCTTGTAAATATCAAAAAAGTACCTGACCTCGTCGAGGAGGTGGGCCGGGAGGTCCTGCAGGTCGTCGGTCTCCTCGAAGCGGGGATCCCGGCGCGGCACGGCCAGCACCTTCTCGTCCTGCCCCTTCTCATCGCGCATCTCGAGGATCCCGACCGGTCGCGCCGGGAGGACGCAGCCCGGGAAGGTCGGCTCGTTCACGAGGACGAGGACGTCCAGGGGGTCCCCGTCCGGCGCCAGCGTGCCCGGGATGAAGCCGTAGTCGCCCGGGTAGTGGACGGAGGCGTACAGGACCCGGTCCATCCGGAAGGCTTCGAGCTCCGGGTCGAACTCGACCTTGTTCCGGCTGCCGCGCGGAATCTCCACGACGACGTAGATGACCGATGGGGCGTCCGGGCCGGAGGGGAGGTCGTGGAAGTTCATCGTCGTCCCTCGCTCGGGCTCGCGTGGTCTCCGGCCGGCGGCCGGAGCCCTTCCGCTCCGCCCGGGTGCAAGAAGGGCTCCACCCGGGCCGGCGTGCGCGGGGGCCCGGAGCCCGCTCCTGGAGGCGGCCCCCGCCGTTGGCCGGGAGCCGCGCCGCGGCTAGCTTGCGGCGGCGCGAGGGAGGCGTACGGGGCGAGGGAGGAGGGCGATGACGGAGAGGCCGACACGCGGCGCCGGCGCCGGCGATCCGGACCGGTCCCCGGCGGGCGGCGGGAGCCCGGCGGGGCGGGACGCCCGGCAGGACCCGCTCGACGACCTCGAGCTCCTCCTGCGCGCCCGCTACGGCCTGGTCGTCCTCGCCACCGACGAAGAGGACCGCGCGGGGACGCTCCTCCGGCACCTGGCCGACGCGCTCGACCTGCCGCTGTTCACCTGGACCCGCACCAAGGGCCTCCGCCGCGAGGGGGCGGACGGGGCCGTGTACGGCTCGACCGACCCCGGCAAGGCGCTGGCGCACGTGGAGGCGGCGGACTTCGCGGCCGTCTACCACTTCCGGGGCCTCGGCCCCTACCTCGCGGACGACGTGGTGGGCCGGCGCCTGGAGGACGCGGTCCGCCCCTACACGGAGACGGACGGTGCGGTCGTGCTCACGGGGGCCGATCTGGAGCTGCCGCCCCGGCTCGAGGCCATGGCCGCCCGCGTGCGCCTCCCGCCTCCCGACGTCCGCGAGTTCTCCGAGCTCCTCGATCGCCTGGTGGAGGACATGCGCGAGCGGGGGCGGGTGCAGATCGACCTCGGCCCCGCGGACCGCCGCCGGCTCCTGGAGCGGCTGGGCGGACTCACCCTGCTCGAGGCCGAGAAGGTGCTCACCCGCGCCATCGTGGAGGACGGGAGGCTCGGGCCCGAGGACGTGGACCAGGTGGTCCGGGCCAAGCGCGAACTGGTCGAGCGCGACGGGCTCCTCCAGTTCCGGCCCAGCGGGGGCGGGATGGACGACGTGGCCGACCTGGCCTCCCTCCGCGCGTGGCTCGAGGAGCGCCGCGCCTTCTTCGAGGATCCGGCCCGGGCCAGGGAGTTCGGGCTCCCGGCGCCCCGCGGGATCCTCCTCCTGGGCGTGCCGGGCTGCGGAAAGAGCCTCAGCGCCCGGGCGGTGGCGGGGGCGTGGGACCTCCCGCTCCTCAAGCTCGACCCCTCCAGGCTGTACAACAAGTACGTGGGCGAGACGGAGCGGAACCTCCGCCGGGCGACCGAGACGGCCTCGCGGCTGGCCCCCGTCGTCCTGTGGATCGACGAGATCGAGAAGGCGTTCGCGTCCGCGGGGGAGGGGGACGGCGGGGTCTCGATGCGCGTCCTCGGGACCTTCCTCTCCTGGATGCAGGACCGCGAGGGGGACGTGTTCGTGGTGGCCACCGCGAACGACGTGTCGCGCCTGCCGCCCGAGCTCCTGCGGAAGGGACGGTTCGACGAGATCTTCTTCGTGGACCTCCCGGACCGGGACGCCCGCGAGGCCATCCTCGCCCTCCACCTGCGGAGGCGGGACCGGGACCCGGCGCGCTTCGACCTGGAGGAGCTGGCCGCGGCGTCCGAGGGGTTCAGCGGGGCGGAGCTGGAGGGCGCGGTCGTGGCCGGGCTCTACGCCTCCTTCTCGTCGGGCGACGAGCTCACGACGGAGACGATCGTCCGCGAGATGCGCAGGACCCGCCCGCTCTCCAGGGTCATGGCCGAGCGCGTCGCGTCGCTGCGGAGCTGGGCCTCCGGCCGGACCGTGGCGGCGAACTGAGGCCGACCCTCCCGGAGGCCGCGAGCGCGCGCCCCGGGGGCCGGGGGACGCTCGCGCCTCCCGGACGCACGCGCGCGCCGGAGCCCCCGCTCAGCTCTCCCGGCGGTCCAGGACGTAGACGTTGCGCTGGGCGGCCGGCAGGAGGATGACCTGGAACACGTTGACGTGGTCGGGGGCCGAGGCCACGTAATGGATCGTGTCCGCCACGTCCTCGGCGGTGAGGGGATGGAAGCCGTCGTACACCGCCTCCGCGCGCTCCTCGTTCCCGTGGAAGCGGACCTTCGAGAACTCGGTGTGCACGAAGCCGGGATCCACGCTGGAGACCCGGACGGGCGTCCCGGACAGGTCCACGTTCATGCCCTCGGTGAGGGCTTTCACGGCGAACTTGCTGGCGTTGTAGACGTTCCCGCGCGGGTAGACCTGATGCCCGGCCGTGCTCCCCAGGTTGATCACGTGCCCCCGCCCCGCCTCGATCATGCGGGGCAGGAAGGCGCGGCTCACGTTGAGGAGTCCTTTCACGTTCGTGTCGATCATCCGGTCCCAGTCCTCGGGGTCCCCCGCCTGGATCGGATCGAGGCCCGAGGCGAGCCCGGCGTTGTTGACCAGGATGTCCGGCACGACGCCCTCCTCGGCCAGGCGCGAAGCCTGGCGGCCGACGGCCTCCCGGTCCCGGACGTCCACCTCCGCGACCCGCACCTCCGCCCCCTGCGCCGAGCGGAGCTCGTCGGCCAGCTCCTCGAGCCGGTCCAGGCGGCGGGCCCAGAGGACGAGCCCGGCCCCGGAGGCCGCGAAGCGGCGCGCGCACGCCCGGCCGATCCCGGCGCTCGCCCCGGTGACGAGCACGGTCCTCTCCTCGATCCGGTCCATCCTGTCTCCCCCTGGGTCGCGTCGACGCGGCTCCCGCCCACCGGGTGCCGCGGGGTCCCAATGTCGGGGGGCGCGGGCCGCCCGGCCAGCGGGGCCGACGTGTCGGAGGCGGCCGCGGAGGTTATCTTGAAAGCACGGCGATGACCGCTCCCGGTGACGGGCGGGGTGACGCCGCCCCGCCCATCGCCCGATCCCTTGCACGGAGGTCTCGATGCGCACGTCGTCCGCCTGCGCCGTTCTCTTGATGCTGGGCCTCCCGCTGGCGGCCCACGGCCAGGAGCCGCAGGTCGTCCCCGTGCCCCCGTCGGGCCCCCAGTCTGCGGCCTGGCGGATGCGCATGGACGACCCGTCCGGGTCGGTCGACCGGGTCCACCTCGAGCCGGCGGAGGACGGAGCGCACATCTCCACTCGGGCGGCGGCGATCTTCTGGAGGCCCGCCGACACGGCCTCCGGGACCTTCACGGCCCGCGCGACCTTCCACGCCCGCGCCGGGAGCTCGCGGCGCGAGGGGTACGGGCTCCTGGTGGGAGGCAGGGACCTGGCCGGCCCGGACCAGGCGTACCTCTACTTCCTGGTTCGGGGCGACGGAAGCTGGCTGGTCAAGCGCCGGACGGGCGCGGAGACGGGCACCCTGAGCGGCGGATGGCAGCACTCGGAGGCCGTGGCCGAGGCGGGAGAGGGAGGGGAGGTGTCCCACGCGCTGGCCGTAAGCGTGGGCGCCGAATCGGTGCTCTTCCTGGTCGACGGCCGGCGGGTCGGCTCCGTTTCTCGGGACGCTGCCGGGCCCACGGACGGGATCGTCGGCCTCCGGGTGAACCATCGTCTCGACGTCGAAGTCACGGGTCCGGGCGTCCGTCCGGAGGGCGCAAGCCAGTGAGGACCCGTCCGGGGCGCGCGTGACACCGGCGCGTCGCGGATCGTCTGATCCACACAGGACCCTGCACGAAGAAGGGGGAGCCATGCGTGATGGGAGTCGGGGAGGTCGGAGCACGGTTGGGAGGAGCTCGGTGCGCGCGAGCGTGGCGCGGGGGACCGCCCGGCGCATGGGCGCGGGCGCCGTCGTCACCGCGGCGCTCCTCCTGGCGGCCTGCGCGCCGAAGCACGTCTCGCGCATCGACCCGAACTCGGTCACCGACCTGTCGGGGCGCTGGAACGACACCGACTCGCGCCTCGTGGCGGGGGCGCTGATCGAGCAGAGCCTGGGGGGAGGCTGGGCCGAGCGCTACTCGGGCTCGCACGGCGGGCAGCCGCCCACCGTGATCGTTGGACGGTTCAGGAACGACAGCTACGAGCACATCCCGGTCGCCACCTTCGTGAACGACCTGGAGCGCGCCTTCGTGTCCTCGGGCCAGGTGCAGGTGGTGGCCAGCCCGGAGGAGCGCGAGGAGGTGCGCACGGAGCGGGAGGACCAGCAGGAGCACGCCCGCGAGGACACCCGGGCGCGCCTGGCCCAGGAGCTGGGTGCCGACTACGTGCTCCAGGGCCAGATCCAGTCCATCGAGGACGAGGAGGGCGGCGAGAAGATCGTCTACTACCAGGTGGACGCCACGCTCATCGACCTCGAGTCGAACGTGAAGGTCTGGACGGGACAGCACCGGATCAAGAAGTACATCGAGCGCCGTCGGTTCGGCTTCTGAGAGGGAGGGACACCATGAGCGAACGGAACGTGGGACGCTCCGGAGTCCGCGATGTCCGCGCCCGGCGGGGCGGGACGCCGCTCCGCCTCCCGCTGGTCGGGGGGCTGGCCCTGCTCGCGGTCCAGGCCTGCTCGCCCAAGCAGGTCCACGAGGAGCCCATCATGGAGAACGGGGACCGGGTCTCCGTGGAGTCGGCGCAGACCGCGTCGACCGACGCCGCCGCCTCCGCCCGCATGGCGGCGGAGCGCGGCCGGGCCGACTCGATCCGTGCCGAGGCGCTGGCCTCGTGCAGCGGCGACGTGTGCGACGCCCTGGTCCGGGGCGAGGTCGCGCTCGGGATGTCGGAGACGCAGGTGCTGGCGGCCACGGGGACGACCGCCTCCGCGTGGCGGGTCCGCCGCTCGGGGCCGGCGGTCGTGCTCATGCCCCGGTCGCTGAACGACGTGCCCGCGGACGCGGTGGCACCGGTGGCCATGGTGCGGCTGGACGCCGGCCGGGTGGCCGGGTACGCCTACCGCGAGCCCACGGGGCTCAGGCTCGTGAGCCGACCCTCGGACGCCACTACGGAGGGCCGGGCCTCGGCGCTGGCCGAGCAGCTCCTCCGCCAGGGCGACGACCTGGTCGCGGCCGGCGACCTGGACGGCGCGCTCAACCGGTACGACCGGGCGGATGTCCTGCGGCCGGACGACCCGATGATCACCTACCGGATCGCGACGGTCCTGGACAAGCAGCTCCGGCCGATCGAGGCGCTGATCCAGTACCAGCTCTTCCTGCACCAGCTCGAGCTGGAGAAGATCGAGGCCGTCGGCGACCAGTACGCCAAGCTCGCCGACGCGATCGCGCAGGCGCGGGAGCGGGTGATCGTCCTCGAGAAGCAGACCAAGTAAGGGGGAGGCGATGCCGGGCGGGACCCCCTCCCGCCCCCGGCGGAGCGCGAGGAGCCGGGGCCGGGCGGCGCTGGCGGCGGCCGCGTGCGTGGCGGTGGCCGGGTGCGCGGCTCTCCTGCGGCCCTTCGGCGCCCGCACGCCCTCCGGGCTCTCGGGCTGGGACGAGAGCCTCCGGACGCTCTCCGCGGCCGGCCGCTTCGACTCGGCGCTGGCCCTCACCGCGCCCGACCGATCGGACGCGGGCGACGACCTCCTCCGCCTGGAGTACGAGGGCCTGGCCGCCCACTACGCCGGGGACCTCGAGCGGAGCCGCGCCGCGCTCGAGGCCGCGGGCCACATGGCGGAGGACCGGTACACGCGGAGCCTGGCCCGCATCGTCCTCTCCTTCGTCTCGAGCGACCGGACGCGGCCGTACCGGCCTCCGCTGACCGAGCGCCTCTTCCTCCACTACTACGGGGCCCTGGACTACCTGGCCGCGGGCGAGCGGGACGGCGCCGCGGTGGAGGCACGCCGGATCGAGCAGGAGCTGACGCGGGCCGATCCGGACCTCCTCGAGGAGCCGGCGGTGCGGGGCGTCGCGGCCACGCTCCACGCCTTCGACGGGACGGTGCTCGAGGCCTCGGGGAGGCCCGAGGAGGCGGCGGTCGCCTACCGGCTGGCGCGCCGGGCGGGCGCCGACCCGGCCGTGGCCCCCGACCCGTTCGAGCCGGCGGAACCCGTGGGTTCGGCGGACTCGGCGCGCGCGGCGGATCGCGCGGGGCCGGCCGCCGGGGCCGGGGCCGCCGCGGAGCCCGGCGGCGGTCCCGATGGGACGGCCGCGCCCCGCTCCGGCCGCGGCACGGTGGTCGTGGCGCTGGAGGAGGGCTGGGTGGCCCACCGGGTCGAGCGCTCACTCACGGTGCCGCTGTGGCCCGACGAGGTGCGGACGCTGCAGCGGACGGCCCGGGCGTCGGAGGCCCGGGGTGACGCCACCGGCGACACGGCCGACGAGGTCGCCCTGGACGTGGCCCGGCGCGGGCTCGGCCTCTCGCCTCTCGACCGGAGGTCGAGCCGACTCCGGAACGACGGCGACCGCGGCGACCCCTACATCTTCCGGGTCGCGTGGCCCGCCTTCGTGGGCGGCCTGGTCCCGGACGCCAGGCTGCGGGTGCGGGCCGGGCCGGTGTCCGGGGAGCCGCCGCTCGCGTCGGGCGGCGAGCCCGGAGCGACCGGCCCGCTCCGGGCGGACGGCGCGCCCGTGCGGGGCACGGCGCCGATGGAGCCGGCTTGGCCGGCTCCGGCCCACCCCTCCGCGCAGGGGGCGCACGCCACCGCCGACCTCTCCGCGTCCGTGCGCGCCGAGTTCCGGCGCGACGCCCCGGGCATCCTGGCCCGCACGCTCGTCCGCGCGGTGGCCAAGCGGGCCGCAGTGAAGGCCGTGAAGGAGGCCGTCTCGAAGAAGGACGAGGACCTGGGCGAGGTGGCCGGCCTGGCCGCCAACGTGGCCACCGCCCTCCTGGAGCAGGCCGACACGCGCGGCTGGAACCTCCTCCCCGCCCGCGTCCGCCTCCTCCGGCTCGACGTCCCGGCCGGCGCGCAGCGCCTCACCGTCCTCCTGGAGGCGGCGGGACGGCAGCGGGCTCGCACGCTCGACCTGGGCCCGGTGGACGTGCCGGCCGGCGGCGTGGTCGTGGTTCCGACCCGCGTGTGGGACGCCGGCGGGAGGAGCGGAGGGTGAGGTCTCGCGGGTCCGACCGGAAGCCGGAGCGCTGGCGCCGGGTCTTCACGTGGATCGCGGTGGGCGTCGTGTCGGTGGCCGTCGCGGCCGAGGTCGTCCTCCACGGGGTGGTCGACGCCGACTTCGTTGCCCGTCGGCTGGCCGGCCGTCTTCCTCCGCGGTTCGCGCTCGACGTCGGCGACGCCGGCTTCAGCTTCCTGAGGGGCTCGCTGGACCTGCGCGGCGTGGAGCTCTGGCGGGTCGGCCCCGCGGGCGGGCGGGGCGTCCCGAGGATCGAGGTGCCGTCCCTCGAGCTCCGTGGGATCCACCGCCTGGCCCTCCTGGGCGGAGGGCCCTGGCAGCTGGGGACGATCCGGGCGGACAGCGCCCGGGCCACGATCCGACTCCACTCCCTGACGCGGCGCGCCCGGGAGGGAGGGGAGGCCGCGCCGCCGCGCGAGCGCCCGGGACGGCTGCTTCCGCGCCTGTCCGCGGGCGAGGTCGAGGTGCGCGGCGCCGTGGTGGTCCTCACGGACGACGACGGCGCCCCGGTCGACTCCGTGACGGGGCTCCGGGCGACGCTCGGGGAGGTGGGGACGACCTCCTCGGGTCCGGACGGAGGGGAGCTCCGGGTGGCCGCGGGCGCAAGCCTCCACGTCCCTTCCTTTCGTCACGTGACGGCGGACGGCCGTCGGGAGCTGGCGCTGGACGACGTGACCGTCTCCACCCAGGACTCGGCGGCGCGGGTAGCGGCCGTCCGCTGGGGTCCGCCGGGCGACCCGGACGCGCAGGCCGAGGGCATCACGCTCTCGGCGCGCGGCGTCACGGCCGGGCGGGTCGACTTCCCGCGCCTCGTCTCGGACCACGGGATCGTGATCGGCCGCGTGACGGTGGACACCCTCGACGTCCGCGCCGCGGTGCGCAGGACGGCGTCTCCCCCGGAGGGAGCCGCGCCGGGCATGCCCGGGGACTGGCTGGAAAGGGTCGACGTGCCGCTGGCCCTGGACACGGTCCGGGTGGTGCACGGGAGCGCGGGCTACTCGGAGACGCCCGCCGGCGCCTCGCGGGCCGGGAGCGTCCTGTTCCGGGACGCGAGCGGGCGGCTCCTCGGGCTCTCCAACGCGGAGGGGGCCGGATCCGCGCCCGGACCCGTGGACGTGGAGGTCTCGGCCCGCCTGGAGGGCAGCGCGCCGCTCCGGGCCCGCCTCACCGGGAGGCTGGTCGGCGACTCGGCCGACCTGCACGTGTCGGGCGGGGTGGGGTCCATGCCGGCCCCGGAGCTGAGTCCGGCGCTCGTCCCGCTGGCCGGGATCCGGGTGACCGCCGGGACCGTCGACACGGTGAGCTTCGACTTCCGCATGGAGGGCAGGCGTGCGACCGGACGGCTCGAGGTCCTCTACGGCGGGCTCGACCTCGAGAAGGCCGGGGAGGGGGAGGGGCCGCCCGGCCTCCTGCGGAAGATCGGGAGCTCGATCCTCCAGCGCCGTGTGTGGAAGGCCAACCCGTCCGAGCCCGGCCGCGACCCACGCGTCGGCCGGATCGACCACCGCCGGGCGGAGGACGAGTCGTTCTGGGCGTACCTGTGGAAGTCGATCCGCAGCGGGCTGATGGACGTGGTGAGGCGGTGAGCGGGCCCGCCGGGGCGGCCTCCGGGGGCACGGTCGCGGCCGCGCCGCCGCCCTCCGGCACGAGTCGCGCCGGCCTCGTCCGCCTCAGCGCGTGAAGGTCCCCGTCAGGCCGCCCGAGACGAGGCTCGCCACGTTGGTGAGGATTCGGGGGAGGGCGAACCCGCCCGGGGAGGCCAGGTAGCGGGGCTCCCACACGGGGTCGAACTTCTCCTTGTACCTCCTCAGCCCCTGGAAGCTGTAAAAATGGTCGCCGAACCGGTAGATCAGGGAGCCGACCCGACTCCAGGCGGTGGCCAGCGGCCGGGCCTCGAGCCCCGACAGCGGCGCCATGCCCAGCCCGAACCAGCGGTAGCCCTCCTCGCGGCCCCACAGCATGAGACGGACGAAGAGGTACTCCATGACCCCATCGGGCGCGTCGGGCCGGAAGCGCATGAGGTCGGGCGAGAGCTCCGTGCGTCCGGCCGAGGTCCACAGGTTGGCGAACGCCACGATCTCGCCCCCGCGGCGGACCAGGCCGGCGGGGAAGCGCGACAGATAGCTCTCGTCGAACCTCCCCATCGAGAAGCCCTTCTCCCGGGTTCCCTTCCCGGTCAGCCACGCGTCCGAGACCGACCGGAGCTGGGGCAGGAGATCCGGCACGGCGTCGGGTCCCACCACCTCGAACACGGCGCCTTCCGCCTCGACCCCCTTCAGCGTCCGGCGCAGGCCGCGCCTCGAGCCCCCCTCCAGGCCGAAGCTCTCCAGCGGAACGCGGGCTTCCTCGCCCAGCTTGAGGAGGGTGAGGCCCATGTCCAGGTAGAGGGGGAGACGCCGGGGGGTGACCTGGTAGAACACCGGCCAGTCGTCGTAGCGATCGGCCATCTCCCGGAAGCGCCACGCCAGCTCGGGCCAGCGCTCCTCGGGGCCGATCGGATCTCCCAGGGCCACCCGGCTCCTCCCCTCCGCCCCGTACATGAGGAGCGCGTCGCCGGCCTCGGCGAACAGGAAGGCCTTGTCGCCCAGGAGCGCCAGGTTCGAAGCGGCCACCGGGGACGCGGCCACGATCCCGGCGCCGCGGTCGAGCTCGCCGGGACCGGGCGGGGAGGGCTCGGCCCGCGCGGGACGCATCAGGCGTACGAGCGCCACGATGAGCGTGAGCCCCACCGCTCCCACCGTCGCCCGGAGGAAGCGCGGGGCATCGCCGCGGAGCGCGAACCTCCACCACAGGCTGGAGCTGAACTCCACGTGCCGGTAGGAGAACAGCCCCAGCCACACGGAGGTGATGAGGACGATCCCCACGGCGGCGGTCCAGCCCGGCGAGAACGCCTCGGCCAGGAGGGAGCCCTCGCGGTGGAAGCGGTCCCGCGCGGGGACCAGCACGGCCAGGAGGAGGGCCAGCAGCAGGGCCACCTCCCACTCGAGGCCCTTGAGCAGAGAGAGCACGATCCCGAGGGCCAGGAGCGGCACGGTGAGGTGCCAGGCGGAGTCGAGCCTGCGCCACAGGCCCCATCCCAGGACGAGGAGGGCGGCGCCGGCCACGCTCGCCAGGAAGTGCGAGACTTCGATCAACGGGAGCGGCAGGAAGCCGGAGAGCCGGGCCAGGCGCCCTCCGAGCTCGGGCGTGGAGCCCGAGACCAGGAGGATGGTCCCGGCCAGGAACGTCGCCACGGCCAGCACGTAGGGGGCCAGCGACAGCGTCCACCGACCCACGGTGCCCCCCAGCCTGGCCACGTACTCGCGGTGGGTGCGGAGCTCCAGCGCCCCGTAGGTCACGCCCGCGACCAGGAGCGGGAGGAGGTAGTAGATGCCCCGGAAGGCCAGGAGCCCCGCCAGCACGGCGCTCTGCGGCCCCTCGCCCGGGAGGAGCACGAGAAGCGTGGCCTCGAACACGCCGAGTCCGCCCGGGACGTGGCTGGCCAGGCCGATCGTCTGCGCGGCCACGAAGGTGGCCAGGAAGGCCGGATAGGACACGCCGAGGTCCCGCGGCAGGAGCACCCAGAGCACGCCCGCCGCCAGCGACCAATCCAGGGGCGAGATCACGAGCTGCGCCGCCGCGACGCGAGGTGGTGGAGGGGGGAACTCCCAGTCGCGCACCCGGAGGGCCGGTCCCCCCCGCAGGGTCCACAGGTAATAGCCGGCCACCAGGGCCAGGACGGCGATGCCGAGCAGCCGCCCGGGCGTACCGCCCAGGGGAGGGGGCAGGAGGGCCGGCCCGGCCGTGAGCAGGACGCCCGAGATCATCCCCACGCCGATCCAGAAAGTCACGGAGTAGAAGGCGATGACCTGTGAGATCTCGACGGCCGACAGCCCCCAGCTCGAGTACAGGCGGTAGCGCGCCGGGGCGCCGGTGAGAAGCGGAAAGCCCAGGCTCTGGCTGAAGGCGAATCCCACGAAGGAGGCGACCCCGGCCCTCCGCCAGGGGAGGTCGCGCCCGGCGTAGCGCACGCCCAGGAAGTCGTAAACTCCGAGGAGGAGGAAGTTGAGGGCCGTGAGCACCAGGGCGGCGGCCACCCGGCCGTTCGGGACTTCGGCCAGGGCCCGGGCCACCTCGCCGGGGCGGTAGTGCCGCAGCTCCCGGTCCAGGATCCACAGCGCCGCCGCGAACAGGGCGAGCCCGATGAGGGGACGGAGCCGCCGCAACACCCGGCGCCCGCCGCCGGTGGGCGCCGGTCCCTCGTCGCCTGTCTCGGTCCTGGCTTCCACGTCGTCCACGGTCCGGGGATCGGGGGTCCGACGCGCCGGGGCGGTCGGTTCGGGGTGGCTCGCTCTCGCGCCGTCCGGTCCCGGCGCATGCCGTCCGGCCGGGCCGGACTCGAGTCGAAGGTAGCCGGACGCCTCCGGGCCTCGCCAGCGCACCCGGTCTTTGGCAGACCGCCGCCCGCATGCTAATCTTCGGGGGTCGGACGGCGGCCGGGCGCTCGCCCGGAGCCGGCCTCGCATCCCCTCGCGGACGGTGGGACCATGGAGATCCTGTACGCCATCATCGCCTTCGGCGGCGCTCTCGCCCTGGCCACGAGCCTTCGCGTCCTCAAGGAGTACGAGCGGGCCGTGGTCTTCCGCCTCGGCCGGGTCCGTCCGCTCCGGGGGCCCGGCATGATCTTCCTCGTGCCCTTCGGGGTCGAGCGCATGGAGCGGGTGAGCCTGCGGGTCATCGCCATGGACATCCCGCCCCAGGACGTCATCACGCGCGACAACGTCTCGGTCAAGGTGAACGCCGTCCTCTACTTCAAGGTCAGCGACCCGCTCCACGCGATCCTGGAGATCGAGGACTATCTGTTCGCGACCTCGCAGCTGGCGCAGACGACCCTCCGCTCGGTCATCGGGCAGGCCGACCTGGACCACCTCCTGGCCGAGCGCGAGAAGTTCAACGAGATCCTGCGCGAGATCATCGACCAGGGCACCGACCCGTGGGGGATCGAGGTCACGGGCGTGGAGGTCAAGGACGTGGACCTCCCGCAGGAGATGAAGCGGGCCATGGCCCGGCAGGCGGAGGCCGAGCGGGAGCGCCGCGCCAAGGTCATCAGCGCCGAGGGCGAGTTCCAGGCCGCCATCAAGCTCCGCGACGCGGCGGGCCTCCTGAGCGAGCAGCCCGCCTCCCTGCAGCTCCGCTTCCTGCAGACGGCGTCCGAGATCGCCGCGGAGAACAACTCGACGACGCTGTTCCCGCTCCCGATCGACCTGTTCTCGGGACCCCTGCAGGGCCTGTTCGGCGGTCGGTCCGGGAAGGGAGGGAGCCGCAGCGATGAAGGGGGGGACGGCGGCGAGGACCCGCGCGCCCTGGCCGAGCGTCGGGTCGACGAGCTGTCGGGAGAGGGCGACGAGGACGCCCCCCGCCAGCTGAGCGGCGGCGAGGGCTCGGCCGAGGAGGTGGAGAAGCGGATCGACAAGGAGCTGCTGGCCCGGAAGGCCAGGGAGAGGGCCGGCTCGGAAGGGGACGCGGGTGAGACGAACGGGGAGGGCTGAGGTGGGCGACGCAGCGCGGAGAGGACCGTCCGGTCGGGCCGTAGAGGCGGCCGGGAGGAGGATCGCTCGGGCCCTGGCGGCGGCCGCGATCGGGGTCGTGGCGCTCGGGGCGGCCGCCTGCGGCCGGGGTGGGGGAGCGGCCGACCTCGTCCTCCTGCACGGGAAGATCGTCACGGTGGACTCGGCGCGGCCCGAGGCCGAGGCGCTCGCGGTCCGGGGCGACACGATCGTGGCGGTCGGCTCGGACGCCGAGATCGGAAGGCTGGTCGGACCCGACACCCGCACGATCGACCTGGCCGGGCGGCTGGCGGTGCCGGGCTTCATCGACTCGCACGCGCACTTCATGGGCATGGGGCGGGCCCTCACGGAGCTCGACCTCATGCACACGAGCACCTGGAGCGAGATCGTCGACAGCGTGGCCGCCGAGGCCGGCCGCCGCCGGCCGGGGAGCTGGATCCTGGGGCGGGGCTGGCACCAGGAGAAGTGGAGCGAGCCGTTCTCGCCCAGCGTCCGGGGCTTCCCGACCCGGGAGGCGCTCGACCGCGCCGCTCCCGACAACCCGGTGTACCTGGTCCACGCCAGCGGGCACGCGGCCATCGCCAACGGGGCGGCGCTCCGGGCGGCCGGGATCGGCCGCGACACGCCCGATCCGGAGGGCGGGACGATCGTCCGGGACGCGCGCGGCCGGGCCACCGGGGTCCTCCTCGACAACGCGGAGGGGCTGGTGGCGGCCGCGCTCGACAGCGCCCGCTCCGGGAGGACGCCGGAGGAGGTCCGGGCCGAGCGCGAGCGGCAGGTCGACCTGGCCGCGCGGGACGCCCTCTCCAAGGGGATCACGAGCCTCCAGGACCAGGGCGAGAGCCTGGCCACGATCGACTTCCTCGAGGACCTGGCCGAGCGGGGGAAGCTCCCCCTCCGCCTGTACGTGCTCGTGAGCCAGGGCGAGGCGACGGCCGCCAACGACTCGGCGCTCCGGGCGCACCGGATGATCGACCACGCGGGCGGCCACCTCACGGTGCGCGCCATAGGGGAGGTCACGGCCGACGGGGCGCTAGGCTCCCACAGCGCGTGGTTCCTGGAGCCGTACGCCGACCAGCCCGACAACACGGGGCTCGAGGTCACGTCCCCGGAGCGGATCGCCGAGATCGGCCGCATCGCGCTCCGGGATGACTTCCAGGTCGCCGTGCACGCCATCGGCGACCGCGCCAACCGGGAGACTCTCGACACATTCGCGGCGCTGTTCGACAGCATCGGCGGCGGGGCGGACCTCAGGTGGCGGATCGAGCACGCCCAGCACCTCAGCCCGCAGGACATCCCGCGCTTTGCCCGGCTGGGCGTCATCGCCTCCATGCAGGGGATCCACGCCTGCTCGGACGGCCCCTACGTCGTCCAGCGGCTCGGCGAGAAGCGCGCCCGGGAGGGAGCCTACGCCTGGAAGAAGCTGTGGGGGACGGGCGCCGTGGTCACGAACGGCACGGACGCCCCGGTCGAGGACGTCGATCCGCTGCCGAGCTTCGCGTGCACGGTCTCCCGGAAGCTGGCCGACGGCTCGCTCTTCTTCCCCGACGAGGCGCTGACGCGCGCTCAGGCGCTCCGCACCTACACGCTGAACGGAGCGTACGCGGCCTTCGAGGAGGACGAGAAGGGGTCGCTCACCCCCGGCAAGCTCGCGGACATCGCCGTCCTCTCCCGGGACATCATGACCATCCCCGTCGACTCGATCGCCTCGACGCGGGTCGACTACACGATCGTGGGCGGGAACGTGGAGTACGCCGCGGACGCCTCCGGCGGCTGATCGCCCCGATCCCGCACCCGGGATCGGAACGGAACCTGCGATTCGGGTCGGGCCGGGAGAGCGCAGGAGCCGAACCGGGCGATCCACGGCGGGGGGCGAGAGGCGGGATGGCCGAGCACCACGAGCTCTACCGCAGGGCGCGCTGGTACGACATCGTGTTCGAGCGCGACGTCGGGCGCGACCTGGACTTCCTCTCGGGGCTCTACCGCCGCGAGCACGGCCAGCCGCCGGCGTCGGTGGTCGACCTGGCGAGCGGGCCGGGATACCACGCCCTGGGCTTCGCGGAGCGGGGCCTGCGCGCCTCGGCCGTGGACCTCCGTCCCGAGATGCTCGAGCTGGGACAGGAGAAGGCCCGCGCCCGCGGCATCGAGGTGGAGTGGCGGTCCGAGGACATGCGCGAGCTCGAGCTCGACGAGCCCGTGGACCTGGCCATCTGCCTCTTCGATGGGCTCGACGCCCTCCAGACCGACGAGGACCTCGTCCGGCACATGCGGTCCGTCGCGCAGAGCCTGACGCCGGGCGGCCTGTACGTGATCGACCTCACCCATCCCCGCGACAGCGGCTACGGCGGCTACGGCTCGTTCCGCTACGAGGGGCGTCGCGACGGCGTCCACGTCGTCATCGACTGGGCCGTGAACGAGCCGCTCCCCGACCCGGTCACGGGGGTGTGCGAGACGGAGATCCGCATCACGGTGGAAGGGGAGGGTGAGCCGCAGGTGCTCCACGACACCGCCCGCGAGCGCTTCCTGACGGCCCGGGAGATCGCGCTCCTGGCCGCGCTGTCGGGCCGGCTCCGACCGATCGCGTGGTACGGAGACTACGACCTGGACGTCCCCCTGGACGCCGGCCCGGACTCGCGGCGCATGATCGCCGTCCTGGCGAAGACCGCGTGAGCGGTCCGGTCGCCCGGGACCCCGCGCCCGACGGCCCGAGGGCCTCCTACCTGGCGCCCGGACTCGAGGCCCGTCCGCTCGGCAGCTCGTTGGAGAGGGGCGTGTTCGCGGGCCGGCCGGTCGAGGCGGGGACCGTGCTGGCCGTGTGGGGCGGCCTCGTGGTGGACCGGGTGGGGCTGGACGCCCTCGCCCCCCGCGACCGCCAGCTCACCCTCCAGATCGAGGAGGGCCTGTACCTGGCGCCGGCCGGGCCTCCCGACCCCGCCGACTTCGTGAACCACTCCTGCGATCCCAACGCGGGCCTCCGGGGCCAGGTGGTCCTCGTCGCGCGGCGGCCGATCGCGGCGGGCGAGGAGGTCTGCTACGACTACGCGATGACCGAGGTCACCGCGTACGACGAGTTCGAGTGCCGGTGCGGATCCGAGCTGTGCCGGGGACGGGTCACGGCCGAAGACTGGAAGGACCCGGAGCTGTGGGAGCGATACGAGGGCTGCTTCTCCCCCTACCTGGAGCGGCGAATCCGCCGGCTCCGGCGGGCCCAGGGAGGGGAGCGGCCGGGATCCTGACGCCGGGTGGAGCCGGCCCGGCGGCCGGCGGGTGAGCGTGCTCGAGGAGCTCAAGCGGAAGCTCGGGATCAACCGCGCCGTCCTGGCCCTGTCCGTGGCCAGGCTCGGGGACGGGATCGGGAACAGCATCCTGATCATCGTGATCCCGCTGTACGTGGCCCGGCTCCCGTCGCCGTGGTTCCACCTGCCGCAGTCGGTGCTGGTCGGGCTCCTGATCGCGGCCTTCGGGCTCGTGAACACCGCCGCCCAGCCCCTGGCGGGAACCCTGAGCGACCGGACGGGCCGCCGGAAGGCGTTCATCGTGTGGGGCCTCGTGATCATGGGGGCGGCCACGCTGGCCTTCATCCCGGCCACCCGCTACCGGGACCTCCTGCTCATCCGCGCCCTGCAGGGGATCGGGTTCGCCTGCACGATCCCGGCCTCCATGGCGATCATGACCGCGGTCACCGAGCGGGCCACGCGCGGCGGCTCGATGGGCGTGTTCACCACCTTCCGGATGATCGGCTTCGCCATCGGGCCGCTGCTCGGAGGCCTGGTGCTGGTCCATCTGGGCTTCGAGGCGGCCTTCCTGGTGGGGGCCGGCTTCCTGGCGGCGGGGATCGTGGCCGTACAGCTGTGGGTCGAGGACCCGCCCCGGGAGGAGGACGAGGCGGCGGGCCGCACCACCGCCTTCTTCGACCGCAGCCTGCTCACCCCGGGGCTCCTGTCGCTGGGCGGCGCCACCTTCGTGATGGCGGCGACGATCGCCATGATGTCCACGCTCGAGAACGAGTTCAACGCGCGCCTGGCGCAGACGGCCCTCGGCTTCGGCGTGGCGTTCAGCGCCCTCACCGTGAGCCGCCTCCTGTTCCAGGTCCCGCTCGGCTCGCTCTCCGATCGGATCGGCCGCAAGCCGGTCATCATCGCGGGCCTCGTCCTCCTGATGCCGACCACGGCGCTCCTGGGCCTCGTGGGTTCTACGCTGCAGCTCACCGCCGTCCGGCTGGCCCAGGGCGTGGCCTCGGCGGGGGTCGCCGCGCCCGCCTTCGCGCTGGCCGGGGACGTGTCGGTCGCCGGCGGCGAGGGGCGGCAGCTCAGCATCCTCACGATGGGGTTCGGCCTGGGGATCGCGGTCGGGCCGCTCCTGGCCGGGTTCCTGGCGGTGGTGAGCTTCGAGGCGCCGTTCCTCATCGGGGGCGGCCTGGCCCTCGTGGCGGCCTGGATCGTGTACCTGTACGCACCGGAGACGTCGGGTGAGAACGCCAATGCCTGAGGACAGGGTGGACGTGGTCGTGGTGGGGGCCGGGCTCGGCGGGCTCGCGCTGGTGCGCGAGCTGTCGGCGAGGGGGGTCGACGTTTTGGCGCTGGAGGCGTCGGAGCGGCCGGGCGGGGTGACCTGGACGGAGCGGCGCGAGGGGCGCCTCCTCGAGACCGGCCCGCAGCGGATCCGGCCCTCCGGCGCCGTGGGCAGGCTGGTCTCCGAGCTCGGGCTCGAGGAGAGGCTCCTCGTGTCGCCGGGCGAGCTGCCGCTCTACGTGTACCGGGACGGGAGGCTCGGCCTCGTGCCCCTGTCGGCGGGGGAGCTCGTGCGCACCGACCTGCTGTCGGCCGCCGGGAAGCTCCGGCTCCTGGCCGAGCCCCTGACGGGCGGGGTCCGTCCCGGGGAGACCGTGGACCGCTACCTGGTCCGGAAGCTCGGCCGGGAGGCCTACCTCCACCTGGTCGGGCCGCTGTACGGCGGGCTGTACGGATCGGATCCGTCCCGCATGCTGGTCGAGGAGTCGCTGGGGCACATCCTGCGGCGCTTCGGGGTGGGACGGAGCCTCGGGATGGCGGTCCTCGGGATGCTGGGCCGCCGCGGGGAGGCGCCCCCGCCGGCCACCTTCTTCGGCGGCATGGCCGAGCTCCCCCGCGCCATGGCGGAGGCCCACCGCGACCGCATCCGGTTCGGGACCCGGGTCACGGACCTGCGCCGCGAGGGCGGCCGGTGGCGGGTGTCGGCGGTGCGTCCGGGCGAGGACGCCGCGGCGGCCGCCGGGGACGGCGAGCGCGGCCCGGCCGCCGCGCGAAGCGCCGTCGAGATCGAGGCCGGGAGCGTCGTGGTCACGGTGCCGGCGCCCGAGGCGGCCCCGCTCCTCCGACGGGAGGCTCCGGCGGCCGCCGAGCGGGTGGGACGTCTCACCTACAACCGCCTGGTGGTGGTCCACCTCCTGGCCGACGGCGAGCTGGAGGGGCTGGGATGCCAGGTGTCGCTGGCCGAGCGGGGCATGGCCACGCGCGGGCTCACCTGGAACGCGGCGGCGTTCGGGCCGCATCCTGACACCCCGCCCGGGGAGCGCGAGGCGAGGGAGGCCCGGGCGGGCGTCCACACCTCGTTTCTGGGGGGCGCCGGCCGGGAGGACGTCGTGGCCATGGACGACGCGGACGTCGCCGAGCTGGCGGCGGCCGAGTTCCGGCGGATCACGGGCCTCCCGGCACGCCCGATCCTGGTGAGCCGCGTGTGGATGCCGGCCTGGGACCGGACCTGGGCCGGGATCGGCGACCTGGAGCTCCCCGACGGCCTCGACATGTGCGCCGCGTGGAGCGAGCGGCCCGGCATCCCGGGCCGGCTCGACGAGGCCGCGCGCACGGCGGCCTCGGTCGCGGGGGGTGGCTAGCGTCGGTGCGGCGGCCCCGGTGCGGGGAGGCCCGGGCTCACTCCGCCCGGCGCTCCAGCCCCGCGTTCAGGCAGGACGCCGCCGGGTCGGGCCGGCAGCGGCAGGCCCCGAGGGCGGGGGCGCCGTCCCCTCCGGGGAGCGCGCCGTCTCCGAGCGCCCCCTCGACCAGGTCCGCCAGCAGCGCCGGGAACGCCGGGTCGTCGTGCGGGACGGGCACGCGGTGGAGGTCGAGCCCGGCCCCGGCCGCCACCTCGCGGAGGTCCACGTCCAGCTCCGAGAGGGTCTCCGACTGCTCGTGCATGAAGCTCGTCGGGTCGACGACCACGGCGTCGACCTCGCCTCCGAGGCCGCGGACCACGTCGTCGATCTCCGGCTCGGTCCACGGGATGGACCGGTTGCCGTGGTTCTGGAAGCCCAGGGACCAGCGCTCGACCCCCAGGAGCCCGGCCACGCTGCGGCAGTAGTCGTCGACGTAGATGTCGTAGCGGTTCCCATCGTCCAGGTAGCGGCGGGGCGTCCCGTGCGCGGAGAACACGAGCCGGGTCCGCGGCGAGCCGAGGTCGACGCCTCCCCCGGCGGCGCGGCGGCGGATGGCCTCCGCCCGCAGCTCGAGGTAGGCCGGGTGCCGGTGCCAGCCCGTGATCTCGCGCCTCTCGACCTCCCAGCCCACCCCACCGGCCGCGGCCGCCATCTCCTCCAGCGCCGCCATCGTGGTGGACCGGCCGCACAGGGGGTAGACGGGGAGCCCCACCAGGCGGGCGGCTCCCGCCTCCCGGGCGCTCTCCACCGCGTCCGGGATGGAGGGGGAGGTGAACTGCATGCCCACGAAGGTGAGCGCGTCGTGGCCCCGGCGGCGGAGCTCGGCCCCCAGGGCGTCGGCCTGGGCCTCGGCCTGCTCCGCCAGGGGGGAGCCCCCGATCTCCCGGTACTCCTCGATGAGCCCCGGGGCGCGGCGCTCGGCCAGCTCGCGGCTCCGGCGCCGCGCGGCCTCCCGGTCGTGGTCCTCGAGCGAGGCGTTCCGAAGGAAGATGCGCTCGAGGTAGGGTACGACCTCCTCCTCGGTGGCTCGGGCCGGCTCGCCGAAGTTCAGCAGGAGTACGGCTGTCCTCATCGCTCCTCCGCGGGGGCGGTCGCGTCGAAGCCGTGGACCTCCTCGACCACCGCACGGACCACCGCCGGGTCCGTGGCAGGGAGCATGCCGTGCCCGAGGTTGAAGATGTGCCCGGGGCGGCCGCCCGCCCGGCGGAGGACGTCGCGCGCCTCGCGGCGGGCGATCTCCTCCCCGGCCAGGAGCGCTGTCGGGTCCAGGTTCCCCTGGATGGCGCGGTCGGTGCCGACCGCCTCCCACGCCTCGTCCAGGGGGAGCCGCCAGTCGACTCCGAGCGCGTCCCCGCCCGCCCTGGCCGCCGGCGGGAGGAGCGCGGGGTTGCCGGTGAGGAAGTGGATCGAGGGGATCCCCTCCTCGCGGAGCCGGTCCAGGAGGCGCCGCGAGTGCGGCGCCACGCGGCTCTCGTACAGGGCCGGGGAGAGGGCGCCCGCCCACGAGTCGAACACCTGGATGGCGCCCGCCCCGGCCTCGGCCTGCGCCACGGCGAACTCGGCCAGCTGGTCCGCCCAGAAGCCCAGCAGCCGGTCGGACGCCGCGGGCTCCGACCACAGGAAGGCCTTCGTCTCTTCCAGGTTCCGCGAGCGCGGCCCGCGGATCAGGTACGAGCACAGGGTGAGCGGGGCGCCGACGAAGCCCACGACCGGGACGTCCAGCCGGCCCGACACGAGCTTCACGTGCTCGAGGACGTGCGCCAGGTCCGCGCGCGGATCGAAGCGGCGGAGGCGGCCCACGTCGGCCTCCGACTCGATCGGATTCTGGACGACGGGCCCGACGCCCTCCACCATGTCCACGCGGAGGCCCGCCGCCTCGAAGGGCGTCGAGAGGTCCGCGAACAGCACCGCGGCGTCGACCGGGAAGTACTCGAGCGGCAGAGCCGTGACCTCGGCGGCCGCGGGCGGGTCCGCCAGGATCTCGGCCATGGAGCGGTCGGCGCGGATCTGGCGGTACCGGGGCAGGGAGCGGCCCGCCTGGCGCATGAACCACACGGGCGTGACGTCCACCGGCTCGCGCCGGAGGGCTCGGAGGAGGCGATCGTTCATCCTGTCTCGTCGGGAGCTCGGGGAACGCCTGGGACCGATCGGTCGGCGGGGAAGCTAGCGATGTACGGCGGAGGGAGCGAGATCGGGGCATGATGGACACGACCGGCGGGACCGGCGAGGCCGCCTCCCCGGAGGCGCGCGAGCTGCTCGGAGTGCTGGCCTTCCTGGGGCCCTCGCCCGTGCCGTTGTGGCTGTTCGCCGAGGGGAGCGCCCACCTCCCGTCGCCCCTCGACGCCGTCGCGGACGCCGGGACGGGCTCGCTGGAGACGACCGTCCGGGAGCTGGTCGACGCAGGGCTGGCACGCCTGACCGACGCCGGGGTGGCCCTGGAGCCGGAGGTGGCCGCCGCCGGCCGGGAGTCCCTCGCCGGGGTCGAGCGCTCCCGGAGCGTGGGGACGGCGCTCGCCCTCCTGGACGAGGCCTTCCCCGACCGCGTCGGTCGCGAGGAGGACGTGGCCCGCTGCGAGCTCCTGGCCCCCTGGATCGAGGCGGTGGCCGGGCACGTGGCAGGGGGCGGCCGGAGCACCGAGCGCGCCGCGCACCTGCTGGCCCGTCTCGGGTCGTTCCGCGCGCTCTCGGGCCGGCCCGAGGAGGCGCGGCGGGCGCTCCGCCGCGCCGTGGCCCTGGCCGAGGGCGAAGAGGGCGGCGGCCCGCTCGAGGGTCCCCTGCGGGCCGTCCTGGCCGACGAGCACGCCTCCGTTCTGGCCGAGCTCGACCGGCCCGGGGAGGCGGCCGGGGAGGCGCGCCGGGCCGCGTCCCTGGCCCGCGAGCTCCTCCCGGATGACGCCCCCCAGCTCCCCGTCTTCCTCCTCAACGTCGGACGCACGCTGCGGCAGGCGGGGGACGCGGCCGGGGCCGAGGAGGCCCTCCGGGAAGCGCTGGAGAGGGCGGAGTCCGCCGATTCGCCCGCCGCCCGGCCGCTGGTGGTCGAGGCGCGGCTGGCGCTGGCCGAGGTCGCGCTGGGGGACGGACGGCCGGAGGACGCCGCCGACGCGGCGCGCGGGGCTCTCGAGGCGGCCGACGAGGAGCGGGCGCCCGGCCTGGCGGCCCGGGCCACGTGGATCCTGGCCGATGCGCTGGGCGAGGCGGGCTCCGCCGAGGAGGCCACGCGCTACTACCGGAGGAGCCTCGAGCTGGACACGCGCCGCTACGGCGCCCGCCATCCCGGGGTGGGCCAGAAGGCCCTCGGGCTCGGCCTTCACCTCGAGCGCCGCGGGCTTTCCGGAGAGGCCGAGGAGGCGTACGAGCGGGCCCTGTCCATCTTCGGCGACACGCTCGGTCCCGACTCGGAGCCGGCGCGTGCGGCCCGGAGCTGCCTGGAACGCGTCCGGGGCTAACGGGGCCGGGGCCGGGCCTGGCGCGTCCGGGGCCAGCGGAGCCGGATCAGCGCGTCCGGGCCCAGCGCGTCCGAGGCCAGCCGGCCCGGCGCCGCGGACGTCCCCGCGCCCGCCGCCCTCAGAACGCCAGGCCGGTCTCCGCTCCGACCAGGATCGTCCGCCCGCGGGCCGGGAATCCCACCGCCTCCACGTAGCGGCGGTCGAGGACGTTGTCGACCCGGAGGGTGGCCGCGAGCGGCGGACGTCCGGGTCCGCCGTCCAGGAGCCGCCACCGGGCCGAGAGGTCGGCCCGGACGTAGCCCGGGAGCTCCACCCTGCGGGCGGGATACGCCGAGAAGTCGCGGTCCTCGCGCGGGCCGACAGCCGTCACCGAGACGGTGACGGAGCTCCCGCTCCGGGGCGTCCACGTCGCCCCCGCCTCGCCGCTGTGCCGGGCGCGCCGCAGGAGCGGCTCCCCCTCCACGAAGGTGGCGTCGGGCCCCGAGTCGAACCCGGCGTCCAGCGTCTCGGTGTGGAGCCAGGTCCAGCCGGCGTGCAGGCTGAGCTCCCCCCACGGTCGCGCCTCGAGGCCCGCCTCCAGCCCCCGGGCCGCCGCGCTCGGGACGTTGAAGTAGTTGGGGGCCGAGGCCGACGGCGGGGAGAACGTGAACTGGATGAGGTCCTCGAAGCGCTGGTCGAACCACGTGGCGTGGAGGGCCATCCGGTCGCCCAGGAGCGGCTGTCGGGCGCCGACCTCCCAGCTCCGGCTGTGCTCGGGCTCCAGCTCCGGGTTCCCGTTCACGAAGCTGCTCCCGAAGCTCTCGAAGAAGGTGGGCTCCTTGAAGCCGGTGCCCGCCGCGGCCCGGAAGCGCGTCCCCCACGGGAGCCGGTAGGCGGCTCCGGCCCTCCAGGTCGTCCACGTGCCGAACGCCTGGTCGTCGTCCACGCGCGCTCCCGCGGTCAGGCTGAGCCCGGCGACGGGCCGGCTCAGGACCTGGACGTAGGCGCCCGCGTCCCGGCGCGCGCCGTCCGTGCGGCTCACCGAGGCGCCGGCGGGCGAGACCGACCGGCTCGAGTCCCGCCCGGTCTCCCGCTCCCAGGTGCCGCCGAGGCTCACGACCGTGCCCGAGGTGGGGCGGAGGTCGACCCGGAGGTCGGCGGACCGGCGCGCCTGCCGCCCGTCCCCGTGGTTGGCGTAGAAGCCGGTCGTGTCGGAGGGCCCGTCCCGCGCGTCCCGCAGGTGCGAGCGGGCCTCGTGATCGGCCAGCTGCAGCCGAACCCCGACCGCGTCCGAGAGGCGGCGGGAGAGCGTGAGCCCGGCCGACAGGCTCCGGCCGTCGCGGAACTGGTTCCGGTCCACGACCCGGCCCGTCCCATCGGTCGGGAAGTGAGCGGTGAACGCGTCCCAGCGGGCGGTGAGGGTGGCCCGGGTGGCCGGGTCGGGCAGCAGCCGCACGCTCCCGGTGGCGGTCGTGTTCCGGTACGCGTCGTTGTAGGGCAGGGTGCCGTCCGTGGAGAAGCGGCCCACCGACGCGCCGTAGCGGACGGTCTCGCTCCCACCGCGCACGCTGGCGGTCCCGTCCAGGCTCGCGTAGGAGCCGGCCCGCGCGGAGGCGTGGACCGTGGGCGGCCCGCGGCCGCGGTCGGTGAAGATCTGCACCACGCCCGAGACCGCGTCCGAGCCGTACAGGACGCTGGCGGGGCCCCGCACGATCTCGATGCGCCGGACGCCCGTCGTCGTGAGCGACGAGAAGTCGAAGTCGCCGCCGGCCTGGTTCACCGGGACGCCGTCCACCAGGACCTTGACGTAGTTGCTCTCCCCGCCGCGCAGGAACAGCGAGGCCGGGCTCCCCCACGGTCCCGTCTGGACGACCTGCGCCGCGGGGACGCGCCGGAGGAGGTCCAGGACGTGCAGGGCGCCGGCGGCCCGGATGCGGGCGGAGTCGAGCACCGTGACGTCGCTCACCACGGCGTCCCGGGGCACGGGCATGCGGTAGGCGGTGACCACGAGGCCCGGGAGGAGGACGGTGTCGCTCCGGGACCGCGCGGCCGTGTCGCCCGGGGCCTGCGCGGCCGAGGGGGCCGGCCGTGCGGCCAGGGCGGCGGCCGCGAGGGTCGCAGCCACGAGAATGCGTACGCTCCGTTCGGCGGTGCTCACGAGACCTCCTCGGGTTCGTTTCGGGTGGCCAGCGCGGTGACCTGGGGCGCCCCGGCGTCGGGGCCGGGCCCGGGATGGCTCGTGACGCGGACCGGCCAGCCGTAGACGCGCTCGATCGTCTCCCGCTCCAGGACCTGGGCGGGCGTTCCCACCGCGGCCTGCCGGCCGCCGTCGAGGAGGAGGAGGCGGTCGGCGAAGCGGGAGGCGGTGTTCAGGTCGTGGGTGACGAGGACGACGGTCGTCCCTTCGGGCCCCGCCAGCTCCCTCAGGAGCCCGAAGATCTCCATGCGGTGGCGGAGATCCAGGGAGACCGTGGGCTCGTCCAGCACAAGGACCTCGGGCTCCTGCGCCAGGGCGCGCGCCAGGCGGCCCAGCTGCAGCTCGCCCCCCGACAGGGTGGAGACCGGCCGGCCCGCGACCGCCGCGAGGTCGCACCTCGCCAGAGCCTCGCGGACGGCGCGGCGGTCGCCGGGACCCTCGGCCCGCCACGGGCCCAGGTGGGGGTAGCGGCCCATGGCCACCAGCTCCTCCACCGAGAGCGGGAAGGCGATCTCCTCGTGCTGGGGCACGACGGCCACCCGGCGCGCCAGCTCGCGGCGCCCCCACGTCTCCAGGCCGCGGCCCAGGACGCGGATGCGGCCCCGGTCCGCGCCGAGCGCCCCGAGGAGGAGGCGGAGGAGGGTGGACTTCCCCGAGCCGTTGGGACCCAGGACGCCGAACAGCTCGCCGGGGGCCACCGTGAAGGCGACGTCGTCCAGGGTGGGGCTCGCGGCCCGCGGATAGCGGAACGCCAGCCCCTCGACGGCCAGGGCGGCGGCGCGCGAGCGGGCCTCCGGCGCGGCGGCCCCGGCCCGCCGGCGGTCCGCAGGGGGTCCGGCCGCGCTCACCCGAGCCCCCCGCCCCGGCCCGACTCCCGGACCAGGAGCGTCACGAACAGCGGGACGCCGACCAGCGCGGTGACGACCCCGACCGGGAGCTCCGCGGGGGCGGCCACCGTGCGGGCGGCGGTGTCGGCCAGGACCAGGAACGCCCCGCCGGCCAGCAGCGAGGCGGGCATCAGGAGGCGGTGGTCGCTCCCCCAGGCCAGCCGCACGGCGTGCGGGACGATGAGGCCGACGAAGCCGATGGCGCCGGCCACCGACACCGTGGCGGCCACGAGCAGCGAGGTCGCGACGTACACGATCCGCTTGGTCCCCTCCACCTTGGTGCCCAGGTAGAGGGCCGTCTCCTCCCCCACGGCCAGGAGGTTCAGCGGCCGGGCCAGGGCCAGGAGGACGGCGGAGGAGGGGAGGACGTACAGGGCCAGGATCCAGGTCTCGCTCCAGCCGGCGCCCGACAGGCTCCCCATCATCCAGTAGATGGCCGAGCGGAACGCCTCGGCGCGTCCCAGGCTGAGGAGGAGCATGATGAGAGCGTTGAAGAAGGCGCCCGCCACGACCCCCGCCAGGAGGAGGACACGCGTGTCGAGCGCCAGGGAGCTCCGTGCGGCCACGGCCAGCACGGCGCCCACGGCCAGCAGCGCCCCGCAGAAGGCGGCCACGGGGAGGGACCACACGCCGGCCGCGCTCCACCCGAGGACCAGGGCGGCCACGGCGCCGAGCGCGGCGCCGCCGGAGACGCCCAGCACGTAGGGCTCGGCGAGGGGGTTCCGGAGGAGGGCCTGGAACGCCGCCCCGGCCACCGCCAGGCCGCCGCCGACCAGCGCCCCCTGGACGGCGCGCGGGAGCCGAAGGCCGAGGACGATGCCCCGGGCGGCCGGGTCGCCGCCCCCGCCCAGCGCGGCCAGCACCCGGCCGGGGGCGATGGGGGCGGCCCCCACCAGCACCGCCAGGCCCAGGCAGGCCGCCAGGACCAGGACCAGGAACGCGAGCCGCAGGGCCGGACGCGGGCCGCGCCGGGCCGGCGCATCGGACGCGGGATCGGACGTGACGCTGTCGTTCAGAGGCTCCTCCCCTCGGAGGCCTTCGGCCCCGCGGGGGAGGGGGAAGCGCGACGGGATGCGCCGCGCCCGACCCCTCCCTCGAGGGGCTCATCCTCGGGCACGGACGGAGCCGGTCTCCTGACTCGAGGCGGTCGCGTCCGCCTTCCCGGTCCGCCCCTCGGGGCGGTCCAGTGGCTCGTCGGGCGCGCCGTGCCGCGATCCCGTGGATCGCGGGCCTCTCACAGTGGCGGGGCCGTGCCGGATTCTCACCGGCTTCCGGGGGGCTCCGTCCGCCTGTCTACGAACGAGAGATAGCCGCCGGGGCCGGCGCCGGGCAAGCCCCCGATGCAGAACGGGCCCGGCGGCTGCCGGGCCCGTCCGTCCGACCGCGTGGGGTGCGCGCCGTCAGGCGCTCACCGCCCGCTGGAACCTGGCGCTCACCGCCGAGCCGCTCAGCACGGTGGCTCCGGCCACGCTCAGGAACGCCACCAGCGTGAGGACGTGGGGCGTGAGGCCGATGAGGGCCAGGATCCCCAGCACGGCGGCGCCGAGGCCCACGAGGACCTGCGTGCCGACGGCGGCCTTCACGGCCTGCCGGGCGACGCCGTGCATCTCTTTGCCGTGCCTGCGTGCACGGGCGGCGAGAGAGGCGTGGTTGAGCTCGGACACCAGCGTGCTGCCGATGAGGAGCGAGCCACCGAAGACGATGGCCGCCACGCTCATCAGGGACCAGCGGCTGACGCCGAGCAGGGCCAGGATGCCGAGCACGATGCCGGCGATCCCTCCCAGGAACTCCGTGGTCATTCCGGCTCCGAGCTCGGTGTCGTCCATCGAGGACTCGGAGAGCTCCGAGACCAGCTCGGAGTACCGCGTCGCGATGGCGCCGCCCTCCGAGAGGAGCGCCGCACCCACGGCGATCGTCGCTATCGCGGCCAGGAACGCCGGGGAGACCCCGGACAGGCCGAGGATCGCCAGGACGACGGCGCCGCCTCCGGCCACCGCCTCCACGGTGGAGCCTCCGGCCACCACCCGGGCCGCGTCTCGCTGCGACGAAATCGATTCCGCTCTGCTCGCAGTACTCATGTTCGTGCCTCCTTTCCTGAAAGCGGACTCCATGTATCGCCGCTTCCGGCCACCGGCGGCACGATCTCGCCGCCGACGGCCTCGGCGGCACCCTCACAGAGGGAGCATTAACCATTCCGGTGGCGAAGCCCCGGTGCCGCGGGCATCTTGAGCCCTCGCGGCGGTCGCGTCGGCGTGGAAACGGCCTGGAGAGGAGGCCTTCCGGGTGATGGCGAGAGGAGGGACAGAGGGGGCCGGCGGTCGCCCCGGACCCGTGCGGTCGCGGGGCGGACCCGGCGCGATGGTCGCCGCCGCGTTCCTGGGGCCCGGCACGATCACCACGGCCACCCTGGCCGGCGTGCGAACCGGATCGGCGCTCCTGTGGGCGCTCCTGTTCTCGGTCCTGGCCACCCTGGCCCTCCAGGAGATGGCGGCCCGGCTCGGCCTCGTGACCGGGCAGGGGCTGGGGGAGGCCGTTCGGGCCCGCTTCCGGCGCGGGCCGGCCCGGACGGCCGCCGCCCTCCTCGTGCTCTCGGCCATCGTGATCGGGAACGCGGCCTACGAGACCGGGAACCTCCTGGGCGGGGCGCTGGGCGCGAGCGCCCTGGGCGGCGGGCCGGCGCGGGCGTGGGCGCCCGTCCTCGGCCTCGGAGCGGCGGCCCTCCTGTGGTGGGGCCGGTACGCGATCCTCCAGCGGTGGCTCACGCTCATGGTGGGGGTCATGGGCATCGTCTTCTTCGCGACCGCCGCCACGCTCCTCCCGTCGCCGGGCGAGCTCCTCCGCGGCCTCCTCGTCCCCGAGGCGCCGGGGAGCGCCGCCCTCCTGGCCCTGGGGCTCGTCGGGACCACCGTGGTGCCGTACAACCTGTTCCTCCACGCCTCGGCCGTGCGGGAGCGCTGGTCGGGAGCCGGGGACCTCCCCGAGGCGCGGCGCGACGCGGCCCGGGCCATCGTGCTGGGCGGGCTGGTGAGCATGGCCGTGGTCGTCACGGCGGCGGGGGCCGGCGCGCCCGGCGTCGAGAACGCGGCCGACATGGCCCGCCAGCTGGAGCCCCTCCTGGGCGAATGGGCCCGCGTGTTCTTCGGCGCCGGCCTCCTGGCCGCGGGCCTCACCTCGGCCATCACGGCGCCCCTGGCCGCCGCCTGGGCCGCCTGCGGGGTCCTGGGGTGGGACGCCGACCTCCGCTCGGCTCGCTTCCGCGCCGTGTGGGGCCTCGTGCTCGGGGCCGGGATCGCCTTCTCGGTCCTCGGGATCCGGCCGGTGCCGGCCATCCTCTTCGCCCAGGTGGCCAACGGCCTCCTCCTCCCGGCGGTGGCCGTCTTCCTCCTGGTGGCCGTGAACGACGGCGAGCGCATGGGCCGGTGGCGGAACGGCCGGGCGCTCAACCTGGCGGGCGCCGTGGTCGTGGCGCTGGCGGCCGTGCTCGGCGTCCGCGCGCTCGCGGGGGTGTTCTGATGGCGGCCGGCGGCTCGAGCGTCGAGCCCGGCGGCGGGGCGCCCGGCAGCGGGACCGCCCGCCCGCCGACCCGGATCGGGATCGACGTGGGCGGGACGTTCACCGACTTCGTGGTCGTGCGCGAGGGCGGGGAGGCGGCGGTCCGCACCTCCAAGCTCCTCTCGACCCCCGACGACCCGTCCCGGGCGGTCCTGGCGGGCCTCGGACGGATCCTGGGCGCGGACGCGGCGGGCGATGCGGCGAGCGGCGGGGCCGACGGCGACGCGAGCGGCGGGGTGGCCGGCGACGCGAGCGGCGGGGTGGCCGGCGGCCCCGGGCCGGTCGTGGTCCACGGCTCCACGGTGGCCACGAACGCCGTCCTCGAGCGGAAGGGGGCCCGCACCGCGCTCGTGGCCACTCGCGGATTTCGGGACGTCCTGACCATCGGGCGGCAGGCCCGCCCGGCCCTCTACGATCTCGAGCCCCGACCTCCGGTGCCGCTCGTCCCCGCCGACCTGTGCTTCGAGGTGGACGAGCGGGTGGACCACCGGGGCCGGGTCCTCCGTCCCCTCGCCGACGAGGAGGTCGAGCGCGTGACGTCGCGCCTCCTCGAGTCCGGCGTGCGCTCGGTGGCCGTCTGCCTCCTGTTCTCCTTCCTCCGGCCGGAGCACGAGGCCCGCCTGGGCCGCCGGCTCCGGGCCGAGGGCCTCTCGGTCTCCCTCTCCAGCGAGGTCCTCCCGGAGCTCCGCGAGTACGAGCGGGCGAGCGCCACGGCGGTCGACGCCTACGTGACCCCGGTGGTGGACCGCTACCTGGGCCGGATCGAGGAGGGGGCGGGCGGCGGCCGCTGGAGGGTCATGCAGTCGAGCGGCGGGAGCCTGAGCCTGGCGGCCGCGCGCGGCACCGGCCTGGGCTCGGTGCTCTCGGGTCCGGCGGGCGGGGTCGTGGGCGCGCTGCACGTGGCCCGGGCCGCCGGCCTCGACCGGATCATCGGCTTCGACATGGGCGGGACCTCGACCGACGTGTCGCTGGCCGATGGCGAGCCGCGGCTCACGACCGAGGCCACGATCGACGGGCTCCCGCTCGCGGTCCCGGTCGTCGACCTGCACACGGTCGGCTCGGGCGGCGGGTCGGTGGCGCGGGTGGACACGGGGGGCGCCCTGCGGGTGGGCCCCGAGAGTTCCGGCGCCGACCCGGGCCCGGCGTGCTACGGGCGGGGAGGGGAGCGCCCCACGGTGACCGACGCCAACCTGGCGCTCGGGCGCATGGACCCGGGCGCCTTCCTGGGGGGCGAGCTCGCGCTCGACGCGGACGCCGCCCGGGAGGCGCTGGGCGGGCTCGCGGCGGAGGCGGGGCTCGAGACGCCGCTTGGCCTCGAGCCCTTCGAGGCGGCGGCCCTGGGCGTGCTCCGGGTGGCGAACGCCCACATGGAGCGGGCGCTCCGGGTCATCTCCGTCCAGCGGGGGCACGACCCCGCCGACTTCACGATGGTGGCGTTCGGAGGGGCTGGCGGGCTCCACGCGGCGGAGCTGGCGCGGGCGCTCGGGATCGGAACGGTCCTCGTCCCGCCCACGGCGTCCGTGCTCTCGGCGCACGGCATGCTGGCCGCCGACGTCGTGCGGGACCACGGCCTCACGGTCATGCTGCCGGGGAGCGCGTCGCCCGAGGAGCTCCGCGAGCGTTTCGCCCCGCTCGAGGAGCGGGCGCGCTCGGAGCTCCGGTCGGAGGCCCCCGGCCGGGAGCTCCGGCTGGAGCGCCGGCTGGCCATGCGCTACCGGGGCCAGTCGTGGGAGCTCGAGGTCCCGCTCGAGGCCGGTGGCGCGAGCCCGGAGGAGCGGTTCCACCGCCTCCACCGCCAGGCCTACGGGCACGCCGACCCGGGGGCGGAGACCGAGGTGGTGAGCCTCCGGCTGCGCACGGTCCTCCCGGTGAGCCCGCCGCCTCTGCCCGAGGGCGAGGAGGGGCCGGCCGATCCCTCGGGCGCCCTCGCCTCCGAGCGCCCGGTCGTCCACCGGGGCCGGGACGGCGCGGCGCGGCGGGCGACGGCGCCCTTCTACCGGGCCGCCGACCTGCGGCCGGGCCACCGGATCGAAGGTCCGGCCGTCGTCCTCCGGGACGACACGACCGTGTTCCTGGGCGAGGGCGACCGCGGCCGGGTGGACCGGCGCTCGAACCTGGTCCTGGAGGTGGCGAGGTGAGCGTGGACCCGGTGCGGCTCGAGGTCTTCAAGCACCTGTTCGCCTCGGTGGCCGAGGAGATGGGGGGCGTCCTCCGGCGGAGTGCCTACTCACCCAACATCAAGGAACGCAAGGACTTCTCCTGCGCGATCTTCAGCAGTGCTGGAGACATGGTCGCCCAGGCCGAGCACATCCCCGTGCACCTGGGGTCGATGCCGCTCTCCGTGCGGGCCTGCGTGGACGCCCTGCAGCTCGGGCCCGGGGACGTCGCCATGCTGAACGACCCGTTCCGGGGCGGCACCCACCTCCCGGACATCACGCTCGTGGCGCCGGTCTTCGAGGAGGGAGCGGACGGAGGTTCGGGATCCGTCGGGGCCGGGTCCCCGGGCCGACCCCTCGGCTACGTGGCCGCCCGCGCCCACCACGCCGACGTGGGCGGCATGACGCCCGGCTCCATGCCCCTGGCCAGCGAGCTCCTCCAGGAGGGGCTCGTCATCCCGCCGGTCCGGCTGGTGCGGGCCGGGGAGACCGACCCCGACGTCCTCGCCCTCCTCCTGGCCAACGTCCGCACGCCCCGCGAGCGGGAGGGGGACCTCCGGGCGCAGCGGGCGGCGGTGGAGCGGGGCGCCGTCCGTCTCCGGGCGCTGGCGGCCCGGTACGGGGCCGGCCGCGTGCGGGAGACGATGGACGAGCTCCTCGCCTACGCGGAGCGGACCACCCGCAGGCTCCTCGAGACGATCCCGGACGGCACCTACCGCTTCCGGGACGTCATGGAGGACGACGGGCGGGGTGGTGGCGAGGCGGAGATCGCGGTCGCGGTGTCGATCATCGGGGACCGGATCACGTTCGACTTCACCGGGACCTCCCCGCAGCGCGAGGCGGGGATCAACGCGGTCCGGGCGATCACGCTCTCGGCCGTGTACTACGTGGTGCGGTCGCTGGTGGGCCTCGACCTCCCGTCCAACGGCGGCTGCCTGGTCCCGATCGAGCTCGTGACGGAGCCGGGCACGCTGGTCGACGCGCGGCGGCCGGCCCCCGTCGCGGGCGGGAACGTGGAGACCTCCCAGCGCATCGTGGACGTCCTCCTGGGCGCGCTGGCGAAGGCGTGCCCGGACCGGATCCCCGCGGCCAGCCAGGGGACCATGAACAACGTGGCGGTCGGGGGACGGGACCAGGACGGGGAGCCCTACACGTACTACGAGACCGTGGGCGGGGGCGCGGGCGCGGGACCGTCGGGGCCGGGCGCCTCCGCGGTACACACGCACATGACCAACACGCTCAACACGCCGGTCGAGGCGCTCGAGTTCGCGTATCCGTTCCGGGTGACGCGCTACGAGGTGCGGAGCGGCTCGGGGGGCCAGGGGGCTCACCCGGGAGGCGACGGGATCGTCCGGGAGCTGGCCTTCGAGGCGCCGGCCCGGGTCACGCTCCTCACCGAGCGCCGGCGGATCGGGCCGTACGGGCTGGCCGGCGGCGGGCCGGGGCGGCCCGGGAGGAACGTCCTCGTTCGGGATGGCCGGGAGCGGGAGCTCCCCGCCAAGGTCTCGCTGGAGGTCGAGGAGGGCGATCGGCTCCGGATCGAGACCCCGGGGGGCGGCGGCTGGGGAAAGGCCGACCCGTGAGCCCGGGGGCGGGTAGTAGGCGCGAGGCCGCGGACGGATGCCGGGCACGGAGGCGAACGGAGGACGCCGGATGAAGGGAAGCACGAAGGCGCGGCTGGGGGCGGCGCTGGTGGCCGTCCTGGCGGCCGGGGGGAGCGCGTGGGCCCTCCTCAGCCCGGGCTCCGTCACCACGCTCCCCTCTCCCGCGGCGGGCGCGGACTCGGGGCTCCCGCCGGAGGCGCGGACGCCCGAGGCCCGGAGGGGCGAGGCGTCCCGCTCGGCGTGGCTCGAGATCCCGGCGCCCGTCGTCCCCTTCCTGAGCCTGGCGCACGACACGGTCTCCCTGCGGGACTACCGTGGGAAGATCGTCGTCCTCAACTTCTGGGGCACCTGGTGTCCGCCCTGCCGGCGGGAGATCCCCGAGCTGGTCGACCTCCAGGACACGCTCGAGGCGAGCGGGGACCTGGACGCGACGATCCTGTCGATCGCGGTGGATTCCGGGACGCCGGCCGCCATCCGGGCCTTCGCCGACACCTTCGCGATGAACTACCCGATCTGGTCGTCCAGCTCCGACCGCGTCGTCCACTTCTACGAGGTCATGGGCTTCCCGACGACCTTCCTGATCGACGGGGACGGGGTGATCCGCCGACGCTACCTGGGCCCCCAGCGGGCCGACCGGCTCCTGGCGGACGTGCGGAGGCTGGCGGAGGGAACGTCGGGCTGAGGGACGGCGGGCCGCGCGCGGCGGCGTCCGGCCGGGCCGGGCCGCCCCGAGGGCCGGCCGCGCCGACGCGCCCGACCCCGCCCGCACGTCACGTCCCCAGTTCTACGCCCGCCAGCAGGCTCCTCCCCGGCGCGGGCTCGTAGTAGCGTCCCCCGAACGCGTTCGGGACCACCGAGCCCGAGTAGCGCTCGTCCAGCAGGTTGTCGATCCCCACGAAGGCCCTCGAGCGCCACGGTCCCGCCGAGATCCGGACGCCGAGCCGCACGTCCACCACCCGGTGGGAGGCCGCCCACGCCGTGTTGGCATCGTCGGCCGGGTAGGCGTCCACCCATCGTCCCCGCGCCTCGAGCCGGAGCCGGCCGGGGAGGAGGGCGGCGGCCGAGACGAAGGCGCGCTGGCCGGGCACGCCCGGCTCGAGGTTCCCGGCGTAGTCCGCGCCGTCCGCCCCGAACCGGTCGAAGACGTGGCTCTCGAGGCTCCACGACAGGCGGACCTCCGTGCGGGGGAGGGGACGCGCCTCGGCCCGGAGCTCGAGGCCGCGGCGCGTGAGCCTGCCGGCGTTCCGGTAGAAGGTCTGGTCGCCGGGCCCCTGGAAGGGGACGAGCGCGTCCGTGACGCGGGCCCGGTACGCGGCGACCTCCCACCGGAGGCGGCCGGCCGCGAGCGCCCCCCGGGCCCCGGCCTCGAGCACCACCGTGTGCTCGGGCCCGAGGCCCGGCGCGAAGCCGCCGCCCCCGTCGGCCCGGTTCGAGAGCTCGCTGGTGGTCGGGGTCTCGAAGGCCGTCCCGAGGCGGGCGTACGTGCCGAGCCAGCGGAGGGGGGACCAGGTGACGCCGGCGGAGGGGCTCGCGCTCGTCATCCAGCGCACGTCGGAGTCGTCCCCGTCGGCCAGGAGCCGGTCGGCGACCGAGAAGCGGTAGCCGTCCAGCCGCAGGCCGGCCGAGAGCCCGACGCGGCCGGGGAGCCGCGCCTCGAGCCGGACGAAGGGCGCCGCCTGCAGCACCCGCTCGTCCTGGTCCAGGAGAAGCGCGCCCTCGGCCGCCCGCTCGCCGCCCGGGGGGACGCCCAGGTTCCCGAGCTCGCGCCGGTGGTCGGCCTGGAGCCCGGCGTCCAGGCCGACCGTCCAGCGCAGCGCGAGGCCTCCGGGCCCGGCCCGCCCGGAGAGCACGCTCCGCACGCCGCCGGCCGCCCGCCCGAGTCCGATGATCCGGCTCGGGATCGGGTTCCACACGTCCCGGGCCAGGCCCCACGCCGAGCCGCGGAGCTCGACCCGGTCCCCGAGCGGGAGGATGGCGGAGACGCCCGCCTGCCCCTGGCCCGACGTCTCGCCCGTCCCCTGCGCGATGAGGAAGGGACGGGCCGTCCTGGGGGCCTCCGCCGCGGTCTCCCGGTCCAGCGACCCCGGGTTCCGGGCGAAGGGGAGGCGGTAGACGTTCAGGACGCCGCGGACCTCCCCGCCCCCGGGCAGCGCGGAGCGCGCCACCAAATTGGCCTGCCAGCGCTCCGCCCCGGCGTGCTCGCGCCACCCGTCCGTCCGCATCCTGGTCCCGTGGAAGAGCCACGAGAGCGAGCCGTCCGTGCCGCCCGCGCGCGCCTCGGCCTGGAGGAGGCCGTAGGCCCCGGCCACGACGCGGGCCGAGGGGGCGAGCGGGGCGGCGGGAAAGGGCCCCGACTCCACGCGGAGCACGCCCCCCGACGCGTTCCCGTACAGCGAGGAGGCGGGGCCGCGGACGACCTCGATGCGGGCGGCCGATCCGAGGTCCAGGTTCCCGAGGGCCGCCTGGCCGTCGGGCAGGGTGAGGGGGATGCCGTCGGCCAGGACCTGCACGCCGCGCACGCCGAACTGGGCCCGGGCCCCGGACCCCCGCACGACCAGGCGGTCGCCGAGCGAGAGGTTGTGGCGGTCGGCCACGAACACGCCCGGGACGCCCCCGACGGCCGACTGCAGCGAGACCCCCGGCTCGCCCTCCTCCCTCCGGGCGGCGTCCACCACCGTGACCGGGAGGGGGACGTCGCGCAGGGGCTCCTCGACCCGGGTCACCGTGACGCGCACGGGCTCGAGCGTGGAGGGCGTGGTGTCGGGACGGGTCCCGGCGGTGTCCGGCCGCGCCTGGCCGGCGAGCCCGGCCGGGAGCGCCGCGAGGGAGGCCGCGGCGAGCCACGCGAGGACGGCGGGCGCGAAGGCGGGTCGCGCCGGGGACGCGGGGAGGGAGGCCGGCCGCGAGGGGCGGTCGCCCGCGGGACGCCGCGGGGTCGGGACGAGCCCTCCTCGGGAGGCTCGCGCGCTCAGACGGCCGGCGCGGCTTCCGGCTCCAGGACCTGGCCCCGGTAGAGGCGGGCGTAGAGCCCGTCCTGGGCCAGGAGCTCCTGGTGGGAGCCCTGCTCGACCACGCGCCCGCGTCGGAGGACCAGGAGCCGGTCCGCCCGCCGCACCGTGCGGAGGCGGTGGGCGATGATGAGGGTCGTCCGCTCCTTCATGGCCGCCTCGAACGCCTCCTCGACGAGCCGCTCGCTCTCGGTGTCCAGGCTGCTGGTCGCCTCGTCCAGGATGAGGATCTCGGGGGCCTTGAGGAAGATGCGGGCGATCGCGATCCGCTGGCGCTGCCCGCCCGAGAGGCGGACGCCGCGCTCGCCGACCGTGGTCTCGTATCCGCCCGGCAGGGTGTCGATGAACTCGTGCGCGTGCGCCGATCGGGCGGCGGCCTCGATCTCCTCCCGGTCGGCCGAGGGCCGGCCGTAGGCGATGTTCTCCCCCACCGTGCCCGCGAACAGCATCGGCTCCTGCGGCACGATCCCGACCCGGTCCCGGAGGTCCGAGAGCCGCAGGCGCCGGAGGTCGTGGCCGGCGAGCGTGATCCTCCCCTCGGTCGGGTCCCAGAAGCGGGGGACGAGGTAGGCGAAGGTCGACTTTCCGGCTCCGCTGGGCCCCACCAGCGCCACGATCTCGCCGGGCCGGATCGTGACGTCGACCTCGCGCAGCGCCCAGGGATCGTCGGGGTGGTAGCGGAACCACACGTTCTCGAACGTGATCCGCCCGGGCCCCTCCTCCCGGAGCTCCGCGGGGTCGGCGGGGTCGGCGATGTCCGGCTCGGTCTCGATGAGCTCGAACACCCGGTGCGCCGCCCCCTGCGCCTCCTGGTAGCTGCTCCAGATCGAGCCGAGCGCGGTGATCGCGGCGGCCACCTGCACGGCGTACAGCAGGAAGGAGACGAGCTCGCCCGCGGTGATCTGGCCGGCCACGATGAGGCGCCCTCCCTCCCACAGCACGGCCACGATCCCGCCGAAGGCCAGGAAGGTGATGGCTCCGAAGAAGCCGCCCCGCACCCGGGCCCGCTCGATCGCGGCGTCCAGGGCCGAGCGGATGCGGCTGTCGTAGCGCGTCCGCTCCCACGCCTCCCGCACGAAGCTCTGGACGGTGGGGATCTGGGTGAGGGCCTCCTCGGCCGTGGCGTTGGCCTCGGCCAGCCGGTCCTGCACCTGGGTGCTCCGCTTGCGCAGGTAGCGGCCCACCACGAAGCCGAGCACCACGACCAGCGGCGCCACGGCCAGCACGGTGACCATGAGGCGCGCGTGCAGGAAGGCAAGGAGCGAGAGCCCTCCCACCAGGTAGAGAACCTGGCGGAGGAGCTCGGCCACCTGGTGGCTGAGGAGGCTCTGCAGGGTCGAGCAGTCCGAGGTGAGACGGCTCGTGAGCTCGCCCGAGGAGCGCCGGCTGAAGAAGCCGGGCGAGAGTTCGAGGAGGTGCGAGAACAGGTCGATCCGCAGGAAGGTGACGACCCGCTCGGCCGTGGCGCCCAGGAGGTAGACCTCGCAGTAGTTGAGGACCCCCTGCACGGCGAACAGGACGAGGAGGACGGCGGCGATCTCGTTCAGGTGGCCGAGGTTCTTCTTGACGAACGCCGCGTCCATGAGGTAGCGGACGACGAGCGGGAAGCTGAGCCCGATCGCGGCGCTGAGGACGAGGCAGGTGACGGCTCCGGCGATGGCTCGGCGGTGGGGTGCGAGCCGGGGGGCCAGCTTCTTGAGGGCGAAGATCGAGAGGCGGCTCTCCTTCTTCTCCTCCGCCCCTTCCTGCCCGGCACGCTCGTCCCCCGCTGTGTCCGGCTCGGCCATCCCCGTCTATCCTCCAGCGGTTCCGCGCGCCACGTGGCGCGGCGGTCCGTAGGTCCCTATGTTCGCGCCCGATCGGGCGGGGGCAACTTCGCACGATTCACGAATCGGACGCAAACGGACGCGGCCCGCGGCCCGCGGTTCCCCTCTCGAGCGACGCGATGGAGCCCGGAATCCAAAGATCGAAGCCGGCCGAGCTCGGGCGCTGGGGCCTGGTGGCCGGCCTCACCCTGGTGGCCACCTACTTCCTGGTGGTCCTGGGCGGTGTGGTCCGGATCACCGGCAGCGGGCTCGGCTGTGGCCCGGACTGGCCCCTGTGCCGGGGTCACCTGATCCCGCCGATGGACCTGCCCACCATGATCGAGTACGGCCACCGCCTCACCGCGGCGACCGTGGTGACCCTGGTCGCGGCCATGATGGTCTATTCCGGCTGGACGGCCCGCCGCGTCCGGGCCATGCGCCGGCCGCTGATCCTGAGCGTGGCCGCGTTCGCGCTGGTCGTCGTGCAGGCGCTCCTCGGGGCGGTCACCGTGTGGCTCGAGCTCCCGCCCTCCACCGTGGTGCTCCATCTCGGGACCGCGATGGCGCTCCTGGGGCTGATCGTGGTCGGGACGACGCGCGCCTTCACCGGCCCGCGCTCGCCCCGGCCCGACCGCACGTCGCGGATCACCGTGGCCCTGGCCGGCCTGGCGTTCGTGGTCGTCCTGCTGGGCGCCCTGGTGGCCAACCTGGGCGCCTCGACGGCGTGCCGGGGCTTCCCCCTGTGCAACGGGAGCGTGGTGCCCGCGGGCGGCTGGAGGACGCACCTCCACTGGACGCACCGCCTGCTGGCCTACACGCTGGCCTTCCTGGCCGTGTGGTACCCGTTCCACGTCCGCCGGCACCGTCCGGGCGACCGGGCGGCGCGGGCGGCCTCGGTGGTCGTGGCGGGCGTCGTCCTGGCCCAGATCGCGATCGGGGCGTGGATGATCCTGGGCGGGCTGCCGCTCGCGGCGCGCGCCCTGCACGTGGCCGGAGGCGCGGCCGTGTTCGCCTCGCTCGTGTGGGCGGCCACGCTCACCCGGCGGCGGCCGGCGCCCGCCGAAGCGGGGCGCGTGGGGGCGTCTCCGGCGCCGGAGGGCGCCGAGGAGGCCGGGGCGCTCTCCGCCCGGCAGGCCCTGCTCGACTACGTCGCGCTCACGAAGCCCCGCATCATCTCGCTCCTCCTCGTCACGACGGTGATCCCGATGTTCGTGGCGGGCTCGCCGTCGGCCTGGCTCGTCCTGTGGACGGTCGTGGGCGGCTACCTGATGGCGGGCGGGGCGAACGCGATCAACATGTACCTGGACCGGGACATCGACCGGACCATGGCCCGCACCCGCCGCCGGCCGATCCCGAGCGGGCGGATGCCGGCCCGGCGCGTCCTCGTGTTCGGGATCGTGCTCGCGGTCGCGGCGTTCGGCGTGTTCGCGTTCGCCGCCAACCTGGTCGCGGCCGGTCTCGCACTGGCCGGGCTCCTGTTCTACGTCTTCGTCTACACGCGCTGGCTCAAGCGCTCCACCCCGCAGAACATCGTGATCGGTGGTGCGGCGGGAGCGTTCCCGCCGCTGGTGGGCTGGGCGGCGGTGGCGGGGCACGTGGACCTCCCCGCCATCGTCCTCTTCCTCATCGTGTTCTACTGGACGCCGCCGCACTTCTGGGCGCTGGCGCTCATGAAGAAGAAGGACTACGCGGAGGCGGGGGTGCCGATGGCGCCGGTGGTGTGGGGCGAGCGCGAGACCAAGCGGCAGATGCTCCTCTACAGCCTCGTGCTCGTGCCGCTCAGCCTCGTCCCCGTCCTCACCGGCGCCTTCGGCGTCGTGTACGGCGTGCTGGCGCTCCTCCTGGGCGGGCGGCTCCTGTGGCTGGTCGTCGAGCTCCTGCGCGAGCGGGAGCACACGGGGCGGGCCTGGAAGCTCTACCGCTACTCGCTCCTCTACCTGGCCCTCCTGTTCGGGTCGATGCTCGTGGACCAGGCGGCCACCGTCCCGATCCGGGACCGGCCGGTGCCCACCGTGGCCTCGGGGGCGCCCTCCGCGGCGGCTTCTCCCCCCGTGTACGAGGCGAGCGCCGGGGGCTCGTAGGGACGGGCGCCCGCCCGGCCCCGACGGCCGCGCCGGAACGGCCGGCTCCCTCCGCTACGGCGCCTCGAGCAGCGCCACGTGGCCCAGGCCGCCCGCGGCGCAGATGCTCACCACCGCGCGGCTCCCCGACGGCTGGGACGCCAGCTCGGCGGCCGCCTGCGAGAGGATGCGCGCCCCCGTGGCCCCGAACGGGTGGCCGAGCGCGATGCTCCCGCCGTTCGGGTTGACGCGGTCGGTCGGGAAGCTCCCGAGGTCCCGGTCCACGCCGGCCGCGTCCCGCAGCCACTCCCGGCTCTCCAGCGCCTCGATCGTGCACAGGACCTGGACGGCGAACGCCTCGTGGATCTCCCACAGGTCGATGTCCCCGTAGCCCAGGTCGTGCCGCGCCAGGAGCCTCGGGATGGCCAGGGTGGGGGCCATGAGGAGCCCCTGCTTCCGGAGGTCGATGGCGGCCTCCTCCCAGTCCAGGAGCCGCACGCGCGGGACGTCGTCGGGGAGCCGGTCGATCCCCTCCCCGGAGCCCACCCACACGGCGGCGGCCCCGTCGGTGAGCGGGGTCGAGTTCCCGGCGGTCAGCGTCCCCTCGCCCCGGTCGAAGGAGGGCGAGAGGCGGGCGAGCTTGTCGAGCGAGGTGTCGGGCCTCGGCACGGCGTCCTGGTCGGCCGGGAAGGTCCCCGGCGTGACGAGGAGGGGTCGGAAGAAGCCCTTCTCCCGGGACGAGACGGCCCGCATGTGGCTCCGGAGCGCGAAGCGGTCCTGGGGCTCGCGGGCGATCTCCCACTCCTTCGCCATCTCCTCGCCGTGCTCCCCCATGGTCATCCCCGTCGTCCGCTCGGTGGCGGTGGGGATCCGGACGCGGATGTCCTTCAGCCGAAGCTGGGCGAGGGTCTTCGCGGCGCGCACCGGGCTCCCCGCCTGCACGGTCCTGCGCAGCGTGCGGCTCAGGCGGAGCGGGAGCCCGATCTGGGTGAACGTCATCGACTCTACGCCGCCGCACAGGACCAGGTCGGTCCGTCCAGCCAGCGTCTGCGCGGCGCCGTGCGTGGCGGCCGCCAGGCTCGTGGCGCACGCCTGGACGATGCCCTGGGCGGGCACGTGGGGCTCGAGGCCGGACTCCAGCCACGCCTCGCGGCCCCAGTTGCTGACCTCGAGGCTCGGGATCACCGAGCCCCACAGGACGAGGTCCACGGCCGAGCCGTCCCCCGGGCCGCGCGGCCCGGCCACGGTCTGCTGGACCACGGGCGTCGAGAGGCGGAGCGCGTCCACGTCCGCCAGCTCCCGGTCGATGCGCGCGAAGGGGCTCCTGAGGCCCGGGGCCACGAAGATCTCTCTGTCGGCCGGCATCCTGGGACTCCTCGTCGTGGGCTGGATCTCGGGGTGCGCTCCGGCGCTCGCGCGGCCTCCCCGGCCGCTGGCGACCTCCCGGAGCGGCGTGCAAGATGAGAGCCGCACGGATCGTGCGATGGACACGGCCCGAGGGACCCGGAGGCGCGCGGCGAGGCGCGCTCCGGGCTGGCGTCCGTGCCGACGCTCCAGCACCGACACGAAGCCCCGAGGAGGACCACCGACCATGCCCGACACCGACGCCCCGCGCGTCCGCTTCGCCCCGAGCCCGACCGGCCACCTGCACGTGGGCGGGGCGCGCACCGCGCTGTTCAACTGGCTCTTCGCCCGCCGCCACGGCGGGACGTTCATCCTCCGGATCGAGGACACCGACCGCGAGCGCTCCTCGGACGCCATGACGCGCGCCATCCTCTCCGGCCTCGAGTGGCTGGAGCTGGACCTGGACGAGGGGCCGTTCCACCAGGCCGACGGGCTGGAGCGTCACCGCCGGGACGTGGAGAGGGTCCTCGAGGCAGGGGCGGCCTACCGCTGCTTCTGCGAGCCGCCCGCGGAGGGGCGGAGCGAGCACGCGGTGGGCGGCTGCTCGGGCGGCTGCCGCGACCTGGACCCGTCCGGGGCCGCGCGCCGCGCGGAGGAGGGCGAGGAGCACGCGGTCCGCTTCCGGGTGCCCGCGGGCGAGACGTCCTGGGAGGACGCGGTGCACGGGGAGACCTCGTTCCCCAACGACAGCCTGGAGGACTTCGTCCTCCTCCGCCGCGACGGGACCCCCGTCTACAACATGGCGGTGGTCTCCGACGACATCGACATGCGGGTGACCCACGTGATCCGCGGGGACGACCACCTCTCCAACACCCCCAAGCAGATCCTCCTGTACGGGGCGCTGGGCGCGGATCTCCCGACCTTAGCGCACGTCCCGATGATCCTGGGGCCGGACGGGAAGCGTCTCTCCAAGCGGCACGGCGCCACCTCGGTCGAGGCGTACCGGGAGGAGGGGATCCTCCCCGAGGCCATGGTGAACTTCCTGGCGCTCCTGGGCTGGTCGCCGGGGGACGACCGCGAGGTCATGACCCGCGAGGAGCTGGTCGAGGCGTTCTCCCTGGGCCGCATCCTCCGGAAGAGCGGCGTGTTCGACCCCGACAAGCTCCGGTGGCTGAACGGACAGCACATGAGCGAGGCCGCGCCGGAGCGCCTGGCCGAGCTGGTCCGGCCGCGGCTCGTGGCGCGGGGCGTCCCGGAGGCGGCGCTCGACGCCGGCCGGGACCGGCTGCTCTCCGTGCTCGAGGCGGTCCGCGACCGCGCCCGGACGCTGGGCGAGCTGGCCCGGCAGGCCGCCCCGTTCTTCGCCCCCGAGGTCGAGTACGAGGAGGAGGCGGTCGCGCGCTTCTGGAAGGACCCGGAGGCGGCGGCGGAGCGGCTCGAGGCGTTGGGCGCCCTGTTCGAGGGGATCGAGGAGGGTGCGTTCGAGCCCGGCCCGCTCGAGGAGGCGCTCCGCGGCCTGGCCGAGGAGCGCGGCGAGGGCGCCGGGAAGCTCATCCACCCGCTCCGCGTGGCCCTCATGGGGGTGGGGGTGAGCCCCGGGATCTTCACGGTCCTGTCGCTCATGGGGCGCGGGCGGACGCTCGAGCGAATCGGGCGGGCGGTCGAGCACCTGCGGGCCGGGGCGCCGGCGGAGTGAGCGCGGCCGAGGGCGGCGGGGCGGACCGTCCGGCGCAGGGCGCCGGCGACGCCTCCGCGTCCGGGGCGGCCGGCCCCGCGGACCGCGCCGCCGACGAGCTCTGGATGGCCCGGGCGCTCGAGAAGGCGCGGCTCGCGGCCGGGCGCGAGGAGGTCCCGGTCGGCGCCGTGCTGGTGGGCCCGGACGGCCTCGTGGCGGAGGCCCACAACCGGACGCGCGAGGCGGCCGACCCCACCGCCCACGCCGAGATGACGGTCCTCCGGGAGGGCGCCCTCCGCCTGGGCGACTGGCGGCTCCTGGGCCACACCCTGTACGTCACCCTGGAGCCGTGCGCCATGTGCGCCGGCGCGATCGTGCTGGCGCGGGTGCCGCGCCTCGTGTTCGGGACGAGGGACCCGAAGGCGGGCATGTGCGGCTCGCTCGAGAACCTGGTCCGGGACGAGCGCCTCAACCACCGGGTCGAGGTCGTCGAGGGCGTGCTGGCCGACGAGGCGGCGGAGCTCCTGCGCGGCTTCTTCCGGGAGCGGAGGTAGGCGAGCGGTGGGATCCGCGGCCGGCGGGCGGGGCGGCCGGGAGGGCGCGGGCGGCGGTTCCGGCGCGGAGGGCGGCGCGGAGGGCACGTCCGGCGGCCCGGGCCTGGTGCTCGTGGCCCGCGAGCTCGTGCCGCTGTGCGGGGAGGCGCCCCCGTGGCCCGGCGGGCGCGAGACCCGCTTCGTCGCCTCGGACGAGCCGTTGCCCTCCGTCGGCGGCTCCGGGGCCGGAGGCGATGGTCGCGAGGCCGCGCGCGTCGAGGCGCTGATCCCGCTCCTCTCCCGGGAGGTCGGCGCGGCCCAGATGGACGGTCTCCCGAGCCTCCGGATCGTCGCCAACTACGCGGTGGGCTTCGACAACATCGACGTGGGGGCGGCCGAGGAGCGCGGGATCGTGGTCGCGAACACGCCCGACGTCCTCACCGAGGCGACCGCCGACCTGGCGTGGGCGCTCCTCCTGGCCGCCGCCCGGCGGCTGCGCGAGGGGCTCGACGAGGCCCGCTCGGGGGCGTGGGAGGGGTGGCGGCCCGATCAGCTCCTGGGGATGGGCCTCCGCGAGAAGAGCCTGGTGATCCTGGGCGCCGGCCGGATCGGGAGCGCGGTGGCGCGCCGGGCGCCGGCGTTCGGGATGGCCGTGCTGTACTGGAGCCGCTCGCGGAACGAGGCGCTGGAGGAGGAGACCGGGGCCCGGCGGGTCGAGCGGCTCGAGGACGCGCTCGCGGCCGCGGACGTCCTGTCCCTCCACCTGCCGCTCACGGAGGAGACCGGGGGGCTGCTCGGCGCCGACGAGCTCGCCCTCCTCCCCCCGAACGCGCTCCTCGTGAACACGGCCCGCGGCGAGATCGTGGACACGGGCGCGCTGGTGGGCGCGCTCCGCGAGGGACCCCTGGCCGCGGCCGGGATCGACGTCTACCCGGACGAGCCCGAGGTCCCGGCCGCCCTCCGCGAGCTCCCCGACGCCTTCGTGCTCCCCCACCTCGGGAGCGCCACCCGCGAGGCGCGGCGGGCGATGTGGGAGCTGGCGGCGGCCAACGTGCGGCGGGTGCTGCAGGGGCGGCCGGCCAGGACGGCGGTCACGGGGCCCGCGTCGGAGGAAGGCGGGGGCTAGGGGCTCCAGCCGGGCGCGTGTCGCGATCGGGGTCTCCCGCGGCCGGTTCGCGATGCGAGGCGGTTCCGCGGAACCGCGACCTCAACGCGGGGTCCCGCCTCCTCCCATGGTCCCGCCACCGGAAGGCTCCCCGTAGCGGAGCGCGAGCGTCGTGGCGCCGCCCCGCCCGAGGAGCACCACGTACAGCCGGTCGTACTCCGCCTCCCCGAGCTCGCCGTCCGCCCGGCCCCCCAGCGCCCGCACCAGCCCGGGCACGGTGTTGCCGTGCCCGACGACCAGGTAGCGGCCGGGGGCGCTTCGGAGCCGCGCGGCCAGCTCTCCCGGCGCGTCCGGGTCGTACAGGTGAACGCCAAGGCCGGCTTCCTCCGCCGTCGGCCCGGCCGTCTCCCGGGTCCGGGCGTAGTCGGTCGAGTAGACGGCCGTCAGGCCCACGTCCGAGAGGACCCGGGCCAGGCGCTCGGCCCGGGCGCGGCCGGCGGGCGTCAGATCGGGATCCGCGGAGGCGTCGTCGGCCTTCTCGGCGTGGCGCACCAGGAAGACCACGACGGAGTCGCCGGCCGGGGAGGGGAGGGCCTGCGCGTGGGCGGTGAGGGGCAGGGCGAGGATCGCGAGCAGGGCGAAGGCGGCGCGGCGCATGGGCGGCTCCTTTCCGGCGGACGGAGGGGCGTGGATCGGACGTGGTCCCGTGTGGGAGGGAAGATAGGGGGCGTTCGGTGCGGGCGGGACGGGTCGGCCGGTGGAGCCGCGGAGGGCCCGGAGCCCGGCGGGCACGCCTTCGAGTTGCGGAAAATTCGGATTATTCCGAAGATTCGAAAATCCTTCCGACGATCGGTTCTCGCTCCGGAGCGCTTCGATGTCCCGCGCCTTCCCCGATCCCGCCCGCTCGCCCTCGCCCTCTTCGCGTCGAGGCACCGATCGCCGCCGCCGGAATCGCCGCCGGGCCTGCACGCTCCTCGCGGCGGTGGCGCTCGCCCTCGTCGGGGCCCCGCCCCTCGCCGGACAGGATCCGGGAAGGCTCGTCGTGGATCGGGACCTGTCGATGCGGATGGGAGCCGAGGATCTCCTGACCGTGCAGCGGGAGCTCGCGCGGGTGCCGGACCTGATGCTCCCCACGAAGCTCGGCGAAGAGGACGGATTCGGCGGCAAGCTGGGCGGGATCCTGTACCGGCTCGCGCGCTTCTCCCTCGTCGACAACCTCGTCCCCGTGTTCGGCCGGGTCGTCCAGCACGAGGTCTTCGGCCACGGCGCCAGGGCCCGCGAGTTCGACTGGTCGGCCAGCTACTCGCTCGAGCTCCCGCCGCCGCTCGGGGGCGGGGGGGGGTCGACGACGGTCCGCTTCCCGGACGGGCTCACGGTGACGGCGACCGAGGCGATGGCCTTCACGGCCGGCGGACTGGAGGCCGAGGGCGTGGCCCGGCAGGCGATCGTCCGGCGGTGGACGGCGCGGGGGCACTTCACCTATCACGAAGCCCTTCGGTACCTGTGGGCGTGGTACGACCAGGCGCACTACATCTACGGGAACGTGGGCGGGGCGGGGGACGATGTGGCGAACTACATACGCATCTACGACGCGGCGAACGGCGCGACCCTCGTCGACTTCAACCGGGGCGACCTGCAGAAGGAGGCCGCGGTCGACTTCTTCGACCCCATGGTGTGGTACTCCCTGTACGCGGTCTTCGGGGCGCACGTGGTCGGGGCGCGGGACAGCCTTTCCGTGCCGATGCTGCGCCTCGGAAGCCTGCGCTACCTCCCCTACTTCCGGCTCGGCCTCTCGCCGTTCGGGCCCGAGTACCACTCCATGCACCTCTTCCGGGCGGGCGGGCGCGGGCTCGCGCTCGACCTCCGCCTGGGCGACGGCCGGGTCGACCAGACGTGGGGCGTGGCGGCGAGGACCGAGGACGCCTGGCGGCGCGGAGCGCTGGGGCTGGACCTGCGGGCCGCCGTGTGGCACCAGCCGGCGCTCGCGCTGGGCGGGACGAGCGCGCGCACGGTCGGAGGCGGGCTCGGAGGCCTCGTGGCGGCGACCGGGCGCTGGCGGTTCGGGAAAGAGACCGCGGCGCTCCGGCCGAGCAGCCTGGTCGTCGAGCTCGGCTACAAGACGGCCGGCTTCCTGGAGGGGGAGAGGCTGGGGCGGGGGCTCGTGCTGCGGGCGGGGCTGGGGCTGTGAGCTGCATACAGCGGCCGGACCATGAAGTGTGGCATGCGTCGTAGGAGCACGACGTCGCGTGGTCGGGTCTCACTGTCGGTCGCCGACTCTGGTGGCATCGAGGTTTGCTCGAACCTGATGCGTGACGCCCTGCTGCACGCAGTTCCGAGATTTCCAGCGCGGTGACCAAGACCCCGTTATCGCCACGGACAGCTTGGTGCAGCTTGGACTCGCAGCGACAGTGCCCGTTGCGCCAGGTCCACCCCTATGCCATGGAGGCCGCCGTGGCGTCGGAATGTGCTGCTGGTCAGGGGCGATTCGACGAATTCATAAGTGTAGCCTTCTCTGTACAGGACTCACTCGGGCTCGTGGATTGGCTTACGTTAGCGCCGAGGGCCGGCGTCAGCGATACGGGTCGCTTCAGAGATTGCATGGCGGGTTCCGTGGCGAGGAATCGGGTTGTGAAGGACATGGAGGCGGGCGAGCGTCTAGGAATTCGAGGCACCCCGACGTTTGTGGTGGGACGAGATGTGTACACGGGGTTGCCGGCGGAGTCCGTAT
>Ga0209918_1000172_pt1 | contig 49119 bp, 34 predicted proteins | sample SalPonD_shore_MG_FD_185712 | JGI IMG/M metagenome (GOLD analysis project Ga0209918, IMG submission 185712) | Salt pond soil microbial communities from South San Francisco under conditions of wetland restoration - Salt Pond MetaG... | ecosystem: Environmental > Aquatic > Marine > Intertidal zone... | reverse complement strand
GCCCCCGCTCTCAACATGGCGTCTCGGGATCGCGGGTGCACTCCACCAGGCCGTTGGCAAGGATCATGGCGCGGATGTCGCGGACGTAGGCGGCGCCGCGTTCCGAGTAGCTTTCCAGCGCCCTGGCCAGGGCCACGCCCGAAAGGGGCCGGTGCTGGCGCCGGAATGCCGCGCGGGCCGCGCGGAAGTGCTCGTAGGCACGGTGGCTGTTCAGGTTGAGCAAATACTTGCGCACCGACTCACGCACGGTGTCGAAGCTGGCCACCTCGTACCGGGCCCCGTCCGGGCGCTTTGCCGGCACGAAGCCGCAGCCCGGTTCGTCGCACCAGTGGCCGAACAGGTTGAAGCCCTGCCGCGCGAAACGCGAACGCCCCCAGCCGGATTCCATGGCCGCCTGGGCCAGCACCAGCGAGGCGGGGACCTGGTCAATGCGCTTCAGGAGCTCGTCGAAGAAGCCCGGCTCGGCGGGCTCGCCCACCGGGGACCGGTAGCGCCCGGCGAGCACTTCCAGCAGGCGGCGCTCCTCGGCATCGAGATCCTTCCCGGAGGACGACTTTTCCCGCAGTCGCTCCACCATCGCACGCAGCGTGGCGATCCTGTCGTTCTCTTCCTGCACCACGGGCAGGAGGTAATTGAAGAACGCCGACTTGCGCGCCTCGGCCGACTTGTATTGGCCAAAATCCGGCAGGCGCGGGCGCTCGATCCAGGCGAGCACCCAAACCAGCACCAGCATGGCGGCGGTGAGGCCGAACAGCGTGAGCATCATCCAGCGCGACTGGCGTTCGCTCGAATTCAGTGGCAGGCTCCATCGGGGGATTTGCATGAGCCGATTTTAACCTACCCGGGGAGACTTCCATGAACCTGAAACTGGTTTCAGTCGCGGTATTGATACTGGCGTCCAGCGCGGGTGTCGACGCGGCGCCCATCGCACTCACCGGCGCGACCCTGATCGACGGCACCGGCGCGGCGCCCGTGAAGGACGCCATGGTGGTGGTGGACGGCGAGCGCATCGCCTGCGCCGGGAGCCGGGATGATTGCCCGGTGCCTGAAGGCGCCGAGGTGAGGAAGCTGGACGGAAAATGGATCACGCCGGGCCTGGTGGACACCCACGTGCATTACTCCCAGACCGGCTGGGCCGACGGGCGGCCCGACAGCCTGGACGTGCGCGAGCGCCACCCCTACCCGCAGGTGATCGCCGGCCTGGAGGCACATCCCGAGCGCTGGCACCGGGCGTACCTTTGCAGTGGCGTCACCGCCGTGTTCGACGTGGGCGGGTACCCCTGGACCTGGGACGTGCGCGAACCGGCGGAACACAGCCCGGACGCGCCCCACTTCGAGGCGGCGGGCCCGCTGCTCAGCACCCTGGATCACTGGCTCAACCTGGCGGCGGAACGCCAGTTCATCTACATGGACGGGCTGGACGACGTGACCCGGGGCGTGAACTTCCTGAGCGCGTTCCATACCGACGCGGTGAAGATGTGGTTCATCGTCACCGGGGACCGTGACATCGACAAGCTGAAAATGATCGCCATGGCCATCGGCGAACAGGCGCACGCCGCCGGACTGCCCTTCATCGTCCACGCCACCGGCATCAAGGAGGCGCGCATCGCCGTGGCCGCCGGCGCCGACCGGCTGGTGCACAGCGTGGACGACGCGCTGCTGGACGACGACTTCATCGCCGCCATGAAGCAGGGCCACGTGATGTACACGCCCACGCTCACCGTCCACGGCGGCTATTACCGCATGTACCGTGCCGCTGCTTCCGGCAAACCGCCGGCGGCGGACGATCCCAACCACTGCGTGGACGCCAAGACCCTGGCGCACGTGCGCGAGAGCGTGGAGTACCAGGACCAGGCGCCGGGGGCCGACCGGCTCGAGCGCATGAAGGACGCGCTCGGCAAGCGCATGGAAACCATGGACGCCAACCTCAAGAAGGTGCAGGACGCAGGGCTAACCGTGGCCATGGGGACCGATGCCGGCAATCCGCTCACCCTGCACGGCCCGGCGATCTACGCGGAGATGGAGGCCATGCAGGCGGCCGGCCTGACGCCCATGCAGGTGATCGTGGACAGCACCCTGAACGGCGCGAAGGCCATGGACCGGGCGGATGATTTCGGCACGGTGGAAAACGGCAAGATCGCGGATCTCATCGTGCTCGGCGCGGACCCGTCGAAGGACGTTGCGAATTTCAGGAAGCTGGAGTTCGTGATGCGCGCGGGGGTGATGCGCGAGCAGGCCGTGTTGCAGGCTCCCGGGGATTGAGTTCGCGGCGGGGACGCCGCTCCCACAATCCTAATTAGGCGCTTTTCTCTGCGCCTCTGCGCCTCTGCGTGAGGAATCCCCAGCGTTCGCGGCGGGGACGCCGCTCCCACAAGCTCTCATGTGGGAGCGGCCCCGGATCGGAGTCCGGGACAGGCATCCTGCCGCGAAAAAAACGGCCGGGACCGAGCCCGGCCGTTTCAAGACATGCTGCCGGCGGCCAGGGTGATCCCGGCCACCGCCTTTTTGGTTACCAGATGGAAACGCGCTTGTCCGGCGCGATGTACATCTTGTCGCCCTCGGTGACGTTGAAGGCGTCGTAGAACGCCGGCACGTTGGCCACCACGCCGTTGCAGCGGTACTCGCTGGGCGAGTGCGGGTCGGTCTTGAGCCGGCGCAGCAACTCCTGGTCGCGGTACTTGCGGCGCCAGACCTGGCCCCAGCCCATGAAGAAGCGCTGCTCGCCGGTGAGGCCGTCGATCACCGGCGGCTGCTCGCCGTCCAGCGCGATCTGCCAGGCCTCGTGGGCGATGGTCAGCCCGCCCAGGTCGCCGATGTTCTCGCCGATGGTCAGGGCGCCGTTCACGCACTGGTCCTTCAGCGGGCAGTACTGGTTGTACTGCTCGATCAGCGCCTTGGTGCGCTTCTCGAACTCGGCGCGGTCCTGGTCGGTCCACCAGTTCTCCAGGCGGCCGTCGCCGTCGTACTTGCTGCCCTGGTCGTCGAAGCCGTGGCCAATCTCGTGGCCGATCACGGCGCCGATGCCGCCGTAGTTCACCGCCGGGTCGGCGTTCATGTTGAAGAACGGCGGTTGCAGGATGGCGGCCGGGAAAACGATCTCGTTCATGCCCGGGTTGTAGTAGGCATTCACCGTCTGCGGCGTCATGTGCCATTCCTTGCGGTCCACGGGCTGGCCGAGCTTGCCGACCTGGTAGTCGAAGTCGAAGGCACGCGAGCGCAGCACGTTGCCCATCAGGTCGTCGGGCTTGATCTCCAGGCCGCTGTAGTCACGCCACTCGTCCGGGTATCCGATCTTGGGCGTGAACTTGGCCAGCTTGGCCAGTGCCTTCTGCTTGGTCTCGTCGCCCATCCAGTCCAGGTCCTGGATGCTGTCGTGGTAAGCCTGGATCAGGTTGCCCACCAGGTGCTCCATGCGGGCCTTGGCCTCGGGCGGGAAATGCCGGTCCACGTACACCTTGCCCACGGCCATGCCCAGGCTGTCCTCCACCAGGGAGACGCCGCGCTTCCAGCGCGGGCGGTTCTCCGGCGTGCCGGAGATCACGGTGCCGTAGAAGGCGAAGTTCTGGTCCACGAAGGGCTCGCTGAGATACGGGGCGAACTCGTCCACCAGGTGCCATTTCAGGTAGGTCTTCCACTCATCCACCGACACGTCGTCGAAGGCCTTGCCGAAGGCCTCGAAGTAGCTGGGCTGCATGACGATGAACTCGGGGGCGTTCTTGATGCCCGCCTGGTCCAGGTACCTCGGCCAGTCGAAGCTGCCCAGCATGGCGTTGATCTTTTCGTTGTCGCGCTTGTTGTAGGTCTTGGTGCTGTCGCGGCTTTCCACCCGGGTCCACTGGTTCTTCGCCAGCCGGGTTTCCAGCTTCATGATGGTCTGCGCGGCCTCGTCGGGATTCTCGACGCCGGCCATGTCCATCATCTTTGAGACGTGCTTGACGTACTCGTCGCGGATCTTCTTGAACTTGTCCGCGTCGTCCAGGTAGTAGTCGCGGTCCGGCAGCCCCAGGCCGCTCTGGTACAGGTAGATGATGTACTGCTCGGGATTCTTGCCGTCGTTTGTGACGTAGCCGTCGAACGGCAGGGTCATGCCCTCGCGGGTCAGCTTGGCCATGACGTCGATCAGTCCCTCGCGGTCGGTGACGCCGTCGATCATCGCCATCTCGCCGGAAAGCGGCTCGATGCCCTTCGCATCCACGGTTTCCTGGTCCATGAAGCTGGAATACAGGTCGCCGATCTGCTGCATCTCGGTGCCGGGCTCGAAATCGCCGGAGGCGGCTTCCTCGATGATCGCCCGCTCGTCCTTCTCGGCCTGGTCGGAAAGCTGCGTGAAGGCGCCGTAGTTGGACTTGTCGGCGGGAATCTCCGTCTTGGCGAGCCAGGTGCCGTTGACGTGCTGGTAGAAGTTCTGGCTGGCGGGGACGGAGTCGTCGAAATTGGACTCGTCGATGCCGGAAACCAGTTGGGTCTCCTGCGGCGCGGCCGGCGCGGCGGTTCCCTGGTCTGCCGATTGGTCTGCGGCCTGGCCGGTATCCCCCTGTCGGCCGCAAGCGGCGAGGAGCCCGGCGCACAGGGCCAGGGCGAGCAGTCTTTTCATCGTTTTGTACCTCGGTGTGACGGAAATGGCAGTGACAAAATGGGGTGAATCGTAGCAGAGCCGCGCGGGCGGTGACCGTGCCATTGGTTGGGCTCAGGCCCGGCCCCCGACCATGGCCGCGAACGCATCGCCCCGCGCCGCGTAATCGGTGTAGGCGTCGAAGCTGGGCGCCCCCGGCGAGAGCAGCACCACCCCGCCGGCCGGGGTGATCTCGCGGGCCCGTGCCACCGCGTCCTCCAGGCGCCCGGCCTCCTGGACCTCCGGCGCCTCGCTCGCCGAGCGCAGCGCCGAAGCGATCCGCCGCCCCTGGGCGCCGAAGGTCACCACGGCCGCCAGCGCCCGGGCCCGCGGGTCGGCGGCGAAGGCCGACCAGTCCAGCCCCCGGTCATAGCCGCCCAGCAGCAGCGTCACCGGCCTGCCGGGAAAACTTGCCGCGGCCGCCAGCGCCGAGCCCGGCGTGGTGGAGATGCTGTCGTCCACGTACTCGATGCCGTTCACCGTGGCCACGGTCTGCAGGCGATGGGGGAGGGGCTTCAAGTCGGGCAGCGCCTCCCCCGCGCGCGCCGGGTCCAGGCCCAGCACGTCCAGCACCGTGAGCGCGGCGCACAGGTTGGAGCGGTTGTGGGCGCCCTTGAGGTTGAAGTCCGACAGCGGGAACAGCTCGCGGCCGCCCTTCCATACCGCGTCGCCCTCCGCGTGCATGGCGCCGGGATCGTTGAAGTAACGGCACGCCAGCCCCTCGGGCAGCCGCGCGCATAACTCCGCGTCCGCGCGGTTGATCACCGCCGTGCCGCCGGTCATGTTCGAGAGCAGGGACAGCTTGTCCGCGTAGTAGCGCTCCACGCTGCCGTGCCAGTCCAGGTGCTCCGGGTGCAGGTTCAGGTAAACGGCCACCCCCGGCTCCGCGCCCAGGTCCTTGATCTGGTAACTGGAAAGCTCGATCACCCAGAACTCGGGTTCCGGGTCCGGGGCCATGCACTCGAGCAGCGGCACGCCGATGTTGCCGGCCAGCAGTGTCTCGCGTCCCGCGTGCTTCAGTAGTTGCGCGATCAGCGAGGCGGTGGTGCTCTTGCCCTTGGTGCCGGTCACCACCACCGCCCGCGCCCCGGGGTGCTCGGCGAACCAGATGCCCGTGCCGGTGATCACCGCCAGGCCCGGCGGCGCTTCCGAGAGCGGCGGCTTGTAGGGGGAAATGCCCGGCGAGCGGATCGCCACGTCGAAGCCGGCTAGCGCCTTCCCGGCCGGCAGCCCGGCATGGAAGCGCATCGCGCCCCGGTTTTCGGGCACGGGCTCCGTGCCCGTGTACACGTGGAGGGACTGGTCCGGGAAGCGCTGGCCGATCAGGTTCGCCGCGGCTCGGCCCTCGCGGCCATGGCCCAGCACCACCACGCGGCGCCCCGCCAGATCATCAAGCCGCATCCAGGAGCTCCATGAATTCGTGGGGAACGCGGTGCTCGCCCGCGCCCAGCAGCGCCCGGCTCACCAGCTCGTCGGGATCCGCCAGCCCGGGCAGCACCTCCTCGGCGAAACGTGCCACCAGCGCGTCCCCGCACCAGGCCGGGTCGCGGGACAACAGGCAGAACGCTGCCAGGGATTCCTCCTCCTCGCCGACGCACTCGAAGGGCTTTTGCGCACCACGGCCGATGAGCTCGTCGTAACCGTCGGCCTGGGCGGCATCGTCCAGCAGGTTGGCGCCGAAGGTGCCGGTGAGCTTTCGCCGGTCCACGAAGGGCGCCAGCATCAGGAACACGAAACGGCACTTGGGACAACGCCCGCACCAGCGCTCCGCGGAATGGCGCGGGGCCTGGGTGAAATTCCGGTTGCAGCTCGAGAACACGTCGAAGTAGCGCTCGTGCGCCGCGAAGCGCCGGGCAATGGAAAGCTCGGAGAACGGCCGCAACAGGGAAAAGTACCGGAAACCCGGCAATAGCCGGCCCATGAAGTCGCCGAAGGCGCGCTCGAAGGCCAGGCTCTTGCTGTACTGGTGGTTCACCTCTCGCCCGTCCGGCAGTTTCAGCGTCGCGCTGCTGGCCGAGCGCTCGTTGGCCATGACCACGGTGTCGTAATCGTAGAGCACCGCCCCCGCAGCCAGCACGAATGCCAGGATGCCGGTGATGGGCACGTGGCCGTTCAGCGCGCCCCGCTCGTTCAATCGGAACAGCTCCGGGGAGAGCTCGCGGCCGATCTGGATGTGCTCAAGACCGGAGCGCTCCGCGACGGCCCGGATCAGGGGCGAGCCGCCCACCGACACCACCCGCAGCGGGCCGCCCTGCCCGCGCATCAACTCCAGCGCCACGATGGAATCCTTGCCGCCGCCCAGCGGCACCACGGCAGCCCGGGGCAGCCCGGGGTCGGCCGCCGGCGTCATCTCCCCGCCGCCGGCGGGGAAGCGGACGTGCCCGGAAAGGTCCAGCCCATTGCGGTAGGCGAACTCCCCCAGGCCTTCCCGGTAAAAGGTTTCGAAGAACGCCGCCGACTCCCGCGGCAGGGGACCCGGGTCATGGACGATCTCCGGCGGCACCCCGGCCTTGTAATAGCTCACGCCCGCGGCCAGGTGGAGTTGCCCCAGGCACCGATCCAGGGCCTCGCGGCGCCTTTCGTCCAGGGGCAGGCGGGCGCCGGGGAACCGGATGGTCTCCACCAGCTCGGGGCCGCCGTCGAAGCGGTAGCGAAGCCGCGCCGCGTTCTCGGTCTCGTCGAATCCGTAGCCGGTGAAATGGAAGGTCTGGGGCGTGAACACGGGAGGGGAAATTCGGGTTTGGGCTGCGATTCTACCGCCGTGTCGGAAAGCCTTGCCAGCCGCGCGAGGACCGAATTACCATCGGCCTGAGTTCGCTGAGTTGGGGGCGGATGAAAAGGGCACCGTTCGTGGTGAGCGGTCGCCGAGCCTGCCGAGGGCGCTCTCCGTTCGTGGTGAGCGGTCGCCGAGCCTGCCGAGGGCGCTCTCCGTTCGTGGTGAGCGGTCGCCGAGCCTGCCGAGGCGACCAGTCGAACCACGGGTGAATGCCAAGGTCCTTCGACTCGATTCCTCGGCAGGCCCGGAATCGGCCCGGGACGAGCGATGAGTGTTACTGCGACCCTTCCGTGGAGACGGAACATGCGGGATATGGACGACGAGGATTATGAAGAGCTCGAAGCGCTGTTCGACCTGAACGACGCCGACAGCAACGGCCGCATCGACTTCGGGGAATTCTGCCAGCTGCTGGCGGACCTGGGCGCCGACATGAACCAGGAGGAGCTGGAGATCGGCTTCGCCGACATAGACCGCAACGGCAGCGGCGAGATCGAGTTCGGCGAGTTCTCGGACTGGTGGTCCGACCACTGACCCGGCGTCGGCTCAGGCCGTGGCCATCCACGTCGGCGGCGTGCTCAGCAGCTCGGTCGCCTTGCGCTGATCCACGGGCTTGGAGAACCAGAAGCCCTGCACCTGCGGACACTGCAGATTACGCAGCCGGGTAAGCTGGGTTTCCGTTTCCACGCCCTCTGCAATGATGTTCATGTTGAGCATCTGGCCGAGCGCGATGATGGTCTGCACGATCGCGCCGGAACCGTTGCCATCGTCGATCTCGCTAACGAAGGACTTGTCGATCTTCAGCGAGTCGTAGGAGAACTTCTGCAGGTAGGTGAGCGAGCAGTAGCCAGTCCCGAAGTCGTCGATCTGCAGGCCGACCCCCATCTCGCGCAACTTCTCCAGCTTCACCATGGCTTCCGCCACGTGCTCGAGCAGCCGGGTTTCGGTGATCTCGATGCGCAGGCGGCTGGGATCCATGCCGGTCTGCTCGAATATTTTCTCGAACTGCTCGACCATGTCCCACTGGTGGAAGAGCCTGCCGGAGACGTTCACGCTGACCGTGAACCAGGGGTGGTCGCGGAAGACCTGGAGCCATTGCGCGCTCTGCCGGCACGCCTCCCTGATGGTCCACCAGCAGATCGGCACGATCAGCCCGGTCTCCTCGGCGGTGGGAATGAACTCCATGGGCGCCAGGCGCCCGCGCTCGGGATGGTCCCAGCGCACCAGGCTCTCGAAGCCCGTGAGCCGGCCGTCCTTGAGCGAGACGATGGGCTGGTATTCCAGCATGAACTCGTTCCGGTCTATCGCGCGACGCAGGTCCGTCTCGAGCTTCAACTGCGCCACGGCGCGGTTGTGCATTTCACGATCGAACAGCTCGTAGCGCGCCTTGCCGTTGGCCTTGGCCCGATACATGGCGATGTCGGCATCGCGCAGCAGCTCGTCGGGGTACCTGTAGTCCAGGGTGTTGAGCGCAATGCCGATGCTGCCGGTAGTGAAGATCTCGTGCCCGGCGATGACGAACTTCCCGGACAGCACCTCCAGGATCCTTTCCGCCACCTGGCTCGCGGCCGTGGCGCTCCGCACGTCCGGCAACAGCACGGCGAATTCGTCGCCGCCCAGGCGCGCCACGGTGTCAGCCGGGCGCAGCAGGTCGGTCAGGCGCTGGGAGATCTGGATCAGCAGCTTGTCGCCCACGGAGTGACCGACGCTGTCGTTGACGTTCTTGAAGCGGTCCAGGTCGAGGAACAGCAGCGCCCCGGCGGCGCGCTGCTGGCGCCGTGAAAAGCGCATCGCAAGCTCGATGCGGTCCAGGAACAGGCTGCGGTTCGGCAAGCCGGTGAGCGCATCGTGGAAGGCGTCGTGGCTGAGACGTTCCTCGGCGTTCTTCCGCGCCGTGATATCGGTCAGGGAGCCTGCCATGCGGGTGGGTTCGCCGTCGGTGCCGCGCACCGCCAGGCCCCGTACCAGCACCCAGACCACCGAGCCGTCCTTGTGGTATAGACGGCACTCGTGGTGGAAGTGCCCGCTCTTACCCGCCAGGTGCCCTTCCAGACGGCGCCGGAACTCGGCCCGGTCGTCCGGGTGGATGCGGTCCAGCCAGTTGTCCAGCCGGTCCTCGAACTCGCCCTCGGCGAATCCCAGGATCTCCTTCCAGCGCGGCGACAGGTAGATCTCGTCGGTGGCCATGTTCCAGTCCCAGAGCCCGTCGTTGGCACCCTGCACTGCAAGCGCGTAACGCTCCTCGCTGAGCTTGAGCTCGCGCTCGTAGCGCGCCCGCTCCACCGCGTAACGCACCGCGCGCTGGAGCAGGGTCGCATTCATCTGTTTCTTCACCAGGTAGTCCTGTGCGCCCTCGCGGACCGCGCGGATCGCGAGACGCTCGTCATCCATGTTGGTGAGCACCATGACCGGGGTGTCGGCGACCACTTCGATGACCCGTTCGAAGGTAACGAACCCAACGCTGTCCGGGAGCCCGAGATCGAGCAGTATCACGTCGTACTCCTCGTCTTCCAGCTTCTCCAGCGCCTCTGCCAGGCGCTGCACGTGCTCGATCCGGCAGCTCAGGCCGTTGTTGCCCAAAAGCTCCCTGACCAGGTCCGCCTCGGCCCGCTGGTCCTCTACCAGAAGGATTCGGGTGTCCTTGATGGGTTCGGCAATCATGTCGCTACCTCGTCATGGTCTGGGCGTGCGGCTGATGGTGAAATGGAATGTGGATCCCTCTCCGGGGACCGAATCCACCCAGATCTCGCCCCCGTGCCGCTTCACGATGCTGCGGCAAATGGCCAGCCCGATGCCGGTGCCGGGAAACTCCTCGCCGGTGTGCAGGCGCTGGAACATGCCGAAAATGCGCTCCCGGGCATCCGGGGCAATGCCGATACCGTTGTCGTGGACCGTCAAGCGCCAGTGCTCGCGCTGCTCGGTGGCGGTAATGATGATTCGGGGGGCGCGCTTCGGAGCGCGGAATTTCAGGGCGTTGCCGATCAGGTTCTGGAAGAGCTGAAGCATCTGTCCCCGGTCGGCGCTCAGCGTGGGCAGGTTGTCGTGGATGATCTCGGCATGGCTGCTCTCGATCACGGCGGCGAGGTTGGCCTCGGCGGCCTTGAGCACCTCCTCGAAGTCCGTTTCCTCGAAGGGCGTACCCCGCGTCTCCACCCTCGAGTACTCGAGGATAGCATCAATCATGTCCTGCATCCGGCGGCTGCTGCCGAGCACGTGCTCCGCCTGCTTGCGGCTCTCCTTGTCGCCGGCGACGGCCTTCTGGCCGGCGAGCATCTCGGCGTAACGCTGTATCAGGCTCAACGGTTCCTGCAGGTCGTGGGACACCACGTAGGCGAACTGCTCGAGCTCCGAATTGGAGCGGCCCAGCTCGGCGGCCTGGGACGCCAGTTCGGTCTCCGTCTTCTTGTAGTCCGAGATGTTCTCCAGCGTGCCCTCGAACGAGCCGGGCCCGTCCTCGGAAGGCCAAATGCGCAGCCTCGCCCACCAGTTCTCGCCGTCCGGCCGCCTCAGCCTGGCCTCCATGTCCACGCCGTCGCAGTCGCCCTCCAGCATCGCCTGCAGGCGGCGCTGCAATGGATGACTGTCCACCAGGTCCACCAGCGCCATGCCCCGGGCGTCTTCCGGCCCGGCGACACCGAGTGTCGTCGCCGCGCCCATGTTCGCCTGGACGATGCGCCCCTCCCGGTCCATGGAAAACACGCCTACCGGCAATCGCTCCACGAGCTTGTTGGAAGCCGCTTCCTGCACGGGCGCCCGGCTCAAGGCCCTCGCCGCCATGGCGGGCAGTTGCAGGTAGCCAGCACTGTCCTTGGAGAGCACGCAGAAGGCGCCGCGCTCCAGGTAGTCCGACACCGCGCCGTCGTCGTCGGCGCCGGTCAGCACGATGGCGGGAATGGCGGGACTGCGTTCGGCCAGCCGCTCGAACAACCGGTCGTTGCCCATCCAGGGAAGCCGGCTGTCGGCAACCAGGAGATCGAAATCGCGATCGGTGAGATGCCGGGACAGGGAATCGGCGTCCGTCACCGGCTCGATGGCGCAGTCGGTCAGGCCGGACACCAGCATCCGGGCCGCCAGATGGCGGTCGTTGCTGTTTGCGTCCAGCAGGAGAATGCGCCTGGCGTCCCGGTCCGCGCTCATGATCCGCACCGGCCTCGCCGCGCGACGTCTCGGCTCGTCCCTGGCAACAATACAGCCCCCGAAAATCGGGGGGATGGCGGCCTGGGCCGCAGGACCGTCGAAAACCCTTTCGTCCGGTCAGTCCCCCAACAAGTACACTTCCGGTTCGCATCCATGCCAAGGCGGTAGCCTCGCGGCCCTTTCGCCCCCCTTTACCGGAAGAGGCCCGGCGTGAAATCCACGCCTAATCAGAAATTTATAGACGATACCCCTCTTGGTGTCAATGAAATCGCGGGTTTCGGGACGCGCGAGGAACGGCCGGAAAGTGCCGCGGCAGGCCCAGGCTGGCGCGACTTGCCACCATTTTCTACACTGGTCGCGCATTGGGGGCCATCCGCCGGGCACCGGATTCCTTTCCCCTTCCATCCCGACCCTTTCCACCAGAGCCAACCGCGCAAACGTGATGGAACTTATCCTGACAATCCAGAAGTGCGACGTTCCCGAACAGCGGGGGACCAGCTTCCGGTTCGACGAGGAGGGGGGAACGATCGGCAGGTCCCCGCGCAATGACTGGGTGCTGTCCGACCCGGAGCGCTTCGTATCGGAAAGGCATGCGCGTATCGATTTCGACGGCGGCCAGTTCATCCTCACCGACCTGAGCACCAACGGAACCTACCTGAACGACGACGACCGCCGCATCGCCAGGGACCACGGCGTGGCCCTTCGAGCCGGCGACCAGTTGTACATGGGCAATCTGCGCATAGCCGTGGACGTCCTGCCCGGCGCGACGGATGCCACCCAGCCGCGCGAGCGCGACGAGGCGCTCACACACCGCCAGCGCCGCCGCGCCCCGGACCGGCAGGACCCTGCGGCCGCGCAGGCCAGGCGGCGGGCGGGCGGGAAGGCGGGGCCGCCGTCCAGCGGCGGGCAAGCGCCGATCCCCGACGAATGGCGGGACCTGCTGGCGGGTTTCCGTGGCCCCCACCGGGCAACCGACGACGCGCGGAGCTCCGGACGACGCGGGGAGGTGGAACCCGACCCCGGCGGCGACGTGGTCGTCCGGGCCATCCTGGAAGAGCTCGGCATCGAGGACGCCATCGGTGACGTGGACCCTGAAGTCTTCGGACACGAGGTAGGCGGTATCCTGCGCATGGTCGCCCAGGGACTGATGCATTCGCTCAAGCAGCGTTCGGAAGTGAAGAACAAGTTCCGGGTGACCCAGACCCAGATCCGTGCCGCCGGGAACAATCCCCTCAAGTCCTCGCCGGACCTGGACCAGGCCCTCAGGCGGCTGTTCACGGACCAGGAGCGCGGCACCTACGTGCAGGGCGCGCCCGCATTCCGGGAGGCTTTCGAGGATCTGAACGTGCACGAGCTAGCCATCCTCGCCGCCGTTCACGCGTCCATCGAGTCGGTGGTTGCAAGCTTCGACCCGAAGCCGCTCAAGGAAAAGCTTCGTCGCATCTCGCCAGTGTCATCGGCCGCGCCAGTGCTCGGCAACGCGAAGTGCTGGAGCCTTTACGAGGAGCACTACAAGGACGTGGCGAACCAGCTCCTGGACGATGCCAGGCTGGGCTTCCTCGAGGAGTTCGCCAATGCGTACGAAACCACCACCAAGCAGCTTCGAAAGCGCCGGACCACTGATCGGGACCCGGAACGCTAGAACTCGAAGCGGCCTCCCACGTAAACCGAATACCTGTTGGTATTGGCATCCAGCAACAGGGAGTTCACGCGGAAGAACACCTGGTTGCCCGACGGGAAAACCCAGCTCGCGCCCACCGCGGCGCGCCCGAAGTCGCGGTCGGGCTCGCTGACTAACGCAGTCGGGCCCTCGGCATCCACCTGAACGAAACGGGTCTTGATCTCAAAGGAGTCGTTCTTGCTCTCGTGCTGCCAGGCGACGTCGGCGAACGGGGTGAGAACGCCATTGCTCAGGTTGACCACCTTCGTCACCCGAACGCCCAGCGAGCTCAACAGGGACTGGAAGTTTTGCTCCTCGAAGCTCAGGGCCAGGGCGCTGCCCTGCTCCGAGAAGGCGTCGATCGTCGTGTCCGCGAAGTACAGGCTGCCATACGCCGTGGCGGACCACCCCGGCGAGAACGAGGTGTCATAGTTCAGCGCCACGCTGGCAGAGGTCTGGTCCGAGTTCGTCGAACCACGGGCCGTTTCGCTTCCCAGGCCGCCGATCCCGGAAAGATCGATGACGCGATCCTGGTCCAGGTCTCCGGACGTGTACGCGGCGGTCAAATCCACGTAAAGCCTGTCGGTAAAATTGTAGGTACCGAAGCCCTGCAGGGTTTTTGAATTGGAGTCGAGCCCGCCGGCGGAACCGTCCAGGTCGGAGCTATAGTTGTCGAATCCGACCGCTCCGCCAAGAATCAATCCGCTGTCGAATCGGTAGTCCAACCCGGCCGTGAGGCTGTAGGCATCGAAGTCAAACCCCGGCCCGGTAATTCGCCTGTCCTGGTTGCCCAGGGACACGGAGCCATCCAGGAACAGGCCCCACTTCTCGCCCAACAGCCTGGAGCTGCTGTCATAGTCGTCCGAGGCCGCGTTCAGCCAGCCGGTCCCGATGTTCAATCCGCCCAGGGACAGGTTGACGTTGTCCAGACTGATGCCCTTGGCGCCCTGGTGCAGCGCCACCAGGCGATCCACGATGTTCTCGTGCTGGATGCGCCCGGTCTGGAGAGCGGACAACGAGGTGACCACCACCACCTGGGGATTCAACGCGTCCGCGATTCGGCGGGCCTGCCGGCTCCGCTCCTGCGGGTTCTGCTGGTTCTGGTATTCGTGGATCTTCTCGCAGGTGTCGGCCAGGGCGCTGTTCGGTTCAGCCATGGCACAGGCGTTGTTGAGCCTTTCGATGGCGTTACGCTGCTGATCCGTGGAACCGTCGGGCAGGTCATTGGGGTCCACGGTCTTTTCGTCATTCGCCGGAATCGTGATGCTGGCCAGGTCGCGCCGGTCCGAAGCCTGACCCGCGGTGTTGCCGACGAAGAACACGATCTGGTCGCCGAACAGCGTGAACGTCTCGGCGTCCTCCGATTCGGCATCATCCACTGCCTGGTAATTCACGGTTTCCATGTCGGTGGCGCCGGGCATGGTGGCCATGGAAAGCGCAAATGACTGCGGCGAGGCATTGAGGTCGCCACCCGGGCCGAACGTCCCCCCGTCGCTGTCGTGGCCATAGCTGAAGGTGACATCCCCGTCGCCGCAGCTCTGGGTGATCTGAACACGGACGGTGACATGGGCCGTGTCCGCGGATGATTCTTCCAGGGTGAGCGCTTCGGGCGGCGGTCCGCCGTCCACGGTTTCGGAAAACACGAAAGCCAATCCGCTGTCGTCACAGCTGAAGCCGGCCTTGCCCACGGCCGGCTGCAGGCGGCCGTCATTGTAGACGGCGAAGAGCCGCGTGCCGGCCGTGGCCGTGCCCGAAAGAATCAGGGTGACCAGGCCCAACCCTGCCAGCGTCCAAGCGCGACCAGATCGCATCAGCCTCTCCCCCGCTTTTCTTGACTGTTCACTGTCCGCCCACGGAAATGCTGGCGGACGCTCCGTCGGTGTTCAGCGCCGATACCTGCCCGCCCACCTGGAAGGCGCCGCCGGAACCCGACGCACGGACGACCAGCGACGCGACACCGCCCGAAGGCAGGCTGTCCAGGGTGCAGCTCAGCACCGTGCCTTCCACTGCGCACTGCCAGTCCGGAATACTTGCGACATCGCAATTGACTCCATTGCCGCCCTGACCATGGGGGCCAACGGCGCAACTCGGCGCACGGCTGAATCCCCCCAGCAGCCCAACGCCGTCGGGCACGGTCGCCGTGAAGTTCAGTCCGACGGCCGCGCTGTCGCCGCTGTTCATCACGTTGAACTGCGCGGAAGACGAGGAGAACGGTTCCGCGCTCAGCGCCAGGGTCGTGTCCCCGTTCACCACGCTGATCGTGAACCGGGTAGGAATGGACCTGTTGCGGTTTCCGCTGCAGCCGTTCGAGGTTCCGGCGGGGCCATCGTCTACCAGCACCGCGCTCACTTCGACGCTGCCCACGGCCACGTCCGGCAAGGGTGTAAAGGTGAGATCGCCCGTGGCCGGGTCCACGGCAGGTTTGCCGGCCTGGGTGAAGAGCGATGTAATCGGCGGGGAAGAAAAATCGTTGGGTTGCAGGGTCTGAGTATCCTCGGTCAGTTCGAAGTGCAGCGCCTGCCCTGACTCGTTGAGCGGGCCGGGCATGATGTTGCCGGCCCAACCCGGCACCGTCCGCGTGCCGGCGCCGGACAACGCGACCACGTCACCGGCGGGGGTGAAACTCGGACGATCGTTCACGGGGATGATCGTGCCCACGATGTCCGCCGTCCCGATCGTCCCGCCACTGAGCTCATCCACCGCCTGCACCGTGACCAGCGGGACGACGCCCGACGTATTGGCGTCCGGCACCAGGCCGAACTCCGCCTGGTAGACGCTCTGGTCAACCATGCTGCAGATCGGGCCCTCGTCCGTGTCCGGCGTCGCCGGGTCGTCCCCGATCACGCGAGCCGGATCCGCGGAAACGCAATTGACGGCCACGCCTCCCGTCTGCGCGGCGACGCCGTCACTCGGTACCGCGGAGTCGTCACCGCTCATGAAGAGCGATATCTTCCTGGAATGGACCTTCATGGCAGCCAGGTCGGCAAGCAGGTCGCCGTCCAGGTCGCCGGCTGCAAGACCGCCGACCGATGAACCGGCATCGAAGGTTTTCCCCGGGGAAAGCCGGCCCGATCCGTCATTGAGCAATGTCGCAACGGCGCCCACCGGCCCGTCACCCGCCACGAGGTCGAGAACACCGTCACCATCGAGGTCGGCAGCCGCCATGGTCGCCACCGGGAAGCCCGCGGAAATGCGCGAGCGCTGCTCGAACGTACCCGCGCCGCTATTCACCATGACAGTCACGAATCGGCCCGACGCAATAGCCAGGTCGGTGTCGCCATCTCCATCGAAGTCGCGCAGCAACGGCTCGCCGGTGGCCAGTGCTTCGCTTATGCGCTCCGCCGGCAGGAAGCCGCCGCTCCCGTCGTTCAGCATCTCCAGCACCCTGCCGCCGCTCTTCTGAACCAGCACGAGATCGCCGAACCCGTCGCCGTCGACGTCCGCCGCCGCCACGGCCCTGGGCGTGCCGGCAACGTCCATTCGCTTCGCACGCCGGAAACCGCCGGCCCCGTCGTTGAGCAGCAAGGCCACCGCCTTGCCCGCCGCCCCGGGCACCGCCACGTCCGGTCGGCCATCGCCGTTGAAATCCGACACCGACATGCCGTGCGGCACGACGTCCGCGGCGAAGCTCGCCGCGCCCCGGAATGCTCCCGAGCCATTGTTCAGCAGCAGTGAGACATCGGCTGAATCGCGGTTGGCCGCCACCAGGTCCATCGCCCCGTCCCCGTTGACGTCCACCGGCAACAGCGCTATCACGCCCTTGCCCACGGGCACGTTGCGCCGTACCCGGAATCCCTTGGCGCCGGCATTGCGATAAATGGACACGAGACCAGCACCGCCCCCGGGGCCCGACTCCCGGGCCACGGCCACGTCACGCCGGCCGTCAGCGTCGAAGTCGGCGAGCACCATCCCCTTCACCGTGGAACCCGTCCAGATGGCCTTGGCGGCGGCAGCGTCGGGGTTGACCCCGAACTGGATCGGATCCGGCGTGCTGTCCTCGCAAACCGTCACGGGGGGGAGAATCTGAACGACAGTGCAGGTGTTTTCCGGGTCGGTCGGGCACGGGTCCACGGGATTCAGGAGCCCGTCACCGTCGATATCGGCGTCACACGCGTCGCCCACGAAGTCGCCGTCCGTGTCGGTCTGCGGCGTGTTGGGCGTCACGCGGCAATTGTCAACGCCATCGATCACCCCGTCCCCATCCGTGTCGACCCGGATCATCACCGCGCCGTCGTTCAGGATGCCGGAACTGCTGAAGAATCCGCTGAAGGAAGCGTTGCCCAACACCAGGTTGTCGACTTTCCCGGCACCAATGTTGGGGTCAATGGTGAAATCCACGTGCCCAATGCGCTGGGAAACCAGCGGGAAGTCGCTGGAGTTGAAGTGCACGTCGATCAGGCCGGAGGACGGGCCCGGTGGCTCGAAACTGCAACTCGACGAAAGGGCAGACACCGAATCGAGGCAATGGGCCAGACTCACGCCGGAATAGAGACTCGGGTCGAAGCTGACCGAGAACGTGACGTCCGTAATGCCCCCGCCGGCGGCAAAGTCAATGGGAATGGCAACGGTATCTCCGGGCAGGCCGCCACCCGTACCTACCGTCACTTGCGCCAGCGGCGGCTGGATTTCGATTTGCCCGGCGTTTGCGGTGCCGGCGACTGTACCGCCGTTGGCGTCAAAAAAGCTCACGCTTTGGATCGAAAGATTGTCCGTGACGGCGGGAGCACTCGATGCAATGGTAAAGACAACGGACCCGAAGAAGGAATTCGTCAGGGTCTGGCCGCTATTGTTAACGTCGATTGTGATCGTGCCCGACCCGACCGTGCACGTCACCACGGGGGGACCCGCGCTGTTGCAGCCACTGGCATCGACGCTCGAGTACAAAGACGGATCGTAGCCGTAGGTGACGGTCAAATGGGAGACGCTGCCGCCCGCCACGTAGTTCGAACCGATGAAAACCTGTCCGCCCGGGATGCCGGTATCGCTGCCAACCGAGAATTCCTGGGCATGCACCGGTGCCTGCCATCCCAGGCCGGCAAGCAAAAACAGGGCCCCTACGGCGATCCCACACCGCTGTCTGGTCATTTCCGGACTCCTAGCCGCCCTGGCGCCCGGCAGGGTTCAGGGACTTCGTATGCGAGGCCACGGACTGATCTTCGCGTGGTACGAGGAAGAAGCTGCCGCCCGGGTTGTGTCCCGCCGCGCGGATGGGCCTCAGCTCCGGCCTTTGGTTCACTCCCATCTTCGCCGCCCGACCGGCCATTTGCTCGCTCACTGCCCGGAATAGATCCTGTTCGCGCAGCAGTCCGTGGTTATCCTTCAGGACTTCTATGAGCGAGTTCGCGAACAGGGAATGGCCGCCCTGGCCACTATCCATGACCGGGTGCAGGCCGCCAGAGGACAGGATGTATCGGGCCCGCCTCTCCAGCCCGAGCTCGATGATGCGATCCGACAGCCGGCCCCCGCCGCCCAGCAGCAACGAGGCCGGGTCCGTGGACATCGCCCCGGCGTAGCACGAGTCCGCGATTACCATGACACTGCGCGCCTGGAGCAGGGCGAGCTGCTCGTTGATCTGCGAGTTCGGCAGCCAGAACGTCGTCCGGTCGCGCTGCGCGTTCACCGGGAGCCAGTAGCCCAGCTGGGACTGGGTCTCCACCGAGCGCCTGAGCTGCCCATGTCCCGCGAAGTAGATCAGCAGGTTGTCGTCCTTGCCGAGTTGCTCGCGCAGATCGTTTAGCTTGCTGAGTATGTCCTGGGCGTTGGCATCCAGGATGACCGTGGTGGAGAAGCCGTATTTCTTGGACAGCAACTGCGCGATGGATTTGGCGTCGGCGTAAGGGGATTGCAGGTTGCTCCAGTACTGGTATTTCTCGAGCCCCACGATCAGCGCGTAGTAACGGCCGAAGTTGAAGTCGCCCACGTGGGTGGGCTGGACCGGCCCTCCGCCACGCGTGGTCGTGGAGGACTCCACGTCCACGTGGCGGAGCTGGTCGAGACGCTTGGACTGCTCGGCCAGCTTCTCGTTGGTCTGATCGAGCAGGGATTGCAGCGCCTTGATGGTCTGCGAGTCATCCTGCTGGCCGCTTTGCTGCTCCTGCAAGCGCCCCTTGAGCTGCTCGATCTGACTCTGCAGCGCCCGTTGCTGCGTCTCGGACTTCTTCTGCTCTTCCTCGAGCTGCGACTTGAGCCGATCGATCTTTTCCTTGGCCGCGGAGGCGAGCATCAGCTCGTCGCCCTTGTCGCCGGCGGCCTTGCGATACCAGTTGATCGCCGTTACCAGATTCTGTTGGACGCCGAGACCCTGCTCATACAGGTAGCCCAGGTTGGTCTGTGCCTTTTCGTTGCCCTGCTCGGCGGCCTTGCGGTACCACTCGGCGGCCTTGGCATAGTCGGGCGCCGTTCCCATGCCCCGCTCGTAGATTTCGCCGACGATTACCTGGGCGTCGGCGTCGCCCTCTTCCGCCCTGCCCTGCCAGACCTTCAGCGCCGAGTGGTAGTCGGCCCGGTCATATGCAACGTACTCGCCGCCCCGGACGCGGCAGTCGAGCGCCGTGGTCTTGATGGGCTTGCGCGGGCTCAGGTAGGTCATCTTGCCCATCTGCCGGACCTGCCCCGGCAACAGGCAATCGACGATGTAGAGATCGTCGACGTTGTGATAGCCCTCCGTGGCCGGCGAGGCGTTGTCCACTGGCCGGACCTGACCGGTCCCGCAAGCGGCGAGCGCCGTGAGCGATGCCAACGTGGCGACCCGCAGCCCGGCCCCGGCCGCGCGAATCAACGCGCTGGAAGGGCTCCGGGCCGTCGTGTGCGCCGGACCCCGTGATCCGGTGATCGGCAGCACCCGTCCCTTCGCCATCCAGGTGAACATAGGCTCCCTCCCGCTTCAGCACCGGCTTCGCCTCGGCGAGGCAAAGCCCATAATTCCCGTCGGCCCTGGTCGTGTCCGCGGCCGCCCCATTCCCAGCAAACTGGCACACTCAAACTAAGCTAGACACTCATCGCCGACATTGCAAACCGCAGCCTGCCCGCCAGCCATGCCCCGGCGTTCCGGATCGCGCGGTGCTCCTGGGGTCCCGCCCGAAATCACTCACAGGTTGGCCCTGACCTTTTGTACGTCCTGGCGCGAGTCCTTGGGCAGGGTCTTGTAGGTAAGCAGGGTGTCGAGCGTCGAAGCCGCCTTGGAACCGTCCATGGATCCCTGTTTCACGTTCTTTTGCATCGTGTCCAGGATCCGGCTGACCGTGTTGGACATGCCCTCCACTCCCCGCCGGTCCCCCGGGTGCAGGGTCAGCACGCTGTCGTAGAGCTGCAGGGCCGCGTTCACCTCCCCGTTTTCCAGGAAAACCTTGGCATCCTCGAGGTTGCTGTTGATGCGCGTCTGGGTCGCTGGCGGCAACTCGTCGAAGGGGATCTCCGGGCCGGAATTGTCACCCAGCATCAAGCCAATGGCCAATGCCGCCGCGGCCACCACCGTGGAAATGGCGATCGCGGTCTGCTTGATGCGTGAAGGAAAGAAGCGCTTGATGAAGTCCGACGCTTCCTTTGGCCGCTTCTCGCGCTCGAAACTGAGCGCGGCGGAAACCGCCTTCCATTCCGCGCGGCGCATGTTGTGCGGACGCTTGGGCCTGATGCCCGCGTCCCGGGCCTCGGTAGCGGGGCGCTTGTCGAATGGATGCCGGCCCGTGAAGTAGTAGTAGGTGACGCAGCCCAGGGCATACACGTCATCCGCGGGCATGGCCTTCTGGCCTTCCAGGATCTCCGGGCTCGCGTATGCGGGCGTGTAGCCGGAAAACATTTCCTCGATGGCGTCGGGCTTGCTCGCCTGGTGCGCCCGGGCGATGCCGAAGTCCAGCAACTTGGCGCGGCCGTCCTCTGCCAGGAACACGTTCTGCGGCTTCAAATCGGCGTGGGTGATGCCACGCTGGTGGGCGTACGCCAGGCCCGCGGACACGCCCCTGACGATCTCCCTCGCGTCATCGGGCTCCAGTCCGTCGGGATTGCCCTCGATGCGCTGCTCGGAGTCCTCGCCCTTGAGCAGCTCCATCGTCATGTAGACCACGCCATCCACGCGGTCCAGGTCGTAAACGGTGACGATATTGGGATGGGCGAGCTGCTGGGCGCGCTTGGCCTCGCGCTGCAGAGCCATGAAGGTCAATTCCGCGGTCGCTATCTGCGGGTGCAATACCTTCAGGGCGACGAATGGCTCCTCGTCGCCGGCCTCCTCCTTGAGAAGGTCGAGGGCACAGTAGACGGAACCCATGCCGCCTTCTCCCAGCACCGCCTCGATGCGGAACCGGTCCCGGACCAGGCTGCCGACCCCGATGGTGCGCTGGACTTCCCCCGAACCCTGTTGCAGTGCCGTGTAGGCCACGGTGCCGCCGGATGGCTGGGCAACCGTCGGGGAACCCGGCTGCACCTCCGTGGGCGCCCCGGACTGGATCTCCGTGGACTGGCCCGACTGCAGCTCCGTGGCCTCACCGGCCTGGACCACCGTCGCCTGGTCCGGCTTCGATTGAACCACGGTTTCGCCCGCGTCCCCGGTCACCTGGATGCGCGTGCTGCCGCGTGGCACGGTCGCGCCACCTGCGGCCTGCAGCAACTTCTCCAGTTCCTCGGCCACCTGGGCGGCGCCGCGGGGACGCTGCTTCGGATCGGTGGCCAGCATGGCCCGGACCAGCGGCTCCACCTCCGAAAAAATCTCCGGCAACGGCGCGGGAGCGCCTGCCAGGTGCGCCTTTTCCACGGCCTCGGCATTATCGCCCTCGAACGGCCGCTTGCCGCTGAGCATCTCGTACAGGAGCACGCCCAGGCCATAAATATCGGAAGCCGGCGTCGCCCCACGTCCCGTGATCTGCTCCGGGGCCAGGTAGTAGGGACGGCGCGCCGCGCTCTGAAGCCGGGTGGAGCCTTCCCGGCTCGCCACGATCCGGCCGATGCCGAAATCCGTCAGTACGGGCCGGCCTTCCTCGCCGAAAAGCACGTTGGATGGCCTGAGATTGCGGTGCACGACGCCGTGCGCGTGGGCGGCACCCATGGCGTCGGCAATGCTCCTGGCCACGGACAGGGCGTCGCGCATTTCCATGCCGGCGGATATCCGGGACGCCAGGTCGCCGCCTTCCAGCAGCTCCATGGACAAGTAGAAGTGCCGGTCGGCCACGCCGGCCTCGAAAATCGTGATGACATTGTCGTGGGCCAGCGTCGCGGTCATGCCGGCCTCGCGCTCCAGCGCGTTCGCGATTCCCGGGCTGGAGCACCGCGACAGGTCGATCAGCTTGAGCGCGCGCTCCCCGGAACCGCCTTCCGGACGCGCGCGCCACACCACGGAAAGCGAACCCGCACCGATTTCATGCAGCAGCTCGTGGTTCGCGATGATCGGTGGTTTTCGAGCGGTTTCCATCGCCTCTGGCTCTTGGACGCCTACTTCCGGCCACCCTTGCCGATGATCCACCGCATGAACTTCCGAAGACCCGACGGCGAATCCGGGCTGCCTCGCTTGGAGGCAGACTGGCGCTTCGATTTGCCCATGTAGGCGTCGAACACAAGGTCCACCGCACCCATGCTGATGACGTCGTGAGGCTTCAGGTAGGCGCTGAGCACTTTTCTGTCGTTAACGAATGTTCCGTTGACCGACATCATGTTCACGATCTTCCATCGGCTGCCTTCGCAGATGAGTTGAGCATGGCGCCCGGAAACGCTGGAATCATCCAGCACGATGTCGGCGCCTTCGCCCCGCCCCATCTCCCATTTCTCGGTGCCACCCCTGCAGGTCAGCTTGAAGGTCTTGCCCTGGACCGGGTAGGTCAGCCCCACCAGGATCGGATCCTCGGCGGACACGACCTCCCTGGCCCTCGCCAATGCCTGCTCTGGGGCCAGCCTGGACGCCTTGCCGTCGTCGCCCCCGCTGGGCGCGCGAACCACGAAGGCCGTCTGGGAGGCCTGTTCCAGCTGGTCGGCGTCCGCCCAGCTCGCGGGAATGCCCGCCTTGTCTTCCGCGCGACCCGGAACCTGCGACGGACCGGAATCCGAGCGGTCGCCTCGCTTCTTACCGCCGCCCGCGTCCTTGTCCGTGGCGGGCGCGGGTTCCTCGGAGCGCCCGGGCTTCGCGGGCGCCCCAGCCTCTATTTCCTCGACCTTCGGCTCCGGTGCTTTCCCGGACTCCTCGCTGTCCCCCGGTTCCGGCTTCCCGGCGTCGGCCCGCGGCTCTTCCGCGGCGGGCTGCTTCTTCGCCTCGTCCGCCTGCCCGGGCTCCTTCTTCGCGGACTCGGCGGCCGCCTTGGCCTCCTCCTCTGCGAGCATCCGGCGCATGTCGTCCCCCCCGACCATGACCGTGCCCTCCACGGCGGGACGCTTTTCCTCGGGAGCGATCACCCGGAACCTGACGTCCCCGAATTGCAGGACGTCGCCGTTGTCAAGCCGGGTGCTTTCGGAAATCTTCTGTTTGTTGACGTAGGTACCATTGGTGGACTTCTGGTCCTCGACCCACAGTGCCCCGCCGTCAACCAGGATCTTCGCGTGTACTCGAGAACACTTCGCCGACTCCAGCACCAATTCGCAATTGGGATCGCGGCCCACCATGATCGCCTCGGCAACCGCCGTTCGCGATCCGTCCGCTTCGCTCGCCAGGGCGAACTGGTTTGCCTGCTCGGAACCTTGGCTCTTGTCACTCATGCCTTGTCACCAGTGCCTCAGTGCGTCGTCGCCGGGGCCGCTCGCGGATTCGAATGGATCGCGGGAACACGAACACCCGGGATGACGCCTATTCTACCCCCAACCTGATCAGGGCCGATGAATGCCGCCACCAGGGCCCCGCCCAATGCCGGCGCGACAAGCCACTGGTCATTCCTGTTCGGCCTTGGCGATTGATGGCTCGCGGTCCTGCTCCGCGTGGGCGCGCACGTCCGCGTGGCACCCCAGACAGGCCCGGTCCGGCACCCGCTCGAAGAGCCTGACATGGCAGACATTGCAGTTGTCACTGGCCACGGCCGTGTGGTGCGCCCTGCTCAGCGGACCCGAGGACCAGGCGTGGTCGGAGGGCAACAGCGAGGTGCTCCGGAGCCCTTCGCCCAGCACGGGCCAGAAGTAGCCCGCCAGCGGAACCACCAGGAACAGCAGAATAATCGCCAGGAACAGCACCCAGGCCGGCTTCCGGCGCCCCAGCGCGGTCTGGGACAACCCGGTGCGGAAGGGCGTGGCCGAGCCAAGATCTTCCTCCAACTCGACGGAAACCACTTCCAGGGTGCCGTCGAAACCGGCGGCGGGCTCCAACACGGTAATGGACTGTTCGCCCAGGGTCAGCTCGCTGCCCGGTTCCAGGGTTCCGCGGGCTTTCGGTTCGCCACCGAACATCACCCGCGCACCACCAAATGTCCGGAAACTGAATCGCCCACCCCGACCGGCCTTCAATTCCAGGTGCCGATGTGCCACGACCGGATCGAGCAGCTGGATGACCTGCTCGCCCCCGCGGCCCACGCTGACCACCGGGTTGTCGAGCACTTCCTCAAGCAGTTCCTCGCGTCCCTGCCGGTCCCGGTGTATGTGGCGGATCAGGATCTGCATGGGCTCACCAGTAGAGGAAAACGGTGGTCACGTGGACCACCAGCGCGGCCAGCACGGCAAAGGTCAGGGGAACGTGAACGTAGAGCCAGATGCTCAGCCAGCCCTGCAGGCGGATGTCCTCGCGCAGTTTCCTGAGCACCGTCCTGCGGCGCCCGAACACCGAGAGCAGATCCTGGAGCACCAGGGCCTCGTCGCGCTTGCCCGAGCGGGGCACCGCGGACGCCAGGTAGTCGATGACCGTTTCCTGGTCCGGGTTGCCGACAAGGCTGACGGATTCCGTGGCCTTCCCTGGATCCACCACCAGCGAGTGGTCGGCGCCACTCAGCTGGGCAAGCACCCCGCCACCCAGGCTGGTGCGGTCCACCGCGCTTTCCACCACGGCGCGCGTTCTGGCCTCGCAGCGCTGCGCCAGATCGCGGATCCGCGCGTCAAGCCCGTTCAGCTCCGCGAGCCACTGCTTGCGGCGCCGCCCTGCCCGCACCTTGGCGAGCCGGCGCGGGTAGGACAGGTAGAAAAACAGCCCGAAAAAGCCGCTGATGATGACCGCGGCCACAAGCACGTAGAACAGCGTATGGACATTGAACCCGAACTGGAACGCGCAATGCAGCGTGGCGATGACCAGCAGCGCCATCCCCAGGTAGACGTGAGCGGAAACCCAGCCTTCCACCGTACCGACGGTGGAACGGTAACTGCGCTTCCTGATGCCCAGGGCGGCCAGCCAGACGATCAGCAGTGCGGCGATGGTTCCCAGGGTGTAGCCCTGCCAGCTCCCGCCATTCGGCGGCAGGTCGGCCGCCTCCGTCCAGTAGACGATCAGGCTGAAGGCCAGAAGGGCGAGCGCAATCCAGAAGTATCGCTTGCCCCGGTACTGGAGAAGATTCGTGTGCACGGAATCAGCGTTTCATTATCAGTTCTGGGAATCTCTCGGGCCCAATCCGGATGGCCGCCCCGGTCGGGCAGGCGCGGACGCAGGCCGGCCCGCCACTGAGATCCTTGCAACCGTCGCACTTGACTGCCTTGTAACCCGATTCCTTCTTGGCTGCCCGCTTGGCTTCGTCGGACATTTCCTCGCCGGGCCCGGAACCCCGGCCGAAAAGCAGCCAGCTCAAGAAACTGGTTTCCTTGGGCAGGCTCGGCGCCATGTGTATGGCGTCATAGGGACAGTTTGTCTCGCAATTGCCACACCCGATGCAGGACTCGTCGATGAACACCTCCCCGCTCGGGGCCCGGTGGATGGCGTCCACGGGGCAGTCCTTCATGCAATGCGGGTGCTCGCAGTGGCGGCAGGAGATGGGCACCTGCACCGATGCGAACGCCGCGCCCGCCTTGCGGTCCAGGCGGCTGACGCCGCCGTGGGTCTCGGCGCAGGCCTTTTCGCAATTGTCGCAGCCGACGCACAGGTCCTCGTCGATGATCATGGCGTTGGTCGCCTCGCCGAGCCCCTGGTCCATCAGGAAGGAAACCACGTTGCCGCCCTCGGGCATGGATTCCAGCATGGTCTCCAGCTTGAGCTGGTTGCGCGTGGCGAGCTGCAGGTCGTCGATGCGTTGCGGGTCCTTCTTGAGCAACGCCAGGAACTCCGGACTGCGCAGGGTGATGGTTTCGGTCTTGACCGCCGCCGTGGCGGTCTCGCGGCGCGTGGGGTCCCCCATCAGCGCCATCTGGCCAAACATGCGCCCGCTTTGCACGTGATCCACGACAATCCGCGCGCCCTCCTGCTGCCTGGACAGGGTGACCGTGCCACTGCGAATCAGGTGCAGGCAGTCGCCGGGATCACCCTCCTTGTAGATGGTGTCCCCGACGGCGTACTGGTGCAGTTCGGCGTTGCGCGCGATCTTGCGCAACTCTTCCAGCGGCAGGGCCGGGGCGAAGTATTTCTGCACCGCCCGGACGATGAATATCCAGTCAATGCCCTCCCGAACCTCGTCGTTGGAGTTCATCAACTTCACCATCATGCGGCGCGGCGTTTCGATCAGGATGGTCTCCGGGCCGATTACGGCGCTGCCGCTGCGGGGGCGTCCTGAGATCAGGCTCATCTCGCCGAAGAACTGCCCGGCCCTGAGCGTGTATGTGGGCCCGTCACTGTCATACTGCAGCCGGACTTCGCCCTCGGCGATGGTGTAGAAGGTATTGGTGTACTCCCCGTCCCCGTAGAGGTAGTCACCTTCGGACACGATGCGAGTGGACTGGGGCGGCGACGGGAGCTTGCGATCCCCCTCCGAGACCGGCTCCCCGGCCTTCTCGATCTCGATGAGGTGCTCCTCGTGGCGCTTCATCAACTGCTGCCAGCGCTCCTGGGCCGCCGTGTCCGCCTTCTCCTGGGCCTCGCGGCGTGCCGACTCGTCGGGTACGCTGGCGATCACCCGGCTTTCCAGGATCAACTCCCTGAATGCCAGCGCGTTCATGCGCCGGAACATCGGCAGGCGCTGCTGGTAAAGCTCCAGGATCTCCTCGGGATCGGCCATGTACGGCAGACCGGCGAACTGCAACTTGAGCAGCTCGTAGTCCACGGGCTTGACGTCGTTGCCGCGTATGTACTCGATGACGTCGTGGCCCTGGTTCATCGCCTGCTTGATCAGGGGGTAACCACCCAGGGCGCCGATGATGTAGAGGCCCGGGACGTTGCTCTCGTACTGCCCGCTCAACTCCGGAAGAGCCGTCGGACGCTTGTCCGGGAACTCCACTCCGCATTTCTCGACGAAGGCGCGCGGCGGTATCGACCCCAGACGGGCGATGATCCGGTGACACGGCACGTGCTGTTCGCCTTCCGGCGTGTCGAGCACGATGGCCCCCATCTCGCCGTCCGCCGGGGGCGGCTCGAGCCCCTTCACGTTGGTCTCGTAGAAACAGTGGAATTCGAGCTCGGGGTTGTTGATCGCGGCCAGCACAGCGTTCAGGTTGCCGTCTTTGGCGCGCGCGAACTCGTCGCGGCGATTTATGATGTAGACCCGATTGTTCCGGGACAGACCGAGGGCGTTCTCGATGGCGGCATCGCCGGCTCCCACCACCACGGCGGTCTCATCCCTGAACGCGTCCGGGTCATCCAGGGTGTACTCGACGAACGGCGAAGTCTCGCCCTCCACGCCCAGCTTGCGGGGATTTCCCGCGGTACCAATGGCCAGCACCACGTGTTCCGCCCCGATGGTGCTGCCGTCCTTGAGCTCGATCGTGAAATCACCGCGCTGACCCTTGATGGCGGTGACTTCCGACTCGCAGCGTATGTTGATGTGCTTTTCCTCGATCCCGCGCTTCCACCAGTCCAGCACTGCCTCGCGGGTGCCGGCCCGGAACTGGATCGGGCTCCGCAGATCCAGAAAGTTGGGCTCCGACATGACGTGCTTGCCCTTCTGGTAGCGGAAGATGGTCTTGGCGTGGGTGTCGAAGCCCTCCAGCAGGATATGGGTGGGCTGGTGATCCGGGTCGGTTTCCCGGGCCTCGAGGTCATACTCCGCGGCACGGCCGGCGGCGCTCAACCCGGCCGGGCCGGAGCCGATTATCGCAACCTGATAGATTTCCCCCATCGGCACTCACCGAGCCGCCGATGGCGGCTCGCCCCCGAAGAATCGATGTGGCATGGCCGGCTGGATTATAAACAGCAGAGCCACGGCTCCCTGTGGTGCTGTCATCGCGCTGCCTCCGGTCCGACGCCGGTCACCCGACCGACGTCCCTCGCCCCGCACACACAATTTACCCGTCGAGCCTATTTGATCTCGTCTCCAGGGGTCAAGCGAAAAGCCCCCGACAGGCGCCCGGCCCGGAAAGGCGGGGCGCCTGGCCGGGACGCACCCGGCGATTTCTAGGTAATGCCGTACGACAGCATGGCGTTCGCAACGCGCTGGAAGCCCGCGATGTTCGCGCCCCGCACGTAGTCCACGTAGCCGTCGGTCGTGCCATATTCAACGCACTGCGCATGGATGCTGGTCATGATCACACGCAGTTTCTGGTCCACTTCCTCGCGGGACCAGCTCACGCGCATGGCGTTCTGGGTTTGCTCCAGGCCGGAAGTCGCCACGCCGCCCGCGTTGGCGGCCTTGGCGGGTCCGAAAAGCACCCCGGCTTCGAGCAGGCGCCGCATCCCGGCCAGCTCCGTGGGCATGTTGGCGCCCTCGGCCAGCGCAATCAGGCCGTTGCCGATCATGGTCTTGGCGTCATCTTCGGAGATTTCGTTCTGGGTGGCACAGGGCATGGCCAGGTCCGCCGGCACCCGCCAGGGCCGCTCCCCGGCGTGGAACGTGGCTTTCTTGTACTCCTTGGCGTATTCGCTGATCCGGCCGCGCTTGACGTTCTTGAGTTCCTTAACCCATTCCAGCTTGCTGCGGTCGATGCCATCCGGATCGTGGATGAATCCCTCGCTGTCGGACAGGGTCAGCACCTTGGCGCCCAGCTCCACGAGCTGCTCGGCGCAGAACTGAGCCACGTTGCCGGAACCCGATACCAGCGCGGTCTTGCCTTCCAGGTTATCGCCCCGATGGTTGAGCATCTCGCGCATGAAATAGACCGCCCCGTAACCCGTCGCCTCGGCACGGATCAGGCTGCCGCCGTATTCGATGCCCTTGCCGGTGAGTGTCCCGCCCCATTCATTCGTCAGTCTCTTGAGCTGACCGAACAGGTAGCCGATCTCGCGGGCGCCGACGCCGATGTCCCCGGCGGGCACGTCCACGTTGGCGCCGATGTGCCTGGACAGCTCGGTCATGAAGGCCTGACAGAACCTCATCACCTCGCGGTCGCTCTTGCCCTTCGGGTTGAAATTTGACCCACCCTTGGCGCCGCCCATGGGTAGCCCCGTGAGGGCGTTCTTGAAAATCTGTTCGAAACCCAGGAACTTCAGGACACTCTGGGTCACCGAGGGATGGAAGCGCAATCCGCCCTTGTAGGGGCCGATGGCGCTGTTGAACTGGACGCGCCAGCCGCGGTTGGTGCGTACGTTGCCCTCGTCGTCTTCCCAGCAGACGCGGAAAATGACAATGCGGTCGGGCTCCGTGAGTCGCTCCAGTATCTGAAATTCGCGGTACTTGGGGTGCTCGAGGTACCACGGCATGATGGTTTCCGCCAGTTCCTGTACGGCCTGAAGAAACTCGGGCTGGCCTGGATTGCGCTTTTCGAGACCGTCGAGGAAATTGTGGAGTTCTTGATCGGGCAGAGCTTTGACGGCCATGTTCCCTCCTGAATGTCTTCGCCTGAAGACCTGGTGACCGGTGCCATATGCGACTTCCTCCGCCCCTGCGGTGAAGCCCCGGCCGGCCGTCGTACTGCCGGGCGGCATGCCGGTCCAGGGAATCGCTTCGTACCGAAGTAATCGCTCTTGGGCCACTTGCAAGACTAGTTTGGCGCCTGACATACGTCAATTTTCCCGCCGTTCGCGGAGGTCCACGTGGAAGGTCATGCGGAGTGGCGTTCCAAGGCGGCCGGTCCCGGGGCCGGCCAGGGCGGAGCCCAACCGCTTCAAGAGAATCCCAGCCCGGGAGGATGGTGGGCCCCGTCCCTGGGGCCCACCCTCGCTTCGCTCGGGGCGCTGCGCGCCACCAATTCGCTCCCGGCGAATTGGTCAAACCCTGGCTTGGTTACTTGTCGGGGGTTCGAATCCTCGATCCAACTTCCAATACTAAAAATGCCCGCACAAGGCGGGCATTTTTAGTTTCTGGTGGGCCCGGGAGGATGGTGGGCCCCGTCCCTGGGGCCCACCCTCGCTTCGCTCGGGGCGCTGCGCGCCACCAATTCGCTCCCGGCGAATTGGTCAAACCCTGGCTTGGTTACTTGTCGGGGGTTCGAATCCTCGATCCAACTTCCAATACTAAAAATGCCCGCACAAGGCGGGCATTTTTAGTTTCTGGTGGGCCCGGGAGGATTCGAACCCCCGACCTTTCGGTTCGTAGCCGAACGCTCTGTCCAACTGAGCTACGGGCCCGCAATTGGCTTGAAAACGCTGGGAATCCGCTCGCCGCGGATCACCGTCCCCGACGCGGGCCGCGCATTATCGCCGTGGTGCGGCGGGGAGTCAACGCGTGGAATTTGGCGGAGAGGGAGGGATTCGAACCCTCGATGGGCTTTTGACCCATACTCCCTTAGCAGGGGAGCGCCTTCGGCCGCTCGGCCACCTCTCCATCTCGTCATTCCCGCGAAGGCGGGAATCGCGAAAAATCTTGCACCAACTTCCCAACCGGCGACGCTGCGCGCCGCGGAGAGGGAGGGATTGCTCGCTCCGTCTCCGGCAGTCGCGGCCCGTATTGGCTCGCATTGCCGACCAGTGGCGGCGCATTGCCGCTGGGCAAGGGGTGCTGCAGTGAGATTTGATCTGACCGCCGCGCCCCGACGTAGCGGAGCGCGGTGCAGAATAACGGTCCGGCGCAGGCAGGTAAACCCCGGGGAAACGAAATTGGCGTCAGCCTTCGTTCTCAGCCAATGGAGGCTCGTGCTCGCCCTTGATTCGTTGATAGATCTCCTCCCGGTGAACGGCAACTTCCTTGGGGGCATTGATCCCAATGCGCACCTGGTTGCCCTTGACACCGAGGACCGTGACCGAAACCTCGTCTCCTATCATGAGGGTCTCGCCAACCCGCCGGGTCAGAATCAACATAGGTCATTCTCCCGCTGTCCTTTTGTAATGATACGCCTGCGACCTTGCGCACACTTTCGCGCCGCGACGTTGCTTCTCCTCCCGGGCATCCGTGCCCTACGGGTCGTCCCGCACACTCCATATCCCGCCATAATCGCCGTCTTTGGCGGGAAAACTCAAGCCCCACCGCGCCCCCTGAAACGGAAATGGGCCGAATTATGTCTTATTGGATTATCGCCCCATTGGTTCGTTCACCCGTTTCAGGGTGCATCAGACTTCTGCGTCAAGGCGTTGGCGCACCCATTCCGGCACGGCCGCGAGGGCCTCGGCCAGGGCTTCCGGATTATCCCCGCCGGCCTGCGCCATGTCCGGTCGGCCCCCTCCCCGGCCACCGACCTTTTCCGCCACGGCATTGACCAGATCGCCGGCCTTCAGGCGATGCATCCGATCCTTCGTGACGCCGGCCACCAATTTCACTTTACTACCATCAACGGAGGCAAGCACGATTGCCGCACTTTTCAATTTGTTCTTGAGCTGATCCACGGCTTCGCGAAGCGCCTTGGAGTCCGCGCCGTCCAGGCGAGAGGCCACCACCTTGACCCCGCCCACGTCCACGGCCCCGGCGCTGAGATCCGTTCCCTGGCCGCTGGCCAGCCGGCTGCGCAGGCTTTCCAGTTCCTTTTCGAGCAGGCGCTGCCGCTCGACCAACTGGCGCACCCTGTCACCCAGGTTGTCCCTGTCGGCCCTGACCAGTCCGGCCACCTCGCGCAGTTCGTCCTCGGTGCCTTCTACCCAGCGCTCGGCACCCAGGCCGGTGAGGGCCTCGATGCGTCTGACCCCGGCGGCAATGCCGGTCTCGCCGACAATCTTGAAGAATCCGATGTCGCCGGTGCGGCTCACGTGGGTGCCGCCGCAAAGCTCCGTGGAGAAGTCGCCCATGCTCATCACCCGCACGCGCTCACCGTACTTCTCGCCGAAAAACGCCAGCGCGCCCGCCTCGATGGCCTCGTCATAGGACATGACCGTGACTTTCGCCGGCAGATTGCGGCGGATTTGCTCGTTCACCAGCTCCTCGATGCGGTTGATCTCTTCCCGGCCAACCGGCTGGTGATGGGAAAAATCGAAGCGCAACCGCTCCGGCGCCACCAGGGATCCCTTCTGCATGACGTGCCCGCCCAGCACCTGGCGCAAGGCCGCGTGCAACAGGTGTGTGGCGGAATGATTGAGCACCGTGGCCTGGCGGCGCGAGGCGTCCACGCGGGCCTCCACCACGTCTCCCACCTTCAGCGACCCCGAGCGCAGCGTGCCAATGTGGGCGTGCGCCCCCTCGCCGCGCTTTTGCGTGTCCTCCACCGCGAACTCGGCGTCATTGGAAACGATCTCGCCCCGATCGCCCACCTGGCCACCGCCCTCGGCATAGAACGGTGTGCGGTCCAGCACCACGATGCCGGTATCGCCCTGGCCGAGCGACTCGACCTCGACGCCGTCGCGATAGAGGTGGGTAACCCTGGCCTCGTCGGTGAGGTGCTCGTAGCCGGAAAACTCGCTGGTCCCGGCCACCGGCGTTTCCTCCTCGTGGCCGGCCCTGAACCGGCTCGCCGCGCGGGCGCGCTCGCGCTGGGCGGCCATTGCCCGGTCAAAGCCCGCCGAGTCGATACCCAGCCCCCGCTCGCGGGCGATGTCCGCGGTGAGATCCACCGGAAAGCCATAGGTGTCGTAGAGCTTGAACACCACCGCGCCGGGGATCTCGTTCCCCTTCAGACCGGCGATGGCCTCCCCCAGCATCTTCATGCCCTGGTCCAGGGTCTCGGCGAAGCGCTCTTCCTCGCGCTTGAGAATTTTCTCCACCTGCGCCCGCTGCCTGCCAAGCTCCGGGTAGGCCTCGCCCATTTCGGCCTCCAGCGGCCCAACCAGCCGGTAGAAGAATGGCTCGGTCGCGCCCAGCTTGTGCCCGTGGCGGATGGCGCGGCGGATGATCCGTCGCAGCACGTAGCCGCGTCCCTCGTTGGACGGCACCACGCCGTCGACGACCAGAAATGCGCAGGCGCGGATATGGTCGGCGATCACCTTCAGTGAATTGGAATCGAGATCCCCGGCGCCGGTAACCTTCGCCGCGGCGCGGATCAGGCTTTGGAACAGGTCGGTGTCGTAGTTGGAATGCACGCCCTGGAGAATGGCTGCGAGGCGCTCCAGGCCCATGCCCGTGTCCACGCAGGGCTTTGGCAGCGGCGTCATCTCGCCCGACTCGTCCCTGTCGTACTGCATGAACACCAGGTTCCAGACCTCAATGTAGCGGTCCCCCTCGTTTTCCCCGCCGGGCGGGTCTCCCTCCACTTCCGGGCCGTGGTCGTAGAAGATTTCCGAGCAGGGACCGCATGGGCCGGTATCGCCCATGGACCAGAAGTTGTCGTGGGCGCCGATACGCCGGAAACGCTCCTCGGGAATGCCGATTTCCTTCAGCCAGATCTCGGCGGCCTCGTCGTCCTCCTCGTACACCGTCGCCCAAAGTTTTTCCGGCGGCAGTCCGGCCACCTTCGTGAGGAACTCCCAGGCATAAAAGATTGCCTCGCGCTTGAAATAGTCGCCGAAGCTGAAATTACCGAGCATCTCGAAGAAGGTGTGGTGGCGAGCCGTGTAACCCACGTTCTCCAGGTCGTTGTGCTTGCCGCCCGCCCGCACGCAACGCTGGGAGCTGACCGCGCGGCTGTATGAACGCTTCTCCTTGCCGAGGAATACGTCCTTGAACTGCACCATGCCGGCGTTGGTAAAAAGCAGGGTCGGGTCGTTCGCGGGGACGAGCGGGCTCGAGGGCACGATCTCGTGATCGCGCTCCGCGAAGAATTCGAGGAACTGGCGGCGAATTTCGTTGGATTTCATCCGGCTATTCTATCGTGCCCCCGGCAGTCGCGAACACCGGAGCGGACGACTGAATTCCCCGTTTTCTGCAATAGAGCTTACCGATCGGGCCGGGCCGGTCAGGTCGCGCCCCGGAAGCGTTCCGGCGCATCGCGGACCAACTCCGCGAACCCGTCGATATCAATGTTGGAGCCGCACAGGATCAGGCCCACCTGCTTACCGGCGAGTTCGCCGTGCAATGGACCGCAGAGGGCCGCCGTGGACGCGGCGCCCGCCGGCTCGACGGCCAGCTTCATGTCCTCGAACAGGACTTTCATCCCGGTGCGCATCTGGTCGTCGCTGATCAGCACCAGTTCGTCCACGTTGGCCCGTGCCACCTCGAAACTGTAGCCCTTGGCATAGGGCGCGCCCAGGCTGTCCGCGATGGTGCGCACCCGCTCGATGGACTCGGGCCGCCCGCTGGCGAAGCTGCGGTGCATGCTGTCGGCGCCCTCGGGCTCCACGCCGTACACGCGGCAGCTGGGCTGCTGGTGCTTGAAGGCGGCCGCGACCCCGGCGATCAGTCCGCCCCCGCCGATGGGCACCACGATCGCGTCCAGGTGCGGTGAGTCCTGGGCCCATTCCAGGCCCAGGGTCGCCGTTCCCAGGACCGTGGTCTCGCCCTCGAAGGGATGGATGAACGTGCGGCCCTCTTCCCGCTCGATGCGCTCGACTTCCTCGAAGGCCTGGTGCACGTCGTCCACCTGGATCACCTCCGCGCCCAGCGCCCGGCACTTGCGCACCCGGAACGGGTTCGAGCTCCAGGGCATGACCACCTTGGCGCTGCTGCCCACCGCCCGCGCGGCCCAGGCAACCGCGATCGCATGGTTGCCCGCGCTCACCGCCGTGACGCCGCGGCCGCGTTCTTCGCCGCCGAGCGCCAGCGCGTTGAGCAGCGCGCCCCGCGCCTTGAAGGTCCCGGTGTACTGGAACAGCTCGAGCTTGAGATGCACCTCGGCGGCGTCCGAGATATCCGTCCGCACGTCGCTCTGCCATTGCCAGACCGGCGTATGACGAACCCTTCCGGAGAGGGTGGCGGCGGCCTCCCGGATTGCGGCCAGCGTGGGGCCGCTAGCCATTGCGCGCCCCGCCCTTTCCGGTCATCTCCAGGAATCGCTGCTCCACGGTGGAACCCCGGGAGATATCCTCGAAGCTCACGCCCATTTCCGCCAGCACGCCCACGATAGCGGAGGCAATCCGCGGATCATCCCCGGCGTCGGGCTCCAGGATGCAGTCCAGCCGCTGCCGGTCGTCGCTCAGCCTGGCCTCGCCGATCCCGGCCAGCTCGCCGACACGCTCCGCCAGCACGGCTTCCGCCGGCTCGCTGAGGCGCACGCTGATGCGGGCCCGGCGCCCGGTGAATCCCGCCATGTCCTGGGCGTCCACGATCCTGCCCCGGTCGATGACCGTGACGTGGTCGCAGATGTCGCCGATTTCCTCCAGGTTGTGCGACGACACCACTACCAGGCGCTTGCCCCGCTGCGCCCGGATCAAGTCACGCAGCCCGCGGGCGCTGGCCGGGTCCAGCCCCGCCGTGGGCTCGTCCAGGAGCAGGATGGCGGGGTCCCCGATCAGGGCCTGCGCCACGGCCATGCGTTTGTGCATGCCGTGGGACAGCTGGTCGCCGTCCCGCCCGGCGGCCTCCACCAGGTCTACGGCCTCCAGCACCCTCCGGGCTTCTGCCCTCGCCGCCTCCGCTTCCATGCCCATGAGCCGGGCATACCAGATAAAGTGGCGCATGACGGAGATCTGCTGCTGGAATCGCGCATCCTGGGGCAGGATGCCGATCAGTCCCAGGGGCCGGCGCGTGCCAGGCTGCATTTCGCCACCCAGCGTGACGGTGCCCGAGCTCTGGCGGATGAACCCGGCGATGATGGAAAACAGCGTCGTCTTGCCGGCGCCGTTCGGCCCCACCAGTCCGCTCACCGCGGTGGCGGGCAGGGAAAGGTCGACGCCATCCAGCGCTTTCAGCGCGCCGTAGCGCTTGGTGACTTCGGCGAGTTCAAGCATCACAGATCGCGCCGCCGGATGATCCAGTCGCCGATCGCCAGGTAGGCCGCCGTGTAAAGCAGAAGCAACCCGCCCGCGCCGAGCACGTGGCTCCACTCCGCGCTCAACAGGGCGTATTTCGTGCCGGCGGGCAGCAGCCAGGCGACCGCCGCGTATGACTCGTTCATGAGCGAAAAGGCGAAGGCGATCATGGCAACCACCATCCAGATACCGGTGGCCAGCATGTAGGCCAGGAAAGCCTGCGCCACGAAAGTGTTCACCACGGCCATCAGGGCCACCCAGGGCAGGCCGTAGACAGCCAGGACCAGCAGGACCCGCAGCGAATAGAAAAATCCCCCCGCCACCGTCGTGTCCGGATCCAGGGCACCGAGGATCAGCCCGATCACCGGCACGCAGACCGCCAGCAGCACCACCCAGGTCAGCCATGCCCCCAGGGCGCGCGCCAGGTACAGCCCGCGCCGGCTCGCCCTGGGAAGCAGGAAGCGGATGTGCCTGCGGCCAATGTCGGAGGCCAGCTGGTCCGCGGCCACCAGCATGGCGATCCAGGGCGTGCCCACGATGGCGAAAATGAAGAACATGCCCAGCACCGGCGGCCGGTTGGTCAGCAGCTTCAGTGCCAGGCCATCGGTGGCCCAGTCCAGCAGGGCAATCAGCAATGCCTGCATGTTCTGGTCCCCGGGCGAGCCGATCTGCCGGGCCACCTCCGCGATGGGCTCGGCGAGGCGACCCAGGTACAGCGTCAGCAACGCGAAATAGAGCAGCCCGAACACCCATGCCAGGATGATGACCGGGTTCCGGCACGCCCGGTACGGCTCGAATCGCAGGATGCGCGAGATTTCGCTGGCCATCGAATGCGGTGCCGCGGGCGGGGCGCGGCACTCGCCGCGCCCCGCCGTGCGACAAGTGTGACTACGCCGCCTGCGGCGCCGGGGATGCCTGACCGATGGTCCGGGCTCCCAGGAAGGCGAGAATGGCGACAATGATGCCGAAAGTGTTGAAGATGCCGATGGACAGGGTAACCATTGAGATGATGCTGGCCACAACCTGCAACAGCGCCACCACGTTGATGAACATCGCGCTCTTGGCCATGAACAGCAACACGGCACCGGCGATCTCAAGGCCGCCCAACACCAGGATGAAAATGCCGAACATCATCAGCATGCCGCCCATGGACTTGGCGGTGCCGGCGGCCTGGCCGGTCATCTCCGCGGCCTGCCGCTCGGATTCGTCCTGGCTGTTCATGGCCTGTTCCTGCGAGGCCTGCTCGACGTAGCTGCCGCCGATACCCGCGATGCCACCGAGGCCGGCATAGGCAAGCCCGCCGCCCAGATTGACGATCGCCATGATGATAAGAAGCACACCAGCTGCGACTCTCATTATTGTTTCTCCCTCTTGATGGTTGGCGAGGGCGCGACGCGGTTTCCTCCCCGCGCGTCACGCCGGGGAGCAAGTTTCGATGGGGCGATAGCCGGTGTCAACCGGACGGTCGCGTATGCCGTGAACCCGCCGGTCAGTCGTCGAGTTCACCCACGGCGGCACGGATTTCGTCCATGGCAAAGCCGCGTTGGCCGAGAAAGCGCATGCGCCGGGCCTTTTCCGGGTAGTCCGCGGCGGGCGTTGTGCCGAATCGCTTCTCCAGAACCTGCCGTGCACTGCGCCGCCAGTCCACGCCACTGTTCGCCAAGGCATCATCGATGATTCCGGGCGCCACGCCGGCAGCCTCCAGGTCGTTGCGGATGCGCACGGGGCCGTGGCCGCGCTGTGCTCGCGCGGATAAGAAGTGCTCGGCGTAACGGGCGTCGCTCTGCAAGCCGTCTTCGGCCAGCCCGGATAAAGCCGACTCGATGTCGGCGTCCTCGTAGTCGCGGCTTTTGAGCTTTCGAACCAGTTCGGCGCGGCTGTGTTCGCGCCGGGCCAGAAGGTCCATGGCGGCGTGTCTGGCGGATTTGCGTTCGGGCATTTTGAACTATGGGAATTCGCGGCGGGGACGCCGCTCCCACAAGGCTCTCACGGGGCATCAAAGCCCTGTGGGAGCGGCATCTTGCCGCGAACCGCGCGCTCCTACTTGGCCGCCGCGGCTTCCTTGGCCTTGCCCTTGGTCTCGCCGCTCTCTTCCGGCTCGGCGGCGGGCTTTCGCGGCGGCAGCAGCTTCTCGCGCAGCTTCTTGTCGATCTCGTCGGCGATCTTCGGGTTCTGCTTGAGGAACTCCCGGGCGTTTTCCTTGCCCTGGCCGATGCGCTCCTTGCCGTAGCTGTACCAGGCGCCGGACTTCTCCACCAGGCCGTGGGCCACGCCCAGGTCAATGAGTTCGCCCTCGCGGGAAATGCCCTCACCGTAGAGGATCTCGAATTCCACCTGCTTGAACGGTGGCGCCATCTTGTTCTTCACAACCTTCACCCGGGTACTGGACCCGATCACCTCGTCGCCCTTCTTGAGCGAACCGATGCGGCGAATGTCCAGGCGCACGGAAGAATAGAACTTCAGGGCGTTGCCGCCGGTGGTGGTTTCCGGGCTTCCGAACATCACGCCGATTTTCATGCGGATCTGGTTGATGAAGAACACCGTGGTGTTGGAGCGCTTGATGTTGGCGGTGAGCTTGCGCAGCGCCTGGGACATGAGCCGCGCCTGCAGGCCCACGTGGGAATCGCCCATCTCGCCCTCGATCTCCGCCTTGGGCGTGAGCGCGGCCACCGAGTCCACCACCACGATGTCGATGGCGCTGGAGCGCACCAGCATGTCGGCGATCTCCAGCGCCTGCTCGCCGGTGTCGGGCTGGGAGACCAGCAGCTCGTCCACGTTGACGCCCAGCTTTTCCGCGTAACCCGGGTCCAGGGCGTGCTCGGCGTCGATGAAGGCCGCGGTGCCGCCGCCCTTCTGGGCCTGGGCGATGGCCTGCAGGGTTAGGGTGGTCTTGCCCGAGGATTCCGGGCCGTAGATTTCCACCACGCGGCCGCGCGGGATGCCGCCGATGCCCAGGGCCACGTCCAGCGCCAGGGAGCCGGTGGGGATGACCTCCACGTCGCGGGCGGCGCTGGTGTCGCCCATGCGCATCACCGCACCCTTGCCGAATTGCCGCTCGATCTGGCCCAGGGCCGCCGATAGCGCCCGCTTGCGGTTGTCGTCCACGCCTGCCTCCTTGAAAAACGTTTCGAATCCGGTGGTCAATGGGACCGTTCGTGCTGAGCCCGTCGTAGTGCGAACGGCTCGATTTCAGTGTGCCATTATCGCATGCCGCCGTGCGTGCGCGAAACGCGATTCACCCCGCCGGCAAAGCGGCCGGACCGTGGCCCGACCATTGTGGGAGGCCCCGGCAGAGGCCGACTCCGCACCGGGCCCTCACGGGCCCTCCCACGGGGAAATGCGGACTCGGGCCGTGGCACTTCAGCGCCGTCCAAACGGATAGCGGCGCACCACCTCATAGCGTGCTCCGCGCGGGTCCGTCACCGAGCGAACCAGGCAGAACTCCGCCACGTGCCAGTGCACGGGCCGCGCCTCCGGAAGTTCCCCCGGGGGCGGCATCTTCCGCGCCAGGGTCAGGTGCACGGAAAAAGGCCGCGTGTCCGGCTCATGGCCCTGGCCCGCCAGGGCGGCGGTGAGATCCCGGTGCGTCGCGGCCAGGTCGTCCGGTATCGCGCCGGCGCCCAGCCACAGCACGCCGGACCGGTGGAAATAGCCGAACCGGTCGAGGCAAAGGTCAAAAGGCCTGGCCGCCACGGTTGCCGCCGCAGCCTCGTAGGCCCGCCGCCGTTCGGGTTCGACATTGCCCAGGAAAGCCAGCGTGGCATGCCAGTACTGCCCGGGCACGATCTTCGCCCGGCGGGGCGTGGCCGGGAGCTGCGCCTGGATCGCATCGCGCACGCCCTCGTCGGGCCACAGGGCGAAGAACAGGCGTTCGGTGTTGCTCACTGCTCGCCGTCTCCCCGGTCGCGCCCGCCCGGGCGCTCCTACTCGCCAGCCATGCCGATCAGCCCCCAGAGCGCCGCCCGCACGGCTTCCCGGCGCACGGCATCGCGGTCGCCGTCGAAAGGCACCACCCGCACCCGCGCCTCGCCGCCGCGCCGCTGCCAGCAGAACCAGACCGTGCCCACGGGCTTGTCCGGGCTGCCACCCTCGGGGCCGGCGACGCCGCTGACGGCCACGCTCAGGTCCGCGGCGCTGTTCTCCAGCGCCCCGGCGGCCATGGCGCGCACCGTGTCCTCGGAAACCGCGCCGTGCTCCACAATGGTTTCCGCGGGCACGCCCAGTTGCCCGGTTTTGGCCTCGTTTGAATAGGTCACGAAGCCCCGGTCGAACCACTGCGAGCTGCCGGACACGTCCGTGACGCACTTGGACACCCAGCCCCCGGTGCAGGACTCCGCAGTGGCGAGCCTGAAACCGCGCGCCCTGAGCCGGTCGCCGAGCTCCCGGGCCAGCTCGGTCAGATCACTGTCGGATGGCACCATGGGCCCGATGCTAAGAGCATTCTTCGCCCCATGCCAGCGAACGCTTGATTCGCCTCTCCCCGCTGCCTAGCATCGCGGACTTCCCGCCCATCCGCGCAACGCCGTCGAAGCAGGCACCATGGCCGTCAGCAAGAAAGCCGCCGCGAACGCCGAGCAGCCGGGTCACACGCCCCTGATGCGCCAGTACCTGGCCATCAAGGCGGAGTACCCGGACATCCTGCTGCTGTTCCGGATGGGGGATTTCTACGAGCTGTTCTATGACGACGCCCGCAAGGCGGCGCCGCTCCTGGACATCGCCCTGACCCGCCGCGGCGAATCCGCCGGCGAGCCCATCCCAATGGCCGGCGTCCCTGTGCACGCCCTGGATTCCTACCTGGCCAAGCTGGTCCGGCGCGGCGAGTCGGCGGCCATCTGCGAGCAGGTGGGCGAGGTGGACAAGGCCAGGGGGCCCGTGGAGCGCCGCGTGGTGCGCGTGGTCACCCCGGGCACGCTCACCGAGGACGCCCTGCTGGACGCGCGCCGCGACAATCTGCTCGTCGCCCTTCATCGAGGCGGCGACGCGTTCGGCCTGGCCTGGGCCGACCTGTCCAGTGGACGCTTCAGCGTCACCGAGTGCGACACGCAGGCCGGCCTGGAAGCCGAACTGGCTCGCCTCGACCCGGCGGAACTGCTGGCGCCGGAAGACGCAGCGCTGCCCCCCGCGGCAGCCAGGCACGAGGGACTCAGACGGCGGCCGCCCTGGCACTTCGACCCGGAGGCGGCCGCGCGCCGCCTGTGCGAGCAGTTCGGCACCCGGGACCTCAGTGGTTTCGGCTGCCGGGACATGGACGCGGCGGTGGGCGCGGCCGGCGCGCTGCTGCAGTACGTGAAGGACACCCAGTGCTCGGCGGTACCGCACCTGCGTGCCCTGAGCGTGGAATCCCGCGACGACGCCCTGGTGCTGGACGCGGCCACGCGCCGGCACCTGGAGATCGAGCACAACGCCGGCGGGCGGGCCGGGGATACCCTGGTGGGCGTTTTGGACGCCACGGCCACGACCATGGGCGCCCGCGCTCTGCGCCGCTGGCTGAACCGGCCCATCCGCGACCGGGAGGAGCTGCGCCGCCGGCATCACGCCGTGGGCACGCTGATGGGCAACGGCTCGTGGCAGGTACCGGTGGACATCCTGAAGGGCATCGGCGACCTGGAACGCATCCTGGCCAGGGTCGCGCTGCGCTCGGCCCGGCCCCGGGACCTGTCCGGCATGCGCGACGGGCTGGCCGCCCTGCCCGGGCTCCGCGAATGCCTTGGCACCCTGGACAGCCCGCTGATCGCGGTGCTGCGCGATGCCCTGGGCGAGCACGCCGACACCCGCATGCTGCTCGAGACCGCCCTGGTGGAGTCCCCGCCGGTGCTGATCCGGGATGGCGGCGTCATCGCGCCCGGATACGACGCGGAGCTGGACGAGCTGCGCGCGCTGTCGGGAAACGCCGGGGACCGGCTGGCGGAATTCGAACGGGAGGAGCGCGAGGCCACGGGCATCCCCAACCTGAAGGTGGGCTTCAACCGGGTCCACGGCTACTACATCGAGATCACCAAGGGCCAGTCGGACAAGGCGCCGGACCGCTACACGCGGCGCCAGACGCTCAAGGGGGCCGAGCGCTACATCACCCCGGAGCTCAAGGCCTTCGAGGACCGGGTGCTGTCCGCCCGGGAGCGCGCCCTGGCCCGGGAAAAGGCCCTTTACGACGATATTCTGGAGACCCTCAACGAGCGCCTGGGCCCGCTGCAGGCCATGGCCGGGGCGCTCGCCGACATCGACGTGCTCTGCTGCTTCGCCGAGCGCGCGGAATCCCTGGACTACCGCGAGCCCGAGCTGAACGACGAGGACGCACTTCGCATCGAGGCGGGCCGCCACCCGGTGGTGGAGCGGGTGCTGGAGGAGCCCTTCGTGCCCAATGACTGCAAGCTCGACCGGGAGCGCAGCCTGCTGGTGATCACCGGACCCAACATGGGCGGCAAATCCACCTACATGCGACAGGTGGCGCTGATCGTGCTGCTGGCCCACACCGGCTGCTACGTGCCCGCCGAGCGCGCGGTGATCGGCCCGGTGGATCGCATCTTCACGCGCATCGGCGCCGGCGACGACCTGACCCGGGGGCTGTCCACGTTCATGGTGGAGATGACCGAGACCGCCAACATTCTTCACAACGCCACGCGCCAGAGCCTGGTGCTGATGGACGAGATCGGCCGTGGCACTTCCACCTTCGACGGCATGGCGCTGGCGCGGGCGGTGGCGGCCCACCTGGCCCGTGAGACCCGGGCCTGGACGCTGTTCGCCACCCACTACTTCGAGCTGACCCGGATGGCGGAGACCCTGGGCAACGTTGCCAACGTGCACCTGGACGCGGTGGAACACGGCGAGAAGATCGTGTTCATGCACGCGGTCAAGGAGGGCCCCGCCGACCGCAGCTACGGCCTTCAGGTGGCTCGCCTGGCCGGCGTGCCCGGGGACGTGGTGAACGCCGCCCGCGACGTTCTGCGCCAGCTCGAGGCGAACCGGGAGACCCACGTCGTGGACGACTCGCAACTCGGACTGTTCGAACGCCCCGGCCCCGAGCCGGGGCCGCACCCGCTGGAAGCGGCGCTGCGCGACGTGGATCCGGACGAGCTGACGCCGAAGCAGGCACTGGAAGTGCTTTATGCGCTCAGGAAGCTCCTGGGCTGACATTGGTTCCCGCCCCGGCGTCACTTGCTGTGCGGGCCGGGCTCGGCTACCGTAAATGTCGTAGGTAACCGCCTACAGGACCCCCGGGAGGACGCGGTTCGGCATTCATGAAGCGTGCAAGCACTCCTTTCGACGAAGTGCTCTACTACCAGCCGGGTCTGCAGATAGGCCGGTTCTGGCTTCCCGTGGGCCACGAGGATTTCGAGGACACGGGCGCCATCGAGAACCACCTCCTGGTGATTCCCACCTGGGCCATCGAGATCAGTTACTTCGATCATGCGCCCGTGGTCGCCGATCCCACCCGGGCCATGTGCTACAACCGCGGATGCGAGTACCGGCGCCGCGCGCTCAACCCGCACGGGGACCTGGCCTTGTGGATCGCCTACGGTGACGAGGCCCTGGCCGAGTCCATTGGCGGCACGCCGGAGGCACCGTTCCGCCAGCGCTGGGCGCCGCTGCCCAACGACGCCTTCCTCGCCGCCCGCTCCCTGAACCAGATGCTGATGCGCGGCGAGCTTCCCGACCCCATGGCGCTGGAAGAAACCGCCTGGTGGCTGCTGGGGCGCTGCCAGTCCGACGGGGCACCAGGCGGGAACGTGCACGCCACTCGCCGCCAGCAACGCACGGTGGCGAATGCGGAGGCACTCATCGCCGAGCGCTACACCGATTCCCTGACACTGTCGCAAGTGGCCAGGGAAGTCTTCTGTTCGCCGTACCACCTGTGCCGGCTGTTCAAGCGCCTCACCGGCACCAGCATTCACCAGCGCCTCAACTCGCTGCGGTTGCGCGATGCCGTGCCCGCGGTCATGGAAGGCCGCGACAGCCTCACCCAGATTTCCGCGGAACTGGGATTTGCCTCGCTGAGCCATTTCAGTGCGGCCTTCCGACAGGCGTTCGGCGTCCCCCCCAGCCAGTTGCGCAAATCTCCCGCCGACTTTGGCATCTCACGCGGCGGCGACGCCGACTGATCATTCCGTGAATCGAGCAAGATTCCGAAAGCCGCGCCGTCGCACCCGTCCTCGCGCAAAATCCTGAAAGCGGCCAGGCCTCCGACTGCCTACAGTTTCTCCATCGTCGGCCAAGCTATGGAGAAGCGTCATGAATCATTGTGTGTTTTACGGAACCCTGCTGGTCGCGGGCGCGATGGCGGGCACTGCCATGGCGTCCAGCCCCTACTTCGTCGAGCCGGACGTGAACGTGGTGTTCAGCGCGTTCAGCGAGCAACCCGGCGACGGCTTCGGCTGGGCCGCGGAGGACCTCGGCGACATCAATGGCGATGGCGCCTCGGATCTCATCACCAGCGCGCCGTTCCAGTTCAACGGCGGCGCCAACACGGGCAAGGTCTACGTCTATTCCGGGGCGGACGGCACCCTGCTCGCCTCGCATACCGGTGATGCCGGTGAACTGCTCGGCTACTCGGTGAGCCTGGCGGGGGATTTGAACGGTGACGGCACCAACGACTACGTGTCGGGCTCCCTGGCCCGCGTGGTGGCCTGGTCCGGCGCCGATCACAGCATGTTGTGGCAGCAGACCGGCAGCACGTTCCGGTTCGGCTATGACGTGGATACCGCGGGCGACGTGAACGGCGACGGGAAGGACGACGTGGTCGTTGGCGAGACCGGCGTGAACGGCAATGCCGGCGCCGTGCACGTCCTGTCCGGCGCCGACGGCAGCGTCATCTGGACCCACTTGGGCGACAGCACCCTGGGGCTGCTCGGCGGCGCCGTGGGCCGACTGGGCGACGTCGACGGCGACGGCGTGCCCGACGTTGCGGCCGGCGCGCGGGGTGGCGGACTCCAGCCGAATGACAAGCAAAAGCCTCGCGGCATCGCGTATGCGCTCTCCGGCGTGGACGGCAGCGTGCTGTACGACATGCGGCCAGTCGGCCTGCCGTCGAATACCGACCTCCAGCCCATTGGCACCTATGGCGTCTTCTTCGCGGCTGGCGGTGGTGACGTGGACGGCGATGGCATTGGCGACGTTTTCGTCGGCGACTACGACGCCCGGCGCGGGGGCAGCAACCCCAACAGCCACGACCCGCTTACCACGGGCACCGGCCGCGCCTACCTGTACTCCGGCGCCAACGGTCACCGTCTCGGCGTGCTCAATGCGGAAAGCGGGGGCGACGGCTTCGGTCCGGGGCGGATCATCCCCGACGTCAATGGCGACGGGCGGGACGACGTGTACGTCGCCGGCTACACCTGGGGTCCCAATTTCGAGGGCAAGGCCTACGTCATGTCGAGAGGCGGCGCCACGCTGCGCACCATGACCGGCACGCAGCCCTTCGCGGGACTGGGCGTGGACGCGGTCGGACTGGACGACGTCAACGGCGACGGCAAGACGGATTTCCTTCTGACGGGGTTCGCCGAGATCCACGTGATCCTGGGCAATTAGCGGGCTTCACCCGCCCGGACCGGGACCCGATCCACGAAAGCAACGGTTCTGCACTCGGGTCCAAGGGAAGGCACACCCTGCGGACCCGCGTTTCCAGGGAGTCCTCCCTCTCTGGGTTGGCCGCCCGTCTTCCCCCCGAGGACGGGCGGCCGGTTTTTTTCAGAACTTGCCTTCCTTGAGCCTTTGCAGGCGGCGGCGCTGGCGCTTGTCCGGGCGGCTCCGGGGCGCGGGCGCGCGATCATTGCGCGAACGACGCGCCGACTCCCGCGCCGCGATGCTTTCGGGGGTTTCCGTGTAGAGCTCCTGCGCCACCTTCGCCGGCCCCCGACTGTCGGCAAGATCGTCAACGGCCACCGTGAACTGGATGTCTCCCTTGGTGATCACCAGCTCGTCGCCGCGCTTCACGTCGTGGGCGGGCTTGACGCGCTGCCCGTTGAGATGGACCTTGCCGCCGGCCACCGCGTCCTGGGCCAGGCTGCGCGACTTGAAGAAGCGCGCGGCCCACAGCCACTTGTCGATGCGGACGATGTTTGTCATTTGGATCGATTGTAAGGCGACGGCACCCAGCCGCGAATGGCAACCGGCCGCTCTCGCGCCCCGCTACTCCACCGAGAGCATCAGCCGGTTCATGCGCCTGACGAAACCAGCCGGGTCCTCGAGCTGGCCTCCCTCGCTCAGGTAGGCCTGCTCGAAGAGCAGCAGCGCCAGCTCGTCGAACTCGGAGCCGGCCGCATCGTGCTCCAGGCGCCGAACCAGCGGATGATCGGTGTTGATTTCCAGGACCGGTTGAACGTCCGGCACTTCGTGACCAACCTGTTTCAGGAGCTTCTGCAGGTGCACGGCCATCTGTTCGTCCTCCAGCACCAGGCAAGCCGCGGAGTCGGTGAGCCGCTGGCTGGCGCGCACCGCCTTCACCCGCTCGCCCAGGGCCATCTGGATGCGCTCATATAGGGGCTTGTGCAGCGACTCGCCCTTCTCGTCGCTGAGCTCTCCGGCCTTCTCTTCCCCAAGGCCCAGATCGCCCTTGGCCACGGACTGGAAGGGCTTGCCCTCGAACTGGTCCAGGTAGGCCATCATCCACTCGTCCACCCGGTCGTGGAGCAGCAGCACCTCTATGCCCCGTTCGCGGAAGATTTCCAGGTGCGGGCTGCTGGCCGCGGCGCGGTAGCTGTCCGCGGTCAGGTAATAGATCCTGTCCTGGTCCGGCTTCATGCGCGCCACGTAATCGGCGAGCGGGACGTCCTGCGTTGGGTCCTCGCCGCGGGTGGAGGCGAATCGCAGCAGCCCGGCAATCTTCTCCCGGTTGCTTGGGTCCTCGGCGGCGCCCTCCTTGAGCACGGCGCCGAAGGTTTTCCAGAAACGCGCGTAGCGCTCCGCGTCATCCTTCGCCATGGCCTCCAGCATGTCCAGGGTGCGCTTGACGCAGGCAGCGCGGATCCGGGCCACCAGCTGGTTCTGCTGGAGCACTTCGCGGGAGATGTTAAGCGGCAGGTCGTCGGAATCCACCACGCCGCGCACGAAGCGCAGGTACCCGGGCAGCAACTGCTCGGCGGCATCGGTGATGAACACCCGCTTCACGTAGAGTTTGAGGCCGTGACGCTCGTCCCGGTTCCACATCATCTCCCAGGGCGCCCGGGAAGGAATGTAGAGCAACAGGCGATAGGACTGGCGGCCCTCCACTTGGTGGTGGGCCCAGGCCAGCGGATCCTCGGTGTCATGCGCCAGGTACTTGTAGAACGAACGGTAGTCCTCGTCGGAAAGCTCGCTCTTGGGCCGCGTCCAGAGCGCGGATGACCGGTTGACGGTCTGCCACTCGCCGTTCTCCTCGGGCATCCGGATGGGAAAGCCGATGTGGTCCGAGTAACGCTGCACGAGCTCCTTGAGCCGCCAGTCGGAGAGAAACTCGTCGCGCTCGTCGTCTTCGCGCAGGTGCAGGGTGACCTCGGTGCCCCGGTCGGGTTTTTCGATGCCAGCAATGGTGTACTCGCCCGTGCCGTCCGAGCTCCACTCGATACCCTCTTCCGGCTTGCACCCGGCGCGCCGCGTGCGCAGGGTCACGCGGTCCGCCACGGTGAAAGCGGAATAGAACCCCACGCCGAACTGCCCGATGAGCGCCGCGTCCTTCCTGCGATCGCCGGTGAGGCTGTCCAGGAAGCGGCGCGTGCCGGAGCGGGCGATGGTGCCGATGTTGTCCACCACCTCGTCGCGGCTCATGCCGATGCCGTTGTCGCTTACCGTGATCGTGCGCGCCTTGCCGTCGAAAGAAACGCGGATCTCCGGCTCGGGGGAGTTCTCGTAGAGTGACTCGTCCGCCAGCGCCTCGAAACGCAACTTGTCGCAGGCATCCGAGGCATTGGAGATCAACTCGCGCAGGAAAATCTCCCGGTTGGAGTACAGCGCATTGATCATCAGGCGAAGGATCTGCTGAACCTCGGCCTGGAACTGGCGGGTTTCGGTCTTGCTTTCGCTCATGGTCCGCGCTCGATTGCCTGGGTGGCGGGCGGAACTTGCCCGTTCCGCTGGAATGGGCGCCGGGCGGCCAGATTTCAAGGCCAGAGCCCGTTCGGGGACGGGCCGGCCGGGCGAGGACTGGTCAAATCTTGAACACTGCCACGGAGTCGGCTAGAGTCGGCATCAAGGTACCGGGCGGGGGTGCGGCCGCCGGTGCGGGGGATTGAACGACAATCAACTCAGCGGACCGGTTGGCAAGGCCCGCGGGAAATCGCGCCCTGATGAAACACCTGATCGTTGTACTACTCGCCAGCGTGGCCGTCACGCCGGCGTTCGCCGATGGCTCTCGCAGCAGCGTCAGCATGACAGACCGGGGGGCCTCCACCTTTTACGTGGACGTTCAGCTGGAAGGCGTGGGCACCTCGACCTTCCTGGTGGACACCGGGTCCAGCTACATGACCATCAACGAGGATCTGCTCGCCAGCCTCAGGGACGGCGGGCAGGTCACCTACGTCAAGAACCTGCGGGGCACGCTCGCCGATGGCTCCCAGCAGGTGGTGCCTGTCTACCGGATCGCTTCCCTGGTGATAGGCGACCACTGCCGGCTGAATGACGTGCAGGCGGCCGTCTTCCCCGGGCACACACGCAACATCCTGGGTCTAAGCGCGCTGCGGGCGGCAGCACCTTTCGTGTTCTCCATTGATCCGCCGGAGCTCAAGCTGAGCAACTGCGCCGACGGCAACACCATCGTTGCCAGCGAGGACACGGTTCCCCCGGTACCGGCCAGCCAGTAGGCCGGGCACAAATTAAAAGGTTCATCGCGGAATTCCGGGAGTGATGGCGGGTGAGCGAGGACCGGCTTCGGGACACGCCGTGGACCCATCCCTGGGGGCTCGACTGCAGCATCCCTGCTGCAGACGGTCCCGAAC
>Ga0209918_1000171_pt1 | contig 49133 bp, 37 predicted proteins | sample SalPonD_shore_MG_FD_185712 | JGI IMG/M metagenome (GOLD analysis project Ga0209918, IMG submission 185712) | Salt pond soil microbial communities from South San Francisco under conditions of wetland restoration - Salt Pond MetaG... | ecosystem: Environmental > Aquatic > Marine > Intertidal zone... | reverse complement strand
GGCGAGCACGAGACCTTCCTGAACGTCTCGGGCGAGGAGCACATCCTCGAGTCCACGCGCTCCTGCTTCGCCTCCCTGTTCACCGACCGGGCCATCAGCTACCGGGAGCACCACGGCTTCGAACACCTGTCGGTGGCGCTCTCGGTGGGGATCCAGAAGATGGTGCGGGCCGACAGGGGGGCCGCGGGCGTCCTGTTCACGATCGACACGGAGACCGGGTTCCCGAACGTCGTCCTCATCAACGCCTCCTACGGCCTGGGCGAGGCGGTCGTGTCGGGCGCGATCACGCCCGACCAGTACGTGGTCTTCAAGCCGCTCCTGGGCGAAGAGGACCGGACGCCCATCCTCAGCAAGGAGCGGGGGACCAAGGAGCTCAAGATCGTCTACCGGAGCCCGGACGAGGTGACCTCCTCGCGCGGGGCCGACGGGATGACGCAGACGGTGGAGACCACGCTGGACGAGCGCTACTCCTTCGTGCTCGAGGACGAGGAGATCCTGCAGCTGTCCCGCTGGGCGGTCGACATCGAGGACCACTACGGCCACCCGATGGACATCGAGTGGGCCAAGGACGGGGAGACGGGGGACCTGTTCTTCGTGCAGGCCCGTCCCGAGACGATCCACTCCCGGAACGGGAGCGGCGTCTTCAAGACCTACAGCCTCACCGGGAAGGCCGAGCCGATCGTCTCGGGCCTGGCCATTGGGAGCGCGATCGCGACCGGCCGGGTCTACAGGATCGAGCGGGTCGAGGAGATCGACCGGTTCCCGGAGGGCGGGATCCTGGTCACGCGCATGACGAACCCGGACTGGGTGCCCGCCATGCGCCGGGCCGCCGGGATCGTCACCGACCAGGGCGGCCGCACCTCGCACGCGGCCATCGTGAGCCGCGAGCTGGGGATCGCCGCCGTGATCGGGACCGGTGACGCCACCCGCGAGCTCGAGGACCGGCAGGAGGTCACGCTCTCGTGCGCCGAGGGCGACGTGGGCTACGTCTACCCCGGCACGCTGGAGTACGAGGAGAAGGAGATCGACCTCAGCGGCCTCCCGGAGACCCGGACCCGGATCATGCTCAACATGGGGAGCCCGGCCGACGCCATGCACTGGTGGCGTCTCCCGACCCGCGGCGTGGGGCTGGCCCGCATGGAGTACGTGATCAACAACGCCATCAAGATCCACCCGATGGCGCTGGTCGACCCCGACCGCGTCACCGACGCCGGCGCCCGGGCGCAGATCAACGAGCTCACGACCGGCTACCGGGACAAGACCGACTACTTCGTGGACCACCTGGCCTGGGGGCTCGGCACGATCGCGGCCGTGCACTATCCCGAGCCGGTCATCGTCCGCATGAGCGACTTCAAGACGAACGAATACGCCGACCTCATCGGGGGGAGAGACTTCGAGCCCGAAGAGGCCAACCCGATGCTCGGCTGGCGCGGCGCCTCGCGCTATTACAGCGACGAGTACCGGGAGGGCTTCGCGCTCGAGTGCCGGGCCATCCACAAGGTCCGCGAGGAGATGGGGCTCGAGAACGTCATCGTGATGATCCCCTTCTGCCGCACGCCCGACGAGGCGGACCGCGTGCTGGAGGTCATGGCCGAGAACGGCCTCGAGCGCGGGAAGAACGGGCTCGAGGTGTACGTCATGGCCGAGATCCCCTCGAACATCGTGCTGGCCGAGGAGTTCGCCGAGCGGTTCGACGGCTTCTCGATCGGATCGAACGACCTCACCCAGCTCACGCTGGGCGTGGACCGCGACGCCGCCCGGCTGGCGTACCTGTTCGACGAGCGGAACGATGCGGTCAAGCGCTCCATCCGCGCCCTCATCGAGCGCGCCGGGAAGGCGGGCGCCAAGGTGGGGATCTGCGGTCAGGCGCCGAGCGACCACGCCGACTTCGCCGCTTTCCTGGTCGAGGCCGGGATCGACTCGATCTCGCTCACGCCGGACAGCGTGGTCGAGACCCTGCACCGGGTGGCCCGGATGGAGCGCGACCTGGGGATGGGCGTCGGCGAGGACGGGGCCGGGGCGGGAGAGGCCCGGCAGGAGAGCGGCGAGGCGGTCACCGCCACGGCGTGACGAGGCGGGGCGGCGTCGGCGCCGCCCCCTGGAGCTCCCGGGAGGGCCCGCCCCAGCGGGCCCTCCCCGTCATGGTCCTTCGAAGGTTCCCCCACGCGCACGCCCGGGAGTCTCCCTACAGACGGAACGCTTGCGCCCCCGCACCTTACGCTTCGTCGAACTCCGCGGGCCTTCCGACTTTCCGGTTCCACGGTCGGCACCGTACGGGCGTGACGCAGGGCTGGAGGCACCATGGGCGACCGCAGATTGCGGTGGGGCGACCTGGATCCGAGCTGGGACGTGGTCATCCGGGAGCGCGCAGCGAACCGCAGCCTCGAGAGGGAGCGGCACGTGCGTCCGCTCACGCCGGACGAGCGGACCGCCGTCCGCAGGGCCGCGGTCGCGGTCCTCGAGGGGCGCTCCGGCGCCTCGGCCTACCGGCTCCTCCGGCCCTACGATGGCGGGGACGGCGCCTTCGACAGCCGGCACATCGACCTCCTGCGCGAGGTCTTCCGCCGCGTGAGCGAGGCTCGCTCCGACGGGGAGGCCGTCGGGGCGTGAAATCCCCCTTGAGGGGCTCTATCTTGTCGGGGATGCGTCGCCGGTGACGGTCCCGCCCGCGAGCCGCTCGAGGCCCGCGGACGCCCGACCGCCGGTGGCCGGTCCCGAGCCCCGGATCCGATGCCGACGAGCCCCGCCCTCGAACAGCTGATCGGCCTCCTCTCCGGCAGGCGCCCGGTGGTCCTCACCGGCGCCGGATGCAGCACCGAGTCCGGGATCCCCGACTACCGCGGCACCGACCGCCACCAGCGCACCCCCTCGCCCATCCGCTATGGCGAGTTCGTGCGGAGCCGGGAGGCGCGGCGTCGATACTGGGCCCGGAGCGCGATCGGCTGGCCGCGCATGGCGGAGGCGCGGCCCAACCCCGGCCACGCGGCGCTGGCCCGGCTCGAGCGGGCGGGCCTCGCGGTCGGCGTCATCACCCAGAACGTGGACGGGCTCCACCAGGAGGCCGGCACCCGCCGGCTGGTGGAGCTGCACGGGTCGCTGGACCGGGTCGTGTGCCTCGAGTGCGGCGGGGTCGAGCGCCGGGCCGACGTGCAGGAGCGGCTCCTGGCCCTGAACCCCGGCTGGGCGGAGCGGGTGGGCGGTCGCGGCGGGCGGCGAGGACGCGGGCGGCGGGCGGCGGCCCGGACGGGCGCCGACGGCCAGCTCCTCCCGGACGGCGACGCCGAGCTCCGGCCCGACGGTGACGCGGACCTCGGGTCGGCGGACGTCTCCTCCTTCAGGCTCCCCGGCTGCCGGCGCTGCGGCGGGGTGCTCAAGCCCGACGTGGTCTTCTTCGGCGAGAACGTGCCGGCGGCGACCGTCGAGGAGGCGTGGCGCCTGTTCGGGGAGGGCGACCTCCTCCTCGTGGCGGGCTCCTCGCTCACCGTCTACTCCGGTTACCGGTTCGTGCGCCGTGCCGCCGAGGAGGGGGTGCCGGTCGCGATCGTCAACGTCGGCTCGACCCGCGGGGACCAGCTGGCGCGCCTCAGGGTGGACGGCCGCACCGGGGAGGTCCTGCCGCGCGTGGCCGGCGCTCTGGTGGGCGACGGACGGAGCGGGTCCGGGGGCCGGAAGCGCAGGCCCGCCTGAGGCGATCCCCGCCCGCCGCCCGCGGCTCTCAGCTCCGCGGAGGCCCCTCGCCGCCCGGTCGCCCCCCGGCCCCGGTCCCCCCGCCGCCCGCCGCGGCCCCCGCAGCCAGCCGGCTGTGCCTCGACCCGTACAGGAAGTAGAGCACCATCCCGAGCACGAACCAGATGATGAGGCGCTCCCAGGTCACCCGCGGCAGGGAGACCATGAGGTAGCCGGCCGAGATGGCGCCCATCGGGGCCACGAACCACACCCAGGGCGTCCTGAACGGCCGGGGCAGTTCGGGCTCGCGCACCCGGAGCACGATGATCCCGACCGAGACGATCACGAACGCGAGCAGCGTCCCGATGGACACGAGGCTCGCGGCGTCGCGCACCGGGAGGATGGCCGCGAAGAACGCCACCACGGCTCCGGTCACGATCGACGTGATCCACGGCGTGCGGAAGGTCGGGTGGATCCTGTTCACGAACTGCGGCAGGAGCCCGTCCCGGGACATGGTCCAGAAGATCCGGGACTGCCCCATGAGCATCACCAGGATCACCGAGGAGAGGCCGGCGATCGCGCCGAGCTTGATGATCCCCGACATCCAGCCCAGGCCGGCGTGGTCGGCGGCCAGCGCGATCGGGTCGGGCACGTCGAGCTGCCTGTAGGGCACCACGCCCGTGGCCACGAGCGAGACCACGATGTAGAGGGCCGTGCAGATGAGCAGCGACCCGATGATGGCTTTGGGCATGTCCTTCTGGGGGTTCCTCGCCTCCTGCGCCGCCGTCGTGATCGCGTCGAACCCGATGTAGGCGAAGAACACGATCCCCGCCCCGGCCATGATCCCCGACCACCCGAAGGCCTCGCGCGTGCCGGTGTTGGGCGGGATGAAGGGGTGCCAGTTGACCGGGTCGATCGCGGCCGCGGCGCCGCCGATGAACAGCAGCACCACGGCGACCTTGATGAAGACGATGATGTTGTTGGCCGTGGCCGACTCGCGGATCCCCAGGACCAGGAGCGTCGTCACCACGAAGATGATGAAGACCGCCGGGAGGTTGAAGATCGCCGTCGCGTGCGGGAGCGACGCCACGTCGATTCCGCCCTGCGACAGGCTGTGGGTGAGGTCCGCGCTCACCGCCTGCCATCCCCGGCCCGGCACCTCGATGAGCTGCGTGCCCCGCGCGGCCTGGATCTGCGGCGGGATGTAGATCCCGATCCCGTCCAGGAACGAGACCACGTAGCCCGACCACCCGATGGCCACCGTAACCGCGCCCAGCGCGTACTCGAGGATGAGGTCCCAGCCGATGATCCAGGCGATGATCTCGCCCAGGGTGGCGTACCCGTACGTGTACGCGCTCCCCGCCATCGGGACGAGCGAGGCGAACTCGGAGTAGCACAGCGCGGCGAAGATCGAGGCCACGCCCGCCAGGATGAAGGAGAGCACGACCGCCGGCCCGGCGTTCTGGGCGGCCACGGTCCCCGTGAGGACGAAGATGCCGGTCCCGATGATGGCGCCCACCCCGAGGAGGGTGAGGTTGAGGGCGCCGAGCGCCCTGCGCAGCGTGTGGTCGGTGAGCGCCTCTTCCTGCAGCTCCGTGACGGTCTTGCGGCGGAACAGGTCCATGGGCTCTCCGGGCGGCCGGCAGGTCCGGCTCGCGGCTGGGCCGGGTGGCGCGGCCGCCCCGCCCGGGTGCGGGGAGCGGCGCGTCACCGGAAGCGCCGAAAGGGAGCGCCCCGGGCCGCCCCGCACAAGAGGCGGTGCGGCCGGGGGCCGCCCGACGCGCCGAGCGCCGCGCTCAGCTCGAGCCGGCGCCCTCCAGCGCCTCGCGCGCCCGGTCCATGCGGTCGGCGACGTCTCCCAGCGTCTCCGCCACGATCCGGATCTCGCGCGTCGCCTCGTCCCAGCTCCGCTGCTCGATGGCCTCCCGGATCCCCGGCAGCGTCTTCACCCCGTAGCCCGTGTAGAAGCCCGGCGCGTAGACCTGGTGGCGGAACCACGGCCGGCGCGGGAGCCCCCCGTCGCGGAGCATGGTCCCCTCGAGCCCCTGCAGGAGGCCGTTCAGCCGGTCGCGGCCCGCGTCGGAGGGAAGGGAGCCGGATGCGGCCGCCCGCGCGTAGGCCGCGTCGTAGGCCTTCGCGCTCTCCTCCAGGCGCGCCACGGCGTTCTGGAGGGGCGAGAAGTCCAGGTAGGGGACGGCCGCCTGGCTGTCGGGCGGCACGTAGGCCTCGGTCGGGTCGCTCGCCAGCCGATACGCGCTCTTCGCCAGGAGCTCGTCGCGTCGGGCGGTCTCCTTCCGCAGCGAGTCGGCCAGCTCCATGACCTCCCCCGCGTAGTCGCTCACGTGGCGCGCGAACGTCCCCATCGAGAACGGGAGGACCCCCGCGTCGGCGGCGCGCAGGGCCAGGCGTCCGCCCGTGCGAGCCAGCGCCACGCCGTAGCGGAAGCCGGGGTCCCCGAAGCGGCGCATCCAGTCGTAGGAATCATAGGCCGAGTGGTAGATCCCGCCCTCGCCCTCGCCGCCGTAGCCGACGTTGAGCGAGGCGATCCCCAGGTGCTGGAGGAAGACCGTGTAGTCGGTTCCCGAGCCGAGGGGCGAGAGGGGGAGCGTCCGCTCGCCCCCGCCGTCCTCCCCGCCGCGCCCGCTCACCGCGCGCCTGGCCAGCGCGCGCTCGCGGACGCTGACCCCGGTCTCGGGATCGGGCACGTCGGCGGCCACCTGGTTGAACAGGGTCTCCAGGGTGCCCGAGCCGCCCCCTCGCATGAAGCCGCGCGTGTTGCTGTCCGAGTTGATGTAGACGACGGCCTTCCGGCGCAGCTCGTCGGCGTGGTCCTCGCCCCACTCGGTCGAGCCCAGGAGCGCGGGCTCCTCGGCGTCCCAGGAGGCGTAGACGATGGTGCGGCGGGGCTTCCAGCCCGAGCGGGCCAGCCGGCCGATGGCGCGCGCCTCGGCCAGCAGGGCCACCTGCCCCGAGAGCGGGTCCTCGGAGCCGAACACCCAGGCGTCCCGGTGGTTGCCGCGGATCACCCACTCGTCCGGGCGCTCGGAGCCCCGGATCATCCCGATCACGTCGTAGGCGGGCTGGAGCTTCCAGTCGAACGCCAGCTTCAGGTGGGCCCTGGCCGGGCCCGGTCCCACGTGGTAGGTGAGCGGCAGGCCGCCGCGCCAGCTCTCCGGCGCCACCGGCCCGCCCAGCGCCTCGAGGAACGGCTTCGCGTCCGCGTAGGAGACCGGGAGGACCGGGATCTTCATGATCGTCTTCGCCTCCTCCCGGGGGAGGCGCTTCGCATCGGCGGTGGCGCCGACCCCGGGCGTGAGCGGGTCGCCCGGGTAGAGCGGCATGTCCAGGACGGAGCCGCGCTGCACCCCCTCCTCGGGCCGGAAGGGGCCCTCCGGGTACACGTCGCCCTCGTGGTAGCCGTCGTCGAGCGGGTCGGAGAAGAGGATGCAGCCGACCGCCCCGTGCTCGGCGGCCACCTTGGGCTTGATCCCCCGCCACGAGCCCCCGTAGCGGGCGATGACGATCTTCCCCGCCACGTCGATCCCCATGCGCTCGAGCCGCTCGTAGTCGGAGGGCACGCCCTGGTTCACGTAGACCAGCTCGGCGGTCACGTCCCCGTCGGCCGAGTACGCGTTGTAGGGCGGGAGCCGGTGGTCGTAGACGTCCGACGTGGCGTCGCCCTCGACGGGCGGCTCGCGGAGCTCGGCCTGGTAGCGGGTCGGTGCGACCAGCTCCAGGACGCGCTGCTTCGGGGTGGGGAAGAGCACCTGGTACTCGTCGATCCGGGTCTGGAAGCCCCAGGCCCGGAGGAGCGAGTCCACGAACATCGCGTTGGCCTTCCCGTGCGGGGAGCCGACCTGGTTCGGCGCCGAGCTCATCCTCCTGTTCCAGGCCTCGAGGTCCGAGGCGTGGAGGAGGGAGTCGAAGCGCGCCTCCAGCGCCCGCTGGCGGGCGGCCGCGTCGGCGGAGAAGCCCAGCATGGCGCCGGTGTCGGCGGGGGCGGTCCGGGCGCCCGCCGCCGGCACGGGGGCGCGGGCCGGAGCTCCCGCCACCGCCGGATCCGGGGGGCCGCCGTGCGGCGAGCCCGGGCGGTGAGCGGCCGCGCCGCCGCCGGCGGGCACCGCCAGGACCAGGGCGAGGGGGAGCGAGAGGGACGCCAGGGCCGGGATGCGATCTCGGAGCATGGGAGAGCCGCCTCCGTGCGGGTGAGCGAGGACCAGCGTTCGGGACCGGGCCGCCGCCAACTTGCGCCCCTCGCCGCGCCGCGGCAACGTGGCGGGCGGCCGCCGCTCGGGCGGCCGCGCTCGCGTTCCGGCTCGCGCTCCCGGCCCGGAGGAAGGCATGCCGCCCACCGAACCCGCCCCGCCCCCCGAGCCGCGCACCGGCCGCCTCCCACGCCGGCTGGGCGTGTGGAGCGCCGCGGCGGTCCTGGTCGGGAGCACGATCGGGAGCGGGATCTTCCGGGTCCCGAGCACGGTGGCCGCCGACGTCGGGACCGTGGGGTCCCTGGCGCTCCTGTGGATCCTGGGCGCCGCGGTGGTGGTGTGCGGCGCGCTCACCCTCTCCGAGCTGGCCACGCTCGTGCCCGAGTCGGGCGGCGTGTACGTGTACATCCGCGAGGCGTTCGGCCCCCTGCCCGCGTTCCTGTTCGGGTGGACCGAGATCCTCCTCATCCGCCCGTCGGCGCTCGGCGCGATCGCGATGATCTTCGCGGGCTACCTGGGCACCTTCGTCCATCTCTCGAACACGGGCGTCCACATGGTGGCCGCGGCCGCGATCGCCGTGGTGGGCGCGGCCAACGTCCGCTCGGTGGTCTGGGGCGCGGGGCTGGAGAACGTCACCACCGCCGCCAAGGTCCTGGCCCTGACCGCGCTGGCCCTCCTGGCCTTCGCCTTCGGGGGCGGCGGGGGCGGCGGCTCGCTCGCCGGGACGCTGAGCTTCGAGCCGACGACGTGGGGCGGGTTCGGGGTCGCGCTCATCGCCGTCCTGTGGGCGTACGACGGGTGGGCGGACCTCACGTTCATGGCGGGCGAGGTGCGGGACCCCGCGCGGACGCTGCCGCGCGCGCTCCTGGGCGGGACGCTCACCATCGTGGTCGTCTACCTCCTCACCAACGCCGCCTACCTCTACCTGCTCCCGATGGACCGCATGGCGGGCTCGGAGCTGGTCGCGGCCGACGCGGCCACGGTCGTGTTCGGGCGGGCGGGCGCGTCGGTGGTCGCGGCGCTGGTGATGCTCTCGACCTTCGGGTCCCTGAACGGCTCGATGATGACGGGGCCGAGGATCTTCTGGGCCATGGCCGACGACGGGCTCTTCTTCCGTCCGGTCGCGGCCGTCCACGCGAAGTGGAGGACGCCGTGGGTGGCGATCCTCCTGGCCAGCGCGCTCGGGATCGGGTACGTGTCCTTCCGGACGTTCGAGCAGCTGGCCGACGCCTTCATCCTGGGGATCTGGCCCTTCTACGCCCTGGCCGTGGCGGCCGTGTTCGTGCTGCGGCGGCGCCGGCCGGACGCCGAGCGGCCCTTCCGCACCCCGGGCTACCCGTGGGTGCCGGTCGTCTTCCTCCTCGCCTCGCTCGGGCTCCTGGCCAACGCCACCATCCAGCAGCCCGCCTCCACCCTCCTGGGCTTCGGGCTCATCCTCCTGGGCGCGCCGGCGTACTGGGTGTGGAAGCGGCTGGGCCGCGGCGCTGGCGGTCGGCCATGAGCGGTGCCACCTTGCAGATGGCGCTTCGCGGCATCTCGCATCGATCGACCCCCTCCACGGGAGGCCCCGCATGAGCACCGTCGCCGGCCGGACCATGACCCAGCGGATGATCGGCGCCGCCACCCTGGACGTCCCCACCTTCGAGGAGGTCGAGCACGACACGACGGCCACCGGACAGGCGGCGGGGGTCGTGGCGCTGGCCGCCGTGGCCCGCGGCATCGGGTCGGTGGGCCACGGGAGCGCGACCATCGTCGGGGCGCTCGTCGCCGCCTTCCTCGGGTGGCTCGTGTGGTCGGGGATCACCTACCTGATCGGGACGCGGCTGTTCGACGGGAAGGCGACCTGGGGAGAGCTGCTGCGGACGCTGGGCTTTGCGCAGGCCCCCGGCCTCCTCATGGTCGTGGCGTTCATCCCGGTCCTGGGCTGGCTGGTCGCGCTCGTGGTGGCGGTGTGGCTCCTCATCGCCGGAATCGTGGCGCTCCGCCAGGCGCTGGACGTGACGACCGGGAAGGCGATCCTCACCGCCGTGATCGGATGGCTCGCGATCGCGATCCCGATGGGGCTGCTCCGCCTGGCGGCGAGGGCCTGAGGGCGGCGAGGGCCTGAGGGCGGAGGCGGAGGCGGCGACGTGGCGTCCCCGTGCGGCACCCTCTTGAACTGGAGTTCAAGAGGGTCTCTTGCGGGGCGTGTCCGTGCAGGAGCCCTCAGGACGGTCCGCTGGCCGCCGCCGGCCCCCGCCCGCCCTCGACGGGAGCGCCCGGCGCGCCTACCTTGAGTCCTCGGCGGCGGCACCGGACCCGGTCGTCCGCGCGCCGCCTTCCCCCGCGCCCGCACCAGGGGGCCGCGATGGACCGCAGGACCGCGTACTGCTCCGCCAACGACCGTCCCGTCCCGGTGCTCCTCGCGCCGGCCTCCGACGAGGACGTCCACTTCTCGCCCCACGACGCCGTCCGGGTGGTCTGCCTGGACTACGGGGTGCGCTGCACCGGGGCCATGTGCCCGCTCTTCTCCTTCCCCGGAGAGGCCCGCGCGCCCGGCGTGGGGCGGATCCGGGGACTGGACACCGTCTCCCGACCGACTCCCTGATCGCGCCGCCGTCCCCCTCCGCCTCTTGACGCCCAAATATATTACAAGTAAATTACGGTCGTGACGAAAAGGAGATAGAAATGGCGTCCACGCGCACGCCGCGCGACCGGATCTTCACCCTGTTCGGGGACTATCTCCTCCACCGGCCCGGCCCGGTCTGGGTGGGCAGCCTCATCGCCCTGCTCGAGCCGCTCGGCCTCTCGGAGGGGGCGGCCCGCACGGCGCTCTCCCGCATGGGGTCCCGGGGCTGGCTGGTCTCCGAGCGTCGCGGACGGAACGCCTTCTACAGCCTCACCCGGAAGGGCCGCACCCTGCTCGAGGAGGGCGAGGCCCGCATCTACCGGCCGCCCCGCGACGAGCCGTGGGACGGCACGTGGACGCTGGTCCACTACTCGATCCCCGAGGAGGACCGCTCGCTCCGCGACCGGCTGCGGCTCCGCCTCTCGTGGCTGGGCTGCGGACCCCTGGGGAACGGCACCTGGATCACCCCCCACGACGTGACCGAGCGGGTGGCCGACCTGGCCGAGTCGCTCGAGGTCACCGGCGGCCTGGAGGTCTTCCGCTCGGCCCGCCCCGCCTTCGCCGGCCCGGAGGAGCTGGTGGAGCGGTGCTGGGACCTGGAGCGGGTGCACCGGGCCTACCTGGACTTCATCGACCGCCAGCTCCCCCGGCTCCGTCGGCGTCAGGCCGAGCTCGAGCGGGGGGAGGTCTCCGAGCGGGACGCCTTCGTCCAGCGCATCGAGCTCGTGGACGAATACCGGGAGTTCCCGCTCCAGGACCCCTACCTCCCGCGCCGCCTCCTCCCCGACGACTGGGCGGGCGAGTGCGCCGCGGGGCTGTTCCGGCACCTGCACGACCTCCTCGAGGAGCCCGCCGAGGCCTTCGTGGACGGAGTCCTGGCGCGCGCCGAGCGCGAGACCGATTCGACCGTGACCGTGAGCGGAGGATGACCATGTCCCACTTCGAGCCGAAGCCCGCCGGCGCCTATGACTTCCAGGACATCCTGTACTCGAAGGAGGACTGGGTCGCGCGCGTCACGCTGAACCGCCCGGAGGTCTACAACTCCTACTCGACCGGGGCGCTGGAGGAGCTGGCCACCGCTTTCCGGGACGCCGCCTTCGACGACCGCGTGGCCGTCGTGGTCTACACGGGCGTCGGCACGGACGCGTTCTGCACGGGCGGGGACGTGAAGGAGTACGAGCGGCTCTACACGGACCGGCCGCGCGACTACTGGAAGTACATGCAGCTCTTCCGGAGCTACCTGGAGAGCATCCTCCGGTGCGGGAAGCCCGTGATCGCCCGCCTGAACGGCATGGCCGTGGGCGGCGGGAACGAGTCGCAGATGGCCTGCGACCTGGCCGTGATCGCCGAGCACGCGTGGATCGGGCAGGTCGGGACCGGCGTGGGCAGCGTCGCGGCGGGCGGCGCCACGCAGTGGCTCCCGATCATGGTCGGCGACCGCCGGGCCCGGGAGATCCTCATGCTGAACGGGCGCATCTCCCCCCGCCAGGCGCTCGACTGGGGCCTCGTGAACCGGGTCGTGCCGTCGGTGATGCGGGACGGCGCCTTCGTGGAGGGGGCCACGCTGGAGGAGATCCAGAAGGCGAGGAAGGGCGAGGACGGCTACTCGCTGGGCCTGGACGCCCTGGACCGCGCCGTGGACGAGCTGGTCGAGCAGCTGATCGAGAAGTTCTCCGAGTGCACGCGCTTCACGCGCGAGCAGGTGAACTTCTGGAAGGAGCTGTCCTGGAACCACACGATCGGCGCCGCGGGCGACTGGCTCTCGATCCACTACTCGAGCTACGAGCCGTGGGAGGGCATGCGCGCCTTCGTCGAGAAGCGGCCGCCGCGCTACCGGGAGCTCCGGGAGCTGGCGGCCTCGGGCGGATCCAGCGAGTTCGTGTGGGGCCCCTACCGGACCACCTGCCCCGAGTGCGGGGCCGAGGGGATCCCCTCGGGCTTCGAGTACTGCGGCGCCTGCGGCGCGCGGCTCGGCGGCTCGCGCGGAAACGGCGGACCGGCGTCCGGGAAGCACGGAGAGGGCGCCGCGGCGGGCGCGGCCTCCGGCGGCGAGGGCGGCTCGTGAGCGTCCGGGCGGCGGCCTCGGCCCCCGCGGAGGGCGTCCGCGTCGAGTCCGCGGGCGGCGTGGTGCGGCTCGTCCTGGACCGCCCGCCCCTCAACGTCCTCGACGCCCCGACGCTCGAGGCCCTGACCGCCGCCCTGGACCGGGCGGCCCGCCACTCCGACACCCGCGCCGTGCTCCTCACGGCCCGCGGCAGGGCGTTCTGCGCCGGGGTGGACGTGGCGGCCCACGCCCCCGACCGCGCGCCGGAGATGATCCGGCTGTTCGGACGGGCGATCCGCGCCCTCCTCGCCCAGGAGGTCCCGGTCGTGGCGGCCGTGCGGGGCGCGGCCCTGGGCGGCGGCTGCGAGCTCGCCCTCGCCTGCGACGTGGTCCTGGCCTCGGAGGGCGCACGCTTCGGACAGCCGGAGGTGCGCGTCGGCGCCCTCCCTCCCGCCGCGGCCGCGCTCCTCCCCCGGCGCGTGGGCCCGTCGGCCGCCATGGACCTGGTCCTCTCGGGCCGGACCGTGGACGCCGGGGAGGCGCTCCGGCTGGGGCTCGCCAGCCGGGTCGTGCCCGAGGAGGAGCTGGAGGAGGCGGCCGGGGCGTACGCCGCCGACCTGGCCTCCCTCAGCCGCCCCGTGCTCGCGCTGGCCAAGCGCGCCGTGCGCGAGGGAGCCGCCGGCCCCGTCGGCGCGGCGCTGGACCGGGCCGACCGCCTGTACCTGGAGGAGCTCCTGGAGCTGGAGGACGCCGCCGAGGGGATCTCGGCGTTCCTGGAGAAGCGACCCCCCGTCTGGAAGGACGCGTGAGCCATGGGTACGAGCGAGACGCAGCGGCGCGACGGTGACGGCACGGAGCCCCGGGCCGCGGAGACACGCGGCGGGGCGGGCTCCGCGGGCGGCGGGCCGGGTCCGGCCCTCCGCCTCCTGGACCTCCCGCTGGACGGGGACCTGGACGAGATCGTCCGCGGCTGCCGGGAGCTGGTCGAGGACACGGACTTCCCCACCGTGCGGCGCTGGCGCGAGGCCGGCGGGAAGGTCCTGGGCCACTTCCAGGTCTACTTCCCCGAGGAGCTGGCGCACGCGGCCGGGATGCTCCCGGTCAAGGTCCGCGGCGGGAGCGTGGAGCGCCGGGAGGCCGACTCCCACTTCGGCTCCTACATCTGCTCGGTGCTCCGGACCTCGCTCGAGCTGGCGCTCACCGGCCGGCTCGTTCCCGACCTGTTCGTCACCCACCCGATCTGCGACGCGGCCCGCAACCTGGCGGGGATCTGGACGCGGAACCTGGACGTCCCCGCGGAGATCCTCTACTTCCCCCAGAACCCCAACTCCGCCTTCTCGGCCGAGTATCTCACGGCCGAGTACGCCCGCGTGCTCTCGGACATCGAGGAGGTCGCGGGCCGGAGGGTGGGGGAGGACGACCTGCGCGCCTCGATCGAGGTCTTCGACGAGAACCGGCGGCGCCTCCGGGAGCTGTACGCGATCAAGCGCGAGACGCCGTGGAAGCTCCCCGTCGACCAGGCCTACGTGCTCATGGCGGTGGGCGGCCTCGTCTCCCGCGAGGAGCACAACGAGCTCCTTCGCGCGGTGCTCCCCCGGATTCGGGCGCGCGACGCCCGCCCGCAGGACCGCATGCGCGTGGTGTTCGAGGGGGGCTTCTGCGAGCAGCCGCCGCTCGACCTCCTGGGCGCGATCGCCGAGTTCTGCTACGTGGTCGACGACGACCTCCTGATCGGGTTGCGCTGGATCCTGGAGGACGTCCCCACGGACGGCGACCCGCTCGAGGCGCTGGCCACCGCCTACCTGGAGAGCTCCTCCTACAGCCCCGTCCAGCACGACCTCCGGAAGCCCAAGGAGGCGATGCTCCTGGAGCGCATCCGCGCCTCGGACGCGGACGCGGCCATCGTGGCGGCGGCCAAGATGTGCGAGCCGGGCCTGGACGAGCAGGTGGCCTACTCGGACGCGCTCGAGGAGGAGGGCATCCCCTTCTTCCTCACCGAGTTCGAGGAGCAGATGCGGAACTTCAACCACCTCCAGATCCAGCTGGAGACCTTCGTCGAGAACCACCTGCTGTTCGGGGACGTGGCCGGCGGCTCCGAAGGGGACGGCGCGGGCCGTCCCGCGACCGCGGCCGCCCGCTAGAGGAGGCGCGACATGAGCACGACGACCGAGCTGGTGGGCCGCGGCGCGCGCGACGGGCGGCGGCTGTTCGAGGGGTGGTTCGATGACCTGACCGCGGCCGCCGAGGAGGGCCGGCCCGCCGCCTACACGTTCGTGATGGGGAGCCTGTGCGAGGTCCTGCGCTCCTTCGACATGCCGGTGGTCTTCCCGGAGATCCACTCCCTGCAGATGGCCGTGCGGCGGGTGGCCGACGAATACCTGAGCGAGGCCGAGGACCGGGGCTTCTCGCCCGACGTGTGCGGCTACGTCAAGGCCGACTACGCCTTGCAGCTCCGGGGCGGCGAGCACCCCATGGGGAGGATCCCGAAGCCCTCGCTGGCCGTCCTCACCAACGCCTGCAACACGTACCTCAAGTGGGGCGAGATCTGGGAACGGCTCTACGACACGCCGGTCATGACGCTGGACATCCCCGGCACCCGCCGCCCCGTGAGGATCGAGGGGATGGGCCCCGGGAACGGCGAGCGCGACCCGGACGGCCAGGAGCGCGACCGCCGGTACGTGGAGGGCCAGATCCGCGAGCTCATCGGGAAGTGCGAGGAGGTGACCGGCCGGGCCTTCGACGTCGACCGCCTGCGCGAGGTCATGCGCCTCACCAACGACATGGCCGAGAGCTGGCGGGACCTCCTGGCCCTGAACCGGAGCCGGCCCGCGGGCTTCGACGCCATGCTGGAGGGGACGATCTACCTGGGCGTGGCCAACGTGCTCCGCGGCACCGAGGAGGGCGCGGCCTACTTCCGCGACCTGGTCGAGGAGATGGAGCACCGCACGCAGGCCGGGGTCGGGGCGCTGGGCGGGCGGACCGAGGAGCGCCACCGGCTCCTCTTCGTGGGCGTCCCCTGCTACCCGATGTTCCGGCGCTTCTACGAGCTGTTCTCCGAGTGGGGCGGCGTGTTCGTGAGCTCGAGCTACACCTGGTTCGCCTCCGGCGGGCTCGACGAGCCGTTCGCCTACGACCTGGACCGGCCGATCGAGAGCCTGGCCGAGGGGGTGCTCCGGAGCGTCCGGCACGCCACCGACAGCCTCATGTTCCAGGACCGGGCCCTCATCCGCGCCGTGGACGAGTTCGAGGCGGACGGCGTGGTCTACCACCCGATCAAGAGCTGCCGGACGGTGTCGACGGGGCTGGCCGCCAGCCGGCGCGCCGTGCTCGACGCCCGCGACGTCCTCTGCCTCTACATCGAGTCGGACATGATGGACAGGCGCGTGGTCTCCGAGGCGCAGCTCAAGAATCGGATCGACGCCTTCTTCGAGGGCCTCGAGTCGCGGAAGAGGAGGTCGGCATGACGTACGCGGCGGGGGTGGACGTCGGCTCCACCCAGACCAAGGCGGTGGTCATCGACGAGGGCGGCGAGATCCTCGGACGGAGCCTCATCGGGACGGGCGCCGACGTGGTCGCCGCGGCCGAGGAGGCCTACGGCCTCGCCCTCGGTGAAGGGGGCGTGGCGGCCGACGACGTGGGCTTCGTGATCGGGACCGGCTACGGGCGCTACAAGGTGGAGTTCGGCGACGCCCAGGTCACCGAGATCGTGTGCCACGCCCGGGGTGCGGCCCGGATGTTCCCGGACACCCGCACCGTGCTGGACATGGGCGGTCAGGACACCAAGGCCATCCGCGTCCAGCAGGGCGGCGAGGTGCTGGACTTCTGCATGAACGACAAGTGCGCGGCCGGGACCGGGCGCTTCCTGCAGTCGGCCGCGGCCGCGCTCGAGCTCGGCCTCGACCAGCTCGGGCCCACCGCCCTCCGCGGCCAGCGGCCCGTGGACATGACGACCACCTGCACCGTGTTCGCGGAGTCGGAGGTCCTCTCGTGGCTGGCCCGCGGGCGGAAGGTCGAGGACATCCTGGCCGGCGTCCACCGCTCCATCGCCTCGCGCTCCTTCGGCCTCCTGAAGCGCGTGGGCGTCGAGGACGAGGTGACCTTCACCGGGGGCGTCACCCGGAACGAGGCCATGGTCGCGGTGCTCGAGGAGGTCCTCGGCACCCGGCTCAACGTGAGCGGGGACTCGCACTACGTGGGCGCGCTCGGCGCCGCGCTCTTCGCCCTCGAGCGGGCGCAGGGCCGGCCGGCGCCGGTGACGCCGGGAGGAGGTGCCGCATGAGCGTCGCGGCGGGCGTGGACGTGGGCTCGACCCACACCAAGGCGGTGGTCCTGGTCGACGGCGAGCTGGCCGGGAAGGGCATGGTCCGCACGGGCTTCCGGCTGACGGGCGCGGCGGCCCGGGCGCTGGAGGAGGCGTGCCGGGCGGCCGGCGCGACGCCGGAGGCGGTGGACTACCTGACCACCACGGGCTACGGCCGGAGCCGGGTGGCCGAGCGCGACCTCCAGGTCACCGACCTCACGGCGCAGGCGTGGGGGACGCGCCGCTACTTTCCCGGGACGATGACCGTCCTGGACGTGGGCGGACAGACCATGAAGGCCCTCCGCCTGGATGGACCGGGGCGGGTCGTCTCCTTCCGCCTCAACGACAAGTGCGCCGCGGGGACGGGCGCCTTCCTCGAGAAGACCGCCCGCTACCTGGGCCACCCGGTCGAGGAGATCGGCGGGCTGGTCGAGGGGGCGGAGTCGGGCGTCCCGATCTCGGGCGTGTGCGCCGTGTTCGCCGAGTCCGAGGTCATCAACCACGTGAGCCAGGGGCGGAAGGCGCCCGAGATCCTGCGGGGCGCCATGGAATCCCTCATCGAGAAGTCCGTCCGCCTCATGAAGCGGGTCGGCATGGAGCCCGAGTTCACGCTCGCGGGCGGGATCATGCGCTTCCCCACCATGGTGGAGCTCATGCGCGAGAACCTGGCCGAGGGCGTGAACGTGCCGCCCGAGGACATGGTGCAGTTCAGCGGCGCCCTGGGCGCGGCGGTCCTCTCGGCCCGGCGCCTGGAGCAGGGGGCGAGGGGCGGGGTCCGGGCGGAGGCGCGGAGCGCGTGAGCTCGCCGCCGGCGATCTGGGTCAAGCGCTTCGTGGCCGCGCCCGACCGGGCGGGCGAGGCCGCCGACCTGTACCGCAGCCTGGGCCACGAGGTGCGCCTGGAGCCGGCCGCGGAGGAGGACCTCCCGAGCGGCTGCGGCGACTGCGCGCTGGCCCTCGGGCTTTACAGGACCCTGTATACACGGAGGAGAGGATGAGAGCCGCCGTCTTCCACGGGCCCGACCGACCCCTGACCGTCGAGGAGGTCGCCGCGCCCGAGCCCCGGGAGGGCGAGGCGCTCGTCCGGGTGGCCGCCTGCGGCGTGTGCCACACCGACCTCCACTACATCGACCACGGCACGCCCACCTTCAAGGAGCCGCCCCTCATCCTGGGGCACGAGGTGGCCGGGACCGTGGAGGCGGTGGGCGAGGGCGTCGAAGGGCTCGAGCCCGGGGCGCGGGTCCTCCTCCCGGCGGTCCTCCCGTGCGGGAGCTGCCGCATGTGCCGGACGGGCCGCGAGAACGTGTGCGAGCGCGGGCTGATGCTCGGGAACCACGTGGACGGGGGCTACGCCGAGTACATCCGGGTCCCCGCCCGCGACGTCTTCCTCCTCCCCGAGGAGATCCCGCTCGTCGAGGGCGCGATCATCGCCGACGCGATCACCACCCCCTACCACGCCGTGGTGAACCGCGGCCGGGTGAAGCCGGCGGACGTGGTGGTCGTGGTGGGCTGCGGCGGGATCGGCCTCAACGTCGTGCAGATGGCCGCCGCCGTCGGGGGGCGGGTGGTCGCGGTGGACGTGAATCCCGCCAAGCTGGAGTGGGCCAGGCGCATGGGAGCGGCGGAGACCCTGGACTCGGGCTCGCTCGACCGTCCCGACCGCGCCCTCCGGGAGCTCACCGGCGGCGGGGCGGACGTGGCGTTCGAGGCCGTGGGCCGCCCGGCGGCCCAGGAGCTGGCGCTCTCCAGCCTGCGGACGGGCGGGAGGCTCGTCCTCGTGGGCTACAGCCCCGACGTCCTCCCTCTCAACGCCGGCCGCGTCATGTTCCGGGAGCTCGAGGTGGTGGGCTCGCTCGGCTGCCGGCCCGTGGACTACCCCCGCGCCATCGAGCTCGCCCGCCAGGGGAAGGTCGAGGTGGTCGGGCTCGTCACCCACCGCTTCCCCCTCGAGGAGATCGACCGCGCCTTCGACGTCCTGCGCTCCGGCGAGGCGATCCGCGCGGTGGTCGTCCCGAACGGGAAGGGGGCCGCGGCGTGAGCGGCCCCGGCCGCGGCCCCGAGGGGGCCGTCACCGTCACCGACCTCCTCCGGGGCGAGCACGGCGCGCTGTACGCGCTGTTCGACGCCATCGGCCAGCTCCTGGATGCCGGGGACGACCCGGCCCGCGCCCGGGTCGCTGGCGAGCTCCTGCGCCCGGTTCTCGCCTCGCACGCCGGGCTCGAGGACGGGCTCCTCCTCGAGGCCCTGGAGGGCGCCGACCCCGGTCCGCTGGCCGCCATGCAGGAGGAGCACCGCGGGATCGAGCGCCTCCTCGAGGAGATCGGCCGCGAGGAGGACGACGTCCGGGTCCGGGAGCTGCTCGAGGAGCTCCTGGCCACCGCGCGCGACCACTTCGAGCGGGAGGAGTGGGCGGCGTTCCCCTACGCCGAGTCCCGGATCGAGGAGGCGTCCCTCCGCCGCCTGGGCGTCGTCTGGGCCGAGCGCCGCGGCGTCCACTTCGACTGACCGCGGGCCGCCGCCCCCGCCGCCCCGCACGCCGGGTTCCGCGGAACCGTAGGCGCGCCGCCGGCGCCCGGACGCGCCGGCCCCCGCTGGCCCCGCTTCCCCCCGGCCTCTAGCTTTTCTTCCCGTTCCAGCAGGCTGCCCTGGCGACCGGACCGACCCGACGGTCCGGCCACCGCTCACCCCGAAGCGAGGGTGCCATGAGGCCGACGGACGTGTCGGACCCGCAGTACTATCACCGGGTCGTCGACTGCCAGTGGGCATGTCCGGCCCACACCGACGTCCCCCAGTACATCCGCCTCATCGCCGCCGGGCGCTACACGGAAAGCTACATGCTGAACCGGAAGTCCAACGTCTTCCCGGGGATCCTGGGCAGGACGTGCGACCGGCCCTGCGAGCCGGCCTGCCGCCGGACCCGCGTGGACGGGGAGCCGGTCGCGATCTGCCGCCTGAAGCGCGTGGCCTCCGACCTCCGGGGCGAGGTGGAGGACCTCCTGCCCGCGGTCCCCGAGGCCAAGAACGGCCGCCGGATCGCCTGCGTCGGCGCCGGCCCCGCCTCCCTCACCGTCGCCAACGACCTCCTCCCGCTCGGCTACGAGGTCACGATCTTCGAGAAGCTCGAGAAGCCGGGCGGGCTCATGTGGACCAACATCCCCGAGTTCCGCCTCCCGGCGAGCGTCCTGTGGGAGGAGATCGACTACATCCTGGACATGGGCGTGGAGCTGAAGCTGGCCACGCCGGTCGAGAGCATGGCGGCCCTCCTCGCGGGCGAGATGGGCGGGCCGTTCGACGCCGTGTTCATCGGCTCGGGCGCGCCGAAGGGGAGGGAGCTGGAGCTCCCGGGCCGGCACGAGACCGACCGCATCCACATCGGGATCGAGTGGCTCGAGGCCGTTCGCTTCGGGCACGTGGACTCGATCGGGGACCGCGTGCTGGTGATCGGCGTGGGGAACACGGCCATGGACTGCTGCCGGACCGCCATGCGGCTCGGGGCCGGCGACGTGAAGGTCATGGCCCGCAAGGGACGCGAGCACTTCAAGGCCTCGCCCTGGGAGCTCGAGGACGCGGAGGGGGAGGGGATCGAGGTCGTCGAGAACCACGCCCCCTCCCGCTACCTGGTCGAGGACGGGGAGCTGGTCGGCATGGAGTTCGAGCTGGCCACCTGGCACGAGGGCGCCGACGGCCGCCTCCACAAGCGGGTGGAGGGCCGCACCTCCATCCCGTGCGACGAGGTCATCCTGGCCATCGGGCAGGACACGGCCTTCCCGTGGATCGAGCGGGACATCGGGATCGAGTTCGGGGAGTGGGACATGCCGGTCGTGGACCGGACCACCTTCCAGACCACCCGGCCGGGCGTGTTCGCCGGCGGTGACGCGGCCTGGGGCCCCGAGAACATCATCTGGGCGGTCGAGCACGGTCACCAGGCGGCCATCTCCATCCACCTCCACTGCGAGGGGGAGCCCCTCCAGGAGCGCCCGCCCTACGGGCAGAACCTCGTGAGCCGGAAGATGGGGCTCCACGAGTGGAGCTACTCGAACGACTACGACGAGGCGCGGCGCGCGGAGATGCGCTACGCGGACCTCGAGCGCCGCCGCCAGCGGCTGGACGTCGAGGCCGAGCTCGGCTTCGACCTCGAGCAGACGCTCCACGAGGTCGAGCGCTGCCTGAACTGCGACGTCCAGACCCACTTCACGGGCGAGCTGTGCATCGAGTGCGATGCGTGCGTGGACGTGTGCCCGATGTCGTGCCTCACGATCACGCCGGACGGGCCCGAGGCCGACGTGAGGGCCCGCCTCACGGCGCCCGCCCTGAACGCGGACCAGCCCCTGTTCGCCTCGGAGGGTCTCCCGCAGACCGGACGCCTGATGCTCAAGGACGAGGACCTCTGCATCCACTGCGGCCTGTGCGCCGAGCGCTGCCCGACGGCCGCGTGGGACATGCGCCGCTCCGAGCTCCTCATCCCCTACGCCGGCCTCGAGGCCGGCGCGTCCTGGCCGGATCGCGCCGCCGCGGGGGTCGCGTGAGCGCGGCCGACGCCGCCGCGGACCGGGAGGGTCCCTCGCCGGGCGCCGCCCGGGGAGGGGCCGCCGTGCCCGCGCGCTCGGGGGTCAACGACTTCGCCCTCAAGATCGCCACCGTGAACGGCACGGGCTCGGCCAGCGCCAACAACCTCCTCATGAAGGCCATCTTCCGCATGGGGATCCCGGTGACGGGGAAGAACGTCTTCCCCTCGAACATCCAGGGGCTCCCGACCTGGTACGAGATCCGGGTGAGCGGCGAGGGATGGACGGCGCGGAGCCCCGAGTACGACCTGATCGTGGCCATGAACCCGGCCACCTACGAGCGGGACATCGCCGAGGTGCAGCCGGGCGGCTGGGTCCTGCACGACGCCTCCTGGCCCCTGCCGCGCGAGCTCCGGCGCGAGGACGTGACCTTCCTGGGCGTGCCGCTGGCCGAGATGGGGGCCGAGCGCTTCCACGGCTCGCGCACCCGGATCCTCATGAAGAACGTGGGCTACGTGGGCGCGCTGGCCGCGCTCCTGGACCTGGACCGGGAGGTCGTGCGCAGCCTCCTCGAGGAGACCTTCGGGACGAAGAAGAGGGCGCTCCTGGACGCCAACTTCGAGGCCTTCGACCTGGGCTGGACGTGGGCGCGCGAGCACTGGGAGACGCCCCTCCCGATCCGGCTCTCGCCGCTCGACGCCACCAGGGACTCGATCCTCATCGACGGGAACACCGCCGCGGCCATCGGCTGCCTGTACGCGGGGGCGACCGTGGCCTCGTGGTACCCGATCACGCCGTCGACGTCGCTCGTGCAGGCGTTCGAGGCCTACGCCGGCGAGTACCGGGAGGACCCGGAGACCGGGAAGCTGAAGGTGGCCGTGATCCAGGCCGAGGACGAGCTGGCCGCGGCCGGCATGGCGATCGGGGCGGGGTGGATGGGGGCGCGCTCGTTCACCTCGACGAGCGGGGCCGGGATCTCGCTCATGTCCGAGTTCATCGGACTCGCCTACTACACCGAGATCCCGGTCGTCTTCTTCGACATCGAGCGGGTGGGGCCGTCCACCGGGATGCCGACCCGCACCCAGCAGGGAGACCTCCTCACCGTGGCCTACGCCTCGCACGGGGACACCAGGCACATCGCGCTCTTCCCGGCCGACCCGGGCGAGTGCTTCGAGCTGGCGGTGGCGGCCTTCGACCTGGCCGAGCGCTTCCAGACGCCGGTGTTCGTGGTCTCCGACCTGGACATCGGCATGAACGACTGGGTCGTCCCGCGCTTCGAGTGGGACGACGGCTACCGGCCCGACCGGGGCAAGGTGCTCGGCGCCGAGGAGCTGGAGGCGGGGGCCGAGTTCCTGCGCTACGCCGACGTGGACGGGGACGGGATCCCGTGGCGGACCCTGCCCGGCGTCCACCCGCGCGGGGCGTACTTCACGCGCGGGTCCGGGCACGACTACCGGGCCCGCTACACGGAGGACGCGGGGCCCTACACCGAGGTCGTCGACCGTCTCCTCAGGAAGCACCGGAACGCCCGCGAGCACGTCCCGGCCCCCGTCGTCGAGCGCAGGCCGGGCGCGCGCCTCGGGCTCGTCACCGTGGGGGGCTGCGACTGCGCCTGCCGCGAGGCCGTCCAGCGCCTGGCCGAGGAGGGCGTGGAGCTGGACTACCTTCGCGTCCGCGCCTTCCCGTTCTCCGACCAGGTCGAGGCGTTCCTCCTCGAGCACGAGACGAGCTTCGTGGTGGAGCAGAACCGGGACGCCCAGCTCCTCCATCTCCTCGTCGCCGAGACCGAGGTCACCAGGGACCGGCTGGTCTCGGTGCGCCGCTACGGCGGGCTTCCGCTGAGCGCCGTGCACGTGGTCGAGGACGTGATGGCGAAGCTGGACGCGAGGACCGGGGCGGAGGTCGGCGCATGAGCTGGATCGAGAAGCCGCAGGTCCGCCACCCGTCTCTCGAGGAGAACGAGCTCGGCCTCACGCGCCGTGACTACGAGGGCCGCATGTCCACCCTGTGCGCGGGGTGCGGTCACGACTCCGTCACCGCGGCGGTCATCGAGGCGTTCTGGAAGCTGTCGGTGCCGCCCCACCGCGTGGCCAAGCTGAGCGGGATCGGGTGCTCGGCCAAGACGCCCACCTACTTTATCGAGGAGGCGCACGGCTTCAACGCGGTGCACGGCCGCATGCCGTCCATCGCGACCGGGGCCAACGCCGCCAACCGCGACCTGGTCTACATCGGGATCAGCGGCGACGGCGACTCCCTCTCCATCGGACTGGGCCAGCTGTGTCACGCCATCCGCCGCAACGTGGACATGCTCTACGTCCTCGAGAACAACGGCGTGTACGGCCTCACCAAGGGGCAGTTCTCGGCCTCGGCCGACGTTGGCTCGGTGGCCAAGACGGGGGAGGTGAACCGCCAGCAGCCCATCGACCCGGTGCTCGTGGCCCTGTCGCTGGGCGCGAGCTTCGTGGCCCGGAGCTTCTCGGGGGACAAGGGCCAGCTCGTCCCGATCCTGGAGGCGGGGCTCGAGCACCGGGGGCTCGCCCTGGTCGACGTGATCTCCCCGTGCGTCACCTTCAACGACCACGAGGGCTCGACCAAGAGCTACCGCTACACGCGCGAGCACGAGGTCGAGGCGGTGGCGGCCGACTTCGTGCCGCTCCGCGCCGAGATCACCGCGGAGTACGGGGCCGGCGCCGCCCGCGAGGTCCGCATGCACGACGGGAGCACCGTCCTCTTCCGGAAGGTGCCGGAGGACTACGACCCGACCGACCGCGACGCCGCCTATGCCTATGTCCGCGAGCGCCAGGAGGCGGGCGAGATTCCCACGGGCCTCCTCCACATCGACCCCGAGGCCGAGGAGATGCACGAGGTCCTCGGGACGCTCGGGACGCCGCTGGTGGAGCTGCCCTACGAGTCGCTGTGTCCCGGGCGGGAGAAGCTGGCCGAGATCACGGCTGCGTTCCGGTAGGGGGGCGGCGCGCGCGGCGGGCGGCTCCCCTCCGGGACCCTCTTGAACTCGAGTTCAAGAGGGCCTTCCGAGGGGGGCGCCTTCCCGGTCAGCCCCCTTCCGCCACCCTCCGCACGATCTCGTACATCATCGCCGCCCCGCGCCGGACGTTCTCGACCGAGATCCGCTCGTTGTTCCCGTGCACGCCGTGCTCGTCGGCCTCGGGGATCAGGAAGGGCGCGAAGCCGTAGCTGGCCACGCCCCGGTCCCGGAAGAAGTGGCTGTCCGTGAAGCCGGTGGACACGGCCGGGACGATCGTGGCGTCCGGGAATCGCTCCTTCACCACCTGCGTGATGGTCCGGTAGAGAGCGTTGTCCACCGGGGAGACCGCGGGCGTGAAGCCCATGATCTCGTGGACCTCGATCGCGGGATCGTCGATGATCGTCCGGAGCTGCTCGACGAACGCATCCCGGTCCTGGTCGGGAAGGAGCCGGCAGTCCAGCTCCGCCATGGCCCTGGGGGGCACCACGTTGATCTTGTCGCTGCCCTCGAGCGTCGTGATCGAGCAGGTGTTCCGGGTGAGCGCCGCCATGGACGGGTGGTCGATCTGCAGCTTGAGCAGGGTGTCCCGGTTGGCCACCGCCTTCGCGATGTGGCCGTAGGCGTCCTTCCACGCCTCGTCCGCGCTGGGCGCCAGCCCTTCGAAGTAGCGCTCGACCGGGGGGACGATCCTCGGCTCGAAGTGGTAGGCCTGGATGGCGTAGAGCGCGTCGACGAGCCGGTTCACGGCCGAGGCCACGGGCGGCGTGGAGCCGTGACCGGGCCGGCCGGTGGAGGTCAGGCGGAGCCACAGCGGCACCTTCTGGGTCACCTCGATCCCGAACTGCTTCCTCCCGTCCGAGAGGATGCCCTCGCCGCCCTCGTTGAGCAGCAGGCCGGCGCCCTCGAACGCCTCCGGGTGGTTCTCCACCACCCAGCCCGCGCCGTGGGAGCCCCCCGCCTCCTCGTCGGCCGTGGCCATGAAGATGACGTCCCTCTTCAGCGGCACGCCCTGCCGGTGCAGGGTGAGGAACGCCTCCAGCTCCACGATCCCCAGCGTCTTCGTGTCCAGGGCCCCGCGGGCGTAGATGGTGTCGTTCACCACCTTCGCGGCGAAGGGCGGCTGGTCCCAGTAGGCCGTGTCGGCGGGGACCACGTCCATGTGGGAGAGGAGGACCAACGCCGGCGCGTCGGTCGAGCCCTCGAGCCGGGCCCAGATGTTCCCGCGGCCGGGCGCCGAGACGGCGGTGTCGAACGGGATGCCCTCCTTCGCCAGGATCCCGGCCAGGAAGCGCATGGTCGCCACCTCGTTCCCGGGCGGGTTCGTGGTGTTGATCCGCAGGTAGTCCCGGGTCAGGCGGACGGCCTCGTCGCCCATGGCGGCCGTGTCGGGGACCTGGGCCGAGGTGCGGGCGGGCCGGGCGGCGAGGGGAACGAGGACGGCGGCGAGGGCGAGGACGGGCAGGGCGCTGCGGCGCATGGGCGACCTCCGCGGATCATGGGGCTGACGGACGGGCGCGGTTTCCGGCGACGGTCGAACGGTAGCGAAGCCGGCCGGACCCGTCCAGTTTGGCTCCCGGCCGACGCGGGAGCGCCGGTCCGAGGTCGACCGGAGCAGGACGGGAGGAGCGCATGCCCACAGCCACGGTGTCCGGACAGCCCATCGCCTTCGACGACTCGGGCGGGGACGGCCCCGTCGTCCTGTTCGCGCACGGCTTCCTGATGGACCGGACGATGTTCGGGCCGCAGGTCGAGGAGCTGACGCCCGACTTCCGCTGCGTCACGTTCGACGAGCGGGGCTTCGGGGGGACGCCCGTGACCGGCCGCTTCGACTACTGGGACCTGGCCGACGACGCGGTGGGGCTCCTGGACCACCTGGGCGTCGAGCGGGCGGTGATCGCCGGCATGTCGCAGGGAGGCTTCGTGGCCCTGCGGGCGGCCCTCCGCCACCCGGACCGGGTGGCGGGGCTCGTCCTCATCGACACCGACGCGGGGGTGGACGACGAGGAGACCCGCGAGGGCTACCGCCAGATGTTCGGGACGTGGCGTGAGCAGGGCCCGATCGCGCCGATCGTGGAGACGCTGGCCGACCTCATCCTCGGCCCCGACCCCGAGCTCCGCCGAGCGTGGATCGAGCGCTGGCGAGAGATCGACCCGGCCGCGATCGAGATCCCGGTGGCCTGCCTCCTGGACCGCGGGGACGTCTCGGACCGCCTGGACGAGATCCGGTGCCCCGTCCTCATCGTCCACGGCGAGGACGACGAGTCCATCCCCATCGAGCGGGCCGAGCGGGTGGCGGCGGGGCTGCCCGACTGCCGCGGCCTGGTCCGCGTGCCGGGCGCGATGCACGCTCCCGTCCTCAGCCATCCCGAGGTGGTGAATCCGCCCCTCCGGGCGTTCCTCGAGGAGGTGACCGTCCGGACCTGAGCGCTCCCTCCGCGGGACCCGGGCGGGTCGCGGTCCCCGGCTCCTCCCCTTGCCCTCCCCGGCGCCGCCCCTCATTATCTCAGTACAAAAATAATAAGTGAACAAGTATATTCGCTAAGGTGCGCGAGAGAGACCATCGGAGGGAAGGCGGGCGCGACCATGGCGGACGACACGTCGACCGACGGCGGGGCGGGCCCGACGCTGGAGCCCCGCAGCGGGTTCGAGCGGGAGGCTCTGCCGGAGCTGGATTCGCTCCACGCCCGGGCGCTCCGGCTCACCGGCGGCGATCGGATGCGGGCCGAGGACCTGGTGCAGGAGACCATGCTCCGGGCGCTGCGCGCCTGGGACGGCTACGAGAACGGCACCAACGCCGGTGCCTGGCTCATGACCATCCTCCGGAACACGTTCGTGGGCGACTACCGGCGCAGGAAGCGGGAGCCCGTAGCCCTGCCGGTGGACGAGAGGTCCGAGGCCTCGGTCTTCTTCGACGTCGCGCACGCCGATCCGGAGGGGACGTTCTTCGACCACCTCGTCGACCGGGAAGTCGTGGAGGCGATCGAAGCCCTGCCCGAGCCCTTCCGGGTCCCGCTCGTGATGGCGGATCTCGAGGAGCTGAGCTACGGTGAGATCGGCGAGCTGCTGGACCTTCCGGTGGGGACGGTGAAGAGCCGGCTGCACCGCGCGCGCCGCCGGCTGCAGCATCGGCTGTACGACTACGCCGTGGAGATGGGCTACGTGAGCGGGTCCTCGGGCGCCCGGTCCGCCCGGGCCGGATGGCGGTGAGCGACCGGTCGCTGGCCCTCCCGCTGTGGATCGCGCTCTCGCGTGCCCACGCCGTGGTCGAGGAGGCGGCCCGCCGGCATGCGGCGGATCACGACCTGACCCTGGCCGAGTTCGGCGTCCTCGAGGCGCTCCACCACGGCGGGCCCATGTACCTGGGCGAGCTCGGCCGAAAGATCCTCGTGTCGAGCGGGGGGATCACCTACCTGGTCGACCAGCTCGAGGAGCGGGGCCTCGTCCGGAGGAAGCCCTGTCCGGAGGACCGGCGCGCCGTGCGGGCCCTCCTCACGCCCGAGGGCGAGGAGCTCATCTCGTCCATCTTCCCCGAGCACGCCCGGGTCATCCGCCGCGCACTCTCGTGCCTGGACCGTCCGACGGCGAAGGCCACGCTCCGGTCCCTTCGCAGGGTGGTGCGGGCCGCGGAGCAAGCGGACCGGGACGCCGGAGCTCCCTGACCCCGCGCAGTTCCCCGGCGCCGGCCGTCCGCTACCCTCCCTCCTCCCGACCCGTTACATGTGCGTTACCGGCCGGTGGCCGCATCGTGGCCCGACCTCGCCAACATTCGGCCGTTCAGAGGATCGGCGCCCGGGCTCGGGGTCGGATCCGGACGCACCGTGGCGATGACTCCAGAAGAAGGTACCTCATGAGAATCATGCGATGGTTCGCGGCGGCGCTGGCGCTCCTCGTGGCGGCCGTGTGCGTGCCGCGCTCCGCGAGCGCTCAGGGCGTGAGCACGGGCGGTGTCGTGTACGGACAGTGGCTCTACCAGCTCGACCCGGGCGCCGACAGCACGCACTTCAACGAGTTCTCCGTCACCCGAGCGTACGTGAACATCCGGGGCAAGTTCGAGGGCGGCGTCTCGGGACGGGTCACCGGGGACATCTACCGTGACGCCAACGGCTCGTACGACTACCGGCTGAAGTACGCCTACGTGGGCTGGACCCCCGAGAACAGCCCGATCACGTTCCTGTTCGGCCAGGTGCAGACCCCGTGGCTCGACTGGAACGAGGGCATGTGGGGCTACCGGATGCAGGGGACGATGGCGCTGGACCGGAACGGCTACCTCTCCTCGTCCGACATCGGCCTCGTGCTGGAGGGGTCGTTCCAGGACCACCTCTTCAACTTCTACGCCGGCGTCTACAACGGCGAGGGCTACCACGCGGCCGAGGGAGACAGGCACAAGGACGTCATGGCCCGCGCCTCCGTGCGCCTGCTCGAGAGCGACGACATGAGCGCCCGCGGCGGCCTGCGGCTGACGCTCGAAGGCCAGCTGGGCGCGCCCACGGGCGGCGGCCGGCGCAACCGCGCGATCGGCCAGCTGTCCTACAGGTCCAGGCTGTTCACGCTGGCCACCGAGATCGCCGCGACGGCCGACAGCTCCGCGACGTCGGCCACGCCCCAGCTCGACGGCGTCGTCTCCAGCACCTTCGGCGTCCTCGACGTCCCGAACAGCGAGGTGTCGCTGATCGGCAGGGTCGACCTCGTGAACCCGAACAAGGACGTCTCCGGCGACAGGAGGACCGAGTACATCTTCGGCGTCGCCTACCGGGTCGGCCCGAACCTGAGGATCCTGGGCGACTGGGACTACATCCACCACGAGACGCCTCCCGCCGACTTCACCGCGGCCTCGGCGGCGGCCTCGAAGGCGCTCTTCCAGGTCGAGTACTCCTTCTAGGCCTTCCGCCCCCGCCTCACCGGGGCGGGACGGTGGCGGTCGCGGGCGGCCGGCGCGCGGGGACCCTCCTCGCGGCCGGCCGCTTCGCGCTCCCCGGGGATCCAGGCTCGTGGCCTCGGACTCGCATCGCTGATAGGATGGAGCCGCGCGGCCCGAGGGACGGACCGCGCGCGAGTCGCACCCTGGCAGAGTCTTCGGCACCGGGATCGGGGCGGAGCCCCGGAACGCGGATCCATGGGAACCTCCATTCGACAGCGTGAGCGCTCGGAACGGGCCGCGGGCCCGCCGGCGCGCGTGCGCCTTCCGGCGGAGGGCGTGTCGCCCCTGGACTTCCTGGCGGCCGGCGGGGAGATGAGGCCTCGCGGCTACTGGCGGCGCGGCGGCGAGTGGTCCGCCTGGTGGGGGAGCGCGTGGCGGATCGAGGTCGCCCGCGGGTCGGGCGAGGAGCGGTTCGCGGCGGTGCGGGAGGCCGCGGCGCGGCGGCGAGTGGTCCGCCTGGTGGGGGAGCGCGTGGCGGATCGAGGTCGCCCGCGGGTCGGGCGAGGAGCGGTTCGCGGCGGTGCGGGAGGCCGCGGCGCGGCTTGGTGGGACGGCGGAGGAGCCGCGCGAGGCGCACGCGCCCCGCGCCGAGCCGGTCCCGGCGGCGGAGGGCGCCGCGCCCGCGCCGCGCCTGCTGGGCGGCTTCGCCTTCCACCCCGGCCACCGCCCGCAGGCCGAGTGGGCGGGATTCCCGTCGGCCCGCTTCGACCTCCCCGCCTTCGAGCTCCGCGGCGGAGCGGAGGGGGAGCCGGTCCTCCTGGCCGCGGCCGCGGCCGGGGACGGGGGGCGCGACCGGGCGGAGCGCGAAGGCCGGCGGCTCCTGGAGCGGCTGCGCCGCGGCGGCGGGGCGAGGCCCGGAGCCGCTGCCGACCGGAACGGCCGCCTCCCCACCGTCCTCGGGGTCGGCCATCCGGTCTCGCGGGAGGACTGGTGCCGGGGGGTCGAGGCGGCGCTGCGGGCCATTCGGGCCGGGACGCTGCGCAAGGTGGTGCTGGCGCGTCCCGCCGACGTCCGGCTGGCCGCGGCCCCCGATCCCCTCCTGGTCCTCGCCCGGCTGGCCGAGCGGGACGAGGGCGGTTTCCCCTTCCTGTTCGAGCCGGGGCCGGGCGCCGTGTTCCTGGGGATCTCGCCCGAGCTGGTGGCGGTGCGGGAGGGCGGCCGCTTCCACGCCTCGGCCGTGGCCGGAACGGCGCCCCGCTCGGACGACCCGTCCGAGGACGAGCGGCTGGGGCGGGAGCTCCTGGAGAGCGCCAAGGACCGGACCGAGCACGCCATCGGCGTGCAGGACATGCGGGAGCGGCTCGCGGCGCTCGGAGAGGATCCGGACGTGGACGAGAGCCCGCACCTCCTGCGGCTCCGCGGGATCCAGCACCTCCGCACCGACTTCTCGGTCCGCGTGGGCGGCGACCGGCACGTCCTCGAGCTCCTGGCGGGCATGCACCCCACGGCCGCCGTCTCCGGCTACCCGAGGGGTCCGGCCGCGGCCTTCCTGGCCGAGACCGAGAGCTTCGAGCGCGGCTGGTACGCCGGTCCGGTGGGCTGGTTCGACCCCTCCGGGGACGGGACCTTCGCGCCGGCTCTCCGCTGCGCGGTCCTGCGTGGCGACCGGGCCCGGCTGTTCGCGGGCGCGGGCATCGTGGAGGGCTCGGATCCCGGCCGCGAGTGGGACGAGACGGCCATGAAGCTCCGGCCCGTCCTGGAGGCGCTGGGCGGAGCTCCGGAGGCGTGAGGGAGGAGAACCGGAACGCGGCCTGGGCCTCCGTCTTCGTGGACGAGCTGGCCCGAGCGGGCGTGACCCACGCCTGCATCGCCCCGGGCTCGCGCTCGACCCCCCTGGTCCTGGCGCTCACGGAGGAGGCGGGGATCCGTACGCACGTCCACCTGGACGAGCGGAGCGCGGCCTTCTTCGCGCTCGGGATCGGGAAGGCCACCGGGCGGCCCGCCGCCGTGGTGACCACCTCGGGCACGGCCGCGGCCAACCTCCTCCCGGCGGCGGTCGAGGCCGACCGCTCGGACGCGCCGCTCCTCCTCCTCACGGCGGACCGTCCGGCCCGCCTCCGGGGGACGGACGCCAACCAGACGATCGACCAGGTCGGCATGTTCGGCTCCAGGGTCCGCCTCTACCACGAGGTGGCCGCGCCCGAGGCGGCCGATCGGCCGCTCCGCTACCTGCGGTCCCTGGCCGGGCGGGCGCTGGGCGCCGCCGTGGGGCCGCCGGCCGGGCCGGTGCACCTGAACTTCCCGTTCGAGAAGCCGCTCGAGCCGACCCCCGTTCCGGACGACGTGCCCGCCGATCTGGCCCGGCGCGCGCCCCTGGCCGCCGGGGGGCGCCCGGGCGGCGCGCCCTTCACGCGGGTCCCGGGCGCCCGGATCGAGCCGGACCCGGACGCCCTGGAGGGGCTGGCCGGCCGGGTGGCCCGGGCGGAGCGGCCGCTCCTCGTGTGCGGGCCGGCGCCCACCGCCCCGGACGCCCGCCGCCTGGCGCGCGCGGCGCTCGACCTGGCCTCCGCCCTGGGCGCGCCGCTCGTGGCCGACCCCCTGTCGGGGGCGCGCTTCGCGGAGGGAGCCGGTGACGGGGCCCTCGGAGCGTACGACCTCTTCCTGCGCTCGGCCGCGGTCCGCGAGCGGCTCACGCCCGACCTCGTGCTGCGGCTGGGGCCCGCTCCCACCTCCGCGGCCCTGTGCGCCTACCTGGAGGAGCACGCCGGACGCGAGCAGGCCGTCGCGGACGCGGGACGGGCGTGGCCGGACCACGCGGCGGCGGCCTCCCTGGTCCTGGGCGCCGATCCCGCGCGCGTCGCCGCCGCGCTCGCGGAGCGCGCCGGGAAGGCGGGGGCCCCGCCGAAGGCGCGCCGCGCCTGGAGGGAAGCGTGGCGAGCGGCGGAGGAGGCGGCCCGGGAGGCCGCGGAAGCCGCGGCGGCCGACCCGTCGGGCGGGCCGTTCGAGGGAGCCGTGCTCGCCGCGATCGCCCGGTCGCTCCCGCCCGGGGGCACGCTGTTCGCCGGGAGCAGCATGCCGGTCCGGGACCTGGACGCGTTCGGCCGCCCGAGGGACGCGGCGGTCGCCGTGCTCGGGAACCGCGGCGCGAGCGGGATCGACGGCTCGGTGAGCACCGCGCTCGGCGCCGCCGCGGCGGCCGCCCGGGCCCGGGACGCCGACGCCGCGGCCGCCGGGGCCGCCGCGGCCGGGGCCGCCGGGGCGCCCGTGGTGGCGGTCCTCGGGGACCTGGCGCTCTACCACGACATGAACGGCCTGCTGGCGGCCGGCCGCGAGGGCCTGGACGTGGTCCTGGTCGTGATCCACAACGACGGGGGCGGCATCTTCCACATGCTCCCCGTGCGCGAGCACGAGCCGGCGTTCACGCCCTTCTTCGCCACGCCGCACGGGCTGGACTTCCGGCACGCGGCTGAGATGTACGGCCTGGCCTACCGCGAGCTGGAGGCCGCGGACGCGGCGCCTGCGGAGGGAGTGGAGCGGAGCGCCCTGGAGGCCGCCGTGGCCCGGGCGATCGACGAGGGCGGAGCGCACCTGCTGGTGGTCCGCTCGGAGCGGGAGGCCAACCGCCGCCGCCACGCGGAGGTGGAGGAGGCGGTGACGCGGGCCGTCGAGGAGAGACTGGAAACGCCAAGCGAGGAGTGAAGATGTCGGAGCTGTACTGGGAGTCCGAGGCGGAGTGGGAAGAGGTCGCGACCTACCAGGACATCACCTACCACAAGTGGGAGGGGATCGCGCGGATCGCGTTCGACCGGCCGGAGGTGCGCAACGCGTTCCGGCCCGACACCCTGTTCGAGCTGCAGGAGGCGTTCGAGGACGCCCACCAGGACCCGTCCATCGGGGTGATCCTGTTCACCGGGAACGGTCCCGCCGAGGACGGCGGCTGGGCCTTCTGCAGCGGCGGCGACCAGAAGGTGCGGGGCGACTCGGGCTACGTGGGGAGCGACGGCGTCCCGCGGCTCAACGTGCTCGGGCTGCAGCGGTACATCCGCACCATGCCCAAGCCCGTCATCTGCCTGGCGCCGGGCTACGCGATCGGCGGCGGGCACGTGCTCCACGTCATCTGCGACCTCACGATCGCCTCGGACAGGGCCGTCTTCGGCCAGACGGGGCCCAAGGTGGGGAGCTTCGATGCGGGCTACGGCTCGGCCTTCCTGGCCCGGATCGTGGGGCAGAAGAAGGCGCGCGAGATCTGGTACCTGTGCCGCCAGTACTCGGCCGAGGAGGCGCTGGACATGGGCCTCGTGAACGCGGTCGTCCCCCACGACGAGCTCGAGGCCGCGGGCGTGCGCTGGGCGAAGGAGATCCTGGCCAAGAGCCCGATCGCGATCCGCTTCATCAAGGCCGCGATGAACGCCGACGTGGACGGGCAGACCGGGCTCCAGGTGCTGGCCGGGGACGCCACCATGCTCTTCTACATGACCGAGGAGGGCCAGGAGGGCCGGAACGCCTTCGTCGAGAAGCGCGATCCGGACTTCGGGAAGTACCCCTGGAGGCCGTGACGCCGGGGGCATCGGGCGCGGGCGGCGGTCCGGCCGGCGGGAGCCCGGCCGGCGCCGGCGAGCGGGGGAGCGGCCCCGCCGGCCCCGGCGGGTCCGCTCCGGGCGAGGGGATCCGCCGCCCCGTCCTCCGCGCCTGGCTGATCGGGGCCAGGCTCCACACCCTTCCCGCGGCGGCCGCTCCCGTCCTCGTGGGCGGGGGGCTGGCCGGCTGGAGGGACGGCTTCGCGCTCTGGCCCTTCCTGGCCGCCCTGGCGGGCGCGCTCCTCATCCAGATCGCCACCAACTTCGCCAACGACCTCCACGACTTCGAGCGCGGGGCCGACACGGACGAGAGGCACGGCTTCGTGCGCGTCACGCAGGCGGGGCTCGTCCCGCCCGGACGGGTGCGGCGGTGGATGTGGGCGGCCTTCGCGCTGGCGTTCGTGCCGGGCGCCTACCTGGCCCGGGTGGCCGGCTGGCCCGTCGTCGCGGTGGGGCTGGCCTCCGTCGCGGCGGGCCTGGCCTACACGGGCGGGCCGTTCCCCCTGGCCTACCACGGCCTCGGCGAGCCCTTCGTCTTCCTGTTCTTCGGCCTGGTGGCGGTGGTCGTGACCGCGTACGTGCAGACCCTGGCCTTCGACTCCTCCTCGATCCTGGCCGGGGCCGGCGTGGGCGCGTTCACGACCGCGATCCTGGTCGTCAACAACCTGCGGGACATCCCCACCGACGAGCGGGCGGGGAAGAGGACCCTGGCGGTGCGGCTGGGCGAGGACGGGAGCCGGACCGAGTACGTCCTCCTCCTGGCCGCCGCCGCCGCCGTCCCGCCGGTGGGGGTGGCCGCCGCCGGCTGGCCGCCCGCCGCCCTCCTGGCCCTGGCCGGCGTGCTGGCGGCGGCCCCCGCCGTCAGCAAGGTGCTGAGGTTCGAGGAGCGGGGAGAGCTGAACGCGGCCCTGTCCGAGACCGGCCGGGCCGTCGGGCTCTACGGCCTCCTCCTGGCCGTGGGCCTGGCCCTGTGAGGGACCCGCGGCCCGGAGCGTCGTGACCGGAGATCGGGCGGGCGCGGGCGGCGACGCTCCGCCGGGCGGCCCGGCCACGGCCGCCGATCCCCTGGAGCGGGCGGCGCGGCGCTGGCCCCGCCGGACGGCCCTGGACGGGCCGGGGGGGCGCCGGACCTGGGAGGCGCTGGACGGGGCGGCGTCCGGCCTGGCCGCGCTCCTGCGCGCGGCCGGAGCGGGGCCCGGCGGCCGGGTGGCCTTCCTCCTCCCCAGGGGGGAGGGGGCCGTGGCCCTCCTCCACGCCGTCCCCCGCACCGGCGCCGCCGCGGCGCCCCTCCACGCCGGGTGGACCGGGCCGGAGCTGGCCGACTACCTGGCCCGCCTCTCCCCCTCCCACCTCGTGTGCTCCGGGGGCACGCTCGGCGCGGCCGAGGCGGCGCTCCCGGACGGGACGGCGCTCGTACGGGTCGGCCCGGGCTGGCCGCCGGCGGAGGGAGCGGAGGTCGTGCGGCCGGAGGAGCCCGGCGCGGGACGGGTCGCGGGCGGGCGGCCCGCGGACGGCGGAGGGCCGGCGGAGGGCAGGGCGCCGGCGCGGGCCCGGCGGCCGGCACAGAGGGGTGCGCCGGCGGAGGCACCTCCGCTCCACACCATCCTCTCCACCTCCGGAACCTCGGGCCGGCCCAAGGCCGTGGGCCTCACCCTGGCCGCGCACGTGGCCTGCGCCCGGGCCACCGAGCGGCGCATGCTCCTGGGGCCCGCCGACCGCTGGCTCGCCTCGCTCTCGCCCGCCCACGTGGGCGGCGTGGCCCTCGTGATCCGCTCGGCCTGGACGGGCGCGGCCCTCGTCCTCCGGGAGCGCTTCGACGCCGGGGACCTGGCCGCGCTCGCGGCGGCCGGCCGGGTCACGCACGCGTCGCTGGTCCCCACCATGCTCCGCCGGCTGCGGGAGGTCCGGGGCCGGCGTCGGGCGCCCCTCCCCCTGCGCGGCATCCTCCTGGGAGGCGACGCGGCCGACCCGCGCGAGATCCTCGCGGCGCTCGAGCTCGACTACCCGCTGTTCCCGACGTACGGGCTCAGCGAGGCCGCGTCGCAGGTGGCCACGGCCCGGCCCGAGGAGGCACGCCTGGCGCCGGAGTCGGTGGGGAGGCCGCTGGCCGGCACCGAGGTCCGGATCGGGGAGGGGGACGAGATCCTGGTGCGGGGACCGACCCTGATGGCGGGGTACGTCCTGGGCCCGGGGGCCCACCGGGAGCCCGGCCCCGAGGCCGGCGGCGTCCTCCGGGGAGCCGGCGCGCCGGGCACGGGGGGCCGCGAGCCCGGCCTCGACGCCGAGGGCTGGCTCCACACGGGGGACGCCGGCCGGCTGGACGGGGAGGGGAGGCTGTTCGTGACCGGGAGGCTGTCCAGGCGCCTCGTCTCGGGCGGCGTCACGGTCGACCCGGCGCGGGTGGAGAGGGTCCTCGCGGCCCACCCGGCCGTGCGGGAGGCGGCGGTGGTCGGCCTCCCCGATCCGGAGTGGGGGGAGAGGGTGACCGCGGCGGTCGTCCCTTCCGGGCCGGGGCGGCCGGCCGGCGAGGCGGCCGACCGCCTCCGCCGGGAGCTCGAGGCCCACTGCCGCGGACGGCTGGCCGCGCCAGCCCTCCCCAGGGCGTGGATCCTCGTCGCGGATCTCCCCCGCAATCCCAACGGAAAAGTGGACATGGAGGCGCTTCGTCGCCTCGTCGCGGAACCTCGCACGTGACGTCGTGCGAATTTTGCAAAGAGTTGGTGGACCGGCGGCCGGCGCTCCGGAGCGGCGTGCGGAGCGCGGCGGCCCGCACGCACTCCAACATCAATGCAACGAGGAGGTTTCGATGAGGTCCAGTGATCGTGGGAGCAGCTGGTCGAAGTGGATGGGGGCGCTCGTGGCGCTGGCGCTCGTGGCGGCGCCGGCGGGGCTGTCCGCCCAGATGGGGGGGATGAGCCGGGACGCCCGCCTCTCGGTGAACCCGAGGGTGGGCGTGACGGTGCCCGGCAGCAACCTGTCCGACCTGTACAAGGTCGCGCCATCGGCCGGCGTGGGGCTCGGCTACTGGATGACGCCCCGCTTCGGGGTCGTGGTGAACGCGGACGTGGACTTCCTGAACGGGAAGAACACCGCGGACGCGGGGATCAACGGAGGCGTTCCGGACATGCGTCTGTGGGAGTTCACCGGCGGTCTGGCCGCGCGCCTGACGCCTCCGGCCACGTCGCGCTGGGACGTGACGGCCCAGGTGGGCGCCGGATTCACCCAGATGGACACGGACTCGAGCCCCTTCTTCCTGCTCAACCAGTCCAGCGACTCGTTCTCGCAGGGCTACTTCTCGGCGCAGGGAGGCCTTCAGGTCGGGTACGACATCCAGCCCGGCGTGGACCTCTGGGTCGGGGGCAGGGCCAACCTGATCCTCACCAAGGAGGAAGACACCATGGCGTTCGCGCCGCTGAGCGACAACGTGGCAGCGGCCGGATTCGACAAGGCCTGGACCTTCCCGGTCCGGCTGGGCCTGCGCGTGCGCTTCTGACCCGAAGCGCCTGACGCGAGGCCGGCGGAGCGGGGGGCGTCCGCGAGGGCGCCCCCGTTCTGCATCGGGCCGGTCCGAAGCGCCTCAGCCGCCCCCGCCGCGCCCCTTCATCATCGCGATCTGGAGCCGGTTGAGGATCTCCTGCTCCAGCCTCCCCGTCGAGTCGCAGTCGGTCGACGACGAGCTGAGTCCGTGCTGGCGCGCCGTTCCGTCGACGAGCGTCACCACCTGGCTGGTCAGGCCGGAGAGGTCGGCGTCCCGGACCTGGGTGACCACGGTCATCATGATCTGCGAGTTGTCGGCCAGGGATCCCGTGATCGAGGACCCGCACCGCAGGTAGAGCGAGAGGCGGTGGTCCCCGAGCTTCCGGGTGACCTGGAAGTTCGTGACCCCCAGCAGGCCGGCCTCGGGATTCCGGATCTCGACCGGGATCGACAGCTCCTCGTACACGCCGGCCAGGTGCGGCCACAGGTTCGCGGCCGCCGTCTGGACCGTGTCGACCTGGACGGACCCGGACGCGGACTTCCGGAAGTTGAAGGAGGCTCCCGCGGTGTTCAGCTCGGCCACCGAGTTCCCCTCCGCCACGATCCCGGAGGGTTGGCTCTGCGCCCGGTTCGAGGAGGCGCAGGCCGCGGCCCCGAGGGCGAGGGCCAGCGAGGCGACCAGGGCGGACGAAGAGGCGGGGCGCGGCGCACGAAGATGTCGAATCATGGTGACCACCTGCGGAAGGAACGGCCGGTCGCTCCGGCGCCGAGGCGTGCCGGAGCCCCACCCCCACGATGATCGTACGGAGGGGCAGGGGGGGGCGCAACGCGGCGGCGGGGACCTCGGCTCCGCTCCGCCGGTAGATTCCTTGCAGCACATCCGTGCGGGTGACGCGAGAGGCGCGCGGCGCGACCGCCGGCGCCGGACACAGCCATCGGGGAGCACGTGAGCGACGAGAAGGGCAGCGGCCGCACCGGGACCCGGGCGGACGGATACAACGCGGGCTACGCGGAGCAGCTCGTCGAGCGTCGGCTTCGCGAGCGGGGCATCATCCCGCCCTCGCTGGTCGAGCTGGCCGAGGACGGCGGACCCCCCCCGCCGGCCGGAGCGGCGGGCGTGCGCGCCCCGGCCCCGGGCGCGGCGCCGGCGGAGGGCGGGATCGAGAGCCTGCGCACGGCGGCCCGCGCCGCCGCGCTGGTGGAGGCCTACCGCGAGCTCGGGCACTTCGCCGCCCACCTTGATCCGCTCGGCTCGGAGCCGGGCGGGCACCCCATGCTCGAGCCGGGCTTCCACGGCCTCTCGGAGGGGGACCTCGAGACCGTGCCCGCGGCCGCGCTCGGGCTCGAGCGCTACGGCCGGACCGCGGCGGACGTCGTGGATGCCCTGGAGGACATCTACTGCGGTCCGATCGGCTACGAGTTCGGGCACGTGGAGAACCCGGCCGAGCGCGACTGGCTGGTGGACTACGTCGAGTCCGGCCGCCACCGCGAGCCCCTGTCGGACGAGGAGGCCACGCGCCTCCTCGATCGCCTCACCGAGGTCGAGGGGCTCGAGCGCTTCCTGCAGCGCGCCTACCTGGGCAAGAAGCGCTTCTCGATCGAGGGCCTGGACATCATGGTCCCCATGCTGGACGAGGTCCTCGAGCGCGCCGCGGGGACCGGGACGCGCGAGGTCATCCTCGGCATGTCCCACCGCGGCCGGCTCAACGTCCTGGCCCACATCGTCGGCCGCCCCTACGAGGCGATCCTGGCCGAGTTCGAGGGGGAGGCGGGCGAGGGCGTGGCGCCGATGATCCCGTCCGACGGGACCGGGGACGTGAAGTACCACCTGGGCGCGGCGGGCGTGGCCCGGACCGGCGCCGGGGACCTGGACGTCTACCTGGCCCCCAACCCCAGCCACCTGGAGCACGTCGACCCGGTGGTGGAGGGGATGTCGCGCGCCGCGCGGGACCTGCGCCGCCGCGGCGAGCGGGGCGAGGAGGACGAGCCGGCCGGCCCGGACGCCCAGCCGGTCCTCCCGGTCCTGGTGCACGGCGACGCGGCCTTCATGGGGGAGGGCGTGGCCGCCGAGACGCTGAACCTCTGCCGCCTGCCGGGCTACGAGACCGGCGGCACGCTCCACGTCATCGCCGACAACCAGCTCGGCTTCACCACCGATCCCGACGACGGCCGCTCGACCCGCTACGCCAGCGACATCGCGATCGGCTTCCGCATCCCGGTCGTCCACGTGGACGCGGACGACCCGGAGGCGTGCCTGGCCGCGGCCCGGCTGGCCTTCGAGTACCGGCGCGAGTTCGGCCAGGACATCATGATCGACCTGGTGGGCTATCGCCGGCACGGCCACAACGAGGGCGACGAGCCGGGCTACACCCAGCCCGCCATGTACCGCGAGATCGAGGACCACCCCACCGTGCGCACCCGGTGGGCGGAGCGGCTGGCCTCGGACGGCGTGGTGGACGAGGACGAGGCGAAGGCGATGGAGGACCGGGTCGCCGACCGGCTGCAGGAGGCCCGCGAGACCGTCCAGGCCGGGGAGACGCCCGACCCGACGGCCTCCCGCGAGCGCGCGCTCCGCGCCGGCCTCACCGAGCCCGACGAGGAGGCCTCGGTCGAGACGGCCGTGCCCGAGGACCGGGTCCGGAGCCTGGACGAGGGGCTCCACACCTGGCCCGACGACTTCGAGCTCTTCGCCAAGCTGGGCCGCCAGATGGACAAGCGCCGGGAGGCGCTCTCCGAGGGCGAGCCGCTGGATTGGGCGCACGCGGAGGCGCTGGCGCTGGCCAGCCTCGTGACCGGGGGCGTGGCCGTCCGGATGTCGGGCGAGGACACCGAGCGCGGCACCTTCAGCCAGCGCCACCTGGTCCTGCACGCCGCGGACGGATCGCGGACCTACACCCCGCTCGAGCACCTGGCGGACGACCAGGCGCCGTTCGAGGTGTGGAACAGCCCGCTCTCGGAGGTGGCCGCCCTGGCCTTCGAGTACGGCTACAGCACGATCGCGACCTCGGCGCTCACGCTGTGGGAGGCCCAGTTCGGGGACTTCGCGAACGTGGGGCAGGCCATCATCGACCAGTTCATCGCGGCCGGGCGCTCCAAGTGGGGCCAGGAGTCGAGGCTGGGCCTCCTCCTCCCGCACGGGTACGAGGGGCAGGGCCCCGAGCACTCCAGCGCCCGGCTCGAGCGCTTCCTGCAGCTCGGCGCCCGACAGAACTGGCGGGTCACCTACCCGACCACGCCCGCCCAGTATTTCCACCTGCTCCGGCTCCAGGCCCTGCGCCCCGCGCGCCGGCCCCTGGTCGTCATGACGCCCAAGAGCCTTCTCCGCCATCCGCGGGCCCGCTCGGGCCTGTCCGAGCTGACCGGCGGCCGCTTCCGGGCGCTCCTCCGGGAGACGCCGGGCGAGGCCGGCTCCCCGGAGGCCGGCGGTGGGAACGGGGGCGAGGAGAGCGCGTCCGGTGGCGGGACCGGCGTCCGCCTCGTCCTGTGCTCCGGGAAGGTCTACTACGACCTCTCGGAGTCCGACGCCCGGGAGGAGGCCCGCGAGCGGGACGGCGCCCGCACCCCGGTCCTGCGGCTCGAGCGGCTGTATCCGTTCCCGGAGGAGGAGGTGGCGGAAGCGCTCTCCGGCCACGACGGCCTCGAGGAGGTCGTGTGGGTCCAGGAAGAGCCCGAGAACATGGGGGCCTGGCGCTTCGTGCGGCCGCGGCTCGCAGCGCTCCTCCCCGAGGGGTCCTCGCTCCGGTACGCGGGCCGGCCCGAGATGGCGAGCCCGGCCGAGGGCTACCACGCCGAGCACGTCCGGGAGCAGGACCGCCTCATCCGGGACGCCTTCGGCCTGGAGGACTAGGGCGGCCGTGGGCGGGGTGTCCGCCGCGGGCCGGGCGGCGCTCGCCGCGGCCGGCCGGGCTCCCGGCGGGCGGGCCCGGCCGCTCCGGCGTGGCCGGGCCGCCGTGCGCTGGCGGGACCGGAGCCGGGGCCTTCCGTCGGCGCTCGCCGCCGTGCGCCCGGTCCGCCGCCCCGCGGCGATCGGTGCGGCCGTCGCGGCCGCCCTCCTCGCCGCGCTCCTCTTCCCCCGGTCCGCCGCCGCGCAGCTCCGCCGCGACCCCGTCGTCCGCGAGGCGGCGGGCGCCCGGGCCGGGGAGCTCCTCCTGGGCCTCGGGGCCGGCTGGGAGCCCGGGTCGCGCTTCCCGCTCTCGGGGCTCCGGGGGGACCTCCTGCGGCTGGGGACCCTGACGGCCGCCTACGCTGTCGCCGACGGCGTGGTTCTCGAGGTCCGGGGCGACGCCCTGAGGGTCCTCGAGATCGACGGGCGCGGGCCCTCCCACGTCCCGCTCGAGCCCGGCGTCGAGGACGGAAGGACCGCGGACGCCGGTGACTTCCGCATCGCCACCGTGGCCCGTCTCCTGGGCGGAGCGCGAGGACCGTCGGCCGGCGTGGACGTGGCCGTAAAGCTCCCCAACTCCAGGGAGTCCCGCGGCATCGGCCTCAACACGACCGACTTCGAGGGGAGCGTGTTCGGGAGCTGGGGCTCGCCGAGGCTGCGGGCCACCGCCGAGCTCGGGATCGGGATCCTGGCCGCGCCGCTCCGCACCTTCGTGCAGGACGACGTCCTCCTGTACGGGGCCGAGGTGGTGTGGTCGTCGGGGGGAGTTGCTGGGTCCGGGGCCTGGTCCGGAGGCGGCTCGGGAGCCTCGGCCCGCGACCGTGGCCCGGATCGGGCCGGGCGGAGCGGCGGCTCCCTCCGTGTCTCCCTGGGCGCCTCGGGCCGTCTCAACACCCGGAGCGTCGTCCCCGTCGGGCTCGAGGACAGGGGGCGGGTGCGCGCGGGCCTCGAATGGGGCCGGGGCAGCTGGGCGCTCGACGGCTCGGTGGCCGCGGGCTACGGGCCGCTCGGGCCCGACCTCGCGCTGGGTCTGGGCCTCGCGCGGCGGTTCGGACCGTAGGGGCCTCCTCTCCCGCCTCCACGTCCGCCGCGGTACGCGTGGCCGGGCCCGCCCCGGCCGCCGCCCGTGCGCCTCGGCGGACGGCGCCCTAGACTGGCCCCGGACAGCCTCGCTCGTCGCTCCTCCATCCGGGAAGATGGCATGAAGCTCCGACACCGCGGCCGCCCGTCCCTCGTCCGGCTCGCCCGCGCGGCGGCCCTCGTGCTCCTCGCCTCCGGGCTGGCACTCCCGCGCGCCCTCGCGGCGCAGGTCCGCGCGCCGGCCCCGAAGGACGTCTTCGGCTTCGAGCCCGGGGCGGACTACCACCTGGCCACCTACGAGCAGGTGTCGGACTACTTCTCCCGGCTGGCCGCGGCCAGCGACAGGGTGGCGCTCGACACGATCGGAAGGAGCGTCGACGGCCGCCCGCTCCTCCTCGCCTTCATCTCGAGCGCGGAGAACCTGGGCGACCTGGAGCGCTACCGGTCGATCTCGGAGCACCTGGCCCGTGGCGACGTGCCCGATTCGACGGCGCGGCGGATGGCCGCCGAGGGGAAGGCGGTGGTGTGGATCGACGGGGGGCTGCACGCGACCGAGGTGGCGCACGGGCAGGAGACGCCGCTGCTGGCCTACCGGGTGGCGACCGACACCACGAGCGAGATGCGGCGCATCCGTCGGGACGTGATCACGCTCGTCATGCCGAACCTGAACCCGGACGGGCTGGACATCGTGGCGAGCTGGTACGAGCGGAACCTGCACACGCCGTTCGAGACCGCGCCGCTGCCGTGGCTCTACCACCGCTACGTCGGGCACGACAACAACCGCGACTGGTTCACGATGTTCATGCCGGAGACCCGGGCGGTGGCGCGGGTCCTGTACGAGGAATGGTACCCGCAGATCGTCTACAACCAGCACCAGCCGGCTCCCTTCCCGGCGCGGATCTTCACCCCCCCCTTCGCCGATCCGGTGAACCCGGACATCCCGCCGCTCGTCGTGCGGGGGGTGAACGCGGTGGGGGACGCCATGAACCGCCGCTTCCAGCAGGAGGGGAAGTCGGGCGTCGTGTCGCGGGTCGGCTTCGACATGTGGTGGAACGGGGGGATGCGGACGGCGCCCTACTTCCACAACATGGTCGGGCTCCTGACCGAGACGGCCCTCTTCCGGTACGCCACGCCCCACTACTATCCGCCCGACTCGCTGCCGAAGTCCTTCGGCCGCCAGAGCAACCTCTCGGCGGTCGACCCCTCCGTCTTCTATCCAGACCCGTGGCAGGGCGGCTGGTGGCGGCTGCGCGACGCGATGAACTACGAGATGACGAGCGACCTGGCCACGCTCGACATCGGCTCCAGGCGGCGCGGCGAGTGGCTCTACGACGCCTACCGCATGGCCCGGGACGCCATCGAGACGGGCCAATCGGGCCACCCGTTCGCCTGGGTGATCGGACCCGACCAGAGGAACCCGCGGGAGGCGGTCGAGCTGGTCAACATCCTCCGGCGCGGCGGCGTGGACGTGCGCCGGTCCGAAGCGGCCTTCACGGCGGGCGATCACCACTACCCGGCCGGCTCCTACGTGGTGTACGCGGGGCAGGCCTTCCGTCCGTACGTCGTGGACCTCCTCGAGAAGCAGGTCTACCCCGACCGCCGCCTCTACCCCGGCGGCCCGCCGGACCGGCCCTACGACATCACCGGCTGGACGCTCCCCATGCAGATGGACGTGGACGTCGAGCGGGTGGACGACCCGTTCCAGGCGCGCACGGCGGCCGTGGACAGTGCCTCCGTCCGGCCGGGGAAGGCCGACGGCGGCGCCGGCTGGGGCTGGCTTCTCTCCCACGGGGCCAACGCCTCGGCCATCGCGACCAACCGGCTCCTCGCGGCGGGCGACGAGGTGAGCTGGACCGCGGCGCCGGTCCGCGCGGGCGGCACCACGTGGCCGGCCGGCACGATCGCGGTCCGGGCGGGCGAGGGGACCTCGGGACGGGTGTCTTCGCTGGCCCGGGAGCTCGGCCTCGACTTCACGGGGATCGGCGGCGCGCCCGAGGCCGCCCTGACGCCCCTCCGCCGGCCCAGGGTGGCCCTCTACAAGCCGTGGACGGCGAACATCGACGAGGGCTGGACCCGCTGGATCCTGGAGCGCTACGGCTTCGCCTTCGACACCCTGCACGACGCCGACATCCGGGGCGGCGCGCTGGACCGCTACGACGCGCTCATCCTCCCCGACCAGGACCCGGAGGACATCCTCTCCGGGCACGCCCCCGGGACGATGCCCGAGAAGTACGTCGGCGGGCTCGGCACGGAGGGGGCGGCGGCCATCGACCGCTTCGTCCGGGGCGGGGGGACGCTGATCGCGCTCGACGAGTCCTCCGACTTCGCCATCGCGCAGCTCGGCCTCCCCGTCCGGGATGCCACGCGGGGGTGGGGCGGCGACTCGTTCTTCATCCCGGGATCGCTCATCAGGGTGAGCGCCGACTCCACGCTTCCGACCGCCTACGGCATGCCGGCGAGCACGGCCGCCTTCTTCTCCACGAGCCGGGCCTTCCGGATCATCCCGCCGGCCTCGGCGGGGAAGGAGGAAGCCGCGAGGCCGCCCGTGTCCGTGCCCGTCCGGTACGCTCGCGACGACCTCCTCATGAGCGGATGGGCGCTGGGTGAGAGCCGGTTGGCCGGCCTCCCCGCCGTCGTTCGCGTGAGGCACGGGAAGGGGGAGGTGGTCCTGGTGGGATTCCGCGCCCAGTTCCGCGCCCAGCCGCGCGGCACCTTCAAGCTGCTGTTCAACGCCATCCAGGGAGCCGGAAGGAGCAGCCGATGAGAGACACTGCACGTCACGCGCTCGCGCTCGTCCTCCTCGTCCTGGCGGCCGCCACGCCCCTTCGGGCGCAGCAGGCCGTGCCCACGCCCGACGACTACGTGGGCTTCAAGATCGGGTCGGACCGCCACCTGGCCGACTGGTCGCAGGTCACCGGCTACATGGAGGCCCTGGCCGAGGCCAGCCCGCGGGTTCAGCTCGACACCCTGGGTCCGACCACGCTGGGACGACCCTTCGTGATGCTGACCATAGCCTCCCGGTCGACTCTGGCCGACCTGGACCACTTCCACGCCATCCAGATGAAGCTCGCGGACCCGCGGACGATCTCGTCGCCCGAAGAGGCCGACAGCCTCATCCACGAGGGGAAGGCCGTGGTCCTGATCACCTCCTCGATCCATTCCACGGAGGTGGGAGGCACGCAGGCCCCGATGAAGATCGCCTACAGGCTGGCCACCTCCGAGAAGCCGCTCGCCCGGAAGATTCGGGACAACACCATCGTCCTGCTCGTCCCGTCCCTGAATCCGGACGGGCTGGACATGGTCGTCCACTGGTACCGGAGCACGGTGGGGAAGCCGTGGGAGGCGGCCAGCCCTCCCTTTCTCTACCACCATTACGCGGGCCACGACAACAACCGCGACTGGTACTACTTCGCCCTCCAGGAGACCAACCTCACCGTCCGGGATGCGCAGAACGCGTGGCACCCGCAGATCGTCCACGACATTCACCAGCAGGGGCAGCGAGGCTCGCGATTCTTCATCCCGCCGTGGATCGATCCCTACGAGCCCAACGTGGATCCCCTCCTGACCGAGTCGATCAACGACATCGGGACGCACATGGCCTGGCGCATGGGGACCCAGGGCCACGAGGGCGTCGTGGTCGACGCGATCTACGACGCGTGGACGCCGGCCCGCGCCTACCAGCACTATCACGCGGGCGCCCGGATCCTGACGGAGACCGCCTCGGCCGACATGGCCACGCCCATCACGGTCCCGGCCGACTCACTCCGTCCGGGGCGGAACTTCGACGCCCGCAAGCGGAGCTGGAACTTCCCGGAGCCGTGGCCGGGCGGGGAGTGGCACCTGTCCGACATCATCGGCTACATGGAGGACGGCGCGTTCGCGCTCCTCGAGCACGCGGCCGACAACCGTGAGAGGTGGCTGCGGAGCTTCCTCGAGATCGGCCGGAAGGCCGTGGCGAAGTGGGAACGGTGGCCCGATGCGTGGGTCATCCCCGCCGGACAGGCGAACCGGACGGGCCTCCAGGAGCTGATCCGTGTGATGGTCACGGCCGACGTGGAGGTCCGGCGCGCCGGGGCCGACTTCCAGGCCGGCGGACACCGGTTCTCGGCCGGCGACTACGTGATCCCGATGCACCAGCCCTACGCGTCGTTCGCGCAGGCGATGCTCGAGCGACAGGAGTACCCGGATCTGAGGCAGTATCCGGGAGGACCTCCCAGGCGGCCCTACGACGTAACGGCCCAGACGCTCCCGCTCCTCCTCGGCGTCGACGCCGTACCGGTGGACGACCTCCCGGCGGGCTCCGTCCCCCTCTCCGACCCCATGGCCAGCGCCCCGGAACCCCGGCGGACGGCGCCCGGCCTGAGCGGCGAACAGGCGGGGAAGGGCGCCCCGCGCATCGCCCTCTACCAGAGCTGGTCGGCCGACATCGACGAGGGATGGACGCGCTGGGTCTTCGACCGCTACCACATTCCCTATACCACGGTCCACAATGCGGACCTGAAGGCCGGGGACCTCTCGAGCCGCTTCGACGTCGTGGTGTTCGCGTCGGAGTCGCCCCGGACGATCTACTTCGGGCGTCCGAAGGCGAGCGTGCCCGACTCCCTGGCGGGCGGCGTGGGGGCCCGGGGCGTCGCGGCCCTGGAGGACTTCGTCGAGGACGGCGGCACCGTCGTGACGCTCCAGGAGGCCAGCCGCTTCGCGATCGATTACCTGGGGGCGCCCGTGCGGGACGTCACCGCCGGGCTGCGGCCGGAGGAGTTCTACATCCCGGGCTCGATCCTGCGGCTCGACCTGGACACCTCGAGCCCCCTTGCCAGGGGCATGCCCGACTCGACCGCCGCCTGGTACGGCCGGAGCAGCATGGCGTTCGTGCCCACCGACTCCGGCGTGCGGGTGGTGGGACGCTACGGCGAGAAGGACCCGCTCCTGAGCGGCTGGGCCCTGGGCTCGAAGCACGTGGCGGGCCGGCCGGCGCTGGTCGAGGTGCCTCGTGGCCGCGGCCGGATCGTCCTGTTCGGGTTCCGGCCCCAGTACCGTGTGCAGTCGGTAGCCACGTTCCCGCTCCTGTTCGACGCCCTGCGGCGATAAGGGTGGGCGAGCGGTAGACGCGGAGCGGAAGCGGGAAGCGCGGCGGCAGGGCGAGGGCCGTCCCGGGAGGGCTCCGGGGGCGGGTCGGGAGGGTTCCGGGCGCCGCCGATCCCGGCAGCGGCGCCCGGGGCGGAGCCGGCTCCGTGGAGGTGCCGGCTCCGGGGAGCTTCAGCGCGTCAGTGGATGCGGCGCTTGATCGTGCGGACCATGCTCTGGAGGTCCGAGACGATCTGGGAGTGCAGCTCCTCGATCTCCTCGCGGGGCCCGCCGGAGCTCTTCAGCTCCTTGAGCTTCTTCTCGGACGCCCGGTACTTCTTCTCGAGCCGCTCCACCATGGCCTTCATCTGCACCTTGGTGGCGGCCCGTGCGTCGCTGATCTCCGAGCGGAGCTGCTCCGCCCGGTCCTTGAACTTGGCCAGGCTGGCCTCGGTCCTCTCGATGAGCTGGTCGATCTGGGAGCTTGTCGTGGAGCTCATGTGCTCGTTCCTCTCTGCGAACCCAGTGAGTCGTCCCTGCGAGCGCGGAGTGCCGGGTCGCACCGCGTGGCGCCGCCCGACGGCGTGTCGGACGCCGCGTGCCTACAACATGTGGACGGTATACCCTCGTGGGGAAGGGGCGGTCCGCGCCGCCCCGGCCGGGCTCAGGGCCCGGTGCCGGCCTTCCCGGGCAGCGTCTCGCGGATCGGGAGCTTGGGGAAAGTGCTGGAGAAGAAGGAGTAGCACAGCCCGAACAGCCCGAGGAAGCCGACCGTGATCGACGCTTCCGGCCACCCGAGCGGGATCCCCTCCCCGTGCCACGTGGACGGCGCCACGAGCAGGAAGCGCTCGAGCCAGAAGCCGAGCATCGTGATGCAGCCGACGAACGCCAGCCAGCCGGGCCGCATCTTGATGCGGCGCCCGAGGAGGAGGAGGAAGGGCAGGGCGAAGATCAGGATCATCTGGACGGCGTAGAGCCCGTACCAGTGTCCGGCCACCCGCTGCTCGAAGAAGATCGTCTCCCGCGGCAGGTTTCCGTACCAGATCACCAGGAACTGGGACCACCAGAAGTAGGTCCAGAAGATCGTGAAGGCGAACAGCAGCTTGCCCAGGTCGTGGAACTCCCAGTCCCCCCACGCCTCGGCCAGGTCGTAGCGCCGGTAGTAGCGGTTGGCCAGGAAGGCCGTCATCGCCAGCATGGAGAGCCAGCCGCCCACGAAGAAGTAGGCGCCCCAGATGATGCTGATGTAGCCCGGGACCAGCGACATGATGAGGTCGATGGCCATGAGCGTGAAGATGACCGCCCACAGGAGGATGAGGGCCGGGCCCGAGCGCGCCAGCCACGTGCGGGCGTGGTCGATCTCGGCCTCCTCGCCCCGCCACTCGCGGCCGATCCACCCGACCAGGCCCCTGCGCCAGCCGGTGAGCCGCTCGGCCACGAGCGGGGCGTCCGGCCGGAGCGAGATCTTCAGGAACCAGAAGCTGGCGGCGTAGAGGACCAGCGCCAGGATCGTGTTCCGCCAGAAGACGCCGCCCGGGGTCAGCCAGGAGTGGTTCACGTGCCCCGGATGCGGGGCCATCTTCCCGATCCACGGGAAGATGTGGGAGCTCCCGAACAGGAGCATGAGGACCAGGACCAGGAGCGACGCGGGGAGGAAGGCGCCCATGCCCTCGGCCACGCGCCGAAAGCGCTTGCCCCAGTGCCCCTTGGCCGTGTGGAGCACGGCGCCGAAGATGATCCCCGCCTCGGCCATCGAGGTCCAGAACAGGAAGTTGGACCAGGTCACCTGCCACGCGCGCGTGGGGTGGCCGCTCACGGTCCAGAAGAAGCCCACGAGGCCGATGGCGATGGCGATCCAGCAGGCCAGGAGCGTGCGGCCGG
>Ga0209918_1000170_pt1 | contig 49332 bp, 40 predicted proteins | sample SalPonD_shore_MG_FD_185712 | JGI IMG/M metagenome (GOLD analysis project Ga0209918, IMG submission 185712) | Salt pond soil microbial communities from South San Francisco under conditions of wetland restoration - Salt Pond MetaG... | ecosystem: Environmental > Aquatic > Marine > Intertidal zone... | reverse complement strand
GCGTACGGCGGGGACGACTACCAGAAGATCTGGATCGACCCCACCGACCGGAACACGATCCTGGCCGTCTCCGACCAGGGCGCGGTCGTCTCCACCAACCGCGGCGTCTCCTGGAGCGACTGGTACAACCAGCCCACCGCGGCCATGTACCACGTGACCGCGGACGACGCCTTCCCCTACCGGCTGTGCGGCGGTCAGCAGGACTCGGGCTCGGCGTGCGTGAAGAGCCGCGGGAACGACGGCGAGATCACCTTCCACGACTGGCATCCCGCCAACATCCAGGAGTACGGGATCGCCGCGCCCGACCCGCGCGACCCCGACATCGTGTACGGCGGCGCCCGCACCGACGTCTCCCGCTACGACAGGAACAGCGGCCAGACCACGGACGTCGGGCCGGACATGGGCCCCCGCGGCGGACCCTTCAATCGGGACGTCCGAACCATGCCGCTCCAGTGGTCGCCCGTCGATCCGGACCTCCTGTTCTACACCTCGAACGTCGTATGGAAGACCACCGACCGCGGCCGCTCCTGGACCCGGATCAGCCCCGACCTGGCGCGGAAGACGTGGAAGGTCCCGGCCAGCGCCGGAAAATACGCATCGAGCGTAAAAGTCTCTCCGCAGGGGACGATCACGGCCCTCTCGCCCTCGCCGCTGGACGTCGGCGTCCTGTGGGCCGGGACCGATGATGGGAGCATCCAGGTCACGACCGACGGGGGCGCGCACTGGAGGAACGTGACGCCGCCGGCCATGCGGCCGTGGACGCGGATCTTCAACATCGAGGCGGGCCACTTCGACACGAAGACCGCCTACGCGGCCGCCAACACCATGCGGATCGACGACATGGACCCGCACTTCTGGCGCACGCACGACGGCGGGGAGACGTGGACGGAGATCGACTCTGGCCTGGCCCCCGGCGCCGTGGCCAACTCGATCCGCGAGGACCCGCGCGTCCCCGGCCTCCTGTACGCCGCCACCGAGACGCAGGTATGGGTCTCGTTCGACGACGGGGACCACTGGCACTCCCTTCGCCTGAACATGCCGGCGGTCTCGGTCCGCGACATCCAGGTCAAGGACGACTCGACCTGCCTGTGCTCGGACCTCGTGGCCGGGACGCACGGCCGTGGCTTCTGGATCCTGGACGACGTGACGCCTCTTCGGCAGGTGCGGGAGGCCGAGGACGCGGAAGCGGCCTACCTGTTCCGGCCCGCCACGGCCGTCCGGGTGCGCTTCGGCATGAACGATCCCACCGAGTGGCCGCCCGAGCTCCCCGCCGGCGAGAACCCGCCGCCGGGCGGCCTCATCGACTACTGGCTCCCGAGGGACGCCGACGGGCCGGTGAGGCTGGAGGTCCTGGACGCGGGCGGGACCGTGATCCGCTCCTACTCGAGCGACGACACGGTGATCTCTCCCGACCCTGCGCTCCACCCCGGGGCCTACGACCGCCTCTGCCGCGAGGATCCGACCGCCCCCGATTGCGCCGTCCCCCTCTACTGGCCGGCGCCGCAGATGACGCTCTCGGCGAAGCGGGGCATGCACCGCTTCTCGTGGGATCTCCACTACGAGCCGATCGGCCCCGAGCCGCGCGAGGCCTCGGGGGAGGGGGCCGTCCCCGGCCACACGCATCCCTCCGTGAACGCCCCGTGGGCGCCGCCGGGCGACTACACGGTCCGCCTCACCGTGGACGGGAAGACGTTCACGCAGCCCCTCGTCCTCCGGCTCGATCCGCGGGTGACGACCCCGCCCGCCGAGCTCGAGAAGGTCGCGAAGCTCTCGCGCGAGATGTACGACGACGCGGTCGCGGCCCACGCCGCCTGGGAGGAGGCGAGGAGCCTCCTCGCGAAGGTGGAGGCGAGGAGCGGGGCGGACGCCGCGGCGCTCGCGAAGGAGCTCGCGGCCCTCGCGCCCGAGCCGCCCGAGGGCCGCTCCCGCTCCTTCCGCCGGCGGGAGCCGTCCGGCCCGCCGACCCTGAACGGCGTGAGCGACGAGCTCATGGCGGCCGCCATGGCCATGCAGAAGGCCGAGACCCCGGCGACGGACCGCCAGGTGGCCGCCTGCGACGCGGCCCGGACGCGCTACGAGGCCGCGATGGAGAAGTGGAAGGCGCTGAAGGCGCGGGCGGGGGGCTCCTAATCCCCGTGCAGCTCCCGGTAGGCGCCGAGGATCCACTTCGGCGGGTCGGGCGAGACGCGCAGGCGGTCGGGGAGGCCCAACCCCTTCCTCCACCGGTGGAGCCACGAGATCCCCCACCGCCCGGCGTAGCCGTCCGGGGAGGCGTAGGCGGAGTCCCGGGTGGCCTCCTCCAGGGTGACGAACCGGTAGCCCCGGGCCTCCAGCCGGTCCAGGATCCAGCCCAGGTGCCGGGCGTTCAGGTCGTCCGCGTGGAGAAGGAGGACCTGCGGGATCTCGCGCCCGAACGTCTCGCGCGAGAGGCGCTCGCCGAACGCCACGGCCGTGTCGAAGTAGGCCCGGTAGGCGCGGTCCAGGCTGTCCCGCCGGGCGCCGTCGGCGGCCGCCGCCCTCGCGAGGTCGTCGAAGATGTAGTCGGCGTCCTCCACCGTGAAGGGCGCCAGCCGCCAGCCCCGCGCCTCGAGGAACGCCTCGAAGGCGTCGCGCGTCTCCACGTCGGGGCCGGTCTGGTTGTAAGGGGGTCGGTAGTAGCGTGAGCGGCCGCCGGCCTCGCGCATGAGGAGGGAAGGGACCACGTCCCCCTTCACCGCGTTGTCCTCGTAGGCCGCCAGCGGCGTCCCCTCGAAGTGGATGTGCTCCCAGCCGTGGTTGCCGAGCGCGACGCCGGCGTCGCGCCACGCCCGGAGGAGGTCGAGCCGACGGTCCACTCCGGAACCGTCCAGCACCCTCTCGCCCACCACGAACGCGGTGGCGGGGGCGTCGTGCGCGCGGAGCGCGGCCAGGATTCTCTGGGTGCGGGCCTCCATGCTGTCGAGGGGGACCGAGTCGGGGACCCAGGGGAGGTCGTCGAAGGTGAGGGCGACGGTGCGGGTCGTGGTGTCGGCCCGGGCGGACGCCGCGGGGCCCGGTCCGGCGGCCGCGCCCGGCGCCGGCGCGAGTCCGGAGCGGGATGAGCCGCCGCTCGCCCCGATGGCGAGGCCGGCGGCAGCGATGGTCAGCGCCGGCACGGCCAGCGCGGCGGTCCTCCTCTTCATCGGCTTCATCCCCGTTCTTTCACCCGGCGGCGCACGGGCCGCTCGCGACCCCCACAGCCTACGCGATACCGGCGACCGGGGGCCAGTCGGGCCAGGTCCGCTGCGTGACCGCGTCCATCATCCTGGTGGGCTACGGGTTCGACCTTATCTTCTGAGCGGGCGCGGACGAGCCGGCGGCGCGCGGCGGCGCGTCCGAGAGCCCGCATCCCGCGCCGATGGGAGGATCGCGCATGCCGGAGGCCCTCTCCCCCGGGAAGCTCCGGGACGTCTACGACAGGGTCGCCCGCTGGTACGACCGCGAGCACCGTCTCCTCACCTTCGCCTCCGACCAGCGCGGGCGTGAGCTCGTGGTGGAGCGGACCGTGCGCCCCGGGGACCGGGTGATCGACGCCGGCGCGGGGACCGGGACCTCCGCCCTGATGGCGGCCGGGCGGGCCGGACCCGCCGGAGAGGTCACGCTCTTCGACCTGAGCGAGGGGATGCTCTCGGAGGCGGACCGCAAGGCCGGCGACCGGGGACTGTCCGAGAGGCTCCGCTTCGGGCGGGGCGACATGACCCGGCTCCCCTTCCGGGACGGCGCCTTCGATGCCGCGATCTCGACCTACAGCATGTGCCCGCTGTACGACCCGGCCGCGGCGGCCCGGGAGCTGTACCGGGTGGTCCGACCCGGGGGCCGCATCGGCGTGGCCCACTCCACCGAGCCCGACCGACCCCTGATCGGGTGGCTGGCCCGCGCGGCCGAGCGGATCTACTGGAGGATCCCCGAGATCTCGCTCGGCTGCCGGGCGGTGGAGGTGCTCCCGGCTCTCGAGGCCGCGGGTGGAACCGTGACGTTCCGGCGAAAGATCGGCTTCCCGCTGTGGCCCTTCCTCGTGTTCGTGGTGGAGAAGCCGGGGAGCCGACGGGCGTCCCCCTACCGATAGGTCGCGTCGGCCCCGTGGTCGGAGAGCTGGGCGCCGAACCAGCGGTGGACCGCGGCGACGGCAGCCCCCGGCGGAGCGACGATCGAGGCGCGACCGACGCCCGTGCCCGGATCCGACGCCGCCCGCCCCCTCACGCCCGCGCCACCCCCGTTTCGACCGAGAGCGCCCGGGTCGTCGAGTCGAAGATCGGCGAGTGGGCTCGGGCCGCCTGCAGGATCTCCTCGAGGACCTCGTCCCCCGCGTCCGCCGCCACGTGGAAGGTGAGCTTCAGGTCCGACATGCCGGGGCGGACGGGCCGCAGGCCGAAGAACCCGTTGAGGTCGATGGCGCCCTCGAGGTCGACCTCGAGGCCGTCGATCGCCACGCCCCGGGCGGTGGCCTGGGCGGCGAAGGTGCCCGCCATGCACGAGCCGAGCGCGGCCAGGAACGTCTCGATCGCGGTGGGACCGGTGTTGTGCCCGAGGAGCTCGGGCGGATGGTCGCCGCGCAGGGTGAAGCGGCGCTCCACGACCTCCCCCGCCTGCTCGATGGCCCGCGTCCGTACGTCCAGGCCGAAGCCGCCGTCCCACCTCACCCGGCTCCGCCACGTCAGCCTGCCCGCCTCCGGGTCCTCCTCCACCTGACCGATCGCCTCGGTCATCGCCTCCACGTCCCAGCCGTTCAGCTCGGTCCCCATCGGGCCTCCTCTCTCGGGTGCCGGTTCATGCCGCCGGAACCACGATCGCGCTTGCCGGGGCGGCCCGTAAGCGCGAAAGTCGACGCCATCGGTCCATTTGCGCCAGGAGATCCCCGCCGAGCCCCGGGAGAGCCCGATGAGGACGCGCGAGCTTCCGCTGCACGTCACCCTGGTCGCCACGCCGGACGCCCAGGTCTCGCCCCTGAGCGGCCTGTACGAGACCCTCACCGCGTTCGAGCTCCTGTCGAGCTTCGAGCGGGACGTGCCCGCCAGGCCGTTCGAGGTGGAGATCGTCGCGCCGAGCCGGGAGGCGATCTCCGGTGCGAGCGGCCTTCCCCTCGGGGCGCACCGCACGCCCGTGGAAGTCGAGCGCACCGACATCGCGATCGTCCCTCTCATGATGCTCGAGACGCCCGACTGGGTGACGGGCCGCTACCCGGGGATCGTGGAGTGGCTGAGGAGCCGGCACGCCGAGGGCGCCGTCCTGGCGTCGGCCTGCACGGGCGTCCTGCTCCTGGCCGAGACCGGGCTGCTGGAGGGCCGGGAGGCGACCATCCACTGGGCCTTCGCGCCCACCTTCCGACGCAACTTCCCGGACGTCCGCCTCCGCACCGAGGAGGTGCTCATCACGGCCGGCGACCGGCGGGAGCTCGTCATGACCGGCGGGGTCATGTCCTGGCACGACCTGGCGCTCCACCTGATCGCGCGGCACGTGGGGCCGTCGGCCGCGCACGGCATGGCGCGGCTGCTGATGCTCGAGTGGCACGGGGACGGCCAGGCGCCCTACATCGACTTCGCCCCGCGGCTGGACCACGGGGACGCGGCCGTGGCCGGCGTCCAGCGCTGGCTCGAGGCGCACCTCGCGATCTCGAACCCGGCCGGAGAGATGGTCTCCCGCTCGGGGCTCGCCCGACGCACGTTCGAGCGTCGCTTCAAGGAGGCCACGGGCCACACGCCCATCGCCTACGTGCAGAGCCTCAGGGTCTCCGAGGCGAAGCGGCGGCTGGAGCGGACGGACGTCCCGGTGGAGGAGATCGCCCGGGCGGTGGGCTACGAGAACACGTCCTTCTTCCGGCGCGTGTTCAAGCGGACCACGAGGCTCACGCCCGGCGCCTACCGGCGCAAGTTCCGGATGCGGGGGCTGTAGGCGCTGCAGGAGATCGGGTGGAAGGGCGCCCCGGGGCGGGAGTCGTCCCGTGCGCGCCCGACGCCGGTACCGCGCGAGCCTCCCTATCGGTACGTCGCGTCGGCCCCGTGGTCGGAGAGCTGGGCGCCGAACCAGCGGTGGATCGCGGTGACGAGCCCGGGATCCGACGCCGTGTAGACGATCCTGCCGCCGTCCGGCAGGTCGCGGTACTCGACCTCCAGCGCGCCCCCCGCCGCCGAGAGCTCCGCGACGCCGGGCATTCCGGCGCCGTGCAGGGAGCGCGGATCGGAGAAGTCGCCCGCCCGGAAGCGCCCGGCCTCGTGGCTCAGGTGCCGGCGGATGAGCGGGATCTGGGCGCTGTCGGCGGGGCTCCTCACGACCACGTCCTGGACGCCGCCGGTCACGGTCATCTCGAAGACGTGCTCGGTCCGGCCCAGGGAGAAGGGCATGACGTCGCCGCCCATGCGGTGGACCTCCGCCTTCCGGGCGGTAGCGGCCGCGGAAGGCCCCGCGGAGCCGCCGGACGCCTCGGGAGCCTTCCGGACCTCACGCTCGGACCCGGAGCCCAGCGCGTGGACCAGCCCGCCGCCGATCGCGAACCCGATCAGGGCGGCCACCGCCGCGAAGCCCGTCGTGCGCCGGTCCCTCATGGGTCGCCCCGTCAACCCTCGACGCCGGCGGGCCGGCGCGCCCGCTCGCTCACGTACGCCGCGATCGTCCGGAGCTGGCCCTCCCCGTCCAGGCCGGCCTCGTGGATCACTTCGGGCCCGGGGCCGCTCCCCAGGAAGTGCCCGGCGCGGAAGGGGTGCAGCGTGTGCCGGCGGCCCGCCTCCGAGGTGACCCACCGGTACATGGTCGGGAGCGTGAAGCCCGTGATCCCCATGGCCTCGGCGGCTCTCGCCTCCGGGAAGATGGCCCGGCGCTCGGCGGTCGTGAGCCGGTCGAACATCTCGGCGCTCGAGACGTGGTAGACGTCCACGTCGATCCCCTCTCGCTCGAGCAGGGGGAGGGTCTCCCGGACGAAGGCGTAGGTGACCCCCGAGCCCTGGAGGACCACGGTCCCGTCCCGCTCGCCCCGGGCCGCCCGCAGGAGGTAGACGCCGCGAGCCGCCTCGGAGGCGGGGGCCAGTCCGAGCGCCTCGCGGTCCAGGACCCGCTCGGCCGGTCGCGTGACGAAGGGGGCCACCACCGAGGGCCGGGCCGAGAGGGCGGCCGTCACCAGCGTCCAGATCTCGCCGGGCTCCCACGGGGTCAGCGTGATCATGGCGCCCGGCGGGAAGTTCTCCTGCAGGAGCTGCAGCGCCTGGGGATCGGCGTGGGTCGGCCCGTCCTCGCCCGTCTTCAGGCCGGCGTGGCCGCACACCAGGATGAAAGGGCGACCCCCGCCGCCGTGCACCGACGCCCGGGCCCGGTCCCCGATGGCGTGGAGCCGCGAGGAGATGTGCCCGAGCGGCGCGAGGAACGCGCCGTAGGAGGCTCCCACGCCCACGTGCGAGCCGAAGGCCGCCACGCCCGAGAGGACCCCGCTCAGGGCGTCCTCGGCGATCCCGCCCACCGACAGGGTCCGCGACCCCGGGTTCGTCCGCCGGTCGAAGAAGCCGTCGGGGAACCCCTCGGCCCCCAGGGACACGGCCGTCGAGTCCAGGAGGTCGGCCGCGCCGATGAGGAGCGCCCCGCCGCTCGCCCGGTTCAGGTGTCCGAGGACCCGGCCGAGCTGCGCCCGGAGCGGGAGGTCGGTCCCGGGCTCGAGGGCCACCTCCCCGGGCTCGGGCGCCCGATCCGCGCCGTCGCCGGCCGCGGCTCCCGCGCTCCCCGGCGCCGGTCCAGCCGCCCGGAACACCTCGCCCACGTCCGGAGCACCCTCCCGCGGCTCGCGCCCGCGGGCGTCCAGTCGCCGGAGGGCGTCCCGGAGCCCCGCCGCCAGGAACTCCACCAGCTCCGCGTTTCGGCCGAGCACCTCCCGCACGTGCCGGAGCGCCATCCAGTAGCAGCGCTCCACCTGCGCCCTGTCGTTCCCGAGCAGGCACTGGCTCGCCCCCGGCGCGCACGCCGCGATCCCCTCCGGAAGCCCGGCCCGGCCGCCGTTCTCCGAGCCCCGACCGGCCGCGAGGCCGCGGGCGTCCGCCGGGACGTCCTCGCCCGAAGGAGGCTCCACCGGCTCCGAGTCCACGAGCGGCGAGAGCGCCTCCCGGAACGCCGCCGAGCACATCGCGTGGCCCGCTCCGTGGGACCTGCGGCCCTCGATCCCGTAGCGCCACCCCTTGGTCGTACGGTAGACGATCGCGGTGGGCTGGCCGGTGTCCAGCTCCATCGCGAGCCGCTGCGCCGCCAGGATCTGGGCCACGTCGGTCCCGTCCGGCACCTCGATCACGTTCCAGTCGTGGAGGTGGAAGAGCTCGCCGGGCGTCCACTGCACGTAGTCGCCGGGCTCGCCGTCCTCGCGGCACACCCGGTCCGAGTCGATGGAGGACTGGTTCCAGTCCAGGTGGACCAGGACGTTGTCCAGCGAGGCGGTCCCCGCGAAGGCCAGCGCCTCGGACACCCGGCCCGGCGTGAGTCCTCCCTCCCCCTCCACGATGTGCACGCGCGGGGCGTCGCTCCCGTACCGGTCGGCCGCCGCCAGAGCGAGGCCGAGCGAGCTCGCCATCCCCACCCCCGACGCCCCCGTGGCCACGGAAACGAACGGCGTGGCGGGGGTGGGGTGGCCGTCCAGCGGCTTCGACCCGAGCTCCACGAAGAGCGGGGTCCGGTTGGACGGGTTCCGGCGGAAGCCCAGGAGGTCCTCCAGGCGAAGGCGGAGGCGGTCCTCGTCGGGCAGGAGCTCCGGGGCGGCCAGGCGGGCCACCTCGTCGCGGAGCGCCCACATGGCGTAGAGACCCAGCGCCTTGTGGCCCGCCGCGTAGCTGATGAGGTCGGCGTCCGGCCGGAACGGGTCCGACAGATCGTAGTCCATGGCCCCGAACAGGGCCGCTGCCACGAACCGGCCCGAGGAGATCGAGCCGCCGGGATGGCCGCTGGTGGGCGCGTAGTTGAAGAGGATCGCGCACAGGGTGCGGTAGACGAGGTCGAAGCTCTCCCGGGCCTCCCGCTCGGCGGGTGGCGGCTCCCCGACCCCGACCTCGCGGATGTCCAGCCACTCGCCCCGACGCGCACCGAATCCCACGCTCATGACACTGCCCCCGTTCTGCCCGTCCTCACAGCCACGGCCTCCGCCGCTCCCGCACGAACGCCCGGAAGCCGTCGGCGTCCCGGCCCGCCCGGTCGATGCGCTCCACGGCTCGCTCGAGGTCTTCCCGCCCGGTGGCGATGGACACCCGCAGGAAGTGCTGCCCCTCGCTCTCCAGCGTCCCGAACGAGCGCCGGTCCATGGTCGCCACGCCGTGGCGGAAGAGGAGGAAGAGCTGGAAGAGGGTGGCCGGGCTCGTCCGCTCCCGCACGTCCGGATCGAGCGCGTCGTACGCCTCGATCGCCCCGATCCTCCGCAGCGCCCCCTCCACGTTCGGGAAGACGTAGAACGCACCCTGCGGGACCTGGCAGCGCACGCCGTCCACCTGGTTCAGGAGCGCCACGGTGACGTCCCGGCGCTCCTGGAAGGCCGCCACCATCCGCGCCACCGCGGGCCCGCTCTCGGGGCTCTCGATCGCGACGCGGGCTCCGACCTGGTTGTAGGGGGAGATCGAGGCGAAGTAGTTGATGTTGAGGTTCCGGTGGACGCGGGCCTCCTCGACGGTGGGATACACCGCCCAGCCCACTCGCCCCCCCGTCCACGAGTACGTCTTGCTCACGCCGGACACGAGGATCGTGCAGCCCTCCATGCCCGGGAGGGAGGCGATGGAGCGGTGCTCCCGGCCGTCGAACACGATGGCCTCGTAGGACTCGTCCGAGTAGACGCGGACGCCGTCGTCCGCCAGCGGACGGAGGACCGCGGCCACCGAGCGGAGCTGCTCCGGCGTGGGGACCCCCCCGGTGGGGTTGGAGGGGAAGTTCAGGTAGACGAGCCGCGTCCGGTCGCTCAGCACCTCCGCCAGGTCGGAGCCCGAGAAGGCGAAGCCCGCCTCCTCCCGGAGGCGGATGGGCCGGGGCGCCGCGCCCACGTAGCGGATGAACGACTCGAACAGCGGGTAGCCTGGGGTGGGATACACGACCTCGTCGCCCCGCTGACAGTACGTCTGCTGGGCGAAGCCGATGGGCGCCCGCGCCCCGGGGAAGATGACGACCCGCTCGGGGTCGACGTCGTCCAGCCCCCGCCGCTCGGCCACGTCGCGCGCCACGGCCCGGCGCAACTCCGGGAGCCCCTGGGCGTCGCAGTACGTGGTGCGGCCGTCCCGGATGGCCTGCCGGACGGCGCGCCCGATGTGCTCGGGCAGGGGGAAGTCGGGCTGCCCCAGGTTGCAGCGGATGACGTCCCGGCCGCCCTCTTCCGCCTCGCGAATGAGGGCCGCGAGCGCGAACGCGTGCTCGGTGCCCAGGAGCCCGACCCGGTCCGCATACAGCCTGGTCGGAACATCCACAGCGGTCGTGGCCATGCGCTCCCTCCTCCCTCCCGAAGGATCCGGCGTCCCGCGGGGGGCCGGTCATCCCGAATGTGTCCGTTAAACATGGATGGAAGGGTCGCGGACGATCTGTGGGGAATCCGTGGAGAGCCGTGTAGGGGATTCTCCAACCCCCGTGCCCGGCGCCGATACCGACATGGAGCCCGCCGCGGCGAGCCCGGGGCCCTCATCCCCGGAGCGGATCCCGGCGGGTCGAGGACATGCATGCGACCGTCGCGCCTCTGCGAGCCTGGTCCAGCGGCCCTCCCGGCGGGAGCTCCCCTCGTAGCGCGCCGGACGGCCCCGCACGCGCTCCCCCCGATCGACCGGTCGAGGTTCTCCCGACAGCGCGACGAGCGCACCTCCCGGCAGCACCGTCGCGGCGCGCGCCGTACCGTGAAAGGAGTCCCCGTTCCACCGCGCGGCCCGGCTCCGGCGCTCGCCGCTGCCGGGCGGTGTCCGCGGCTCCGAGCGCGCCGGGAGGGCCCATGGCCGACGACTCTCGATCCGTCCTCCGCTTCCTGCCCCTCCTCGTGTGCGCTTCGATGCTGGCGCTCGCCGTCGGCGACGGCCGCGCCCAGGAGGAGGACTCGACGTCCCGGAGCGCCGTCGCCCCGGGAATCAGCGTGGACGGGCGGGTCGCCCTGCACGCGCTCGTGTCGCTGAGCGACGGACACCTGCAGGAGACGGCCGATGCCCTGACGCTGCTCGCCGGCCTCGAGGCCGTGCGCTCCGGCGACTGGGATCGCGTCCGGGGTCCTCTGGCGGAGGCGGCCCGAGTCACGGTACCCGCCGTCCACTGGTTCGCCCTTCCGGATGGAACGTACTGGACGGTCGAGGGAGGCCGGGCCACCGCGAGCCTGGCGGACCGCGCGTACTTCCCGCGCGTCCTCCGCGGGGAGACGGTGATCGGGGCGCTCGTGGTGAGCCATGCCTCCGGGCGCAACACGGCCATCGTGGCCGTGCCGGTCCGAGGGCCGGACGGGGCCGTGGTCGCCGTGCTGGGGAACTCGGTCCACCTGGACAGCCTCGCCGGCCGGATCCGGCAGGAGATGGGCGGCCTGGGCGGCGGCCTCCTATTCTACGCCATCGACGCGGCGGGGCTCGGCGCCCTCAACAGCGACCCCGGCCTGATCTTCACCGAGCCGATGAAGCTGGGGGACGAGGGCATGCGGCGAGCCTTCGCGGACATGCTCGCCGACCGGGAAGGCACCGTGAGCTACACGTTCCGCGGCAGCCGCCGCACGGTGCTCTACCTCAGGTCGCCGGTGACGGGATGGTGGTACGGGTTCGGGCGGGCCGAGGGGGGCCCGGCGGCGACGGAAGACGCACCCGAACGAAAGGGAGGCATACGATGAATGCCCGACACGCTCCCGAGGGAGTCTCGATCGCGCATCCGGCCACGGATGAGACGATTCGCCGAGAGACTCTGGAGAACGACCGCGTCCTGGTCGTCGAGACCACCTACGCGCCGGGCGGCGCGGTGCCGATGCACGCGCACCGCTTCCCGCACGTCCTCTACGTGATCGACGGAGGCACCGTCCAGACGACAGGTCCCGAGGGACACGTCGAGACGCTGGAGGCACGCCCGGGACAGACCTCGTGGCGCGCCCCGCAGAGCCACCGGACGCGCAACGTCGGGTCCACCCCGGTCCGCATCCTCGAGGTCGAGGTCAAGGATCCGTTCCGGGGGTTTCCGGCGATGGAGACCCCGCGGGTGCTCGCGTCCGCCGGCCTGGAGTGGATCCCCGACCCCATGGATCCGACCCGGAGCTCGGCTCTCCTGGCGGGTGACCCGACCGGGCCGGGACCGTATACGTTCCGCGTCCGGGTCGGGGCCGGCTACGCCCTCGGACTGCACGAGCACCCCGCGGAGGACGAGCACCTCACGGTCCTCTCGGGATCGGTGCACTGGTCGTCCGGCGCGGCCGGCAGCGGCGCGCCGGAGCGCGTGATCCCGGCGGGGGGCTTCATCGCGACTCCGGCGGGCACCCCGCACCGCGTGTGGACCACGGAGCCGACGGTGCTGCAGCTGACCGGAGTGGGACCGCGGATCTATCGCTATCTCGACCCCGCGGACGACCCGCGCCGGTAGCGCGCGAACAGAGTCCGCGCTGCGAAGGGCGGGCCCCTCCCGGGCAGGCGGCCGGGACGGGCCCGCCCTCGTCCCGCGCCCGGCATCGTCGCAGATTCGGGTCCCCGCCCTTCCGAACCCGAACGAGCGAGGCCCATGGACATCCTGGACGCGATCCGCAGCCGCCGGTCCATCAAGAGCTTCACCGACAGGCCCGTGACCCGGGAGGAGATCGACCGCCTCCTCGAGACGGTCGTGCGGGCGCCCAACCATCGCATGACCGAGCCCTGGCGCTTCTACGTCCTCGGCCCGGAGGCCCGCCGCGCCTGGGGCGAGGCGCTCGGCGCGCGCAAGGCCCGGCGGGTCGAGGACCCGGAGGCCGCCCGCGCCGTCCGCGAGAAGGTCGCGAGCTCGCACGCCGACCTCCCGGCGATGATCGCGGTCGCCACGACGCTCGATGAGAACCCCGAGATCCGCGAGGAGGACTACGCCGCCGCGATGATGGGCGTCCAGAACCTCATGCTGGCCGCGCTCGGGATGGGGCTCGGGACCCACATCAAGACCGGGGCGGTCATGGACGATCCGCGCGCGAGGTCCGCGGTCGGAGCGCCCGAGGGCGAGCGCATCGTGGCGGTGGTCCACCTGGGGGAGCCGGCCGAGGTCCCCGACGCGAAGCCGCGCCGGCCGGCCACCGAGATCACGACCCGGGTGGAGTAGGCGGCCGCTCGGTGCGCGGGGCACGGCCTTACGGCGCGCCCCTCAGCCCCCCACCCGGTACTCGATCCGGATCGGCTGCGGATAGCGGATCGGGCCCAGCGCGGTCTGGATCGACGGGGTGGCCTCCAGCCGGATCCGGTGGGGCTCGCCCCCTCCCGCGGCGGCCAGCGCCAGGCCCACGAGCGGCTCGAGCTGCCGGTCGAAGAAGTCCAGGAGGTCGACCTTCACGGTCACCGGGACGGTCACGGGCTCGCCGGGCGGCAGCTCGTACTCGCGGTCCATGACCCCGCTCACCGTCTTCCGGTCGTCGAGGAAGAGGGTCCAGTCGAGCTTCAGCAGCCGCGCCCGGACGTTGTCCTCCGGGTTCGACGCGCGGACCTGGAGCGTGGCCTCCAGCGGGAGGCGGCCCCGGGAGAGGGCGGCCGCCAGCCGCGCCGCGTCCAGGGCGCCCAGGTCCTCGTAGCTCGTCGCCGAATCGATGCGGATGCCGGCCAGGGTCCCCCCGGCGACCCCCGCCAGGGAGAAGTCCACGTCCTCGAGAGCCGCGACCTGGCGGAGGGTGGCGCACCCGGAGGCGAGGATGGAGGCGCCGAGCGCGGTGACGAGCATGGACCTCCGGACCGGGGCCGGGAGGCGGGAAGGGAGGGTCGCTGGCATCATGGGCCTCCGGAGATGGGCTTCGCTGGTCGCCGCGGCAGGGTGCCCCACATCATACGTACATGACCGCACGAGAGCACCGGATCGGCCTGCGGGACGGGCTCGCCCTCCACGTCCAGGAGCGGGGAGAGGCGGGGGGCGGCCCGCCGGCGCTCCTCCTGCACGGCTTCACCGGCTCGGTGGAGGCGTGGGGCGAGTCGCTGCTCGACCGCCTCGCGCGCGGCGGACGGCGGGTGCTGGCGGTGGACCTCCTCGGCCACGGCCGCAGCGACATCCCGACCGATCCGGCCCGCCTCGCGATGGAGGCGCAGCTCGACGACCTCGAGGAGGCGCTCGACGCCCTCGCGGTCGGGCGGGCCGCGTGGGTCGGCTACTCGATGGGCGCTCGCCTGGCGCTGGGCGGCGCCGTCCTGCGGCCCGGCCGCGTGGCCGCGCTGGTCATGGAGAGCGGCTCCCCCGGGTTGGCCTCCGAGGGAGAGCGCCGCCGGCGGCGGGAGGCCGACGAGGCCCTGGCCGTCCCGCTCGAGGCCGGGGACCCGGATGCCCTGACCCGCTTCGTGGACGACTGGATGGCCCTCCCCCTGTTCGGGACGCAGCGCCGGCTTCCGGAGGACGTTCTGGCGCGCGAGCGGAAGCGCAGGCTCGGGAACGACCCCGCCGGGCTCGCGGCGAGCCTGCGCGGCTTCGGCACGGGCGTTCAGCCCTCGCTGTGGGAGCGCCTGGGCGAGGTACGCGCGCCGACCCTGCTCCTCACGGGCGCGCTCGACGCGAAGTTCGAGGCCCTCGCCGAACGCATGGCCGCCCGCCTCCCGCGGGCCGTCCGCGCCCCGGTCCCCGACGCCGGCCACACCGTCCACCTGGAGCGGCCCGACGCCTGGCTGGCGCGGGTGCGGGAGTTCCTGGCGGAGGCTTCCGGGGCGTGACCGGACGGCGCCGCCCACCTCCCCGACGGCAGGATCGCGTCCGGACCGGCGCCTCTCAGTTCAGGTGCTCGACCATCCAGCCCACCCAGCGCCGGAAGATGTCCGCCTGCCGGACCGGGTCGCTCGGGAAGTGGCCGCCCGTCGGATAGGCGAAGAACCGGACCGGCACCCCGTTGTCCTTGAGCGCATGGTAGAACTCGTACGACTGCGTGATGGTGACCCGCGGGTCGCCGACGTCGTGCAGCAGGAGCGTCGGCGTGGTCACCTGCGGCGCGTAGGTGAGCGGCGACTGCTCGCGGTAGCGCTGCAGGTTGTGGGCGCTGGTCCACGGTGAGCCCTCGAACGAGTACCGGTCGAGCACGTTGAAGTCGGCCAGGTCGTACTGGTCGACGATGTTGGTCACCGGCGCGCCCGCCATCGCCGCCTTCCAGGTGTGGTAGTGCCCGATGAGCCAGGTCGTCATGTACCCGCCGTACGACCAGCCCGAGACCGCCACCCGGGATGTGTCGACCGACCCGCTCCGCTCGAGCGCCCTCACGCCCGCCATGACGTCCCGGCCCGGACCGTCACCCGCATCGTTCACGATCGCGGTCTGGTAGGCGTCGCCCAGGTTGTCGCTGCCCCGGTAATTGGGCTCGAACACGATGAACCCCTGCGCCGCGAGGAGCTGGGCCAGGAAGCTGAAGCCCGTGGTCGTAGCCGCGGTCGGCCCGCCGTGGATCAGGAGCACAAGCGGGTACCGGCGGCCCGCCCGGAAGTCCGGGGGATAGACCACCACGCCGTCCTCCCTGAACCCGTCCGGGCCTTCCCACCTCAACGTGTCGGACCGTCCGAGGTCGAGTGCCGCGATGTCGTCGTTGAAGTGCGTGAGCTGCCGGGGACGGGCGTCGGCCGAGGGCAGGTAGTAGATCTCGCTCGGGCGGCCCGGCTCGCTTCCCGCGAACGCTATGGCCCCGTCCGGCCCGACCGACGCATCGATCCAGAAGGACCACGCAGGATCCACGTCGCCCAGCCGGAGTCTGCGGGCCGGTCCCGCCAGCGGCTGGATCCACAGCGCCACTCGCGTGCCGTCGTGCGCCCCGACCAGGAGCGACTGGCCGTCCGGCATCCACGTGCCCCATACGATGTTCCGATCGAGGGAGCCCGTCAGGTCCCTGCCGGCGCCTCCCTCCGCCCCGGTGACGTAGATGTCGCCTCCCCGGTTCGGATCGCCTTCGGAGGGGTACGTGTAGGCCACCTCCGAGCCGTCGGGCGAGTAGACTCCGTTTCCCTCGAAGCTGGAGCGTCCGGTGAGCGCCCGCGCCGAGTCGCTCCCGACGTCCAGGACCTGGACGGTGCTCCGGTCCGCGTCGCCGAAGTGGGGGTCCGCCTGTCTGGTGAACAGGAGCGAGCGGCCGTCGGGCGACCACGAGAGGGGAGAGGCCGGCGGGCCCGGCGGGTGACTCTTCACCAGGCTCCACGACCCCGAGGTCAGGCGGCGCGGCGCGGCGCTGTCGGCGGCCACGAGCCACAGGTGCGAGGGCGTGGGCGCGGCCCTGGCCAGGTAGCCGTTGTCACCCACCTCGAACGCGTCGTGGTGCTTCTCGATCGCCTCCTGGTCGGGCGCACTGTCGGCGGTGACGTAGGCGATCTCCTTTCCGCCGGGCCGCCACGCGAACTGCTCGACGCCGCGCTCGGCCGTCGTGATCCGATGGGCCTCCCCCGCGGCCATCGGCAGCACGAGCACCTGCTCGGTCTTCTTGTCCTCGGGTCCGACCGGAGCGAGGAACGCCAGGCGGTCGCCGCTGGGAGACCAGGCCGGGGAGGCCACGCCCTCGCGCCCGTGCGTCAGGGCGCGGGAGACTCCGGTGCCGACGTCGAGCAGGTAGAGCTCGCGGTCGTACCGATCCTTCGACGTGTCGGCCCGCGAGGCCACGAAAGCGATCTTCTTCCCGTCGGGCGAGATGGCGGGACTGGAAACCCCGACGAGTCTGGTGAAGTCGCCCAGCTCGATGTGCCGAGCCTGCGCCCGACCGACCGTCGGTCGGCCCGCGAGCAGCGAAACGAGGAGGACGCCTCCCGTCAGCCACGCTCGCCGCCACCCTCGTGCGGGTCGGGGCTCCGGTCCGGCGAGGCGTGCGGGAACCACGGCGTTGCGGTCCATCCTGTCCTCCTCTCCCCATGCTCCGACTCTCGAGCCCGACGGCCGCGATCAGCGAAGGGTCGACCGCCGGCTTCCGCCCGAACGGCGTCGCGGGGACCCGACCGTCGAGCGGGGCAGCCGCGGCACCCCGACCTCCGCTACGGGCTTCGTTGCGACTCTAACCTGGACCGCGTATCGTCGCCACCCAGGCGGAGGGCGGCGAGCTCCCCGCGTGCAGCCTCCGTGACGCTCGGGAGCGACGGGGCGTAGCCGTACGGACTCGACGCGCGGCGGCGGCCGGAGTGACAGGTCGAGGACCGACCGGAACGGCGTCAGCCCTGCAAGGAGGAGGTTCGCGTGTCCCTGTTCACGAAGACGGTGGTGGCGGCGGCGCTGGCCGTGCTCCCCGCCGCGGCGCGGGCGTCGGCGCAGCAGCCCGCTCCCGATTCGGCCCCTCCCGACGTGCTCCAGCCGATGGACATGTTCCACGTTCAGTGGAACGCCGACCCCCGCATCTCGCCCGACGGCCGTCGGATCGTCTACGAACGTCATTTCGCGGACGTCTTCGGCGACCAGTGGCATTCGAACCTGTGGACCGTGGCCTTCGACGGGAGCGACAACCGGCCGCTCACCACCGGGAACTCCAACGATTCCGATGCCCGGTGGTCGCCCGACGGCGAGCGGCTGGCCTACGTGTCCGACCGGGACGGGAAGCCGCAGATCTTCGTCCGGTGGATGGACTCGGGCCAGACGCTGAAGCTGACCGATCTTCCCTTCCCGCCCGCCTCGCTCTCGTGGTCGCCGGACGGAACCCGGATCGCGTTCACCGAATTCGTGCCCGGCGCGCCCACGACCCTGGCGGACATTCCCCCTGCGCCGGCCGGCGCCGAGTGGGCCGAACCGCCGATCCTGGCCGACAAGCTCATCTGGCGCTTCAACGGGCGCGGTCTGATCGAGAACGGCCACACCCAGATCTTCGTCGTGGGCGCGGACGGCGGCGCGCCACGCCAGGTCTCGCACGGCGACTACGACTTCGCGTCCGGGACGTTCGGAGCCGGTGCGCTCCGGTGGACGGCCGATGGGGAGCACCTCGTCTTTTCGGCGAACCTCCGTCCGGACGCCGACTACGACATGCTCGACACAGAGGTCTACCGCCTGTCGCTCGCCGACGGATCCTGGAAGGCGCTGACCGATCGGTCGGGACCCGACAACTCGCCCGCGCTCTCACCCGACGGCCACACCATCGCCTACACCGGCTTCGACGACCGGTACCTCGGACACCAGACCAGTCACCTCTATCTGATGGGCTCCGACGGGACCGGCGCACACGCGGTGATGGCGGACTTCGACCGCGACGTCTCGGACCCGACCTGGGCCCCCGACGGCAGCGGCGTCTACTTCGTCTACGACGACCACGGTGACACCAGGCTGGCCTTCGCCACCACGTCGGGACAGCGGAAGGTCCTCGCCGAGCACCTGGGCACCGACAACACGTCCTACAGCGCCGGCGGCACGTTCTCGGTCGCGAAGAACGGGAACTTCGCCGTCGCGTACACCCGGCCGGACCTGCCGGGCTCCATCGCCGTCGGAAGCGCCGCGCGGCCGGATTCGGTGAGAGTGATCGCCGATCCCAACCGCGAATTCCTCGCGCACGTGACGCTCGGCCGGACCACCGAGTTCACGTACACCTCCAGCTACGACCAGAAGGAGATGCAGGGCTGGGTCATCAGGCCGCCGCACTTCCAGCCGGGCCACGAGTATCCCCTGATCCTCGAGATCCACGGCGGGCCGTTCGCCAACTACGGCGACCGGTTCGACATCGAGAAGCAGATCTACGCGGCGCAGGGGTACGTCGTCGTCTACGTGAACCCACGCGGATCGACCAGCTACGGCCAGGCCTTCGCGAACCTGATCCACCACGACTACCCGAGCCACGATTTCGAGGATCTGGATTCGGGCGTCAGCGCGGTCATCCACATGGGCTTCGTGGATCCCGATCGGCTGTACGTCACCGGCGGGAGCGGTGGCGGCGTGCTCACCTGCTGGGTGGTCGAGCACACCGACCGGTACCGTGCGGCGATGTCGATGTATCCCGTCATCAACTGGTACAGCTGGGTGCTGGACGCCGACCTGCCCGTCCTGGGCTCGAAGTACTGGTTCCCGGGCCCGCCCTGGGAGCACTGGAAGCAGTACATGCAGCGCTCGCCCATCAACCTGGTCGGCCACGTGCAGACGCCGACCGCCCTGATGACCGGCCTGGAGGACTACCGCACGCCGATCAGCGAGGCCGAGCAGTTCTACGAGGCCCTGAAGCTCCGGAAGATCCCGACCATGCTGATCCGGGTGCCGGGCGAGCCCCACGGACTGGGACGGCGACCCAGCCACAAGATGATCAAGCTGCTCGAGACGCTCGCCTGGTTCCACCGGTACGAGTAGACGGTCGGGTCGCCGACTCAGCGGTCGGGCGCGGCTCCATCTTCCGCGCCCGGATGTCTCGCGCCCGGATGCTCCCTTTCACGGAACGGATCATGAGACCACGCCACCTCCTCGTCGCGGCCCTCGCCTCGCTCCCGTGCCTCTCCGCGGCGCCCCTGGCCGCCCAGCAGCTCCCGGGCTACACGCCGAAGGGATCCGCCGCCGAGCGCGCGCTCGAGGCCGACGCGGTGACCCGTCCGGACACCGCCGACGCCCGGAAGCACTCGCTCGCCCTCGGGAGCACCGTGCACGTGGCGGGCACCCCGGCGCAGGCCCGGACCCGCGACTACGTGATCGGCCGCATGAAGGCGTGGGGGCTCCCGACGGAGGTCCGCACCTACAGCGTCTTCCTTCCGCACGCGACGGGCGTCCGGGTGTGGCGGGTGCGTCCCGACCCGGAGGAGCTCTCGCTCCGGGAGCCGGCGGTGCCGGGGGACTCGTTCAGCGGCGGCGACCAGTATCCCACGGTGAACGGCAGCAGCGCGGCGGGCGACGTGACCGCCCCCCTCGTCTACGTGAACTACGGGCTCATCGAGGACTACGCCCGGCTCGACTCGCTCGGCGTCTCGGTGGAGGGGAAGATCGCCGTGGCGCGCTACGGGCGCTCCTTCCGGGGGATCAAGGCCCGGGAGGCGGAGAAGCACGGCGCCGCGGCCCTCCTCCTCTACAGCGATCCCGAGGACGACGGGTACGTCCGGGGCGACGTCTACCCCGAGGGGCCGATGCGCCCCTCGTTCGGCGTGCAGCGCGGGAGCGTGGAGAACGTGGACGGGGACCCGACCACGCCCGGCTGGCCGAGCACGGAGGGGGCGGAGCGGGTGGACCCGGACTCCGTCATCCCCCACATCCCGGTCGTCCCGATCTCCTACGGCAACGCCTCGAAGCTCCTGGAGGGCCTCCGCGGCACGGACATCCCGCAGGCGTGGCAGGGCGGGCTCCCCTTCCGCTACCACGTCGGGCCGGGGCCGGTGGTGGCGCGCGTCCAGGTCACCACGGACGCGGACACGAAGCCCTTCAAGGACATCTGGGACACGTTCGGGACCGTGCGCGGGAGCGAGTTCCCCGACCAGGTCATCGTGATCGGCGGCCACCGGGACGCCTGGGGCCCGGGCACCGACGACAACGTGAGCGGCTCGGTGAGCGTGATGGAGATCGCGCGGGCCATCGCCGAGCAGGTGAAGGCCGGGAAGCGGCCGAAGCGGACGATCGTGTTCGCCACTTGGGACGCGGAGGAGTGGGGGCTGGTGGGCTCCTCCGAGTACGTCGAGGACGACTCGCTCCGGCTGAAGAAGGGCGGCGTGGCCTACCTGAACCAGGACATGATCGCCTCGGGCCCGCGCTTCGGCGGCGGCGGCTCACCGTCGCTTCGGGCCGTGCTCAGGTCCGCGGCCGAGGAGGTGCCCGCCCCCGACACCGCGGGGAGCCTGTGGGACGCGTGGCGCGCGCAGGCCGACGTCGCCGAGGGCGAGAACCCGGACATGGGCGCCCCGGGCGGCGGCTCCGACTACGCGGGGTTCTACAACCACCTGGGGATCCCCATCCTCGAGTGGGGCTTCGGCGGCGCCCAGGGCATCTACCACTCCGCCTACGACGACCCGGCGTGGATGCGGAGGTTCGGGGACCCGGGCTACCGCCACCACGTGGCCGCGGCCCGGCTCGGCGCGGCCGTGGCGCTCCGGCTCGCCAACGCCGACGTCCTCCCGTACGACTACGTCGAGTACGCCGAGACCATGCGCGGTTACCTGCCCTCGATCGACAGCGCGTTCGCGAAGCGGGGCTGGGACGACCTGGACACCGGCACGCTCTCGGCGGCGATCGGCCGCATGGAGGATCAGGCGCGCTCGTTCGAGGCGGCCCGGAACGCGGCGCTGGCGGGCTCCGCGCCCCCGAAGGCGACGCTCGAGCGCACCAACGCCGCGCTCCTCCGCGTCGAGCGCGCGCTCACCCGGCCCGAGGGGCTCGTCGGACGGTCGTGGTTCCGGAACCTCATCTACGTGGCGGACGAGGACAACGGCTACGCCACGATGATCTTCCCGTCCGTGAAGGAGGCCGTCCGGGCGGACGCGCGGGAGCGGACGGCCGGCGAGGTGAGCGACCTGGCCGGCCGCTTCGACGACGCGACGGCGGCCCTGCGGGACGCGGAGCAGGCGCTGGGCGGCGCGGGCGGCTGAGGAGGGCCGCCCCTCAGCGCTGCCGGTCCGCCATGCCGTGCCGGACCAGCCGTAGCGACTCGTCCACCAGGAGGCCCACGCCGGGGGCGTAGTACTCGTCCTCGCCCGCGTTCGGCTCCGATGGCGCCGCCATCTTCGTGGCCGCCGGGACGCGCGCGGCGACGGACACGGGGCTTGACGCTGCACACGACGTATGGTATCACCATCATGACATGAGTGATACCACTTCGGACGAGACGTCGCCCGCCTCCGGACGCTTCCTCCTCCGCATCGAGCAGGGCCTGCACCAGGCCCTGCGGGACGCGGCCGCCGGGGCCGGACTGTCGCTCAACGAGTACTGCGCCCGCAAGCTGGCCGCTCCGGGCCGCGAAGTCGGCGGTCCCGCGTCCGCGGCCGTCTACGAGGCCCTGGGGCGATTCGGTGGCGAGGTAGTCGGCGTGATCGCCTTCGGCTCGTGGGCGCGGGGGGAGATGACGCCGAGCTCGGACGTCGATCTGCTGCTGGTCGTGCGCCCCGGCACCGGGGTCACCCGCCGGCTCTACCGGGTCTGGGACGAGGCGCCCGCGAGCTGGGAGGGCCATGCCGTGGAGCCCCACTTCGCGCACCTTCCCGAGCCGGGCTCGAGGCTCACCGGCCTGTGGGCCGAGGTGGCCATCGAGGGGATCGTCCTCTTCGATCCCGAGTTCCGCGTCTCGCGCCGCCTGGTCACCCTGCGCCGGCGGGTGATGGAGGAGCGCCTGGTCCGCAGACGGGCGCACGGGCAGCCTTACTGGGTGGGAGCCTGACATGCAGAATCGCGAGCTGGCGTCCGATTACGTCCACCGCGCCGAGGTGCGGCTGAAGGCGCTGGACGTCCTGGCCGAGGCCGAGAGCTGGGCGGACGTGGTGAGGGAATCCCAGGAGATCGTGGAGCTCGCTCTCAAGGGGCTCCTCGGGGCCTGTGGCATCGACCCGCCTCGAATCCACGACGTCTCGGACGTGCTCGTCTCCGAGAGCGAGCGGCTGCCCGCGGAGGTCCGCGACGAGCTGGACCGCCTCACCGAGGTCTCGCGCCAGCTCCGCCGGGACCGCGAGCTGGCGTTCTACGGAGCCGAGGACCTGACGCCGACCGGCTTCTACTCGAAGCAGGACGCGGAGCGCGCCCGCGAGGGGGCTCGCGAGGTGGTGAGGGCGGTCCGACCGCACGTGGCCTGACCGGGCTCCCCGCACTTCCGATGGCGCCGCTCGGAAGATCGATCACGTGGTCGGAGGCTCCGGCCGAGGCGATCCGGTTCCCGAGGCGAGCTTCGACGTGGCCCTGTGCGGCATGGGACTCCAGTTCTTCGCCGACGGGGTCGGCGGGCTGCACGAGATCCGACGTGCGCTCGACTCCGAAGTCGCCGCGCCTTCCGGCTCCCGGGGGACTTCCTGTGGGGCTACGTCCGGAGCACGCCCCTGGCCGGCGGGGATGGACGAGGACCGGCGCGCGGCCGTGTCCTCAGCGGCGGGGCTCGGCGGGCGCGGACCGCCGGTAGAAGCGGACCAGCCCCCGGCGCCAGTCCACCTCCAGCATCCGCAGCCGGGCCAGGAAGGCCTGGCCGAGAAGGCCGGCGCCCTCGGGCAGGCCCAGGTCTTCGAGGACGGGCATGGCGGCGATCGCGACCGGCACGGCCCGGAAGGTGGCGTCGCCCACCTGGAGGTCCTCCAGCATGCCCGGCCACGCCCGGATCACGCCGCCGTCGATCCCGGCGATCGGGGTCGGATCGCCGGCGACCGGGAACAACCCGGCCGCGCTCGCCAGTGCGGGCGTGATGAGGGAGACCGGCGAGCCCGTGTCGAGCACCAGCGGCGCGAGCCGCCCGTCCACGGAGCCGGGGACCACGATGAGGCCCGCGACGCCCACGAAGGGCACCTCGGCATCGGGAGGCGTCGCGGTGGCCCGCGCCTCGCCTTCGGTCAGGAGCTCCAGCACGCCGTCTTCGTGCGCGGTCGGGGGCCGGATGCGAAGTACGTCGGCCCGGCCCAGGAGGTCGGTCCCCACGACGGCGGAGAGCTCGTGGCCGTGCACGATGGGACGGTAGTCCAGGACGTTCACCGTCGTGCGCCGGAAGCTCAGGCTCCCGATGCGGACCTCGGGCATCCGCATCCGTCGCATCCGGCGGAGCTCTCCGGCGAGGGCGGTCGCCGATTCTCTCCCCGGGCCCAGCCGATCTCCGGCCGGCCTGAGCTCCGGCTCACGAGAGCGCGCAAGGACCGAGCGGGCCATGGTGGTCCGTGTGGTCCCCAGGTCCACCACGGCTTCCCCGCTCCCGCCGCCCGGGACCAGGATCGAGCTCACCAGGTAGGGTCCGACGCTACGGAGGGGTACGGAGCCGGTCATCCGGCCTTCGGTCGGCTCCTCGACGTCCATCGTCACGAGCAGGCTCCCGACCGACGGCGTCCCCCGGCCGGCCCCCGGAGCTCCCCCGCCGCCGTCCGGAGCCCCCGCCCCCGCCGACCAGCCCCCTCCGGTCTCCGCGCCCGTCACCATCGGGTCGGGCGCGAGGATTCGGCCGTCCCGGACCAGGTAGCCGCTCGCCGGCCGCCCCGGCGCGTCGAGCCGCACCCGGATCCTGAGTCGCCGGACGTCGGACGCCGCCACCCACGGCGTGTGGCTGTCCTCCGTGGGGCCGCCCCAGAAGGCGAGGGAGAGACGGCCCTCCCGGCAGCGTGCCGTGAGCGTGGAGCCGGGGCCGGGCTCGAGAGCCACCGAACGCCGCTCGCGGCCCACGGCCACCGGGAGGAGGGCGGTGAGAACGCCGCTGCGGCGTCCGAGCGGAAGGACCTGCGTGGCGCCCGTCTCGAGCGAGTCGAGGACGAGACGGGCCCCTTCGGGCGCGGTGCGGACGAGGAGGAGCGGGCAGGGTCCGGCGTCGCTGGCACGCGAGCCCGGCACCACGAGCGGACACGCCACCGCCGCGGCGAGGAGCGCCCGCCAGGACGGTCGCCCCCGACCCGGGGGCGCGACGCCCGCCGGCCTCGCGGAAGCCGACCCTCGCGCCACGACCGCCGCCCCGTCTCGTCCCATGACCCCCTCGCGCATCCTGTGACGTACAGGAACGCCCCGTCATACCCCGCGCCCGGTCCCTTCGATCGACGAGACCCGGCTGCGACCAGCCGCGGGAAGGATGCGACGAACGGACGGAGCGGGCCCCGGCGAGGGCCTCAGGATCCTCCGCTCAGGTCCGACAGGAGCTCCCGCGCCTCCCGGGCCGGGACGAAGTCGGGGTCGGCGTCGCGCCACACGTCCAGCGCCCTGCGCAGCTCCTCGCGTGCGGCGTCGGCGTGGCCGGCGGAGTTCTCGAGCCGCGCCATGGCCACATGGAGGACGGGGTCGGCGGGCACGAGGGCGAGGCCATCCCGGAGCGTCGCCCGCGCCGCATCCGACTCGCCCCCTCGCAGCAGGCAGGCGGCCAGGGAGGACCGCACGTCGGACTGCTCCGGGTCGGCCTCCAGCGACCTCCGGTAGAGGGGAACCGCCCGGCCGCAGTCGCCCTTCCACCGCGCCAGGTCGCCCTCGGCGGCCAGATAGAGATACTGGAAGGTCTCCGATCCGAGGGCGAAGTCGAGGGCCCCGCGAGCCGAGCCCAGCGCGCGCTCGGTGCCCGCGGCGTCGCCGGCTCTCCGGCGGATCAGGAGCTCGCCGATGGAGGAGGCCCTGTCCCAGGGCGGCCTGAGGTCGTCCTCCACAGCCCGCAGCCGCCGCCGGGCCTCGTCCTCCTGCCCGGCCGCCGCCTCCAGGTCCACCGACAGGACCTCGTTCACGAGCGAGACCGCGCTGCGCTCGCCGAACGCCCGCGTCAATGCGGCCCTGGCGCTGTCCACCTGCCCCCGCAGCCGGTACAGGTCGCTCAGCACCATCGCGACCCTCCTCCGGTCTCCCGGATCCGAGGACAGGGTCCGGGCCTGGTCCAGATCGCGGAACGCATCTCCGAACGCGCCCGTCCGCCGCGCGATGTCGGCCAGTCCGAGGAGCGGGGCCTGGCCGGTGGGCTGGAGCACCCGGGCCTGCTCGAACAGCCCCGCGGCCGCCTTCAGCTCCCCGAGCGAGCGACGGATCCGGGCCAGGTCGACGAGAGCGCCGGGATCGTCGGGGTGGCGCCGCACGTACGGCTCGTAGGCCGCGATCGCCTCCTTCGGCCGATCGAGGCGCACCAGGATGGCCGCCATGCGACCGGGGGCCTCCGGGTCGTCGGGATACAGATCCAGCACCTTCCGGTACTCCGAGAGCGACGCCTCCCACTCCCCCTGCGCCTCGAGGTCCCGGGCCAGCTTCTCGTGGGCCCTGGAGTCGTCGGGGTGGAGCTCCACCTGCATCCGGCGCAGCCGCAGGACCCGGGTCCGGTCGCCCTGGAGGGTGAAGTAGACGGCCTTGAGCTCGGTGCGGCGTGGCTCCGGGAGCGCGGCGATGAGCGGCATCGCCCGGTTCAGCGCCAGGCGGGCGGAGTCGGCCTCGTTGAGAAGGAGGTACGCCGTCGCCAGCGAGGCCCAGGCGGCCGCGAACGTCGGATCGTGCCGGACGGCTCCGCGCAGGTCCGCGGCCGCCTCGTGCCAGGACTGCCTCGAGGACGCCATGGCCTGCTCACCCGTCACGGCGCGGACGAGGGCGGCGGTGTCCGACGTGGTCAGCTCCTCCACGGGGAGATCGACGGCGGTGTCGAGGTAGGGGGCCGGAATCCCGAGGTCCCGGCGCACGCGCAGGCTGGCCGAGTCCACGAGGGCGAACAGGCTCCGCCCGCTGTAGTCGGACTCCGCGAGCACCCTCCCGTGGTGCGCGTCGTAGAGCCGGGTGACGAGCCGGAAGCCGGGGCGGGCCGACGCGAGGCGGCCGGTGACGAAGTAGTCGAGCCTGTGGTCGAGCGCCACGGCCCGGAGCACCGCCGGCGAACGCGCCCCCACATCCCCCCCGTTCCGGGCCAGGTCCGCCCTGAAGTCGGAACGGGCGTGGACGAAGAGGTCCTGCTTGAAGTCCATGTCGAGCAGCCACGGCACGGCATCCCGAAGGCGCGTGGCATCGGGGTCGCCCGGCGGGCTCGTGAAGGGAAAGAGCGCCACCTGTCGGCGGTATTCGGTCTTGGGCACGGTGCGGGTCGAGACCGCTCCCTGCTCGTCGACGAGGGTGACCTCGGTCGTGGCCCGGCCCAGGTCCGCGTGCCCGAACAGGAGGACGAGGACGGCCACGCCCACGATGAAGTTGCCTCCGATGCACAGCTTCTCGGTACGGCACCAGGGGTTGGGGCCGGGCGCTCCATGGTACCAGGCGTGGACCAGCGCGCCCGGGAAGCCGAGGGCCAGGACGCAGAGGACGAGGTCGGGCAGATGCGGCGAGAGAAGGTAGCGGTCCGTGGCCCACACCACGAACTGCAGGACCGCGAAGCCCCCGCCCATGTACACGCCCGCGTACTGGGGCACGCGCCGATTCATCAGTTCCCTCCACCACCCGCCGGACGTGCGGGCGGGGGTCGAGGCGGTGCCGGGCTCGGTAGCGCTCGGTACCTCGGTCATGCGCGACCTCGGACGGCGAAGGCGGACCGGGTCACGGCCGGGGACGGGCCCCGGCCGCTCCTAGGCCGGCCGGGCGCCGCTCACTCGCACCAGCAGCGCAGGGTCCCCTGGTCGACCCCGCACTGCATGACGCACTCGTGGGTGGGCTCCGCGCGGCCGAAGGTGACCTCGTCCACGTGGCAGTCCGTGAGCCCGATCTGTTCGAGCGTCCGGTTGATGTTGTCGACCGCCGTCCGGACCGACACGGTCAACCTCTGCTTGTCGGCGGCGGGCAGATCGGCGAAGCAGTCGCAGGTGGTGCAGGAGTGGACCTCGTCTTCCATCGAATTCTCCCGGACGTGGGGGGGGGGACGCTGCTGCCGGCGATCGTCGGTCCCCCGTTCACTATAGCTGTCCACGTGTGAAGCGGGCAATTGGAAGGCCCGTCCCTGCGGAGCCTCCCGGAGTCGGGCCTACTCGGTCCGCAACGCCTCCAGCGGCCCCACCCGCGCCGCCCGCAGCGCCGGGAGGAGCCCGGCCCCCACGCCCGCCCCGCCGAGCACCAGCACGGCCAGGCCGATGGACACGGGGTCCAGGGGCGGCACCCGATAGATCTGGCTCCGAAGGAGCCGGGAGGCCACGAGGACGAGCGGCACCGCCGCCGCCATGCCCAGCGCCATGAGCGCGAGTCCATCCCGCAGGACCAGGCGGAGCACGTCCCCCGGCCGGGCCCCCAGGGCCAGGCGGAGGCCGAACTCCCCCGTCCGCCGGAGCGTCGCGTAGGACATGATGCCGTGGAGTCCCATGGCAGCCAGGACGAGCGCCAGGACCCCGAAGGCGCTCACGAAGCGCGCCAGCAGGATGTCCTGTCGGATGGATGAGCGCACCAGCTCGGAGAGGGGCGCGACCTGATCGATCTCGAGCGAGGGGGCGCCGGCGGCGAGTGCGCCGCGCACCGGGGGGACCAGGCGGGCGGGATCGCCGGTGGAGCGGACCTCGAAGCTGAAGTAGGGCGCTCCCTCGCCCATGGGGACGTAGAGGCGCGGCGCCGGCGACCCGCGGACGTCGTGGTCGTGCACGTCGCCCGCCACGCCCACGATCCGAAGTCGGGCCGTGTCGCGCACGATCACTCGCCCGACCGCATCGCCTCCGGAGAAGAACCTGTCCGCGAAGGCCCGGTTGACGACAGCGACGCGTAGCGCCCCCGGCGCTGCGTCGTCGGGGCGGAAGTCCCGTCCGCGCAGGACGGATGCGCCCAGAGCATGAAAATAGCCGGGCCCGACTTCATCGACGTTCACGAGCGAGTCCTGCTCGGTCCGCATCGGATAGCCCGGCACCGCGATCGTGGTGGCGGATTCGACCCCGCTGAACACGCCGTTCGCCGACCAGCTCACGGACGAGACGCCCGGGAGGGCCGCCAGGCGAGCGCCCAGCTCGGAGCGCAGGACCGCGATCCCGGCATCGGAGCGGTGCAGCCGGTCGGCGTCCACGGAAGCCAGGAGCAGGTGATCCCTGGCGAGCCCCATGTCCCCCGTCTCGAGCTCCCGGAGGCTGCGGACGACGAGCCCCGTCGCCACCAGCATCGTGAGGGAGAGGGCGACCTGGAGGACCACGAGCAGCCGGCCGGCCCCGAAGCGGCGGGCCGCCGAGCCCAGGCCCCGGGCCCGCTCCCGGAGCACGCCGGCCAGCTCCGTCCGGGCCGCCCGGATCGCCGGAGCCAGGCCGAACAGGCACGTGGTCGCCACCGCCAGCCCCCCGGTGAACAGCAGCACGCGCCCGCCCAGCCCGGCGTCGAGCGGCAGCCTGGCGCCGCCGGCCGCCACCCGGAGGAGCAGGTCGATGCCCCAGCGTGCGAACAGGAGGCCCAGCGCCGCGCCCGCCACCGACAGGACGAGGCTCTCGACCATGAGCTGCTGCACGATCCGGCCGCGGCCCGCGCCCAGGGCCAGCCGCACCCCGATCTCCGGTCCCCGCGACACGGCCCGGACCAGCAGCAGGCTGGCCACGTTGGCGCACACGATGAGGAGCACGAGCCCGACGGCGAACAGGAGCGTGTAGAGCGACTCGGAGTAGGTGTGCCGCCAGTAGGAGAAGCCACGTGCGCCGGGCTGCACGGGCACGTCGGCGAGCTGAGAGGCGGAGGGGGTCTGGCGGGAGGGACTCCGCGCGGCGCTGGCCTCGATCATCCGACGAACCAGCCCGGTCATCTCCTGCCGGGCCTGTTCGAACGACACCCCGCGCTTCCGGCGCCCCATGAGGAGGAGCCAGCTCGAGCCCCGGTCGGTGAGCCATTCGCGCGGGGGCTGCAGCACGGATTGCATGCTGACCGGGATCCACACGTCCGTCCGCTGCGCCACGATGTCCCCGGTGAAGTCCGGCGGCATGACGCCGATGACGGTCATGGGGACGTCGTTCACCGACACCGTGCGTCCGATCACGCCGGGATCACCGCCGAACGCGCGGCGCCAGTAACCGTTCGAGAGCACCAGGTCCGCCCCCGCGCCGGCGACGCGGTCCTCGTCCGATCGGAAGACGCGTCCCAGAGCCGCGTGGACGCCAAGGACGTCGAAGTAGTTGGCCGACACCGCCCGTCCGCGCGGGCGCTCGGACTCCACCAGATCCCCGGGCCCCGCCGACCGGACCTCCAGCCGCCCGGCCGTGCCGTTGGCGTACAGGCCGGAGAAGACGTCGTTGTGGTCTCGAAGGTCCCGGTAGAGCGGGTACGAGTAGAGGTCCGTGCGCGGCGAGCCGACCGAGAGCGAATTCACCCGCTGGACGTTCCCGATGGCGACGAGCCGTTCGGGGTGGGAGGCCGGAATGGCCCGCAGGAGGAGCGCGTCGACGAGCGAGAAGATCGCCGTATTGGCGCCGATCCCGAGGGAGAGCGTGAGGACGACCACCGCGGTGAAGCCGGCGTGCTGCCGGAGCCCGCGGAGCGCGTAGCCCACGTCTCGGCGTACGTGGTCCAGCCAACGGCCGCGCCGCTCCCGGCGTTCCTTCCCGCGGTCGATGGACAGGAGCTCTCTCCGGACGGCGGCGACGTCCCCGAAGCGCTCGCGCGCCTCGCGGACGGCCACGTCGGGATCCGTACCTCCACGCTCCAGCTTCCCGGCGCGCATATCCAGGTGGAACGCGATCTCCTCGTCGACGTCGCGCTCCAGGTGCCCGCGGCCGACGCCGAGACGGAAGACGCGGCGCCAGCCGCCGCCGGAGGTCACGCTGGCGCCGCCGTGGCCGTGAGGGCCCGCGTCGCCGCCTCCACGAACCGCAGCCACGACGTCGTTCCCGAGGAGAGCCGCGCCCGGCCCGCGGCGGTCAGCGTGTAGAACTTCGCCTTCCGGTTGTTCTCGGAGAGCCCCCACTCGCTCGAGACCAGCCCATCCCGCTCCAGACGGTGGAGCGCGGGGTAGAGCGTGCCCTCGGCCACGAGGACCTCCGCCTCCGTGGTCCGCTCGATCCACTCGGCCACGCCGTAGCCGTGGCGCGGTCCCCAGGTGAGGGCCTTGAGGACGAGGAGGTCGAGCGTGCCCCTGAGCAGGCTGACGTCCAGGTCGGTCATCGTGGCATCCCGTCGCGAGCGAAATCACGGCCCGGGGCCCACCCCGGACGCCATCCCATGGATGGATACCACGACTCCCCTAGCGAGACAAGGGGACCGCGCGCGGTTGAGGGGATCCGCGCACCGTTCGCGTTACGGAAGTGACCGACGGCTCGTGGCCCGCGGAAGCGGCGATGGATGCGCTGCCGCGGCGTTCCGGCCCCGACCGCCGGGGTCGGTCACGAACCGCACCCGAGTCTCACGCTGGAGGACGAAGATGCAACCCCACCGCCTCTCCCCACTGCTCGCGCTCGCCGCCGTCGGCCTCGCCGCCGCGTGCGGAGCGCCCTCGCCCACCGGGAGCTCCGCCCTGGCAGGTCCCGGCCAGTCGTCGATCTCTCCCACGGGCCCGGCGTCGCCCACCACGACGCGGCTGACTCTTCCCTTCTCGGCTCCGCGCTTCATCCCCTGCGTGAACGGCGGGGCCGGAGAAGTCGTCGACATCACGACCACCCTGAACGTGGTCATCCACGAGACGGTGAGCGCCAGCGGAGAGGTGGTCTCCACTCTTCAGTTGAATCCGCAGGGTGCGACCGGCGTGGGCGAGACCACCGGCCTCACCTATCACAGCGGCGGCGTCGAGGGCGGGAGCGAGACGTTCCAGGCGGACGGCCTCCCGTTCGAGATCACGATCCCGAATCACACGGTGGTCACCGCTCCTGGAGAGGGTAACACCTTCATCATCACCCAGTTCACCCACATCACGATCGACGCCAACGGTGACGCCACGGCCCAGGTGGTCAAGCTGACGGCCGAATGCCACTAGCCTGAGGCCCATCGTCATCCATCTCGTGGAAGGCGATCTGCCGGGCCCCGGTCGCTTCACCGCGGTCGGGGCCGGGGGCAGGCGTCGAGGCGGCCGAGCATAGCTCCGTACAGGGAGTCGCTCGCGGACCGAAACCGGGATCGCAGGTCCGACCTCCAGGCGCACTCCGGGCTCGCCACCGACATGTGGAGCACGTGGGGGGGGCGAATCGATCCCTCCTGTCCGGTGGTCGGTCCGGAAGGTGGTGAAGTGCTCACGGCGCAGGCCGCCGAACTCTCCGTTGTCGAGGCTGAGTACTGGTGCACTGCGGAGGGGTCTCCATATGTGCAGCCGTCCGAGCCGACTACCGCCCGGCCATGGGATCTTCCTCGGTGTCCCCCGTCTCCTCCAGCGGCCGGCGCACCCGGTCCAGGGGCCGGCGCGCCGTGTCCGGCAGGGCGACCTCGGAGGGAATCCCGTCGGGGTCCACCGGGTCCCCGGGGAGCCGCATGGAGCGGGAGGTCGGGTACTGGAGCCGGATCGCGTGGCCGGGCACGTCGGCCCGGGCCACGTTGGCGTGGTCCAGCACGCCCGCGGTGTGGCTCCCGAACAGGGTCACCTTCCCGCTCTGCCGCGCGGCCAGGATGAACTGCTCGCACGAGCTGGCGCAGCCCCCGTCCATGACCACCCCCACGCGCTCGGGCCACGGCAGCACGCGGCCGAACGTCAGGGTCCCGCCGGGGCCGTCCACGAAGCCGCCCTCGTGGGCCCGCAGGCTGTCGACCATGACGCGGAGGCTCTCCCGGAGGTCCTCGGGGAAGCTCGGGTTCTCCGCCTGGCCCGCCCAGTAGGCGATGGTCGCGGGCGTGGCCAGGCGCGCACCCCGGTGACCTCGATCGACCCGTCGTACAGGAGCGGCATGAGCGCCCTGTAGCTCCGGTCGGCGCCCCCGCCGTTGCCCCGCACGTCCAGGATGAGGTTCGGGACCGAGGCGATCTCGGCGCGGTGGGCGGCCACCAGGCTGTCGATGGTACGGGCGGCCGAGGCCGCGAACGTGGGAAGGTGGATGGCCACGGTGGCGGAGTCCAGGCGCTCGAAGGCGAGAGCCCGGTTCCGTGCCGTCTGGAAGGCGAGGGTATCGAGCCCACCGGGCGGGGGCGGATACAGGCGGGCGAACGCGACATCCCCGCCCAGATCGAGGATCCCGTCCTGCAGCGGCCCCTCCAGGTCCCGCTCCGTGTGGTCCCGGTAGTAGACGCGGGCGGCGTAGCGGCCGTCCCCGAGCGCCCGGAGCCCGGCCGGGGTGGTGTCGGTGATGGCCGTCGTCCCGGTCACGGACACCCGCAGGTGGCCGTCCCGGAAGAAGGCGAGCCACGCCTGGAGGACGTCGAGGCACGCCGCGTCGTCCCGGGCGCGGGCGGCCCGCTCCTCGAGCGAGCGCCCCAGGCTGTCGAGCGCCGGCCGGGTCGAGGCGGTGACGGCGTCTCCCCAGCCGGCGTAGTTCTCCCTCACGAAGCTCTCGGTCCATGCCAGAGCGGCGGAGCACGAGGCGCTGTCCGGGGGCCGGCCGCCGGGGCGGCCGGAGGCGGGGCCGGGCGGGCGCTGGCGGTCGCCGGGGCCGGCGGACATACCGTGGCGGCCGCGCCCGCGGCGAGGAGGCCCGCGACGGCGACGAGGATCGTCGCTCTCATCGGTCCGCTCCCTTCGATCTTCGCGAAGTCGTGTTTCCTGTCTGGCGATGGGACGCCCCGAGCCGTCGGCAGGTTGGATCGAGCGGCGGAGGCCGCTCGCGGCCCGTCATCCCGTTCCGTCGGAGTGGGCCAGGCCCCACGCCAGGGCGGGCCGATGGGCCTTCGCCAGGAGCGGGTCCGCGCTCCAGCTCTCGAAGAAGGGGCGAACGGCGGCGGACTCGAGCGCGTGCTCGAGTGCTCCCGTCTCGATGCGCGTCCGCACCGCCGGCTCGCCCACGCGGTAGAGGGAAGCGAGACGCGCGGCCACATCCGCCACCACGTGCGAGGCGACGGGCATGGCGGCCAGGTGCTTGAGCCACGCCGCGAGCTCGTAGGCGGCCTCGAAGCCGCCGTGCACGAAGCCGTCGGGCGGCGGGTCCGCGGCGATGCAGTCGAGCAGGTAGCACGCCATGAAGTCGCACTGCGCCTCCATGCTCGGCTCCGGCCGGATGCGCGACCATCCCGCGGCCGAGAGCGCATAGGCGCGGGCGCGACTCGCCAGGTCGCCGCGGGTGGTCCACGTCGCGTAGGCCGGGCCGGGCACCGGCGCGTCGCCGGCCAGCGCGGTCTCGATCTCGTCTCGGAAGTCTTCGCTCACGGTCGCGCTGCCGGGCCCCGAGCGCCTCACCCCGGTCGGGGCCAGGGGCAGCCGTCGGGACGGCCGAGCGTAGCTCCGTACAGGGAGTCGCTCGCAGGCCGATACCGGGATCGCAGGTCCGACCTCCAGGCGCGCTCCAGGCTCGGCACCGACATGTGGAGCACCTCCGGGGCCGAATCGATCCCTCCCGTCCACAGCCCGTGGACCGCTTCGAGGCCGCCGGTCCGGGCCACGAATCCGACCAGGCTCGCGGCCGCGGGGAGCGTCGTGCGGTCGGGATGACGCCAGTACTCCTCGGTGATCTGCTGGAGGGAGAGGGCTTCACCGCGATCATCCAGCCGCCGTTCGAACCGGCCCCAGGGGATGCCGCCGCACCCGCCTCCCGCCACCCACTCGGCCACTCCCTCCTGGATCCAGCCCCGGGAAGATGGCAGGTAACCCCACATCCGGAGGGAGACGACGTGGGCTACCTCGTGGAACACGGGAGATCCCCCCGCCGAGTCCGCCACCAGCAGGACCGCGCCCGCTCCGGCGTCGGTCCAGCCCCGCACCGGCCGACCGACGAGCGATGCCATCTCCTGGCGATCCTCCAGGTAATACAGCCGCACCGGGCCGGTGAAGCCCGGCTCGCCCAGGATCCGGGCCGCGGCCCGTACGGCCTCTCGTGCCTCGCGCACCACCCGCGCCAGATGCCTGCGGGCGGATGTCCCCGCCCGGGTATAGACGATGGCCCGACCCGCCCTCGAGGCTCGCCACCGGAAACCGGGGCTCTCGGATGCCAGTCGGGCCACGCCGACCGGGAGATCGGAGCCGGGGGGCACGATGACGAAGGGCCAGCCCGGTCCAGGACCCGCGCTCGACCGGCAGACGCCTCGCCAGGCGCCGTCCGGACCGCGGACGCCTCGACACGACCGCCCAAAGGGTCTCGGAAGTTCGAAGTCGAGCGTGTCGCCGGTCACCGTCAGCGGAGCCGCGGCCGACGCGTGCATCAGCGGAAACTCCAGCGAGATGCTCGCCGCGCCACTCTCGTCACGTACGACCCTCCACGTGACGCTCGTGGGCACGCGGCCGGACACGGTGAAGTCTCCGCTGTAGGATCCCGAGGGCACATCCGGCCCCGTCCGGCACGCTCCCACGGTGAGAGCGAAAAGCGCGAGCAGGGTGGGGCCCGCTCCGTTCGAGCGGTCAGGGAACGGTGTCACGGCGAGCTCTCGCTCTCAGCCGCCGTGCCGCAGGGAATCCAGCGCCTTCCTCGCGTTGTCGTTCTGCGGGTTCAGGCGCAGCGACCTCTGGTAGCTCTCGATCGCCTCGCGGGTCTTACCGGCGGCGGCCTGGGCCTCGCCGAGGCTGTCCCACACGTTCCAGGAATCGGGGTGCAGGGTCGTGTTCAGCCGGAAGATCGCGATCGGGTCGTCGGGGTCCCCGCCCGAACGGAGCAGCTCGTAGCCCAGGGCGTTCAGGCCCCGCTCGGGAAGAGTCGCCGGCCGGCCGGACGCGGAGTCGGCCCGCTGGAACAGGGCGAGGGCCTCCTTCGTGAAGCCGAGGCGCGCCAAATCGAGAAAGCGTTGCTGGCGGGCCACGAACTCGCTGGTTCCGGGCCGGCTCAGGGTCCATACGTAGGAGGCGACGTCCCACAGCTGCTCCCGGTCCAGGTGCATGCCGCCCTCCGGGTTCATCTCGAACGGTCGGGGGGTCACGGCCCTGAAGTCGGGCTTCTGGACGCCCCAGAAGATGGTGAGCCGGATGCCCTGGATGTCTCCGGGACTGTGCAGCCACTCGGCGTCCGAGAGGTCGGGTGCCCGCCGGCCGGTGCCTCGCCCGCCCACCGCGTGGCAGGCGACGCAGCTCCCGCCGTTGAACAGGTCGCTCCCGGCCAGGACGCGTGCGGGCGTGACGCTGTCCGGCACGGTCACGCCGGAATCTGCGGGGACGGTCTGCTGGGCCCGCGTCAGGGCGGGCAGGGTCGCCGAGCCGAGGACGAGGAGAACGGTGATGACCCGCGTGCGCATGGTGTCTCTCGCCGAAGAGGGAGCGCCGATAGACGGTCGACCCCCTCAACTCCGCTCCCGTCCGGCCGGTTCCCCTGCGATCTCTCGTCGCTCCGGACGCGCCATGCTTCGAAGAGGACGCACTCGACTCCGGGGGGCGGCGTGTCGTAGCCTGCAGGTGGACCCTGCAACCACTGCCCTGTGACCGGAACCGTCCAGTCGGGTCCGCGGCCGCCCGCGAGCTCCTCCTCGTCCTCCCGTCGGGAGGGAGGTGAGCCGAGTTCCCCCCGATCGCAGCTGCAGCGCGCCGGGAGCGAGCCCGATGCACACCGGCTCCCCGACGCGCACGGCGCCGGGGAGCCGGAGGCTCGGACGGAGCGAACCGGGCGTGCCGCGGGTGCCCGCCCCGGGCGGGCGTCCCGCGGGCCGGCGCCCGGCGCCGCTCTCAGGCCGCCTGCCGCGTCACTTGCACTGCAGGTTCGGGCCCTTGGTCTGGCAGGTCACGCTGGACGTGGCCTGGTCGGTCGTCGTGCCGTCCGAGGCCGTGGCCGTGAGCGTCACCGTGAACGTGCCGGCCGCCGTGTACGTGTGGGAGGTCGTCACGCCGCTGCCGGTCGCCCCGTCGCCGAAGTCCCAGGCGAAACTCGCCGCGCCGGTCGAGCCGGACGCGTCGAACGTGCAGTCGCCGAAGTGGCAGCTCTGGGTGAAGGAGGCGCTGACGGTCGCCCCGCCTCCTCCTCCGCCCCCGCCGCCACCACCGGCGGTCACGACCAGGCTGCCCAGCTCCTGCTCCACCTGGGAGGCCGGGCTGTAGACGAACATGAGGTTGTCCGAGCTGCCGCCCCAGAGCTGACCCCAGTAGGTCACGTTGCTGGTCCCGGTGAAGACCTGCGAGCCGCTGTCGCCGCCGCCCACGATGGGCTGCGAGCCGTCGGCGCTCACGAAGTCCTGGCACAGGAGCACCTTGTTGGAGCCCTGGACCCCCGTGTCCACGCAGCTCTGGGTCACGGTGCCGGTGGTGAAGCCGGTCGTGCGGCCCACCTTGCTGCGGCTCGTCCCCACCACGCCGTTCCCGGACGCGGTGCCCGTGATGTCGTAGAACGTGCCGTCGAAGGTCAGCGAGCCGAAGCCGGTCGTGTGCGCGATCTCGCCCAGCGCGAAGGATCGGGCGCCGGTCGACGCGGCGAAGGAGGCGTCGCTGAAGCGGCAGTGCCCGCCCCGGGGGCAGCGGCTGTCGTCGCGGGAGGTGAAGTAGGTCGGGTCGGCCACCTCCGTGGCGATCACCGTCCCGTCCGTGCTGGAGAGCGGCTGGAAGTACTGCGTGCCCTCCACGCCGCCCTGGGTGTCCGTGCAGTGGGAGGCGGTCACGAAGCCGAGCTGCCCGGCCCTCTGGGCGATGACGCCGATCGAGCACAGGAAGTTGCTGAAATGGATCTGCACGCCGCCCGGGACCGGGTCGAAGCGGTCCTGGAGCGTCTGCACCTCCACGATCGGCCTGGCCGCGACGACCTGGACGGCCCCGTCGGGGAAGCCGAGCCGGTCCACCGCCGTGCGGATCCCCTGCACCGCCGACGCCTCGGCGCCCAGGGTCACACGGTCGTGCGCCTCGTCGACGTCGGCGAACACGGCGCCGGCGTGCGAGAAGAGCGCATCCTCGGCCCGGGGGAAGAAGCCCTCGAGCTGGTGGTAGCCGAAGCGGCCCTGACGGACCTCGAGGTCGGACGTCGAGAGACCGTGCGCCTGCAGGAAGTCGGCGAGCCGTGGCGCCACCGCGTCCCGCTTGGAGACGTCGGTCAGGTAGACCACCGGCGTGCCGTGGTCCAGGAAGAAGCCCCCGAAGGCGGGGACGGCCTGGCCGAGCGCGTGCTGGTCGACGCTCCCGTTCGTCGTCGCCTGCGGAGCGACGGACATGGACGGCGTCGAGGACGGCGACGCGGAACCGGGGCTGGTGGGCTGCTCGCACGCGGCACCCACCAGGGCGATCCCCATCGCCAGAACGAGGAAGCTTGGTCGAATGAATCGCATGGATCGAACTCCAGGCTCGAGAGGTGACCGCGGCGGAGGTCCCGGGGACCCTCGGGCCGGCGGCCAGCTGCCGGCGAGTTGACCAAAATAAGCGTCCCGGGCCGAACCGGGAACAGCTCGCCGCGCGGAGGCTCCCCCCCCCGGCATCCGGCGCTCGACCATCCGGCGTGTGTACCCCGGGCGTAACCGGCCCCCGAGGCCGAACGGGCACCTATCGCGACCTGGAGGCAGCGTGCTGCCCACCGAGAAGCCGACTGAACCAGCCCTCCTCCCGCCTCCGCTCCTCGTCCACCCTGGAGAGCGCGGACTTCACGGCCCGTTGAGCGTTCAGCCACCCGACCAGCCTCCTCGGATCCTCGCGCGAGACCACCGGCAGCTGCTCGATGTCGTACCGGGCCATCCGGACCATGGCCTCCCAGAGCCGCTCGTCGACGTACGCCACCCGGAGCCGGTCCGTACCCGCCTCCAGGGCCGTCTTGCGCTCTCCGCCGGCCGCCACCGCGCGCACGATGTCGCCGTACGTGATCAGGCCGACGAGGCTTCCTCCGGCGTCCAGGATCGGAAGGGCGTCCCAGGCGCCGTTCCTGGAGTCGGGTCCCCCTCGAGGCACGGCCAGTCGGTCCATGAGCTCACGCACCGTCCGTCCAGGGAGGACGCCTTCCGGCCCGGCCTTCATGACTTCGCCGACCTTGAAGCGCCGGAGGAGGTCCACTTCGAACTCCTGGTGAACGTCGACGCCGCGGTCGCCCAGCTCCGTCGTCATCAGGTCGGAGCCCATGAAGAGACGAGCCACCGTGTCGGCCGCCACCGCCACGAGGAAGACGGGGAGGACGGCGTCGAAGCGGCCGGTCACCTCGAGCGCGAAGATGGTGAAGCCGAGCGTCGCGTTGCACAGCACGCCGAAGAGGACGCCGGTGCCCGCCAGTGCGAACAGAGGTGCCGACAGGTGCACGCCGGGAACCAACGAGTTCATCGTTCGTGCGAAGAGGCTCCCGATCGCAGCGCCCGACACGAACATCGGCGCCAGGAAGCCGCCCGACGTCTTGGAGCCCAGCGTGATGGTGACGCCGAGCATCTTGGAGATCATTACGGCCAGGACCAGTCCGACGGTGAGCTGGTTCCGCAGAATCTCGCGGATGACGTCGTAGCCGACCCCGAATGCGCGCGGGACGAAGAAGCCCATGACACCGAAGGCCAGCCCGCCCAGGGCCGGCAGCAACACGTCGTTCACCGGGATCCGGTGGATGAGGCGCTCCAGGGAAAAGTACCCGTTCTTGAACAGGATCGCGGCGGCACCCAGGACCAGGCCCAACACGAGGAGGAAGGGGACGTTCCCGAACGAGTCCACGGGCAGCGCGCCGGTCATCTCGAACATGGGGCTCCGGCCGATGAGCACGTGCCGCGCCCACGTGCCGAAGACGCTGGCGATCGTGATCGGAATGAAGGATCGCGCCCGGAACTCGAACACGAGGAGCTCGATGGCCACGAAGATGGCGGCCAGCGGCGTGTTGAACGTCGCGGCCATGCCCGCCGCGGCGCCGCAGGCGAGCATCACCTTGCGCTCCTCGCCGCTCGCGGTGACCCACTGCCCCACCACCGAGCCCATGGCCCCGCCGCCCTGTATGATCGGTCCCTCCACCCCGAAGGGGGCGCCGGTGCCGATCGCGATGGCCGCCGAGAGCGGCTTCAGGAAGAAGATCCGGGGCTTCACCTTGCTGAGGTTGATCCAGACCGCTTCCATCGCCTCGGGAATCCCGTGGCCGATGATCCTACGCGAGCCGTACCTGGCCATGATGCCGCAGGCCAGGCCCCCCGCCGCGGGCACGAAGATGATCCACCACGGGAGGCCGGAGTCCGGCGGCTCGAGGAATACAGTGGAGAGCCGGTGATAGAAGAAGGCGTTGTAGAGGAGACCGATCAGGTGGTACACCACGTACGCCGTCAGCGCAGCGATGACACCGATCAGAACCGCGAGAATCGAGGTCCGGACCAGGCGGAACCCGTCTCCCGCGGCCGCATCGGCCATGGCATCACCCGAACGTCGCCTTGCCCCCATCTTCTCTCCCGGCACGACAATCCTGTGCGGCGGATCCGAAGATGGGGGGAACGGCCCTGGCGCGCAGGTATGCGTCGCCGGAAGGCGTCGGAATCGGCGCCAGTGCAACGGCTCGCGTGAATCGGGTCCCTGACGACGCGTAGATGCACGAAGCTCCCGTCGCGTCACTGCGCCTTCTCTGGCCCGCCCGGCATGAGCCCCAGGACCGGCGCGACGACTCGCCCCAGACTTGTTGCCGTGGAAGATCCCGCGCTCGCCGTCCGCCGCGGAGAGATGTCGGGGAGATGGGGCCCGCACCCGAGAAGGGCTTCGGACCGTCGAAGTCCTGGAAGAAGCACGCGTCGATCGCGGACACCGGGGCGCCGATCGTCGCAGCCTGCGTGTCCTGCATCCCGTACCGGCGGGTGCCCCCCAGGGCCTGTCCCCGCATAACCACGGCCACCTGAGGAAGACCTCGCAGGGTGGCGACGGGCACCACGTCGGCGCGGCCCGCCTCGCCACCCCCCAGGAGCACCCGGATCCGGTCAGATCTCCGGCGCCGCCGTGGCACCTTCCCAATTCCCCGTCGACCAGAAATATCGGCGATGGATCGTGGCCGATGGTGATCGGCTGGTCGTGTTCGACGGCGACCGATTCCAAATCTTCGGGCTCGACGGACGATACCGCTCCCCGGCCATCCGAAGTCCGACACACGAGCTCGCGACGCCAGGGACTTCGCGATTCGGGTGGTCGTCGGACACTCTCTTCGCCTTCTCGGGTGGCTACGACGCGTTCACGTCCGGGAAGCGAGACATGAAGTCCGGACCCGTCCGCGTCGGATGGCTCCGCGTAGGGTCCAGAGCGACGCGCCTGCTGTCTTTCAGCGTTCCCCCTCGTGTTCGGGTCGCCCGGCACTTACTACGCCGTCACGCCGGACGAGCTCGACCGCCCTCGCATTGCCCGCTTCGTGACGGCCGACTCCTCGTAGACGTGGCTGCCCGCGCCCCGGCGGTGCGGCGGCCCCGGCCTCGTGGCGACGCGCATCCGACCGGCCCGGCAAGAGGCGCCTCCCGCGGGTGGCGTCGGGGGACGATGACGCAGGGGGGCACGTTGAGCTTACTGTTCCGCGCTCGTCCTCAGGTCTTCGCGAGCGCCTCCTTCATGAGCCGCTCGAGCTGCGGCTGCAGCGTCGAAGGCGAACCGCAGTCGCTGAACACCCGGAGGAGGACGCCCCCCCCTCCTCGCGAACAGGTCCAGCCCCTTCCTGGTCGCCAGCGTCACGGCGAAGGCTCCGTCGCCGATCCCGGACAACTCCTGGACCGTCCCGCCGGAAGCCCCTAGGCCTGCTTCTTGGTCTGGAGCTCGAAGCCGTAGTAGGCATTGGCGGTCGGGAACCTCTCCTTCAGCGCAGCGGGGGGCGATACGACCTCCAGGACTACCGAGACCACGTCCGTGGCGCAGCTGCAGTCGCTCCCGAATTTCGGCGTATTCCAGGTGCAGGTCCGGGAGTCGGACAGGTTGGCGTCCTCGCCCTGACCCTGGCTCACTTTCGTCCCGAGCGCCTGCGACACCTGGCGAACCTCCCCTTTGCGGATTGCGCGCCGTGCGATGCGCCACCCTCGAGTGACTCCGATGCCGGACCCGCGAAGGGCAGGGTGTGGCCCACGCTTCAGGCAACAGGAGGCGGCCGCCTCGACGAGGACGGCGGCGGCTCCCGCTCCAGGGTGCGCTCCTGGGCCCGCCCGCGTAGGCCGGTGCCGGAGATCGCGCGCGTGCCGCCAGCTGCGCGAGCCGACGGAGGCGTTATCCTTCGAGGCAGCCGTTCAGGCTGCCGCCGGCTCCGGGTGGAGCGCCCGGTACGCCGCGTCGCCCTCGCGCGCGGCGGCGGCCAGGCCCAGCGCGTGCGCCTCCAGGAGCGCCGCGTGAACGCCCGCGGCCGTCACCTCGACGGTCTCGTTGTCCATGAACGGCACCCCCGCCGCCATCTCGGCCGCGGCACGGACGGAGTCGGCATCGCGATCCGGGTCGAGACCGATCTGTCCCAGGTGCACGGGGAGGCCGACCGCCGCCAGGAAGCCGGCCACGTCCTCCGCCTCCTCGAGCTCTCCCTCGAGGACGAGCTGGGCCAGGAGCCCTACAGAGACCATTTCGCCGTGCAGACACGAGGCGTGGACGGCCGGGAGCGCCGGAAAGGCGCCGGTGGCAATGGCGTGCGCCGCGGCGACGCCACCGCTCTCGAAGCCGATCCCGCTGAGCAGCGTGTTGGCCTCGACCACCCGCTCGAGGGCTTCGTCCACCCGGCGCGCCGCCACCGCGTCGACCGCGCCCGGACCGAACTCCCGGATCGTGCTCGCGCAGGCCTCTCCCAGCGCCATCGAGGCCACGGTGGGACGCGCGCCGACGGCCGAGCGGGCCGACGGGTTCCGGAAGCAGGTGCGGGCCTCGTACCACGTGGCCAGGCCGTCGCCCATCCCGGAGACGAGGTAGCGCAGCGGAGCCCGCGCGACGACGTCCGTGTCCACCACGACCAGCGCCGGGCTGTCGGGGAAGAACTCCGCCGTCTCGAAGGCGCCCTCCGGCGTGTACACCACGGACAGGGCGGAACAGGGGGCGTCGTTGGACGCGATCGTGGGGCAGCTCACCATCGGCACGTGAAGCCGGTAGGCCACGCACTTGCCCGTATCGAGACACTTCCCGCCACCGACCGCGATCAGGCCGTCCACGATCGGTCCCGTCTCGAGGAGGCCCGCCACGAGCCGCTCGATCTCCACGACCGAGCTCTCGCCCTCGAACGTGACGGCTACCGGGTCGAGCCCTGCCTCTCTGAGGCCCGCGACGATCGAAGAGCCCTCCCGGACGTGTCCTCCCGCGCTGGCCAGGACGGCTGGCCTCTCGACTTGGAGCGGACGGAGGTAACGGCCCAGATGCATGAAAACCCCGGGCCCCTGGACGTAGCGGCCGGGCGCGATGAGGACGCGGGGCACGGAGGGCGTGTCGCCGCCCTCCACGGAGAAAATGGGACCGGGGAAATAGGGCTCGGCCTGGGGCATGGCACCTCCGCGATCGGGGGACCGGTCGTGCTCCAGGGTCGCTGCGAGCCGGCGTTGTCAGCGGACGGACGAGGCCACGCCCGCTCGGATCATACCGAAACCGCCGAAGATCGCGGCCGAGGTGGGCGACCGTGGAGAACTCACCGCACGTCCGGCACTACTCAGCGCAGCACCACCGGCTCGATAGGGCGGCAGGGAATCATACGTCAATGGGTGGGAGGGAGTGCGTCCGGGCAGAGTGATCCGCCGCCACGCCAGGACCATCACGACCGACCCCTGTGCGCACCGCGGCGCCGAGCTCTGCTCCGCCCTCTGCGTCCGGCACCAAGGGTGTTCGATCACGCCCGGCAGTCGGCGCGTGCGTCCCCGCGATATGGGTAATGAATGCGCTGCCGCTGTCTGTGTTTGTGGCCGGTCTGCCGCATTCCTCGTAAGGCGCGATATTTTGCATTCCGAGAAGGCGAGGTTTGACATTCAGGGGGGGATGCTGGAATAGGTTGTGAGTTGAGCCGGTGCCCCCTGGGATCGTCCCGCACGCTTGGCCCCGCCGGTTGGAGGATGGCAGCCACACATCCTGCGAGGAGGACCTCATGCGGAAGCTGAGGGACGGGTCGGCCGCGCTGGCGCTCTTGGGACTGCTGTTGCCCCAGCCGCGATCCCTCCCCCCTCGGCAGGGCCCCGCCACCTGGCGGGCGACCGAGAAGCCGATCTTCTCCGTCGGGGCCGTCATGGAGCCGGAGGATCAGGTCTTCGGCGAGGTGCCCGGTGCTGTCCGCCTCAATTCGGGCACGGTGGTCGTGGCCGACGCACAGGCGGGGGAGCTCCGCTATTTCGATCCCGAGCGGAGGCTCCTGCACCGGGTCGGGAGACGGGGCCAGGGGCCGCGGGAGTTCATCTACATCGCCGGGCTGGCCCGGTGCCGCGGGGACACCCTCCTGGTCCTTGACTCGCGAAGGACCTTTCTGCAGGCGTGGACACCGGACGCCACCTTCGCCGGCACCATGGACCTCTCGGACCTCGCGGAGCACGGCTTCGCGTCCCCCGAGCCCGGGGCCCTTGCCTGCAACGACCGTGGGACGATGGTCTTCGTGGACCGGAGGCCCTCGCTCCCCGAAGGAGGGGGAGACGGCCCCACGCGCTCGGTCGTCCCCATCGTGGTGCGACGTGCCGACGGCAGCCTGTACGAGCTGGGCGAGTTTCCAGGCGGCGAGCGATACTTCTATCGGCATCCCGGGGGCGGCTCCTCCGGCCCGCGTCCCCTGGGCAAGCGGACCCTGGTCGCGGTGGGGGACAGCCTGATCTACGTGGGGACGGGCGACGACTACGAAGTGGCGCTCTACTCGCTGGACGGGGACAGGGTGGGCACCCTCCGCGACTCGGTCGAGACGCGGCCAATCACTGACAAGCTGGTGGACGCCTTCATCGATCGCATCCTCGGGGAGACGGAGGACCCGGCGGAGCGACGCCGAGCGAGGTCCCACTACGAGGCGTTGGAGTATCCGGATCGGACCCCGGCCTATCTGGACATGCTGGCGGGACGCGACGGCCATCTGTGGATCGAGGCTTTCCGGCTTCCGGGGGCCCCGCAGCGGTGGCGGGTCTACACGGCCGACGGGAAGCGGGTCGCCGCCGTCGAGATGCCGCCCCGCTTCCGGCTCGTGGAAGCAGGCGACGACTACCTGCTGGGCGTCGCACGGGACGACAACGATGTGGAGTACGTGCGCATCTACGGGCTGGTGAAGCACACGTAGCGCGGAGCGGGATCCGATCGGGACCCACGGGGAAAGGACCCTCTCCGTATGTCCTTGTGTTGCAAGTGCGCCCGGGAGGATTCGTCGCGAAGCGCTCCGGAGGAGCACTCCCAGCCTCCTGATCCGTAGGCGGTGGCTCCCAGGAGCGTCCACCGCCGAACTCCCCGTCGTCGGGGCAGCGACTGGCGCGCCCGCCGACGAGTTTTCATCTTTCTACGTGTTTATGCCGACTGTCACCCGGCCATGGAGTCGTCCGCGGTGTCCCCCGGTCCACACCCTGCCCGTCCCCTGCTGTTCTGGCCCGATCGGGACCTCCTCGCCGAGGCCAGGCGTGCGCTTGACGGCTTTGCTGAGAGCGGCAGTAACTGGGAATACGCCGCCTTTCGTGCGTTGATCGCATCAACCCTGATGGCAATCCGCTGCTTATGACCCCCCAGACGTATTCGTTGACGACGAAGCAGGAGGACCGATGAAGCTGAGCGCGAGGATCAAAGATCAGGAGGAGTGGGAGCGGGTGCGAGCCCGCGGGCATAGGCACTGGGTTCTGTGGCAAGGTGTCATCGGTAGTGGCATCCGGTTCGCCGTGCTGATGCTGATCTTTTTGTATCTAGCGCTACCGCAACCTACCAGACCGTGGTGGGTGGTGATATGGGTAACGGTCGTATTGGCGGCGTGCAGCGGATACATTGGCGCCGACTGGGTCTGGCACAAGGCTGAAAGCCGCTTCCAGTGATGTGAGGCTCGCCGGGATCGTCGAGCTGACCCCCGAACGCGGGCTCGGGCACGAGCGGCGGCAGGAAGTAGAACCCGACCTGCCCGCCGTGGGCGCGGTCCGCGATGGAGGGACGAAGGCGCGCCGCGGACCCGGTCGTGTCACCCGGCGGCGCCACGGGAGAGCGGCCGCAAGCGGCGCGGCGAACAGGGCCCGATGGGCGGCGGCGAGCGAGGCGAGAAGCATGCGCGGGGTCCCCTGCCTGGGGTCGGAGATCCCACTTCTTGGGCAGGCAACGTGTTCCGGCGGGGGCTTCGTATGGCTCGTGACTCATGCGCCCGGGAGGATTCGTCGCGAAGCGCTCCGGAGGAGCACTCCCAGCCTCCTGATCCGTAGCCAGTGAAGGGTCCAGAACCATGGCCCAACCTCCACAGTCTACGGGGCTTCGAGTGCGCCTGTGATCCAGAACGTACAGGATCCTGGGCCGATTCAGCCAGCGGACTACCCCATGGGGGATGTCGCCATCGGGGTCGGGCGTAGCGCGATCCGGACACGGGCTGCCCGTCATGCGCCTGTTCCCTCCGCCTGCTACGACGCCCGCTTCTCGATCGCCTCCTCGAGAAGCGGTCCGAGTCCAGGGACGTCGTCGGTCGCCGTCTTCCACACGACATCGAGATCGACGACGAAGTAGTCGTGGATCAGCTTGTGGCGCATCCCCGTGATCTGCCGCCACGGAATCTCGTCGTTCGCCGCTCTCGTCGACGGCGAGATGCGTCCCGCCGCCTCGCCGATCAGCTCGAGCTGGCGGATGACCGCATCCTGCTTTTCGAGGTCGTCGAGGAACTCGTCGCGCCGTACGTCTTTCAGGTAGGCCTCGACGCGGCGGACCGCGTCGAGCATGTGTCGAAGGAAGGGGAGATCACCCTTCATCGAAGAGGACGGACGTGGTCGCCAGGATCTCGTCCTTCAGATAGGGGCTGATCCCGTTCTCCGTCAGCAGGTCGACGGACCGTCCGAACAGCTCCGAAAGCCGATCTTCGAGGTCCACGAGCTCGAAGTACCCCTTGCTCTCGCGAAAGTCCGCGATCAGATCCACATCCGAGCCGGGACGCTCTTCCCCCCTTGCCGCCGAGCCGAAGACTCTCAGCCGCTCGACGCCGAACTCTCGGCAGAGCTCCGCGAGACGATCACGATCGAACTGAACCATGGAGAGAATGTGCTGCCGGGAGACGTGCCGGGCAATCCGGGGGCGACCCTGCGGAGAGCCGGCGCAGCCGAGCACCTCGGGCTCCTCTCCCGGATGCGCGAAGCCCCCGCAGCGTCATCGCGCAGATCCCGCAAGATAGAGGGGTTTCGGACCTCCGGCGCCGCAGATCCTGCAATGAAATGCGCCATCTGCGCCGGCTGCATCCCCCGCGCATACCCCCTTCAGCGGCCGCGTTGGCTCCCAGGAGCGTTCACCGTAGAACTCCCCGTTCTCGAAGACTCGACTGGCGCACGCGCCGACGAGTTTTCATCATTCTACCTGTTCAAGCCGACTGCCGACCGGCCATTGACTCCTCTGCGGTGTCCCCCGGTCCACAGCCCGCTCGCCCGCTGCTGCTGTTCTCGCCCGATCGGGACCTCCTCGCCGAGGCCAGGCGTGCGCTTGCCGGCTTTGTCGACAGCGGCGGTAACCGGGAAGTGGCCGCCTTTGACGCGTTGATCGCATCAACCCTGATGGCGATCGGCTGCTTATGACCCCCCAACCTGATCGTTGACGACGATGCAGGAGGACCGATGAAGCTGAGCTTGAAGATCAAGGATCAGGAGGAGTGGGAGCGGGTGCGAGCCCGCGGGCATAGGCACTGGGTTCTGTGGCAAGGTGTCATCGGTAGTGGCATCCGGTTCACCGTGCTGATGCTGCTCTTCATGTATTTAGTGCCACCGGGACCTACCAGACCGTGGTGGGTGATGATATTGGTAACGGTCGTGTTCGGGGCGTGCAGCGGATACATTGGCGCCGACTGGGTCTGGCACAAGGCTGAAGACCGCTTCCAGTGATGCGACGCTCGCCGGGATCGTCGAGCTGACCCCCGAACGCGGGCTCGGGCACGAGCGGCGGCGGGAAGCAGAGCCCGGCCTGCCCGCCCTGGGCGCCGTCCGCGATGGAGGGACGAAGGCGCGCCGCGGACCCGGTCGTGTCGCCGGGCGGCGCCACGGGAGAGCGGCCGCAAGCGGCGGAGCTCTTCTGGGAGATCAGGACGAGTATCGACTGGTTCCCAACACGCGGGACCTCGGCCGCCTCGGGAGCGGCCCCACTCCCCGAACGCAAGAAGCCCCCGCCGCGGCGGGGGCTTCGTCTGGCAGGTGACTCATGCGCCCGGGAAGATTCGAACTCCCAGCCTCCTGATCCGTAGTCAGGCGCTCTGTCCAGTTGAGCTACGGGCGCGTATCGGCGGGTGACGCTGAAGCGAGTGTCGCGTCGGGCCGGGGACGTTTCAACTGGAACGATCCAGCCGGAACGTCCGGCGTTGAGGCCTCGTTGAGAGCCGCCCCCGCGGTTCCGCGGAACCGTCGGGAACCGGTCCCTGTCGAGCGGGTTCGCGACACCGCGCCGGCCCCCGCCCGTCCGCCGGCCCGCCGCCCGTCATGCCCAGGAGAGGATTCGAACCTCCACGCCCTAAGACGGGCACCAGCCCCTCAAGCTGGCGCGTCTGCCAGTTCCGCCACCTGGGCAGGCCTCGATCCCGGAGCCCGGCGGCGGCTCGCGCCGCGTCTCGCCCGGTATCGCAATGCTCGGGGGGGGAGTCGAACCCCCACGGGAGTTTAGTCCCACAGGGTCCTGAACCCTGCGCGTCTGCCAATTCCGCCACCCGAGCGAGCCTCACGTCTGATGTGCCCGGCAGGATTCGAACCTGCGGCCTTCGGCTCCGGAGGCCGACGCTCTATCCAGACTGAGCTACGGGCACCCGTACATCCCGCTCGCGCGGCGGCCGGCACGGAGCCGGGCCTCGCCGCGCTCGCCCCGATCCCCGGAGGGGAAGGGTCGGGGGAACCGAACATGCGCCGCCCAGGAATCGAACCTGGAACCTACGGATTAAGAGTCCGTTGCTCTGCCAATTGAGCTAGCGGCGCCCGCGACCTTCGACATCCGGCACATCTCTTCGTTGAGCTCGTCGCGCTCCCTGCGGCGTGCGTTTCAGCACGCCTCGGTCGCCCTCCTCGCCCGCCTCGACCTGTGCCGGATCTCTCGGTCGCGTCCCGAGCCAGCCTGCGTCGAAGCCCTCTGAGTGGAGCCGAGGGGAGTCGAACCCCTGACCTCGTGAATGCCATTCACGCGCTCTCCCAACTGAGCTACGGCCCCGTGGGTGTGTCCGTCGTGTCGTGTCGCGGCCTCCGCGTGCACTCCCGCTGTCGCTCTCCGCCTCCCGGCGAACGCCCCCAAGGGGAATCGAACCCCTATCTCCACCTTGAAAGAGTGGCGTCCTGGCCGTTAGACGATGGGGGCCCGACCCTGGGGTACCGGTCCGTGCGGACCCGGTTCCCGCGCCGCCTGCGACGCCGCCTCTCGCGCCGCCTGGTACGCCGACGCGCCCGGCAGGACTCGAACCTGCGACCATCGGCTTAGAAGGCCGACGCTCTTCCAGCTGAGCTACGGGCGCCCGGCCGGGCTCCGTACGTCCTTCCTCTTTCCTCTTCCCGCCCGCGGGCGGGTCTCCACCCGAGAGCTCGCGACGGGGGTTGAACCCGTGACCTCGTCCTTACCAAGGACGCGCTCTACCACTGAGCTACGCGAGCACGCTGGCCGGCCGTTCCGCGCCTCGCGTCCCGGCGGCCCATCAGCAGGGGCGGAGGGACTCGAACCCCCAACCGCCGGTTTTGGAGACCGGTGCTCTGCCAGTTGAGCTACGCCCCTGGACCGGTCCGGCATGGCTGGGGACGGAGTCGAACCGCCGACACCCGCATTTTCAGTGCGGTGCTCTACCAACTGAGCTACCCAGCCGCATCCGTCATCGGGGTCGGTCGACGCCCGTTCGA
>Ga0209918_1000168_pt1 | contig 49436 bp, 41 predicted proteins | sample SalPonD_shore_MG_FD_185712 | JGI IMG/M metagenome (GOLD analysis project Ga0209918, IMG submission 185712) | Salt pond soil microbial communities from South San Francisco under conditions of wetland restoration - Salt Pond MetaG... | ecosystem: Environmental > Aquatic > Marine > Intertidal zone... | reverse complement strand
TACTATAAAACACGAAGAGTCTCGATTCCGATGGTATTGCATTGTCTTAATAATTTTCTGTTTATACAGACTATGTTTTTTATTTAATAATGAAGATTGTCGAGAATGCAACTATTGGATTCTTATTAATAAAGTGAAAGGTAATAATTTCAAAATTCGTGTTATTAACTATAGAAAAAAATATGATTATTAGATAAAGCAACTCAAATTATCCTAAAAGAGAGTGAAGAACACGAATTCACTATCCTTCAAATCGAAGTTTCTTTGTCATATTTCAAGAAACCATACATCCACATTTGGTTAAAAGACTACACAGAAGATATGTGTAAAACCTACAGAGAGAAAAGATATGGACAAGAAGAAAACCCCTCCTTTAAAGTTGATTTTGGTTTCGAGCCATTCATTTTAGACTTTAAGCCCTTTTCTTAACTCTTTTTTTTATTTCTACTTATTTTGGTCTTATTCTTTCACTTATTTCCAATAAACGAAAGTTTTCAAAAGAGTTATATATTTCCTTAACTAAAAATTTTTTTAATAATATAAATAATTATTAAAACTTTTCAAAAGAGGGTAAAATGAAAATAACAGATGTGCGAACATATTTACTCGAGCTTGACTTTAAAATAAAGATAGGTAGCATGCCTCGATTTAAGGCTTCTGGCCTTTATACAAACCTGATTACAGATGAAGGAATTGACGGTTGGGCATTATCTCACTGGAATTTAAGTAATTTGGCACAAAAACAATTCATAGATGAAGCATTAAAGAAACTAGTAATTGGAAAAGATCCTTTTATGACAGAAGAGATTTTTAATGAGATCTATCAAAATTCAAATCGAATTATGTTTGGAATACCTCAAGCAACTTCAGCAATTCAGATTGCATGTTGGGATATTATTGGAAAAGCAACTGGACAACCAATCTATAAACTATTGGGAGGGAGAAAAAAGAAGGTAAAGGCGTATGCTTCTATGCCAAGGGGTTATAAGGCAAAGGCTGCTGTCGGGGCAGTAGAAGCGGTATTAAATCCCGATTTAGGTGGATTTAAAGCGGTTAAATTAAGAATAGGAAATGGACCAAAAAAGGATGAAAAATTATTAAAAGAAGTAAGAGATGCATTTCCAAAAATAGATATAATGGTTGATGCGAATTCGGCATATCATTCTGTAACTGAGGCGTTAGAGATTGCTAAAATATGTGATAAATATGAAATAACTTGGTTAGAAGAACCAATCCCTACTGACAATCTGAACGCACTTGCTAAACTGCGTGAAATATCCCCAGTTCCTATTGCCGGAGGAGAAAATGATATGGGCATTTTCCGATTTGAGGACATTTTATCGAAAGGAAGTTTTGATATTATTCAACCAGATGTAACACGAAGCGGAGGCTATTTACAATTAAAAAAAATAGATGCGATGTCTGAAGTGAAAGGTGTTCGCTGCATACCGCATATATTTGGTTTTGGCCACACAAGTTTATGTGCTGCATAGCTTGGGCTAAATTTTAGCAGCAAACCTTCACTTTGTTATGTCAACAAGATGCGAATGGTGTGAGTTTCCATTTATCCCAGATGAGTATCAACTCTTAGAAGAACCGATCAAATGTGAAAAAGGATATGTAAAAGCTCTTGAGAAACCTGGTTTGGGGGTGGAGATTAATCAAGAAATGTTTAAAGAGAATGTCATTTCTTAATTCTATATTTTTTTTAATAAAATATTTAAATATTTAGTTCTTAGATAACAATAATTATAATTGTATTTGAATAATTTTAATTAATGATGAGCGATCCAATAATCCAAACGTTTAATTTAACTAAATTATTTGATCAGAAAACTCTTGCAGTTAACAAATTAAGTATTACTGTCAAGCCAGGAATTTATGGATTTTTAGGTCCTAATGGTGCTGGGAAAACAACTACTATTAAGATGCTAATAGGTTCTCTCTTTCCTACAGAGGGAAGGATTGAGATTTTTGGGAAAGATGCGCTAGGAAAAGATATAGCTGACATTCATAAGCGTATAGGATATGTTCCAGAAAATCCCACATATTTTATGGATATGACGGGAGAGGAATTGCTTGAATATGTGGGCTCTGTTTTTAAAATACCACAACAAAAATTAATAAGCCGAATTTCCAATCTACTCAGATTAGTTGATTTACAAGATGCTAAATCTCGGAAGATCGCTAAATATTCAGCAGGGATGAAACAAAGAATTGGAATTGCCCAAGCCTTGATAAATGACCCTGATTTATTAATTCTAGACGAAATTACATCGAACTTAGATCCTTTAGGTCGTTCTAAAATGGTTAATTTACTTAAAGGTTTAAAAAATGAAGGAAAAACTATTTTCATCTCTACACATATCTTGCCAGAAATAGAGAAAATGGAAGCAGATTCAATTGGGATTATAAATCAAGGTCAATTAATTTTGGAAGGATCGATAAAGGAATTAAATGAGAAATTAGGTACAAAAATAATAAAGATTAGTCCTAAGCATGATTTACTTCGAGAAAAGCTAAAGCATTATGCATTAAACATAGGTGAAACCGCTGATGAATTGATTATTGAGAGTGATAACCCAGACCAAGTTTGGAAAATTGTGAATAGAATTTCGATGGAGAATGATATTATTATAAATAAATTCATCTCATCTGGATTAGAAATTGAGCAATTGTTCATGAAAGCTTTTGATATCACCAAAAAAGATATTGGAGTTGAAAATAAATGATTAATTTGATAGGAATGGAGATGCCTAATTATCCTACTTTTGAATGGATTCTCTTTGGAATTATAATGGGAATTATATCAATTTTTGTTTTCATTTTTTATATTGTTTATAAGCGAAGGATTATCGAGATAAATAGTTCCTTAATGGTTATTTTTAAAAGAAAATTAAAAGAAGATAAGATAAAAATAACTATATTTACCTTGATTTCGATTATTCCTGGAGTAATTATCTTTTTGATATTTACACTTATGAGTACTCTTATGGGTGGATTTGATATAATACAAGTTCGAATATTTATTAGCTATATTATTAATTTTTTTCTTTTATATTTAGGTATTGCTTATACAATTGCTTTCACTTCCACCGGTATAATAAATGCAAAAAGAAACGGAACTCTTTCCTGGTTTTTAAGTAAACCTATAAGAAGGTGGGAGTTTTTATGGGGGAGAATTTTATCTTATTTATTTACATCTATCATGATAAGCGTAGCATGTTCGCTTTCAATTTTAATAGGTGGTCTTCTTACTTTTGATCCCCTTTATATCGAAGAAATTCTTTCTATAGCGGGATTTATATTTCTAATTAATATATTAGCTTTACTGACACTGACAGCTATAGGAGTTTTTCTTTCTTCAGTATTCAGAAAGACTGGTTTAGCAATTTTCATACCAATTTTCATGTTTATGATACTTCCCACTATAGTAGGTTTCTTACCTATAGTTGTTAGGTCTGAATGGCCTCTATTGTTTTCATTTTCTTATTATTTCGAAGAATTGAGTTCTGCTTGGATATCCCAATTTGGAGGAGGGTTAAGTTCAATATATTTAGCTTATTCTGAACTCTTAGGTATAGATATTTTTACATTAAATTTATCTGCAATACATATAGTTTTAATATTAATCATTTTATCGATTAGTTTATTTATTATATCGACGCTATATCTTCAAAAAACGGATATTCCTTGATTTATTATTTTTTATCATTCTTTAATCGCATACAACATATGCACTCCTAATATAGTTTCCCTGGTCTCACCTCCATATTTAATTTTAAATCCCTTGTCTTCTAAGAAGTCAGTAATTTCATCAAGTAAGTTTTCGCCTCCAGGTATATGTGTGTGTACTTCCATTGAGATTTGTTCTATTTTATTCCAATCGTGTTCTTTAATACCTTCAATAACATGCTTTTCATAGTTTTCTGCATCAATTTTTAACAAATTAATATGCTCTATATTATATTTCTCAATTATACTTGATAAAGGAACTATATGACATGTCATTTTTTCACTTTCATATACCTTTTTTAATCCTTTTTTTACCACCCATTTTCTTAAAAATTTTGGAACGATTTTAGCTATTGGAATATCTTGACAAATTGTTTCCTTATAATGTTTTACATGTAATTCTGTTTTTCTTTCTAATTCAAAAGGGATTGCGGTAGAATCGCCACTTACTTTTGGGTAATAATAAAATTCAATATCTTTTTCCTCCTTTCCCAGGCCGATATTAAAGAGGTTCACTTCAGCATTTATATCTTTTAGATTAGCCTCTAAAACCTTAAATATAGGTAGAATGGGCTCAAACGCATAAATTTCCAAGTTTGATGCATGTGATGAGGCAAAACGAGAGAATAATCCAATATTAGCTCCTACATCGAAAATAATATCATTATCTTTGATGTTAATTCCTCTTTTTAGATATTCTTTTTCGACGAAGATTTCATTATAAATATAGAGGGCTGTTAATTCATCAATATAATAGATTATATCCCTATTCGGTAATGTAAGTTCTTTCATGAAAACCAGAGTTGTTTTTGTGTTTTAAAACTGATTAAAAATTGCAGAAATGATTAATACTTATTGATATGTTAAATATAAATTTAATTCATCAAATGATTTAATAGGTTTAAAAAAGGATTTTTAGTTGAGGTTTTTATTATTTCTAAAAATAATTATAGTTTCAATCTAAATAGTTGGAGTTTGAAGAATGCCGATAAACAGATAAATATTAACCTTAAGGAACCAAAAACCGTTTTTGAGAGTTTAATTAAAAATGACGTAATTAAGGATCCATTTTATGGTTTAAATGAAGATGATGTAACATGGGTTTTTCAATCTGATTGGATTTATGAAACAGAATTTGATCTAAGTGAAGAATTCCTGGATGCTTCCGAAATAATCCTACAGTTTGAAGGATTAGACACAATTGCAGAAATATATCTCAATGGAGAATTGATCGATTCTGTTAAAAATATGTTTAGAACATATACATATAAAATAAAATCTATAGTAAAATCCCAATCAAATACTCTTAAGATCATATTTCGAAGTCCAACAAAATATACCCTCGAATTAATAGAAAAATATGAAGTAGAATTGAAAACTGGTGAGGAAAATAGGGCTTTTCCAGGAGTACCATATCTGAGGAAAGCACAATATTCATTTGGTTGGGATTGGGGTCCAATTTTACCTGATATAGGTATTTGGAAAAATGTCAAAATAATTGCTATAAATAAAGCAAAAATAGATTCAGTATATATCAATCAGAAATTTGATTATAATCCAAATTCCAATAAAATAGAATCTGTGATTTTAGATTTTAAGATTACTATAGAATCCTATATTAATGATCTAATATCTGAAGAGATTATCCTACTTTTGAAGCTAAGAGATCCAAATGGAACGAATATTATTAAAGAAATCCTTTTGACATCCTTGGAGGAATTCATTAAAATCAAGATTGAAAAACCATATTTGTGGTGGATTCATGATTTAGGGGCTCAAAATCTTTATGAATTAACAATTGAATTGAAAAATGAAGAAAAAATTGATAAATATACTCAAAGAATAGGATTAAGGGAAATAAAACTTGTTAAAAATCCAGATGAGTGGGGGGAGTCATTTTATTTTGAGTTGAATGGCTTTCCAATTTTTGCTAAAGGTGCAAATTGGATCCCCGTTGACAGCTTTATCCCAAGAGGAAAAAAACTCGGATTATATGAAATGAATTTAGAATTTGCTAAAGAAGCCAATATGAACATGCTTCGTGTATGGGGAGGGGGAATATACGAGGATGACTTATTTTATGATATTTGTGATATGTTAGGAATATTAGTATGGCAAGATTTCACGTTTGCGTGTGCAATTTATCCAATTCATGAAGATTTTTATAATGATATTGAAATAGAATTTAAAGATAATATTAAAAGATTGCGAAATCATCCATGCTTAGCATTATGGTGCGGAAATAATGAAATTGAATATCTCTGGAATTGGTTAAGAGTACGTTCAGGAATAAACGATAAAGAACTGGAGAGAGAATATAAGAAGAGTTATGTTAAATTGTTTGAGGAAAAACTTCCTCACATTCTCAAAAAGTTAGATCCAAATAGACCTTATTGGCCTAGCTCTCCATCAAATGGTTTTTGTGATATGAAATTAGGTACCATCAATTCAAATTCTCCAAATGAAGGAGATTCTCATTATTGGAGTGTATGGCACGGTGGTAAACCATTTAAAGCATATCGGAGTTTTAATTCACGTTTTATTTCCGAATTTGGATTCGAATCCTTTCCTTCTATTAAAACAATATCAGAGTTTTGCCCAAAAGATCAATTTGATATTAATTCTCCGATAATGGAAAATCATCAAAAGAATGAGGCTGGAAATGATTTAATAATGCGCTACATGAAAAGAAGATATTCCGTTCCAGAAGACTTTAAAAAACAGGTGATTCTTTCTCAAATAACTCAGGCAGAAGCAATAGAATATGGGGTAAAATATTGGCGCTCTCAAAGATCAGATTATCGCTGTATGGGAACTCTTTATTGGCAGCTCAATGATTGTTGGCCCGTTGCGAGTTGGTCATCAATAGATTATTATGGACGCTGGAAAGCTCTTCACTATTTAGCGAAACGGTTTTATCAATCTATTATTGTGGATGTAAATGCAAATGAAAAGAAAATAGAATTTAGACTCATAAATGATTCTTTAGAATCTGTTGATGTGATTTTGGTATGGAAAATATTAGATTTCAATGGAAAATTGCTCATGAAAGGAAAGATAAATCAAAGACTAATTAAGTTAGAAACCTCTAAAATAAAACCTATTAATATAAAAGAATTAAATCAAATAATAGATATAAAAAAGGAGAGCGTCATTTTTTATGAATTAAAGAATGAAAACAATCAGAAATGTATTTATCATGGATACAAATTATTTGATAAGCCAAAAAACTTCCGCCTAAAAGAATCCAATTTTGAAATTCAATTAAAAGATTATTCTGAAAAAGAATTTCCCAATTATGATTTGATTATTGAAATTTATTCCGAAAATATCTCTTTATTTACTTTTTTAGAATCTGATCTGTTTGATTTTATAGCCTCTGAAAATTTTTTCGTTATGGAACCAGAACAATCAAAAAAAATAGGATTAAAAATTATAGCTTATGAAGAGATAATTGAAAAATGGACTTTAAAAGAAATAATTTGCTCAATCGAAGTCTATTCCTTGTCAGATCTCATAAAATAAAAAGATTTATTTTATCTCTTTCAAAGTTCTCTGATTTTTGCAAATAGATTTGAAAATAGGGAATCTTTTCGATAAAATACTGGCGGATGTCCAAGAGGGGAATCAATATCAACCCAACCTTTTGAATATTCTATGCCACTCCATAGATGAATCCAATTATCTTCTGGTAAGTAAACTCTCCATTTATTTCTTCTTGGTTTTATAACTGGAGCCACAAGTATATCCGCCCCCAGCATATATTGATACTTAAGATTATGAAGGGTTTTTACATCTTGATAATGCAGAAAGCAACCTCTCATTATAGGAAGTCCATCTCTTTGATATTCATCAGATAAATGTTTCAAATAAGGTTTTAATTTAATATGAACCTTGACCATTTTACTTAAATGTTCTAATGTCTCCTCATCTGAATCAAATTGCCAATTGTCCCAAGGACGGATACCCTCGTGAGTACGCATAACTACAGAAAAAGCAGCGAGTTCTGCCCATCTCATAAAAATTTCTTTTGTACGTTTTAATTCCCCTAAAGAATGAAATCCCCCTATATCGAAATGATAATATCCCACTCCACATAATCCTATAGAAATACCTGCTGGGATAACAGATGCTAATCCATCATCCATACTCCAACTTACTAGCTGATCTCCAGCCCATATCATTGGAGAGTATCTAGAAGTATGAGTGTATCCAGATCGTGTGAAAAATGTTACTTCATCTAAAGAGTTATTCTCCTCCAGGGCTTCATAGTTCACTCTTGCCCAAATAACAGGATATTTATTATGAAATTCGTCTCCAGCAATTCCAGAGTGAGGAGCAACCTCAATAGGTGTATATTCACCATAATCACACATATAACCATCAATTCCAATTCCGATCATATTTTTAATAACAAGTGATTTAATCCATTCTAAAGTTTCTGGATTAGACAGATCTAAGATTCCAAAACAATTTTCAGCTGTAGAGTCATCCAAACAAATATCTCCATCCAAATTTTTTAAGAGATACCCTTTCTCTTTAGCTTTTTTATATAAAGACCCTTTATCATTTAAATAAGGGTTGATATAGGCTAGGAATTTAATTCCTTGTCCATTTAAGTCTTCGATATATTTATTTAAATCAGGATATAATTCTTCATCGTATTCCCAATTCCAAAAGAGTTGCTTTCCTAGAGAAGTCATATTAATTCCTTCCCAATCCTGACACCATACAGCATTGATCTGGATATCATGTTCCTTTGCGATTTTTATCTTTTGATTTACAATATCTTTTCCTCCTTGTAATCCAAGCCATAAACCATCATAAGCCCAATCCACCAATTCTGGTTGTTTTCCTAAAAAATTAGAGAGATGTGAAACTGTTTCAATTAAAGAATTGAACTTAGCTATTAAAATTCTTGATGGAATTTCCCAAACTTCTAACTTATGTTTCTTTACATCCTCAAAATTAAATTCTGAATAATATGCTGTATCAATATGACAATAATAATTATTTGATGAGATAAATGTTGGTTGAGGATAATATGTAGTATACCAATCACCAGTGATTGGTGGATCTCCTCGTCCTACTCCCTGTTCCTCAACAAATAAGGGAATTTCTTTTCCCCGCATATTTATTTCCGAAAATTGCTCTCCGCACCCAAAAATTGATTCTTCTTCTGAAGCATTAATCGATATCCAAAACCTATTAATAGTTTTATTTTCACAGGTTGGAAAAATTTCTAGGTATTCTTTTTCTTTATTTATTTTTATTTTAATATTTAATTTATAGATATTAGATTCAAATTCTAAATCTATGTTATTTCCACTTTCGTTTAGAACTCTAAAATCACGCAGAAATATCCTTTTCTTGAGTTTATCTCTGATTTTAAAATCTCCACGTATCATTCTATATTTCGCATTTCCAATTCCTATTTCAAAAGCAGGATTATCATGTTTGTGATTTATGATAAGCATACCTTTATAAAAGAGCTGAAACCCATTATCAAATGATTTCAATTCAAACATTTTAAATCTTAACTATAAAATTTGTTTAATATTTTTAAAATAATTTTTTTTGATTTAAGAAAACGATTATTTTTATTAAAAAAAAATTAGTATATCAATTTTTCTCTAATCTTGACTTTTCTGCTGAAAATGCCATTAAATGTTTTTCTAAGGATTCTCTTGCAGAGATGAGAGACTTTTCTAGCCATCTTTTCATTAAGAAGAGAATTCACAATTTGATAATAATATTAACATAGAAAAAGTGGAAATATGCGTAAAATATTTTCTTAGAAATTTTTAATAATGACCTTTTAATTCTTGTTTTTCTTCTTTAATCTTACCTTTAAGAAGGGGATCATCCGTCTTAACCATCCAATCACTTAACCTAGTTGTTAAATCAAATAATATCTCATTATATTTTGGATTATCAATAAGATTATTCATTTCATTCGGATCATTCTCGAGGTTATATAATTCTTCCATTGGTCTTGGTTCTTGATATCTTTCTTCCATGGCTTTTCCCGCTGGATCCATCAGGATATCTCCGGGGATTTGATATAGAGTATCCAATTCTTGGAAATTCTTTATATATTTAAATTGTTTGGTTCGAATCCCTCTTATTGGGTCATAAATTTCGTGATATGTTTTTTCCGCATAAATTTCCTCTCTGATTTCTTCACATTCCTTTTTTAAAATTGGTATGAAGCTTTTCCCTTCAACATTTTCTGGGATATTACCCCCAATAAAATCTATAATAGTTGGAAGTAAATCCAAATTACTTAGCATACTATTCACTACTTTTCCTCCACTAAAGAGTTCTGAATTGGGATAATGTATCAATAAAAGTATTTTTAATCCTGGATCATAAAGTGTACATTTCGCTCGGGGATATGGAATTCCATGATCTGTTGTATAGATGAATAAAGTGTTTTCCCTTAATCCTATATCTTCCAAATAATTAAGAATTTTCCCTATAGTTTTATCAACCAATTCAATATTTCCATAAATTTCAGCGAGATCTGCTCTTATTCTTTCATCCTCAGGTAAATAGGGCGGAATCTTGACTCTTTCAGAATCAACTGGTTCTGACCATGCTTGAAACGGGCGATGAACTTCTATTGTCCCTATATTAACGAAAAAAGGTTTCTCATCATCTTTATGTTCATCAAAAAACTCATAGTATTTTTTTTCCATTCTTCCGCAAGAATATTTAAACTCTGGACCTCTTTTACTAATAGTATCATATCCTAGAGTTTGGGCGTCAAGACTTTCATGCTGTAATCCTAGAAGATGGGTTGTGTAGCCATTTTCTTTCAAATACATCGCTAACGTTTTATTATCCTCAGGCATTGTCCAACCACGATTAACAAGACCCATAAGACCATTCTGATGGGGATATAAGGATGTTTTCATTGAACTTCTACTCGGACTACATTGGGGAGCTGTACAAAAATAGTTAGTGAATCTTACTCCTTTATGACCAATTTTATCTATATTAGGAGTATCTAATGAATTTGGAGTCTGCGGAGAATCATAGCAACCCACATATTGCCCTTGGTCGTGGGTAATAAATAAAACAATATTAGGTTTTTTAGTCATATTGGTTAAGGAAGTGTTTGGTTCTATTAATATCTTATATATTGACCTTATTTAAAGAAATAGCAAGAATGCATTCCTTATTATACTTCAAAGTCATTGAAAAAATTTTTTTGGAATCTATTATACTCTCTCTTAATTGAATGGATTTATTTTAATTTTAAATTCTAAGTGAAATATAATTATGAAATATTTTTTAGATAGTGCAAAAATTGATGAGATAATTTATGCTAAAGAAAATTGGGGCATTGTTGGAGTGACCTCTAATCCAAAACATGTAAAGACTTCGGGAAAGGAATTCTTCACTGTTCTCAAAGAATTTGCTGATACCTTCAAAGGGGAAAATTTTCCTATATCAGTAGAAATTGATCCCCATATAATGAAGGCAGAAATTATGATCAGCGAAGCAAAAAAAATGGCAGCAATTTCAGAAAATTTCGTTATTAAAATCCCCTGCAACGAACAAGGGTTAATAGCAGGTAAAAAATTATCAGAAGATGGCATTGAAGTTAATATGACCTTAGTTTTTACAACTTCCCAAGCCATCCAAGTTGGTCGAATTGGTGCGAGATATTGCTCACCATTTATTGGGTGGCAAGAGGCAAGTGGAGTTGATTGCTATACATTAATAGCAGACATCGTCACAATCTATCAAAATTACGGTTTCGACACAGAAATTATTGTTGCGGCTGTTCGGAATGGAAAACAAATAACTGATGCTGCTGTAATGGGTGCTGATATTGTTACTGCTGGATTTCAAGTTTATAAGGATAGTTTTGAACATCCATTCACTGATAAGGGTTTAAAAATTTTTCAAGATGCTTGGGATGACACAGATATAGGATCTCTCTAACTTTTTAAGTCAATTTTAAAAATTTTAATACTTTTTACTAATTACTATAAATGATTACTAATAAACAAACTAAAAATAATTCACAAGAAGCACGGATCTCAGAGCCACCTTTAACAACAAAAGCATTTTTACGATATTTAGGACCCGCATTTGTTTTTACAGCTGCCCAAATTGGTGGAGGGGAATTTATTACGGTTCCTTTATTGGCGGCGTATTTCGGAATGAGCGGACTCCTTTTGGTCCCTATTATTGCATTTATTAAGATATTCGGTCAATATTATTTAGTACAATATGGAGTAACAAGAGGTAAAACTTTTTTACAGTCAACTTGGGATTATAAATGGCTACGATGGATGTTTTTTGCATTAATGGGAGGGTGTTTTCTTCATGCGATAATGATGGCAGGGCTTTTGGGAGAAACTGCTGGTACTTTTAATTTTTTGATTCCATTAAGTACTAAAATATGGATTTTGATCATTGCGAGTGTTGCTTTCTTAATAGTTATTACCAGAAGCTATAACATACTGGAAAAAACTGCTACAATTTTGCTAACAATTTTTATCTCCTTAATTGTTATTGTAGCAATATTATTTTGGCCTTCATTAGAAGAATGGTTGATTGCTTTAACTCCCTCTCTACCAGAAGCTAACCCTGGATTAGAAACTAAAAACAGTATACAAACTCTAGCCGTTCTCTTTGTAGTTCTTGGAGCAGGATTTGGACCAACAATTTCTTATATATATTATGCGAAGGATAAAAAAATGGGTATGTTTGAGGTAAATTCAAATGGACATGCTATAGAACCTAAAGATTTGACAAATGAGGAAATAAAAAGACTGAAAGGTTGGAAAAAAGTTATGCTATATCAGAATATCATTTCTGCGACTATTCTATCAATTTTTTCAACTTTTATATGGATTGCGGCAGCTCAAACACTTTATAAAGAGGGAGCAACCCCAACAGGTTGGGACCTTGTTCCTCAAATGATTATCATATTTACTACTATCTATGGAGAATGGTCAGGATTATTATTTATGATATGCGGTTCTTTAGCACTTTTTAGCTCAATAATTGGCCCCTTATACGGCTTTTCTAGACTATGGGAAGAGAGTTTTGAACAATTAGATGTATATAAAAAGTATAAAATTGACAGAAAGATAGTTTTTAGATTATGTGTTGTTATGTTTACCATCTTTCCTCTAATTCTAATATTATTTTCTGATAATCCAATGCAATTATTTTCCTTTGCAGGAATTGTAACGGGTCCTATATTGGGATTAACATATATCATTCCAATAATTTTACTCTATTATGAAATGAAAAGTACGGCGCCAAAATTAAAACCCACTCGTTACTGGGCTATAGCATTAGCCATATTTAGCGGTGTTCTCATGATAATCTTATCTTTATTAGGCTTTTGAGAATTTAATATTTCTTTTTTTTTTTAACCCTTTGACATTCTACTTAAGGAAACTTATAATAATTTTTAAAAAAGTAGGAATTAAAGTAAACAAAATTAAGAAATTGATGAGATATCTTAAGAATATTCACCTAATTCAATAAATAATTTAATGAACATAGAAGAGAAATTATAATTACTTAAACAAATTTACAATAGATGTATAAGCAAAAAACTAATTAATAGCTAAAAATAAGTTATTATACTTATAATATAACTCACACAATAATTTTTAATATCCTATATGAAAGGTAAAATCAAAATAAAGGAAGAATATTGTAAAGGTTGCGGATTCTGTGTAGAAATATGTCCGAAAGAAGTTTTAAAGCAAAATCAAAAAACAAATGAGAGAGGATATATTCTTCCAGAAGTAATCAATCAAGATGAGTGTATTTTATGCAAAAAATGCGAATTGATATGTCCAGAAATGGCTATAAGTGTAATAAAGGAGGAGGATAAGAATAATGAATGAAATTCCCGTGGACGAATTATTGAAACCCAAGATACAGTTTGCAACAGGGAATGAAGCAATAGTCTATGGCGCTTTGTTAGCAAATTGTCGCTTTTTTGCGGGATATCCCATTACTCCTGCGAGCGAAATATTGGAAATGATGGCTGAATATCTACCGTTATTAGAAGATGGGTATTTTCTACAGATGGAAGATGAGATTGCATCCATTGCTGCAATTATTGGAGCTAGTTGGAATAATTTCAGAACAATGACGGCTACTTCGGGTCCAGGATTCTCTTTAATGCAGGAAAATATTGGATATGCATGTATGACCGAAACACCTTGTGTAATAGTTGATGTTCAGCGCTCTGGACCTTCGACAGGACAGCCTACAAAAGCTGCACAGGGTGACACGATGGAAGTGAGATGGGGGACTCATGGAGATCATAATATTATTGCCTTATATCCTAATAGCGTTCAAGAATCTCTCTGGATGACTATAAGAGCATTTAATCTTGCAGATAAGTACAGAACTCCTGTGATATTACTCTCAGATGCAGCGATTGCTCATACGAGAGAGAAATTGGTGATACCGAAGCAAAATGAAGTAGATATCATTGGAAGAGTTCCCGTGACTATTGAAAAGCAAAAATATCATCCTTTTCGGACTGGGTATACCCATCCCACTAAAGTACCCGAAATGGATAAGTTTGGAAATCAATATCATACTTATTTAACAGGTTTGACTCATGATTGGAAAGCATTACCAGAAACAGATAATCCAGAAGTTCATGAAAGACTTATTAGAAGATTTTATGAAAAAATCGAAGATAATAAAGACGATATCGTAACATATGAAAAGAAATATATCGAAGATGCCGATATTATCGTTGTATCGTACGGGATAAGTTCAAGAACCGTTAATAGTGCCATTGAAAAAGCAAGAGAACAAGGCTATAGAGTAGGGCATTTTAGATTGATAACTTTATGGCCATTTCCAGCGGAAAAAATATTAGACCTTTCCTTAGAAATAAAAAAATTTATTGTAGTTGAGATGAATTTGGGGCAAATGTATCATTCTGTTGTAGAATTTTCTAGAGGTAATTGTCAAGTAGATAACTTATTTTCGATAGGTGGAAAAATTCCAAGTCCTAAAGAGATATTAAAAATAATTAAAAAGAGGATCTTATAATTTGAAAACTGTTGAAGAATTACGTGAAAAGTATTTAAGGAAGGATCTTTTCCCATCAATATTTTGTCCTGGATGTGGAATTGGACAGATAATGCACTATGTAGTACGGGCAATTGATGATCTAGAAATTTCTCAAGATAATTTAGTTTTCGTATCCGGTATAGGTTGTTCATCAAGATTACCCGCATATTTTGAAGCTTATGGAATTCATACATTGCATGGTAGAGCCTTGGCTTATGCTACGGGAATAAAGGTGACAAACCCAGACCTTACAGTTATTGTTTTTACTGGTGATGGAGATCTTGCTGCTATAGGTTTAAGTCATTTCCTCCACGCTATCAGGAGAAATATAGATATCACAGTTATATGTGTAAATAATGAAACATATGGTATGACTGGTGGACAAGTAAGCCCAACAACTTCCATGGGTACGCAAACTAAAACAACCCCTTATAAAAATATTGAACATTCTTTCAATCTTTCCTTTTTAGCTAAAGCTGCAGGCGCTACTTATGTTGCCCGTTGGACAACAGCTCATTCCATGCAAGTGATTAAATCAATAAAAAAGGGTATTCAAAAGAAAGGTTTGACATTTATTGAATTAATATCTCCTTGTCCAACAAGCAATAAGAGATTTGATAATCCTACTGATTATTTAGATTATTTTCTTAATGAAACAATTGATTATTCAAAATCTTGTAAGGATGAATATTCTTCTCATGTTTTTAAAGATCTTGATGAATGTTTTACCGCTCATTATCAAGGAAAACTAATCATAGGAGAGATTACTGACCTTGATAAACCTGATTATCATACATTATATAAACAATTAAAAGAGAAAATTAAAAATGAGTTTTGGGAAAAACGATCAAAAGGAGATTAGTATACGATTTAGTGGTGCGGGAGGTATGGGCGTAATTCTTGCAAGTATAATTCTGGGAAGAGCGGCGATCGATGATGGAAAAAATTCAATACAGACCCAAAGCTACGGAGCGGAGCAAAGAGGTACTAAAGTTAAGAGTGATATTCTTATCTCAGAATATAATGAACCTAATTTCCCATTATTTGACACAGTTGATATTTTAATGGCTTTTTCTCAGGATGCCTTTAATCATTTTTATCCAAAAACACGAAAAAATACTATTATTCTTATTAATACTGATCTAGTAGAATTTAAACAAGAGAATAATAATTTATTCAGAATCCCTGCTAGTTCAATAGCAGAGGAACTTAATAATCCGAAAATAATGAATATAATTATGTTGGGAAGTTTACTAAAAATTACAAATATTGTTTCAAAAGAATCTCTAATTAAGGCAATTAAAACATCAGTTCCAAAAAAATATGAGAATGTAAATATCGAAGGATTTAATAAAGGATATAATATCGAATTTTAATTTTAAAGCAATTAATAATGATTTGAATGAAAAAGAAAGTATTAGTATTTGAACCAAATAAGTGTATTGGATGCAGATTATGTGAACAATATTGTACAATGACTCATTATGGGATTACAAATCCTTCAAAATCACGTATCCGAATAATTAGAAATCATGAAAAGCAAATTGACATAGCAATATATTGTCATCAGTGTATTGATCCTTTTTGTGTTAAAGCATGCGATTTTGATGCCCTCTCTGTAAACCCCAAAACGGGAGCGATTAATGTAGAGGAGCATAATTGTGTTGGATGTAGAAAATGTATAAATGAATGTCCTTTTGCTGTTCCTTCCATTCATCCAAATAAGAATATAGTGATAATTTGTGACTTATGTGGAGGATCTCCTAAATGTGTAGAAATTTGCCCTGAGAATGCAATTCAATATCTTGAAATCCATAAAGCTGACAATATTTATAAATCAATATATAGCAATAAACTCGCAGATAATTTAATCTATGAGGAAAAATAAGTGATGACTGAATTTCAGAACATTTCTGGCAAATTATTGAGAGTAAACCTTTCTAATAAGGAAATTTCAACTGAAATTATTAAAAAAGAATTATGGGAGAAATTTTTAGGGGGAAGAGGGCTTGGAGCATATTATTTAATGAATGAAGTTCCTCCTAACATTAATTTGTTCAGCTCAAATAATAAACTAATTTTTATGAATGGTCCACTCTCTGGAACATTAATTCCAGGTAATAACAAAATATGTGTAACCTTCAAATCTCCTTTAACAGAAACTTATTCCTATTCTTTGTGTGGAGGTCACTGGGGTCCAGAATTGAAATATGCCGGATTTGATGGACTAATTATAGAAGGAAAATCAAAAGATCCAGTATTTCTTTGGATTGACGATGAAGAGATAAAGCTTGAACCCGCAGATCATATTTGGGGAAATTTAACACCTGATTCTGAGATAAAAATTCGGAGTGATTTGGGAGATGATGCTACTATTCAGATTGCTGTAATCGGTGTTGCTGGAGAAAAGAAAGTAAGATATGCTTGTATTACGGCAGGTAAGTATAGAGAATTTGGGCGTGGAGGAGCGGGGGCCGTGATGGGATCAAAAAAACTCAAGGGGATCGCAATTAGAGGAACCCAAGATGTTCACGTGGCTGAACCTGATGAGATTATACAATTCTCCAACAGATTAATTAAAAATCTCAGAAAATCATCTGGAGGACAAATTCGTAGAAAATTTGGAACAATGGAACTTGTTGAGAGAATAAACGGTGCTGGTTTTTGGGTTACACGGAATTTTTCAGAAGGATATTTCGAAGATGGATTTAAATTGGAGGGACAACAAATGCGTGATAAAATAGTAGTAGGTGATAGCTCGTGTTTTGGTTGTCCGGTGGGGTGTGGGAAATGGACATATATAAAGACTGAAGATGGGAATAAATTATTAATGGAAGGTCCGGAGTTTGAGACGGTTGGAATGCTAGGTTCTAACTGTGGTATTAGTGATTGGAGTAGTATAATGCAAGCATCAAATATCTGTGATAGCTATGGTTTTGATACAATAAACGCGGGGGGAATAATAGGAATGGTAATGCAAGCTTTTGAGGCAGGTTTTCTCAATAAAAAAGATACCGATGATATTGAACTCAGATTTGGAAATGATCAAGCATTGCTTCAGATTTTAGAAAAAATAGGGAAAAGAGAGGGTTTAGGTGATATTTTAGCTCAAGGCATAGAACGAGCGGGAAAAGAATTAGGCATTCTAGAATTTGCTGTTCACTCAAAAGGACAAACATTTCCTGTATATGATCCGAGAGGGGCTAAAGCTATGGCTTTGACTTATGCGACATCTCCTAAAGGTGCGCATCATATGTACGCAACAACATTTGGAGCAGAATTAGCTCTCGGTAATAGATTTGAAGAAGAAGGAAAAGCAATATTAGAAAGAAATCAACAGTTTAGTATGTGTATTGTTGACTCGATCGCCTTATGCTCCACAATGCGGGCAGGAATTACCTTTGAAGATCAAGCAGAAGCTTATAGAATTGTTACTGGGATTGATATGAATATTGAAAGACTTAATAAAATAGCTGAACGAATCATAAATTTAGAGCGATTATATAATATTAAAATCGGTTTATCTCGAAAAGAAGATTCATTACCAAATAAATTCTTACAAGAACCAATACCAAAAGGACCAAGTAAAGGACAAACGGTAGATCTTAATTCAATGTTGGATGAATATTATAAATTAATGGGTTGGAATCAAGATGGAATTCCAACTGAAGCAAAACTGAAAGAATTAGGATTAAAGCATTATCAATAAGATGAGTGAATTATTTTAATGTATAAATTAATAATCATTGATTCTGAATATAATGTCTAAAAATTTTCCAAAAATTAAATGCATTGAACAAAAAATTGAGTCTCCCCAATTACTAGATATTAAATCTAATATTTTAAAGAAGATAGAAAAATTTAATTTAAAAACGTTGGTCTCAAAAGGAGATAAAATTGCTATAACAGCGAGTTCTCGTGGTATTAGTAATCAAGATATAATTCTCAAAACGATTGTAGATTATTTAAAGGATCTGGAGACAAAACCATTTATAGTGCCTGCAATGGGGAGTCATGGAGGAGCTAATGTAGAAGGGCAATTAAGTATTTTGGAAGAATATGGTATAACTTCTCAATTAATAGGATGTCCAATTAAGGCAACCATGGATGTTATAAGTATTGGCAAAAGCGAATTTGATACACCTATATACATTGATAAATTTGTTGCTGAAGCTAATAAAATTATTATCATGAATAAAATAAATTCTCACTCTAAATTTATTGGAGATGTGGAAAGCGGTATAAGTAAAATGTGCTTGATTGGATTAGGAAAACATGAAGGCGCAAAACTTTATCATCGATTAATAGAAAACTATTCTTGGCCAAAGGTTGTTGAATCTTTACGAAAAATAATTTTAGAAAAATTACCTATTATATGTGGTTTTGCATTCATTCAAAATGCGCAAAACCAGGTATCAGAGATTCATTTGTTAAGATCTAATGAAATCCCTGAGAAAGAACCCAAATTATTGAAAAAATGTAAAAAAATTAGACCGAAAATTCCGTTCAATGAACTTGACTTACTAATTGTTGATGAAATGGGAAAAAATATATTTGGAACAGGTATGGATACAAATATTACGGGGAGAAAATCTGATTCAAACATGAAAGTCAAATGGGTCTTTATTCGAGATTTAAGCGAAGAGACGAATGGTAACGCTCAAGGAATTGGATTAGCAGATTTTACCACTAAAAAACTAGTAAATAAAATAAATTTCTCTCAAACATATGAAAATGCTTTAACTGCCTATAGAACAGACTCTCCTAAAATTCCCATTTATCTTTCAAACGATAAGGAGGTATTAAAAAAGGTTTTTGAAGTAGCAGGAGTATCCGATCCGGCGAAATTTCGTTTAATATGGATTAAAAATACCTTAGAGTTAGATAAAATGTTAGTTTCTGAATATTTTTTCGATAAAATTAGGGAAGTAGATAATTTAAAAGTTATTGGTGAAGCAGAAGATTTCAAATTCGATGATCAGGGATTTCTATTAAATTCTAAGAATTATTGGTAATATTGAGATTTGAATTGAATTAATAGTTATTTTTATTGGGAATCGATAATTAGCGATTTTAATTTTTTATTCTTAAACTAAACTGCAGATATTCGATTAAAAATGGCAGATGTGAATTATACTTTCTTTCTTTCCTTAACAATAATTATAATAGGATATTTGCTTAAAAAAAGTAATATAATTAAAGAAGAAAACGGAAGATCAATTGCTAAAATAGTATTTAATGCCACTTTACCGGCACTAATATTTAAAACTATTATGTCTATTGAAATTACTCCATCTCTTATTCTTTTATCCATAATTCCATTATTTTATGCTGGAATTGTTTTTAGTGTATCTTTTTTCATTTTTAGAAATTATGATTTATCAATAAAGGGTATATCTCTTATGAGTGTTATCGGATTTAATGTAGTGCATCTTGCATTTCCTTTAATTGAAGGAATTTGGGGGAGCGAAGGATTAAGATATATAGCGATGTTTGATATCGCTAATGGGTTTGTAATATTTGTATTATGTTATTTAATAGGTTCGATATTTTCTCTTAGAAATAAAACAGAAACTAAGAGATCTATCTTTAAGAGTAGTTTTAGACAATTGTTAACTTCTAGACCTTTAATTGCTTACCTTATTGCCCTTCCCTTAAATCTTTTAGGGATTATATTACCGGTTTTTTTTAATGATTTATTAGATATTTTAGGACGGGCTAATTCCGCTTTAACTCTTCTATTATTAGGAATTTTCTTAAATTTTCACTTTGAGAAATCTAAATGGAAAGGCATTCTAAAAATCTTAGCTATACGATATTTCTTTGGATTATCCATTGGATTGTTGCTTTTTTTCTTATTACCTTTTAATATTTTATATAGAGGAATATTAATGATCGCTTTAATACTTCCAATCGGTTTAGCGATTATTCCATTTGCTGTTGAATTCGAATATGATGAAGAACTCGCTGGTATGACAATAAATCTATCACTCATAATATCATTTATATTGATATGGTTATCAATTCTTATTCTGGGATTTGGTTAAATACCCTGAATCACAAGTTTGAAATGAAAAAATAGGAAAAAAATTTTAATTAGGACTTGAAATTTTTTCTGAATTCATATAAACTATCTTTTTTGCTAATATATTCAAATAGACCGTTTTTATTTATGCGAAATTTGATTTGTTTCCCTTCAAAATGATGATCATCTACCCAAAGCTTACCATCATTCTTCAAAATTCGATAAAACTCTTTTAAATTTTCTTCATAATTCTCTAAATCATGTAATATATCTATCAGAATTACTTTATCTATTGAATTCTTCTCTAATTCTGTTTTGCAGTCGGTTATTATTGTTTCAATATTTTCAAGTTCATTTTTTTCCGCTTTTTTTATGACCTTTTCCGGAGCTAATGGATGGATGTCTGCCGCGTACACTTTTCCTTTGGGACCAATCCTTTCTGCTATGGCAACAGTGAAGCTTCCAGGACCGCATCCATATTCTAATACATAATCACCTCGTTTTAAATGAATTTTTTCGATCTTTTTTCTTGGATCTTTAAAAAAGTCTCTAATTTTAAAGAAGAGGTTCATCATCTTAAAATCTAAATTGCTATTATACTTATGATCCTTCGTCATTTTTTTCACCTTCTTCATTACTTTCAAAGGATTTAAATAGTTTGGCAGCGAAAGAATTTAATTTTGAAGATTTTATTAATCCTAAACCATGATTTATATCCCCAAATACTAGAATTTTATCACCTTCTCCAATATCAAATGCTTTACGAGCTTCTGAGGGAATAGTAATTTGCCCACGCTTTCCTACCGTTGTACTCCCAAAAAACATTCTTTCTTTATGGTTTTTCTTCATTCGTTTTTATCACTTTTGAATTACATATTTCTCGTGCAATTCGTGTAATACATGTATTGCATACTTTATAAATATTTTGGTATATCTAAATTCGTTAATATAATTTTTAATTAAATGGCTATAAAGTCTTTTAATTCCATTTTTATTCCTTTATTAGCAATAATAATATATTTTTTTATATTAAAACTAATCTAGATCTAATTTAGAAACAATAACCAAAAAATATCAAATGGTTTATACAAATAAGTTATCTTTAAAGAAATTGATATTTTTTTTCCATATATAAAATATATAAATGACAGAAAACCAAGATTCTACCCTTAAAAGAGCATTATTTTATTTTGGAACAATATTTATCCAAAAATCAACAGTATAGCATTAAAACACAGTTGGAATAATAATTATTGTCAATAGTGTTATAATCGATAGGATTATTAATATTAGTATTATTTTTTTGGACTTATTCTTAGATTTTCCAAAATCTTCCTGGGGTCTTGGTGCTTGCATTAAGTATATGGAAATCCAAATTAAGAGAGTAAAATAACCAGAGTGCCATATTAAAAAACCAAACCCCCAATCACTATACAATCTAGTAACATTTACTATTAAAAAGGCATCAACTATCGCGCTTAGACCTGTTTTAATTGCAGGCATTCCTGTTTCTATTTGATTAATCGCATCAGCCCAGATTCCTGGTAAATTAAGGAAAACCATAAAAATACTATAAATTATGCACCAAATAAGAATTATCACGGTAGATATCCGTAGCATGTTTAATCTTTCTGCTGTTTTCTTGTCTCTTATCGAGAAAACACGACGTAGCTGAAAGATTACAAGAGGGAGGATTGAGACAAATCCAACCAACCATAACGTTTCCTCGATTGCGAATAAAAGTTCCGACTTGGTGATTACTCCACCCGTGGCAAAGAACTGTGCAACAAAAATGCAGATTACTAAAATATATGGACTTTTTGTGTTTATAAACACCATGAATCTATTCTGATGCGTGTTTTTAGCAGGAGGTATATAAGTGTTAAATTTTAACATTTCGAATGCTATTAACCCACTAAATGAAAGCTCCGCTGCCATAGCTAATATTCGAACTAAGAGAGCACTATTCGCTATGGTATCAAACCAGGCGAGTTGAGGACCATATTTTGATACAAAAACCGACCGATATAGCCCAACTACTGTGAAAATAACCCCCATAATTCGCATCCAACTTCGATATTTTGGATCATTCCCATCTTTTGAGATCAGAGAACGTTTGTAAACAATTCCACAAATTACCACGTTCACCAAGTTAATAACCACCATAATAGTCCACCAAGGCCAAGCCCAAACTATATTTAAATCACTCATTTTATAATAGCTTTGAATTAAATCTTTGTATTGCAATTAGTGTAATATTAGTCGCAAATCATATAAACCTTTATTTCTATCTCAATAGAGGATTCTAATAATGAAATCTATGGAATTATACGTATTTAAACTGAATATTTGAATTCTAATTATAATTAATATTAATTTTATATATCTTTTCATAATTTATCGATAATCTCTATTATAATTATAAGAAATTTTCTGATTGATATTCGCCTCCAATTTTTAAAGAAAACTTTTTAAATTAAAATATAATCTTATTCATTCAATAATCCAATATAATGGATTACTATTTATTCATAATATAAAAACATTCGAGGATATAAAGACAATGTATAATACACCAATGAATATTGGACCACTGGAAATTAAAAATCGTTTCATACGTTCGGCAACCTATGAAGGAATGGCTCATGAGGGAGAAATAACAAGTGATCATTTAGAATTATATAAAAAGCTTGCGGAAGGAGGTGTTGGACTAATTATAACCGGTTATGCTTATGTCCAGAGGAGTGGTATTGCTTTTGAGGAGATGATAGGAATTTATGATGACAAGTTTATATCAGGTCTGAAAAAAGTAACAGATATAGTACATAAAAATGGTAATGGTTGTAAAATCATAAAACAGATCGTTCATTGTGGTCGACAATCAAGACATCTTTCAAATATTGTAGCCCCATCAGCTGTTCTGGAGAAATTAACTAATAAAATGCCAAAAGAAATGAGTAATAAAGAAATAGAGGAAACTATAGAAGCATTCGCTCAAGCAGCTAGAAGAACAAAGGAAGCTGGGTTTGATGGTGTTCAATTGCATGGAGCTCACGGATACTTAATCAGTGAATTTCTCTCTCCATATACTAACAAGCGAACTGATGAATATGGAGGGAATGTTGAAAAAAGAATAAAAATTGTTGAAGAAATATATAATAGAACAGTAGAATTGGTTGGAAAAGAATTTCCTATTTTGATTAAGATGAATGGTTCTGATTTTTTAGAAGGAGGGCTTGAAATTGATGAATCAAAAAAAATCGCACAGCTATTAGAAAAAATTGGATTCGCTGCACTTGAGATTAGTGGTGGGATGTGGGAAGTCGTAAAACGCAGTAAAAAGGAACTTGGTTGGAAACCTACATTTATTCCAGAGAGCCGTATGTTTATAGGGATTAAAAATGATCCTGCCTACAATTTACCTTTTGCGGAAGAAATAAAAAAAGTTGTCGATATTCCGGTGGGTGTGGTTGGAGGAATAAATTCACTTGATTTAGTAGAAAAAATATTAAATGAGGGACGTGCTGATTTTATTTCCTTAAGTCGACCTTTAATACGCGAACCAAATCTACCTAATAGATGGATAGATAGAATTGGAGATAGAGTTGTGGAATGTGAATATTGTAATGAATGTTTATCCAGTTTGTTAACAACAGGGTTACGATGTGTTAAAAAATTCCCTTTGAAAGATAAAAGTTAATAAATAGAATATTTAAATCCTTAAATTTTATTTTTTAAACATTATATTTAATAAAAGATTATTTAGAAATAAAAAAAAAGGATTTGTTAAATGTATATATTACTTAGAATTAACTCTCTAATTGCTTTTTCAATTTCATCATCAAAGGGAGTACCTTAGTTGCTTCCATAGCTACAGCAGTTTTAATCATTTTAAATATTCCAGGTTTAGCAATTCTCCAAATATTTGTGCCTTGAGCTATCTGCTCTTCAGTATCAGCTTCTTCTATAGTTATTCCCCAATAATCTTGAGAAACATACCAAGCAAGTTGCTTAACTCCTTCTACGGGATAAAGTTTCTTATTTATAATCTTCTGAACAACACCTGCCAATTCAGATGGGTCAAAATCAGGATTCAATTCCCAATATGAAATAAAGATCATTTTATTAAACGCCTCTAATTTATTTTTAATAGGAATTATCAATTTTTATAAAGATTAGATTTCAAGAGAAAAATTAAGATATTTAGAAATTTAAACATTTTCTAAAAATTGATTTTTCATAATTTTTCTTGTTGGGTTTAATTTAATAGATAATTACTCAAAAACGAAAATTCAAACGAATAGCAAAATTATAATTATTTAAATTAATTTGGGAAAAAGTTAAGGAAAATGAAACAGAATGTAAATATTGGAGTCGTATGCTTGGCGCGGAAAACATTTGATTACGAAGAAGCTGATAATATATATAAAAAAATTCAAGAGGATTTGAAAAAAATCGAGAACGTTCAATGGAACTTCATAAGTGGGTTAATTATTGAAATAAATGACGCTCAAATAGCTGCAAATGAATTAGCATCGAAACAAATTGATGGATTGGTCGTGATCAGTGGAACCTTCGCTTTAGGGCATTTAATATTAGAGTTGAATAAATTTATTCAAAAACCGATTCTTTTATGGGGATTATATGAATTACCGTATGATGGAGGTAGAATACGATTAAATTCAATTTGCGGAGTAAATTTAAATGCTTCCAACCTTTATAAAGCAGATGTTAGAAATTACCATGTTGTTATTGGAGATAAGATGGATGAGGATTGGTTAGATGCAATCCGTATTATAAAAACGATATCAGGAGCACATATTGGTGTCCTTGGCTCTAGAGCACATGGATTCTTTAATCTTGATGTGGATGAGTTAGATTTATATAATGAACTTGGAGTGCTCATTGATTATTATCAATTAAGCGATCTTTTCAACCAAGAGATTGATTCCTATAAACTTCCAGAAAGAAAGCGGCAACTTGAGGGGATTTTTGATCTTTCCGATCTTAACAAAAATCAAATCGAAAAAGTCACTGAATTGATTCTTAAATTCGAGACATTTATGGAAAATAATAATTTAACTTCTTTAGCCGTGAGATGTTGGCCTGAATTTGCTAATAAATTTGGAATTTCACCTTGTGCTGCCATGTCTGTACTACAAGCGGATAATAAGATATTAACATGTGAAGGTGATATATTAGGGAGCCTCTCGATGCTTGCACATTCAGCAATAGGAGGAGAAACTCCCTTTTTAGCAGATTTTTCTCAAGTTGACTTTAAAGAGGATTTTGGACTTTTATGGCATTGCGGAGTTGCTGCCTATAATCTATGGGATGGTAGATGTGTTAGATCCTTAGATTCATATTTTGCAGGTGGAAAGGGCGTAACAGCAGATTTTGTTATGAAATCGGGAGAATTGTCACTTTTGAGATTTGATTATGCTCTTGGAGAATACCGTCTATTCATCCAAAAGGGAGAAGCGGTTCCCATGGAAAAAAAAATGAAGGGAACATATGCAAAAGTAAAGTTTTCAGATCATATAAAAATTGTACTGAATAAAATAATCCAAAACGGTATTGCACATCATATCTCTGTGGTATATGGTAATTTTATAAGACCACTAGAAATATTCGCAAAAATAAAGGGCTGGAATATAATAAAATAAAAAAAAATTGAAAAAAATTAAATATTTAATTCCTCTAGTTTTTCGATATTTTGCTCTAATTGTTTCTGTGTGATTTTATAAAATAAAACAAATAGCACTATTCCGATAAACATTAATAACATAGGTATAACCGACATATAAAGCCGTAACCCTATAAGAGATGATTCAGGAGGATTGTCAATTTTAGGATCAAAACCAAAAAGTACAGTTATTAACCATAGCATAAAAGTTCGAATAAAAATTCCCAATCTTATGAAAAAGATTGAAATGCCTCGATATGTTCCCTCAATTCTTTTTCTTCTTTCAAGCGAAGCTTTATCGATAATACTAGCAAATATAGGATCCATCATTGATTCTACACCACCATCCACTAGTCCTGCTATAAAAATCACTATAAAAGCAAAGATCAAACCGATCGTCCCAGAAGGGATAAAAAGCAACGGTAATCCCATTGACGCTAGAATTATAGCAGAAATTAAAAGAACATTTCTTATTCCTATTTTAAAAGATAATTTATACCAAATTGGTGCGGTTACAAACACTCCAAGGATATAACCTATTAATATTAATTCAGCTATTTTTGATTGATCCAAAATATACTTAACAAACCAAGGGATGCCCGCAATCATTATACCCATTGTTGCAGAATACATAACTTGAAGACCTACGTATCCAATAAAGTTTTTATCCTTTAATGTTAATTTTAATCCGTCAATAAAAGGTTCTGTTTGCTTTTCTGCTTTAATAACTAGCTTATTTCTTAATTCGGGTGGTTCTCGTACTCCTGGAATCATTAGAAGAGTGACAAAAAATGCAATTATAGCTATAACTGCTGCTTGTAAAAACCATCCAATAGGGGTTTCTCCTAAAATTTCGATTATTAAAACCGGAACAACCACTCCTAAAAGAATCCCTATTGTTGTAAATATTGCCATATAGAATCCTCCTTTCTTCCTCTCTTTATCATCCCTAAATTTTGTTGGAAATAAAGCGATCCTATTTACGTCAAAAAGAGAAAATAAACCATCAAATAGAAATAAAAATAGTAATAACCAGATAAATACACCAAATTGTCCTACTGCATTCGCGGATGGGGAGAGAAAAAGAAATATTATAATAAAAGAGTAAGGTATGGCCCCCATTAGTATATAAGGGAATCGTTTACCCCATTTGTCAACAAATTTTGTAGATTTATCGCAGAAATGTCCTAAGAGTGGATCATTAACCATATTAAAGAGCGTGTATATTGCCATAAGGATTGTGAATAATCCTAAATCGAAATTAAGAAAATTAACATAATAAATTTGACTTTGTTGAGTGAATGCTTGGTTTATCATAAAATATATTAAGTATCCAAGTTGAAATGACGCAATTATCTTTGTTGGATGTTTTTTTCTTTTAGTCTTATTATTTGTGGTGAATTCATTCATAATATAAACTCTATTTTGTTATATTTATAAATTTATGATATGAGTTGTTTTCTTTATTTAAAAAAATTGTTCTTAATCTCAGAAATTTTTCCCTTTTTGAAAAAGCTTGAAAGATATACTCTTGCATTAGTGTTATTTAGAGATTTCAAAATCCTGTTTCAAGCATATAGAAATAAATAGAATTAGAAATATCAATTAAATATGAAACCACCTATTTGTCGAATCTGTCATACAAGAATAAAGAATTTTGCAAATGCTGGATTAGTTAATTTTAAGAAACGGCCTTCAGATATAGAATGGGAAAAGGAAATGGAGAGAGAGGGGAAGGTTGGACATCCACCATATGCGGACTGGTTTTGTAAAAAACATTACACAAAAGCAAAAGAATTAAGTTATCTTCCGATTCATGAGGCTTTAAAGAAATTCAATAAATAATGATAAATCAAAAATCTAAAATTCAATCCTTATTGAAAGAAATAATAGATTTACTGAACAGATTTCAGCTAAATATTATTTTTAATAAAAATTTTTTTACTTGTGACTAAATTCCTACTTTCAAGTTTACTAGAATCCTTGAATACAGATCGAATAAATAACCATAACCAAATAAAAATTATCAACATCCAAATCCATTCCAGATATACAAATGTAAAAATCACATTAACGTTTAAAGAAAGATAACTAATTAATATGAATAGAGAAGATATAATCCCATAAATCCCGAGTTTGGCGGGAATTTCTATATCATACATAATTATCAGCCAACTTATGAAAAACGTCAAAAAGATAAAACCACCTAAAGCAAGTGTTGCAGAAATTTCATGCATATATAAGGGATTCCAGCTCATATTAAATAGCCCTAATCCAATAAGTCCTATGCTACCGATTAATCCAGAATAAAAACCAATGTGATTAAATAATTTGAAACCCCTTCCATTCTTAAGGTACACCATAGAATTCTTTAATATTTCATCTCCTTTATAGCGTAGAAAGAAAAAGAAAGGAATTAATAAGATGCCTGTAATTATACATGCAGAATTAAATATTATTGGAAAAGGGGTATATTTAGAAATTCCTAATTGACTAATTAAATTACGAAAAAATATAAATGCCTCGTTACCAAAAAGAAACGCTATGATGTTTGCTAATAAAAAGAGACTAACAAAAATTTTTATGGCATATCGAGAAATTTTTTCTATAAAATGAATGTTTTTTATCGCGTTATTAGTCCTTCTTTTGATTTTTTCAAAAAAAGATAATAATTTCATGAATAAAACCTTGACCAATATGAAGATTAGTTATCGAATTTAGTCTTTTAAATTATTTATCAAATAAAAAGAAAAGGTCTATAATTCACAAACTAAATTAAAATAAAATTAGATTCGAATGCTAATTTCTTTTCATTATCGAATATAGGAATGTATATAACCATATGTTTAGGCTTATCTGCGCAATCCATTCGCCAAATACAAATTGTGAGTCTACAGAAACAATTATTATCATTGAAATAAAAATTATAATTGTAATACAAAAACCATATAGCCCTATTATTTTATTTAGATTAATTTTAAAAAAGAAGACCAAAATACCTATCAAGAAAGCCGACAAATAATATCCACCAAAAAGAAATGATGCAAATAATAAATGTTTATATTGGGGATTATGGTCTATAGGATATACTCCAATCCCTATAAATCCAACGTCTCCAAGAATTCCCGAAAAAAGAATAAGATACAATATAAAATGAAATATTTTTCGATGGTCTGTCTTTATATACAGTTCATATTTTATATAACGGAAAATGTAAAAAGATATAGGAATAGAAAGAAATCCCGATAGTATACATCCAAAATTAAATATGAAAGGAATTGGTGAATATTTACTGCTTCCTAAATCGCTTATTAGATTATTGAAGGGAGAATAACCGTTATTCCCAAATAACCCAATAATAATAAGACTAGAAAAAAATGCGGACCAATATATAATGATAGCAGAAAGAGTTATTAATCGTGTTGTTTTCCTTCCTGTAATTTTTTTATATACAAATAAAAATGAAGTTTTGAATTGATTAAAGATTGCCACCTTGATACCATTGAATCTATTTTAATATTAATATTATTATCATTAAAATGTGTTTTTTTATTTTAAACTATTCATAAAAAAACGCGTTTCTTTTATTTAAATTTATTAAATATAAGTTGTAAATTAATAGATCTCAAATATTTCTAAAATAAAAAAAAAACCACTCTTATTTATTTTTTATGAGAAAATTTCTTATTTCTGTCTTTCTTTCAATGATTTTAATGAGAAATGAGAGATCCTAATTCTTATATTTTAAAGATAAATTTAATAATTTAATTAATTATAATTACAAGTTTAGAATTGATATTTATAAAAAGGTTTTTATTGAATTGGGAAAGATATATTTTCTTTTTCTTTAAATTTATTTATATCTTGAGGTTCTCCCTTGTCCACGAAAAAGGGATCAACAATTTTAGAAATTTGGTTAAGATCAAAATGTCTAGCGGCTATTGCCTTTAATCTACAAACAGAAGCGCATTTTCCACATCCTTTACAAATTGCAGGATTGATATATGCCTTTTTCATAGTCATAGTCAATTCTTCAAATTCTTTTTGTATATCTACCAGTTTAATTGCATTAAATTGACAATTATTAACACACTTTCCACATCCATTACACTTTTCAGTATCAACAAGCATATCTTTGAAATGACACTCAATTGAAAGGATAAATGAAAGAAATTCAAGTTTTTTAAGAGATATTCTCCTTAAACTAAGAAATCTACTAGCTCTTGCAGCCGCTCCATCTGCCTCAGAAATGGAGTCTTGAACATTTTTAGGCCATTTAGCACAGCCACATAAGAAAATTCCGTGTTTAATAAAATCTAAAGGTCTAAGTTTTGCATGCGCTTCGACAAAAAATCCATGTTCATTTAAAGGTATATTTAACATTTTAGCCAATTTTGTATTATCTGGTGGAACCATTGGAGTAGATAAGATTATAAGATCTGTTTCAAACTCAATAATATGCTCAGGATTATAATCATCTCTTATTTTAATTCGATATCTTTCTGGGTCATCATTTGATTTTATAATCTGAGGTAAATTATTTGGACTAAAACGCATAAATTTTGCTGTTTTTTTCTGTTCACCAAAAAATACTTCAAATTCTTTTTTAGCTGTATGGAGATCTCTATAAAATACAAGAATTTTTAATTCTGGTTTAAAATTTTCTAATATATTTATATTTTTGATTGTATTACTACAACAAATATTAGAACAATAAGTAATTCCTCCTTCCTTTCTAGCTCCCACGCATAATATTATCGTAATATTATTAATATCTTCAAGCCATTCTGTTGATTCCGTTTTTAATTTCTGTTCTAATTCCATTTGAGTCAAAACATTTTTATTTTCTTTTCCATATTGGTATAATCCTTCTGGTTTATATTCTTTCCCGCCTGTAGCAATGATTATTGCTCCTGTATGAATAGGTTCTACCTCAGGTTTAGAATTGCTTAAATAAACACTATAATTTCCTATCGAACCAGTTATATTTCTTAGGGATGTATTTAAAAAGATCTTAATATTTTTTTGATTCTCAACTTTTGTTTTAACTTTATTCAATATTTCTAAAGCCCGTTTTTCAATTGGGTACAAAACATTAATTTTTCTTAGGTTTCCTCCAAGCGAATCAGATTTTTCAATAATAAAAGTTTTATATCCTTGATTTGCTATTTTTAGGGCAGCGGTCATTCCTGATATTCCCCCACCTATTATTAATGCACTTGGAAAAATTCTTATTAATTCCTCTTTTTGAAATGAATCCAGTTTTCTCTTTTTTATTTGTGTAAATTTCACAGATTCCAAGAAATTTGCTACATTTGATGCCACTGCGCTTGCATCGGCAACAGTTTCAGAAATATCCATTGGACTCTGACAAAAACCACTTAAATAAATACCATCTCGAGAAGATAAAGACTTATTGAGATAGGATTTTTCTTGAAAGAATCCATATTTATCTAATTTAATATCTAAGATTTTGGCTAGCTTTTTAGTGCCAGCAGAATATACAAGTGGAGAAGCTAACACTACCATATTTGCGATGAAAGTTTTTTTTTCGCCGCTTCCTAAATCTTTATAATTTATAATTAAGTCTTTTGTTTTCGGTTTTTCTTCTATATCATAGATTTTAGCTTGGTAATATTTAACATCATGATCAAGTTGAGCTTTTTTAGCGAATTCATAAAAATGTTTTCCAAATGCTCTAAATTTATGTCTAAATATGATGGGTTTTATATTATTTGAATACATGTTCGTAAGGACTGCTTGTTTTGCTGTATACATACAACAAACTCGAGAACAGTATGGTACATTTTCATTAATATCTATTGACCCAGCACATTGTATAAAAGCTATTTTATTTGGCTGTTTTTCATCACTTAATCTTAATATTTGTCCTCCAAAAGGTCCCGTAATACATAAAATTCGTTCATATTCTAAAGCATTAACAACATTTTTAAAAGAATACCCCCATCTTTTAGTCAATTCCTCTCCCAACATATCAAACCCTGTAGCGACAACAATTGCGCCAACCTTAATATTAAATCTTTCCGGTTTTTGATCAAAATTTATTGCATCTGCTTTACAAACTTTTTTACATACTCCACATACTTCTCGGTTCAGGTATAAACATAAATTAGGATCGATTAAATAGACAGGAGGAGTAGCTTGGGGAAAAGGTAAATAAATTGATTTTCTTTTCCCGAGATTCATATCAAAAGGATTAGGTGCTTCAATTCTCGGGCATTTAGCAGCACAATCACCACATCCTCTACATTTTTGTTCATCAACATATCGAGGTATTTTTTCTATTATGACAGTAAATTCTCCTGCCTTTCCTTTTATCTCTCTAACTTTTGATAAGGTAAAAAGTTCGATATTCGGATTTTTATAGACTGCAACCATTTTAGCAGCAAGAGTACATAAAGAACAATCAAAAGTTGGGAACAATTTTTCTAATTGAGCCATATGTCCCCCAATTGACGGTTTTTTCTCTATTAAATATACTTTAAATCCCAAATCAACTAAATCTAAGGATGTTTGAATTCCAGCAATACCACCTCCAATAACTAAAACAGAACCAATCATTTTAAAATGCTCTATTTTTTCATTGAAAGAATTATATTAAATGAAAAAATACTTTTTAAACAAAATATAAGTAATCAAAATTATATAAGTTTTATCCTTCATTTGTAGGAAAATGATATGAATATAAGTTCAAATGTTGGGATCCATTAATTATTTCTGATTTTAATTATCGAAAAGCGAAATTAGAAATTAATGATTTCAATATATAAAGTATTAAATAAAAATAGAATAAGTGAAGAGAATGAATTTATAGATCTTATATTTTTAGGAACTAAAAGGACCCAATTCTTTAATATCATTTGTAAATACAGTTATTAAGTCAGCAAAACGTTTTCCTTCTGAAGCGCTGACCCATTCGAGACGAAGCCGTTTTTCATTGATTCCCAATTGTTTAATAATAAATTTATGAAGTCTTTCAAATCTTTCTTTTGTATATTCGTTACCAGTAATATAATGGCAATCCCCAATATGACATCCACTAATTAAAACACCATCAGCACCATCTTTAAACGCTTTTAAGATAAAAGAGGGATCCACCCTTCCTGAGCACATAACTCGCACAATTCTCATATTAGGTGGATATTGAAATCGGGAAACCCCAGCTAAATCTGCTCCAGCATAACTACACCAATTACAGCAAAAAACTAAAATCTCTGGGTTAAAATAAGATTCGATCATTGCTGAAATTTGACCAAATTCAAATTGGCGTATTTTTATAGCTCCATTGGGACAAGTGGCGGCACAGGTACCACAACCTTTACACAGGGCAGAATTTATAAATGATTTTTGACTTGAGATATTCACATCTTCAAATTCACTTACAGCAGGTACAAGTTCTATAGCATTATAAGGACAAACTGATTCGCACTTCCCGCACCCTATACAATTAGAAGGATCCACTTCAGCAACTATACCTGATGATTTAATTTCTTTAGCATTTAGAAAGCGACTTGCCCTACCAGCGGCACCATTTGCTTGTGATATTGAATCTTGTACGTTTTTGGGCCATTGAGAACAACCGCATAGAAATATTCCATCCGTGGCAAAATCTAAAGGTCTCAATTTTACATGTGCTTCTAAAAAGAATCCATGTTCATCTAAAGGTACTTTTAGCATTTTAGCTAATTCTGTATTATCTGGTGGAACCATTGGTGTTGAGAGCACTATAAGATCAGTTTCAAATTTGATAATATCGTGTAAGTTAATATCAAATACCTCAACCTGGTATTTCTCTTGTTTCTTACCCTTTTTAGTGACTTTTGGTTGTTTATTCAAATCATAGCGCAGGAATATTGCATCTTCTCTACGTTCTCGATAATATTCCTCATATTTCTTTTTAGCCATCTGGATATCTCTATATAATACAACTATTTCAAGTTCTGGTTTTAAATTTTTAAGATAAGTAATATTTTTTATTGCATTTCCACAACAAATATTAGAACAATAAGTTATACCTTCCTTTTGTCGAGCATTAACGCATAATATCATAGTTATTCTATCTATATTTTCCAACCAAGACTTATTTTTTTCCTTTAATTTTTGTTCAAGCTCTAATTGAGTTATAACATTATTATCTTCATTATATTGGAAAAGTCCCTTTGGTTTATATTCTGAAGTACCAGTCGCAACAATTACTGTACCAATCTTTAGTTCATGTGTTTTATTTTTTGAATCTATGACCTTTATATCATAATTTCCAATATATCCTTTAACTTCACTTATTCTAGAGCTAAGAAATAGTTCTATATTATCTTGATCTTCAATTTTCGCTTTTGTTTCATTTAAAAGTTCAATGGCATTATACTCAATAGGATATAGCTTATTTAAATATCTTAAATTTCCTCCAAGATTTTTCTCTTTCTCAACAATATAAGTTTTAAAACCTTGGCTAGCAATATTTAAAGCTGCTGTCATACCAGCGATTCCTCCTCCAATAATTAAACCTGTAGGTGTTATTTCTACAACTTTTTCTTTAAGAGGTTTTAGTAATCTGGCTTTAGCTACTGCCATTCTTATGAGATCTTTAGCTTTTTGAGTAGCTGCTTCAAGTTCATTCATATGAACCCAAGAACACTGATCTCGTATATTTACCATCTCAAATAGGTATTTATTTAAACCTGCTTCTCGACATGTCTCTTGAAATAAAGATTCATGAGTTCTAGGGGTACAAGAAGCAACAATAAATCTATTTAAATCATATTCTTTAATTACTTCTTTAATTCTAGCTTGTGAGTCTGAACTACAGGAGTATAAATTATCTTCACAAAATACAACATTAGGTAAAGTCTTTATGTATTCAGCAACATTTGGGACTTTTACATATTTTCCAATATTAATACCACAATGGCAAATTAAAACGCCAATCCTTGGTTCATCAGTTATTTTAACTACTTTCTCTTCAATTTCATTTTCTACCTTGGATAATTGGGAATAAGAAACTGAATGAAGAAATGAAGCAACTTGTCCTGCCACTCCACTTGCATCTGCAACTGTTTCTGGAATATCCATAGGACCTTCACAAAAACCACATAAAAAAATTCCCTCTTTAGAAGACATTGATTTGTTGAAGTAGGATTTTTCTTTAAAAAATCCGTATTTATCTAATTCTATATTTAATATTTCTGCTAATTCACGAGATCCATTTGAGGGTACTAAAGGTGTAGCTAAAACAACCAGATTAGCTCTAAATTCTTTAATTTTTCCAGTATCAAGATCCTCATAATGTAGTAATAGATCATTATTAGTATGATCTTCTTCAATAGCACTCAATTTTGTACGAAAATATTTAACACCATATTCGTCTTGAGCTCTTTGCGTGAATTCATAAAAGTTCTTTCCATATGCTCTAATATCATGTCTAAATACATAACATTGAGAATACTCTGAATGTTCCTTAGTAATAATAGCTTCTTTAGCTGTATACATGCAACATACACTAGAGCAATAAGGAATACCTTCTTGTAAATCTCTAGAGCCAGCACATTGAATGAATGCAATTTTTTCGGGTTCTTTTTGATCACTTGGTCTTAAAATATGACCTCCAAATGGTCCTGAAGCGCTTAATATTCTTTCATATTCTAAAGCATTAACAACATTTTTAAAAGAATACCCCCATCTTTTAGTCAATTCCTCTCCCAACATATCAAACCCTATAGCGACAACGATTGCGCCAACCTTAATATCAAATTCTTCTGGTTTTTGTTCAAAATTTATTGCTTCTGCTTTGCATACTTTACTACATACGCCACAAACATCTTTAGTAAGCTTTAAACAAATATTAGGATCGATTAAATAAACAGGAGGAACCGCTTGAGGAAATGGGATATAAATTGATTTTCTTTTTCCGAGATTCATGTCAAAAATATTAGGGACCTCAATTTTCGGGCATTTAGCAGCACAATCACCACATCCTTTACATTTTGCTTCATCAACATAACGAGGTTTTTTAAGAATTGTGACAGTGAAATTTCCTGCTTTCCCTTTTAAATGTTTGATTTCGTGGTATGTCAAAAGTTCAATATTCGGATTTCGAAAAACTTCAACCATTTTTGGAGCTAATATACACAATGAGCAATCATTGGTCGGAAATGTTTTATCAAGCTGAGCCATTCTGCCTCCAATTGATGGACTTTTTTCTACTAAATAGACTTTGAATCCTAATTCTGTTAAATCTAAAGATGTTTGAATTCCCGCTATACCTCCACCAATAACTAGAATAGCACCTTCCATTTCACTTTACCTCCATATGTTTTATTATAAATTCTGTAAAATCCATTATCTTAACTGTTTTTAGATCTGGAAAATCATTTTGTATACAACTGAGGTGAATATTACATTTTGGACAAGAAGTGAGCAATTGTTCAGCTACTGATTTTGCTTCAATCATCCTTTTATATCTAAGAGCTTTAGATTTTTCATTACAATTCATCCAAGAACTCACACCGCAACAGAGACTATTTTTTTGGTTATGTTTCATCTCATTGAATTTATAACCTAATTTTACAAAATGATTAAAAATCTCTCTTAATTGATCTAAAATTTTGCTATTTGGTAAAAATCTACTCAATCGGCAAGGATCGTGATAAGTAAATGGAATTTCTTTATCCTTTTTTTTAGGATAAGTAAATTCAATTTTACCTTCTTTCCATTTATCGTATACATATTCTATTATATGCTTTATCTCAAATTTATTTTCAAAATTCACTAAATATTGCGGGTAATCAATTTTAAATGTCCTATAACACTCTGCACATGCTGTGATTATTGTTGAAACACCCGCAGTTTCAAACTTTCGTAAATTCTTTTTTCCCAATTTTAAAAACTCATCTATTTTACCTTGACCCCAATAAAGATCATGGCCGCAGCAAATTTCATCTTTTAAAACTACAATTGGTTTTTTTTCGATTTCATAAATAATTCTTAAACTACTAATAGCTATTTCATCTAATCCTTCAAATTCAAATTTAAAATAAGGAATACATCCAACATAATACATAATTTCTCCCTTATCTGATATTTCACATTCTTTTGGAACCCAATTCATATCCCTATTTGGTTGAATTGATGATTGACTCATAATTTCAGATATTGAAGTATATATACTCTTATGAGCAATTAATTGTTCTGGGTCTTGATTTGTTTTTGTTCTCATTTTATATCTTCCTACCCTTACAACATCAGCGAAATTTATATCCATTGGGCAATTCTGAAGACAGCTATTGCAAGTTAAACAATCCCATAAGATACCACTTTGTAAAACTTTTTCTTCAAAACCTTCTATAATCAATTGGATAATTCTACTTGGAGGATACTTTTGAACTTTGCTTAATTGGCAGACACCACTACAACGACCACATTGATAGCAATGTTTTAATAATTCTTTTAATTCTGGTTCATCGATTATTTCTTGTTTGGGTTTTTTCCCTTCCTCAATAATTTTTTCTGATTCCGTTATTTTATTCACGCTCTATTTTATATTTTTCTTGCACACCAATTTTAGTCATAAAATCTAAATATCGTTTTATTTTAGATTGAGCCATTTTTTTAATAAGATCTTCCATCCTCTTCTCTTTTTTATTATCTAGCTCCAAGCAATCAAAAATACCAGCTTCTCTGGCTTCAGAAAATATTTTTTTCCCTTTCTCAGTTCTAGGTATTACTGTTGTAAATTTGTCTTGGGATCCTAATCCTCCAAACGAGATATCCGCATAAACATTAGTAAAATCACTACAAGCATTACATGCTGAACGCATATATTCAGTTAAATGATTAAATGGAATATGTATTGTTTTTCGATTATTTTCATTTATCCTTAACCTAAAAATTAAATCATCCTTAATATTTATTTTTTCAACGTCCTTTAATTTTATATTAAATTCTTTCTCGAATTTTTCAATTTTTGATTTTTCAAAATAAAAATTCTCATAGCAAAATAAACCTAAACATATCTCTATATTCTCTGAGGGAGTCACTCCAAGTGTTTGCATACTTCTTATTGTATACATCTGGCATGGTGTTCCAACGACAGCTAATTTTTTAAATTTATAGTGATTTAATTCAGGAATAGAATGTGTGTAAGTAGAGAATTTTTGAATTTCATCTAATTGTGTCGATATTTCTAATGCGGCTCCCGAAGCATTGATTAAATCATCTTTATTATATGCAATAGTAGAATCTCTTGAAAATTGATTTTCCATTTTTGCTACTATTGCTCCATCAATTATTTTTTCCTCTATTAAATAATTTATTAAAGAATTAACTACTCCTCCATCGGTACCATATTTTAAAAATTGTTCATCAGTTGATTGACAAGAATAAATATTATCGAATTTTCCAATTGGCATTGAACGCAAATCAAATAAATTATATATGCTATCAAGTTCATCATGTAAAAAATGTGTTTGCGGACAAATACAATAACAAATACCACATTCAAGGCATTCATCCTCATGGATATAATCAGGGAGGGCATTAGGTTCTGGAAAACCAATAATATTATATTCAGCAGAGCTGCAAAAACTAACACAACCTCCACATTGTTGACATATACCTATTTCATGAACCTCTTTAATTAAATCCTTAAACGTTTTACTACTCATTTTTTTACTTATTTTTCTTTTAATTCAATAGATTTACATTTATTTCTTTTAATACCAGCAATTTTTTCTACAAGAAATTGCCCGGGTTTAACTTCAGTTAATTTCTTGGATTTAAGTAAACCTTTCTTCACTGCAGCTTTATAAAGCTCCTCACCTTCCTTTGTCCTCGTTATAACTGAAGACCATCCAGCTTGTGAACCTATAGACCCAACAGATATATCTGCGTAATCTGATGTGAGATCTTCACAATAATGACAAGTATCTCTCGCATAAGATTGAATTTCTTTAAGAGGAACCTTTAATTCTTCACCGGATTTTAAGGTGATTATAAATTTACCTTTGTCAATGTTCATTTTTATAATTTCTTCTATATCTTTATCGAATTTTTCACTGACTAATTTGATAATATTTTCATAAGAAAAAGATTCCATACAAAATAACCCAATTTTATATTTTATATTATTATAAAATGGGTGTCCACTAGGGAAAAAGGAGCCTTTTTCTATTGCCTTCATCATACATGGAACTCCAACCACTGCTATATTTTCAAACTCTTTAGTTTGGTCCAAAACAGATAAAGATGCACAATTTGCATATTTAGTACCCGCAGTTTTATATAAATCCTTTACATTATCAATAATAATCCCTTTTGGATTCCAGAGTTCTTCAGAATGCTCAACAGCAACAATCGCATCAACCTTTTTATTTGTCAAGAGGTATTCTAATAATGAAGTGACCACTCCCCCATCTTGACAGACTTTTTTAATTTCATCTGTTGAGGTACATCCACTATAGGTGTTTATGTAGGCGCCTATTTTTTCTGAAAATTGTAAAGATTTATTTATTTTGTTAATACTTTCATAGAAACGATCAATAGAAAAAGATCGAGGGCAAACGGAAAAACATAATCCGCATTTGAAACATTTTTCTTCGTCTATCTCCAAATTCTCAGAGGTTACTGAAATAGCGTTAACAGGACAGATAGCAGAACACCAACCGCAATTACAACACACTCCACTTTCATATATAAGAGACACAGGCTCAAAATAATGTTCCATTGTCTCGTTATTCATTTCTTTAGCTTGATATCTGTAAATATATTCTTTTTGCTCAACTTCCTTTTCTTCCCCGTCAACTTTTTTTTTAATTACTTTTGTTTTCACTTCAACAATTTCTTCTACATATCCTTGTTCTTTTAAATAGAAAATATCTCTAATTAGATTGATTAGATTTATCTCTTTGAATTTTTCAATAATTTTCTCTATAGTTAAAGGCTCCTCAAAGCTCTTTAGTTTTTTTAATACTAATTGTCTTTCGGTTTCAGCATCAATAAGAGCATCTAATATGTTATAAAATTCCTCTTCATTATATTTACCTGTTTTTAATATATCATCTTTCGCTTCAAAAAATGCTCTTACCTGAAAATTCTTAGAGGCTAAATATGTAGCGTCTAATAATTCATTTGGAGAATATTTTTCAAACTGTTTATTATTTATTGACTGACCCATCATTTTTCCTACTTATATTTTATTTTTTAAAAATTTTATATCCTCCTCCCTTCGCAAGGGAGTCAACTTATAACTATTATTTTTTTATAAGTTTCATTCAATTGGAGGCTTTTGTTGGTTCTTTTTCTAATATTTCTTTATTATTTTTATTGATTGGGTTATGTCCTTCCATTTTAACCTTTTCATATGCATCTTCAACGCTCTTTACGAATTTTTCCGCTTCTGCTGAACTTAACATATACATATTAACACGCATACTACCAAGACCCCTTCTTTCTAAAATTCTATTGGCCAATTCAACATGTCTTTGCGCGTTAAAATTGCCTGATTTAAATTGACATTCATGTGGACGTCATCCTACAATCATCACTCCATCGCAACCATTTTTAATTGCATAGAGTATATGTTTCACATCAATCCTTCCAGTACATCTAACTTTCACAATTTTGACTGATGATGTATATTTCATACGAGAAACCCCTGCTAAATCAGCTGCAGAATATCCTCATTTAAGGCAAGCAAAACAGATTATATAATAATTATCTTCAGTCATGTTTAACCTCCTGATAAAATTCCTTCGATTTCAGCATATATATGTTTGTCTCTATAATATCTTATATCAATCGCCTGCGTTGGGCAGCAAGAAGCGCAAATACCACACCCATCACAATTAATTTCATCAATTTGAGCTTTTTTGCCTTCTTCTATTTTAATAGCTCCCTTTGGACATTCTTTTTCACAGCGGTGACATATTATACATCTTTCTTCATCAACTTCAGCTACGATTAGTTCAAGATCTATTTTCCCAGCGGATGTTAACTCAGCTACTTTACTTGCTGCTGCTCTTGATTGAGACACAGAATACGCAATATCCTTTGGTCCTTGAGCAAAACCAGCGATAAAAATTCCTTTGGTTTTCGTTTCTTGTGGCATTAATCCAAAATGTGATTCTGTTAAGAATCCGTTTTTATCGACATCTAGATTCATAACCTTAGCAATTGCTTCAGTACCTCTAGAAGGTAACGCTGCAGTTGATAAAACAACTAAATCGGCGCTAATATTAATTATTTCATCCGTTAAAGAAGAATAAACCCTTAATTTGACATCTTTTGTCTCAGGATCCTCTTCTATATCTCCAACTTTTCCTCGTATGAGTCTAATATTGGAATCCTTCGCACGTTGATAATATTCTTCAAATCCTTTTTCATTTGTTCGCATGTCTATATAACAGATAGTTATATTCGCATCTGGAAATTCTTCCTTCAAGAGTTTTGCATTTTTTAATGCGAGCATACAACACACATTACTGCAATACGTTCTTTCCGTGCATCGGCTGCCTACACATTGTATAAATACTATTTCTTTTGGTTCTTTATCATCTGAAACTCTTCTGACATGACCAGCTAAAGGACCGTTTGGAGCGAGAATGCGTTCTAATTGAGCTTGATTGATTACATTTTCGTACTCACCGTATCCATATTCACCAAAAGGCTCATAAATATCCCAGCCAGTAGCTATAATTATTGAGCCAACTTTGGCCTGGACATCTTCTGGAGTTTGTGAGAAATCAATCGCATCTAGCTCGCATTCAGCCACACAGCTAAAACATTCTACACAAGAATCACGTGCAATATCATAAAGAAATGGAACTGCCTGACCAAACGCGATATCGATTGCTTTCCTCGTCCCTAAATTTTCATCAAAATAATTTGGAATGTAAATTGGACAAACTTCTGTGCAAGCTCCGCATCCATTACAATCCTCAGTTACAAACCGTGGTTTCTTTTCTATTGTAACTTCATAATTTCCAACATATCCTTTTACATCCTTAACTTCTGCGTAAGAAATTATTTCTATGTTCTCATTTCGATTTACTTCGAGCATTTTCGGTCCGCAAATTCAAATGGCACAATCATCTGTAGGAAAAGTCCTATCTAACTGCGCCATACGACCACCTATTGTTGTGTTTTTTTCAACAAGATAGATTTTAATATCTTGATTCGCGAGATCTAAAGCAGAATTCATTCCTGCAATTCCTCCGCCAATAACCAAAGCTGATTTGGCTACTGGAACAGTTTTAATCGGAACAGTTTCCAAAAGTCTCGCACGTTCTAATCCACTTTTTACCAAGATTTTTGCCTTTTCCGTTGCTTCTTCAATATTATCAGTACACCAACTACAGTGTTCTCTCACATTTACCATTTGGTAGTAATAAGGATCTAAACCTGCTTTTGAGAGAGTGTCTCTATAAATTGGTTCGTGTGTTATAGGTGTTCAAGCGGATGCAACAATCCGTGTTAAATTCTTTTCTTGAATATCTTTGATTATTTCATTCTGACCACTTTCAGTGCATAGAAAAGGATGAGTTTTAGATACAACCACATCGTCAAATTCCTTCGCAAAATCCACTAGCTCTCCGCAATCCACTTTACTTTTAATATTTATGCCTCATTGACAACTATAGTACCCAATACGTTCTTTTTTGTCTTCATTCCGTTGCATATTAGAATTTTCCATCTTTTTTTTCACATCACCTTTTACTTTAAAAAAATATATCAATTAACTTGTTTTAATTATAGATTACTACTAAATTCTATAAAAATCTTTAATGGTGTATTATATTTTAACTATTTTACTCTTAATTGATATTGTTGTTTAAAAAATTATTGGAGTTCTTATTTAAAATTCTTTCTCTTTATTCAAATAACTATAGTTATTATTAAAGGCGACCTAATTCGTGAATTTTTTTCTATTTCTTTAAATGGATTAGAAGAATAATTTTTTAATCTAAATGATCATAAATAATAATAATTAAAATTCTAAAGAATTAGATCTGATAATCATAAATACTATACATGTCAAACAGAAAATTTACTCCTCTAGAAGTTTATAATAATCGGCAGCAACTGGGTATAACTAATTCAGTTCATATGCTAATCGATATTATAAATGAGGATAATCCAACTCCCATTAGAATGGATGCTATTAAATATTTAGGTTCAATAGAAGATATACCTGAAGATGTAAAAAATGAATGTTTTCAAACTTTAGAAAATATATTAATATCGGAAGATAATACAGAACTAAAATGTCAGGCTGCTAACTGCATGGGTAAAACAAAGTTGGAGAGATCACTTGAACCAATGAGGTGGTATTTAGAAAATTGTCCAGCTGATTATAAAACGGAAAAGGCGATATTAAAAGCAATTAGTAACATTAGATTCGAGAAGCCAGAAATAGAATTATTCATTCAATACTTAGATTCCCAGTATAACTCAATAAAACACTTTGTAAGTGATCAATTATTAAAATTAGTTCCAAATAAAGCAATAAGAATTCTTTTAGAATCTTACAATAATGATATTTCTAATATATGTAAAAAAGAAATAATTAGGTTAGTTGGTTATTACATTGAAAGTTTAAACGTAAGTTTTGCTGATTCAAGTTATCTAAAAGTGAAACATCCTGAAATTATAGTTACGCTCTCCGAAAATATTGATAATTTCATTTCTATCTTATCATTTATAGATGAAGAAGACGAAAATTTGATGGAAAAAATAATTACAATTTTTAAACTTTTAGAAGAGAAAGTTGAAGAAAAATTAATTTCCATCGTAGAGGATGAAGATTTTATCGCAAAAGAAAATGCGATTTATCTAATTGGGAAGTTAAAACTCAAGAATGCTATGCATTTATTATTAGAAAACATAGATAATTTTTATAGCGACATTAGTATTGCTTCAATAAGGGCTCTGGCCAATATAGGAGATATTTCAATTATTCCCGAGCTATTGAATACATTAGATGTAGAAGATATTGAATTCGAATATATTGATATTGATATGAAATGGTATATAATTGAAACTATAAAGAAAATTTATCTCAATGATGAGAGTGTTACTTATGATGTATTAATAGAAGAATTAAATCAACCTAATGAAATTTTGAAAGAAAGTATTGCTTATATCTTAGGAGAGATTGGGAAAGATGAGTTTGTGGATCCATTGCTCTCATTGCTGAATAAAAAAGAAAATATTGACATTAAGAAGAATGCTATTATTGCGCTTGGAAAAATTGGGAATATCAATGCGATTGATCCGTTATTGAATTATATAGAAGATCCAAAAGAATATTGGCTTTTAAAAAAGATAGTCATTGATGCAATATTTAATATTTTTAACGAAAATTGGTATAAAATAAGAAAAGACGAGGAGACTCGTCGATTTTTATATAAAAAACGAGCAGTTCTGATGGATCATCTTAAAAACAAAGATAAAGAATGTTTTAAGGTGAAACTTGGAATAATTAAATTTTTGGAAAAATTTGGTGATAAATCTGCGGTTGATGTTCTTTTTCGGTTTGTAAATGACTTTCATAGAATTGTGAAAATTTCTGCTCAAAATGCTATTAAAACGATTAGTAAACGATTAGAAGAGAATAATAACTAATTTTTAAGAGTTTTTTTTAAAGATTTATTTAAAATCACAAAAGTCGCTAGTTCTGAATATTCTTTTTGAATTAAATTCACGATTAATATTATGAATCCTTTCAAAAAATAGTCAAAAAGCTCTCTTTTCTTTTATGATAAGTTAATAAATTTTTTTTAATTAATTCCATTTAAGTAATTAGTTTTATAAATTAGATTAACAAATTTCAATAGATTTAAGTCTAAGAAAAAAATGACAGAAAATAATACCGAAACCGCACGGAAAAAATATGAGTACTCTTTTGATTACATCCAATCCAAACTCGAAGGAAGTAAGGATTCGTTTGGAAAATTGATGAAAGAAATTGTTAGAACGGGAGTGTGCACAGAATGTGGTACTTGCGCTGCTGTGTGCCCAGTCTTAGAATGGGATCATCTAGCTGGGCAGCCTAAATTGGTTGGTAAATGTACTGGATGTGGTATATGTTATAATCAATGTCCTAGAACGATCACCGATCCAAATGAACTTATGGGAGAATTTAAAACAGGGTATGTGGCAAACACCAACATTCCAGAAGTCATCGGTGGGCAAGATGGAGGTACAGTCACCAGTCTTCTTTGCTATTTGTTTGATGAACACTTAATTGATGCAGCAATAGTCACAATGACAGATCCCGACCATCCTTGGTTTCCAGTGCCTCAAATTATCACTTCTAAAGATGAAGCAATCAAAGCATCTGGATCAGTATATTGTCATTCTCAAACGGTCGAAGCTTTAATGGATGCAGTAAGAGAAGATTACCGATCTATAGCGTTCGTTGGGACTCCGTGTAATATTAGTGCTGTGAATAAAATGTATAATTCCCCAGCAGGAATGTTAAAATATTTTATGCGAGCAAATATTCTTACAATAGGACTTTTCTGTATGGATTCTTTTGCCCCTGAAGCATTATATCCCTTTTTTGAAAGAGAAGGGATTGATCTGAAAAAAGTAGAAAAAATGGATATAAGTAAAGGGAAATTTCACTTATATTATGATAAAGATGGCGAACCAGTCAAATCCTATAAAATCAAAGATTTAGACAAATTCAAGTCTTCAAGCTGTAATTTTTGTACCGATTTAACCGCAGAGGGAGCAGATATCTCAGTTGGATCTGTGGGAAGTGGTGCTAATAAGAATACCGTTTTTGCCAGAACGGGAATCGGTGCTGAAATCATCGAAGATGCCGGGAAAAAAGGATATTTGACTGTTGAATCTTTTAATGCCATTAATTTAAATTCTGTTCTTTTCCTCGCTAAACTGAAAAAAGTAAGTCAATATAATATTCAAAAAAGAAAAGTGTTTATAGTACACGAGACGGAAGAAGAGGAACCAAAGATAGAATCAACCCCAGAAGAAGGACAAAAACCGTCTTTCGATATTAAACCGATTATCGATGCTCGAAGAGCTCTTAGTGTCAAAAGAAACGTGAATGAAGTGGAAAAGATTTTAGAACTCTCGATAACTAACACCATCGGATTTATTTTGGAAGACCTCAAAATTCGAGTAGGAATGGTCGACGATTTGTTTGAAAAAAATGTGTGGAATACAAAAATAAAGGAATTATTCCCTTATGAAGAAATTGAGGTCAATTATCCATTAGAAGAAAAAGACGGTGAATTACAACTTGGTGAAATCCTCATAGAAGCCTCGACGCAGAAATATGGAAAAATCTATTCAAAAACTTACAAATTGAAAAAATAACTTATATAACAATTTCTTTATTTAATTATAAATTAAGAATAAATGAGAAATAGAAATACGAAAAATAAAGAATTATCAAGTATTATTTAAACTAGTTAAGTTAAAAACAAAAAAAGAGGAGTTTGAAAAATATGAAAATTTCACTTGTTGGACTTTCAGGTTGTGGAAAAACCAGCCTTTACAGTGTAGCGTTTGCGGCTAAAAGTCCGGAAGATACGAAGTCATTAAGCCCAACTATTTTATATGAAACAAGAAGGCATCCATTTTTGGGACTCCAAGTTGGAATATTTGATTTTGGTGGCCAAGAACAATACCGAAAGGAATACATGGAAAAACCCGAAGTATTCCGAGGAACTGATATCCTTATTCCTATTGTTGATCTCCATGATCCTAAAAGTTTTGAAGAATCAAAACAATATTTTGAAGGATTGTTAGATATATATCGGGGAAATAACGAGAAGCCAAAAATCTTTCTATTCTATCATAAATATGATACAGAGGATTATGAGAAAGAGCTTTTAGATACGAATGTAAAGAAAGCACGAGAAATTTTTGAAGATATGTTCGAGAATTATGAATCCAAGTCTTATCTTACTAGTATTTACGACCAAGATAAATTGGCAAAAATTTTTAGAGATATCTTGATCTCGTCATACGAGGAACTTAAAACCCATGTAGAAAAAGCAGAGAAAAAATTAGAGGAAATTGGAGCAAAGATTATCATTTCAGATATTTCGGGAAATGTTATTGTTCATAATGTGAAGGGAGTTAGCAGCGGATTGACTCTGAGAGGGGATCTACGAGATTTCATTAATGCATGTAATACAGTTCGAGAAAATATTTTCATGTCGGATTCTGCGATGTTTAAAGGGCGTAATGAAGATGGAAAAGAAGTTGAATTACACATCTTTAAATATATTATTTCAGTGCTTATTATGAAAACTGGAGAGATAGAAATGAAATCGCAAGACAAGATTAACACCTTACTAAATGACATGAAGCTTTTTGCAGACCTAATCATTTCAGCCCATACAGAATAATCATAAAGTATAAACCTATTTTTTACTTTTCACTCTTTTTTAGATTTGAAATTTGAGAATTATAACAGATTTTTTAAATCAGAAAGAGTTCCTTTATAATCTGGTTCAAGAGTCTCTGGTTTGAGATTTGTGTTTGAACTTGTAATTAAAAAAGTTTTACATCCTAAATTAGCTGCTACCATATCCTTATCTTCATCCCCCACCATTATACATTTTTCTAAAGGAACATTAATAATTTGGGAGATTTCTTTATAGTAAAGGAGATTGGGTTTTGTTGCGGACACATGCTCAAAGCTAGTAATCAAATCAAAATCAAAATCACTTACCCCTGCCCATTCAAGACGTTGTTTTATAGCAACTTCAGGAAGAACTGGGGTGGTTGCAATTACAACTTTATATCCTTCATTGAAAGCTTTTTCAACAGTAGAACGGGCTTCAGATTTTATTTTAGCAAATTTCTTTAATTTGGGAAATTCATTTTCATAAAACTCATCAAAAATAGGTTCTAAATCTTCTCTTAAATAGCCTTCAAGAGGAAAAAAATAATCAGCAAAGACATTTTCATTGGTATCCGATCCATCATTTTCCTCCACTCTTTTAGACACTTTCATAAGACGAGGGATAAATTTGTTTGGAGGCACATAATCTTTCACATAATTACTTAACAATAAGACGTAATTTTTAACGAACGCGTCTATATTAATATCTATCAGCGTTCCATCTAAATCAAACAAAACTGCGTTTATAATCTTCCTCAAACTCATATAAAATAAAATATGCTTAAAACTATAAACTTAATGAAGGTAAAACCATTTTTTGATATTTTTTATGATATCTTAAATCTCGTGAATTCCTCTGTTCAATCAATAATTCAAAAACTATTAAAATTCGATAATAATATCAACATAATTAATAAAATGTGATAATCAGTACTTGATTCAACCGACAAAAATTGAATCAGTACTTTCTTCTTTAATCGCGCTAAATTAAAATAGGAAAAAGAAGATAGTTATATTTATGTCTAATAAAAATAACTATTTTTGGAAAAATCCAAGTTCTTCTTTTTCCCAATTAAATCTAGATATGAGGTTTCATAAAAAGTTTTTGGTCAAAATTATTAAGTCGTTTTGCAAGCCTACACGGACACGATATGATGGACATGTTGGCGAGGAATTTCCCATCGTTACTCTCTTTAATGCCTTAGTGGGAAATAGTCAGAGAACAGGAACACAAATATTGAATCATAAATTAAAAACATTGTTGAGGGATGATTCATCCCCTTTGATGGATAAAGGGCGCATTATACCCCATCCCTCCCAAATGAGGGAGTATGCGAAAACCCTTCCAATGGAAGAAACAAATCAGGTGTTTTTAGAGATTTCTAAGGAAGTCTTACTCTCACTATTGGAGCGCAATTTGATTCCAAAGAAATTAAAGATAGCGTTTGACTTTCATAAAGAATTATATTACGGAGCAACGGATAATCCTTACGTGATCGGTATAAAAGCTGAAA
>Ga0209918_1000167_pt1 | contig 49628 bp, 40 predicted proteins | sample SalPonD_shore_MG_FD_185712 | JGI IMG/M metagenome (GOLD analysis project Ga0209918, IMG submission 185712) | Salt pond soil microbial communities from South San Francisco under conditions of wetland restoration - Salt Pond MetaG... | ecosystem: Environmental > Aquatic > Marine > Intertidal zone... | reverse complement strand
TAAAATAAATTCTCACTTAAAAAGACGGATATGAAATTAAAAAAGGTATCATACAAGCTGCTATTTTTGCTGGGATTAATTTTGGGGATCACTGGTTTATCACATGCACAACTTTCTAATGTGGGTAAGATCCTTCAATCAAGTAAAGAGGATGCTAACACTTTAGTAAAAGCATATTTAAATCCATTAGGTAGTGGTTTCGGAGCAGATCTGAATACAGGTTGGACTAATACTGCCAAACCTCACAAGAAGTTGGGCTTTGATGTTACGGTGTCTGCTGCACTTGCTATTGTGCCCGGTTCCAACAAGACTTTTGATGTAACAAATATCGGATTACAAGAATTACAATTGGCTAAATACAATAATAATGGTGACGTAGTTCCAGCTACATCAAATGATGTCGATCCTATTGCACAAGGTATCAATGGAAATGGTAACACAGGTCCACTCTTAGGAGCTTTTAAAGATATTAATGGAGATGGTAATAAGGAAAACTTATTCAATTTTGAAATGCCAGGTGGAACTGGCTTCGGCTATGCCCCGGCTCCCGAAATTAAGGCTGGTGTGGGTCTTATTATGGATACGGATTTGATGCTTCGTTATGTGCCCAAAGTAAGTGTCAAAGATTATGGTACCTTCCAGCAATTTGGCGTGGGCTTAAAACATGGCATCAATCATTGGTTCCCCGGTGGCAACCTTTTGCCCGTAGATCTATCTGTTATGGTGGGATATACCAGTCAAAAGGTATCTTCTGGCTTTCGACTGACCGGACAAGATGTGGCTGGTAATAACCCGAATGTACAAAACAGATATAAAAACGCCCCGGAAACGTGGGATGGCCAAAAAATCCAATTAAAAACAGATGCGTTTACTTTTAATGCATTGGTTGGTAAAACACTGCCCGTAATTTCGATCTATGGTGGCGTTGGTTACGAGACTTCTTCTATGTCTGTCAGTACCCCTGGGGTATATCCTTCTATCAGAACCAATGATAACTATAATCCTCAAAACCCCAATGGCGAGAAACCATTAGAGGTTTATACCATTGATAAACCGATTGATGTCCAAATAAATAGTAAAAACGGCTTTCATGCATTAGCTGGGTTCCGCTTCCGTTTTGCCATCTTCCATATCTCCGGCTCATACACACTGGCTAACTATTCGAGTTTCAATGTAGGGTTCGGAATAAGCTTCCGATAATATATTAGAACCTAATATTCTAAAGGGAGCCCATATGGGCTCCCTTTTTTATAGAGATTTGAACAATCTGCTAATTAGTCAAAGTGAGACTACAAAAAGCATTTCCGTGATTTTCGGCTAAGCTAATTTTACATTACTACAGTCTTAGATTTTAATTAAATTGACATATAAGTATTAATCTAATGTAAAAGACGATGGCAAAACGAGCAGCTACCCTACTACTATTCACTGTAATGGCTACCAGCATTAGTCAGGCCCAAAATCTTCGGGTCACCGAAATAGAATTCGGCACCAGTATTCAAGATCGTCAGCCCGTTAACGTAGATACGAGTTTCGCGTCAAATGTTGGAACTATCTATTGTTTTACCCACCTTGAGGGAGCCCCAGATACAATGCAAGTAACCCATGTTTGGTACTATAAGGATCAGGAAAAGGCACATATTGATCTTAAAGTAGCCTCTGACGATTGGCGGACCTGGAGTTCAAAATCAATTTTAAAAAGCTGGACTGGTCCATGGCGGGTCATGGTTGAAGATATGAATGGTAATGTACTTGCTACCAAATCATTCGTCATTAAATAAGCCGGTTGACCAATATCCAGATAAGCTTTCGGTTCGTACCGGGATCTAAAGTCATCGAATTGAAAAAAGAGGTTAAACCAGTTTTTTATCCTCCGGCAACCTTGTACATTATTTGTTGTAATAAATCGGGATGGATTTAGAATTATATAGCTCGTTTCCGCCAGCAATCGGAAAAAACGCTTGGTGGTAATAATAATAGCCTCTAAATTGATTAACTGGGATGATTTTTTGAAGTCGGGAAGTAATCCCCCATCCCAAAAACCCGTTCATTCATAATAATTGTAAAATTAAGTTCAGGTTTAATTATTAACAAATCTATTAAATTTGTGACTATGCAATAAATTTTTCAACTCTAACAAACCATGTTGGCTCCATGAAAAAATCAATTACACTTTTCAGTTTATTCCTCTTTCTTTTTTTCTCATACAGTACCACAATATTGGGACAGGACTCCGGAGATTCCCGGTACCAGGTTAACCTCGGCGCTCTGAGTTTTCGGAGCATTGGTCCTGCCGTTACTTCCGGCCGGATAGCCGATTTTGCGGTAAATCCGGATGATCACAGCGAATTCTATGTGGCTACCGCTTCCGGAGGTGTTTGGAAGACCACAAATGGTGGCACAAACTTCGATCCGGTTTTTGAAAACCAAGGTTCCTACTCTATCGGAACAGTTACAATGGATCCCAACAATCATAACGTGGTTTGGGTGGGAACCGGCGAAAACAATAATCAGCGAAGTGTTTCTTACGGTGATGGTATCTATAAAACTGAAGACGGGGGCCAGTCTTGGAAAAATTTGGGACTCAAGAACTCCGAGCATATTGGTATGATTGCCGTTGATCCACGGAATTCAAATGTTGTTTATGTAGCTGCTTACGGACCTTTATGGAGCTCTGGAGGGGATCGGGGACTGTACAAAACCACAGACGGCGGACAAACATGGCAATCAGTTTTATCGATTAGTGAAAATACCGGCATCAGTGAAGTGCACTTGGATCCTCGCAATCCTGATGTCATTTACGCAGTTGCCCATCAACGTCGCCGTACCGTTTTTACCCTAGTTGACGGTGGACCGGAATCGGCGGTATATAAATCGAACGACGGTGGCGAAAACTGGCATAAAATTATGAACGGCTTGCCCGGCGGATGGATCGGGCGCATAGGCCTGGCCATCTCTCCTGCCAACCCGGATGTATTATATGCAATCGTAGAAGCTCAAAACGACAAAGGTGGATTTTACCGTTCTACCGACCGGGGCGAATCCTGGCAACGTCGCAGTGACTATACCTCAAGAGGTAATTATTACCAGGAACTTGTTCCAGATCCAAAAGATATCGATCGCGTCTATTCCATGGATACCTATGGTAAAGTGACGGACGACGGCGGTAAAACTTGGCATAATACCGGAGAACGAAATAAACATGTCGATAACCATGCCCTGTGGATTGATCCCGATAATACCGCTCATATGCTGAACGGTAATGATGGGGGAGTATATGAAACCTTCGATCGAGGGGATCACTGGCGCTTTTTCCCCAATCTGCCGGTTACCCAGTTTTATAAGGTCGCCGTGGATTACGATAAACCCTTCTATGGAGTTTATGGTGGAACCCAGGACAATTTTAGCCTGGGTGGTCCTTCTCGCACGATCAGTCCGAATGGAATCGCTAATAAAGATTGGTTCGTTACCCGTGGTGGCGATGGTTTCGAATCGGCTGTAGATCCCGAAAATTCGAACATCGTTTATGCGGAAAGTCAATACGGTGGTTTAGTGCGTTTTGATAAACAAAGCGGAGAATCGGTAAGTATTCAGCCCGAAGCTCGCAAGGATGAAAATGGATATACCTGGAACTGGAATGCACCTCTGCTTATTAGTCCTCATAATCACACAACTCTCTATTTTGCGGCCGATAAAATCTTTAAAAGTACTGATCGAGGTGATAGCTGGCAGGTAATTAGTCCTGACCTAACGCGAGGAATAGACCGTAATAAGCTAAAAGTAATGGGACACGTTTGGCCAATGGATGCGGTAGCCAAAAATGCCTCGACTTCTAAATACGGCAATATTGTAGCCCTTGACGAGTCACCTGTTAAACAAGGATTGCTCTATGCCGGTACCGATGATGGCCTGATCCAAATTAGCAAAGATGACGGCCAGCACTGGAGAAAAGTGTCCGGTTTTCCCGGCGTGCCGGATCGTACCTATGTAAGTGATATTATCGCGTCCCATACCGATGCCAATACCGTTTATGCATCCTTTGACAATCATAAAAACGGTGATTTCAAACCTTACGTATTAAAAAGCACTGATGCCGGCAAAAGCTGGAAGCCAATAACCAACAATCTGCCCGAGAAAGGAACAGTCTATTCTTTAGAAGAGGATTACAAAAATCCCAACCTGCTGTTTGCCGGTACCGAATACGGATTCTTCTTCTCGGTAAACGGTGGCGAACAATGGAAACAGATTAAAAAAGGACTACCGACCATTGCCGTAAGGGATATCGCACTACAAAAACGAGAAGACGACGTCGCTATAGCCACGTTTGGCAGAGGTTTTTATATCTTGGATAATTACTCCCTATTACGATCATTATCCGAGGATATACTAAATGAACAAGCTCACATTTTTCCTGCAAAGGATGCAAAAATGTTTGTTCAGTACAGTCGCATCGGTGGACGTGATAAAGGATTTCACGGTGAAACATACTTCACTGCTCCTAATCCACCGGTTGGAGCCAAAATTGATTACTATTTGAAAGAAAGTATCAAAACCAAAGAGCAGAAGAGACAGCAGGAGGAAAGTAAGAAGTTCAAAAATGGTGAGCCGGTTTACTATCCCAATTACAAGGAAAGGAAATCTGAGCAGGATGAACAGAAACCATTTCTCCTGTTTACTATTCTGGATGCCGACAGTAATATAGTACGCGAAATTAGGAAACCTGCGTCTGCAGGTGTTCATGAACTTAACTGGGATTTTCACTATCCGGATATGACCTCAGCCAATAAAAATCAGGCTGGAGAACTTCGCGAGCCCAATTCTGGCATTATGGTGATGCCCGGTACCTATCAGGTTATGATGTCGAAAAACGTGGACGGCGAAATCACGACTCTGGCAGGACCTGTATCATTTAATGTAGTACGAGTAAACAACCGAACACTCCCACCGGCGGATAAAGCGGCGCGGGTTAAGTTCCAGGAAAAAGTAGCGGATATTAGCAAGGCGCTTAATGCTGCTCAACGCACTCTCGGAAATCTGAATGACCAAGTGGCTTATTTTAAATCAGCCTTAAAGAGCGTCAACGGCTCTACCTCGGATATTATGAAGGATATCAGAGCTTTTGAGAATAAAGTGCAATCTCTGCAAACAGATCTGCGCGGAGATCGGGTAAAAAGAGAGCTTGATATGGATCAACCTCCATCGATTGCCAGCCGGATCTTTGGCATTTCCTATAACTTTAATAGCTATACCGGCGCTCCTACGCAAGCGATGCGTGATCAATATCAAATTGCCGCAGAGAAGTTTGGGCCCGTCTATAATCGATTGAAACGATTGGTTAATACCGATCTGCCGAACCTGCAAAATAAAATGGATAAAGTGGGGGCTCCATGGACGCCGGGCAGGCTACCGGACTGGTCATCACAGTAAAATAATCCTCAATCTTAAAAAGCTCCCCAACAGAACGGGGAGCTTTTTTTATTTAATCAGGACAGAACCTTTGGAGACCTTAGATCAACCTACATACTTCCATAACTCTCACTAATGTGATTAAATTAACGGAATGATACCTAAAACAAGTTCGTTATTTTAGCCAATGCGAATCAAAATAAAAGAGACTATGAAAATTGGGTTTTACGGACTCGGAATTATGGGAAGCAGGATGGCCGCAAATCTGCTGAAAACAGATGCAGATCTGATGGTATATAATCGCACGCTTTCCAAGGCAGAGAAAGTCGCAGAAAAAGGAGCCAAAATTGCTCAATCGCCTCTTGAGCTTGTAGAACATGCAGATATACTGTTCACCATGCTGTCGGCTCCTGAAGTAGTAGAAAAAGTGGCTACAGGCGAACAAGGATTCTTATCGGCTATGGAACCAAATAGTCTGTGGGTGGATTGCAGTACGGTAAATCCCTCCTTCTCGCGAGAAATGTACGATAAAGCCAAAGCTCAAAATGTTCGATTTTTGGATGCCCCTGCAGCAGGTACGAAGGGACCTGCTGAGTCTGGCGACCTCTTATTTTTGGTTGGCGGATCCGAAAAAGACCTGGAAGAATGCAGACCCTACTTCGAAGAAATGGGTAAGAAAGTAATTCATGCCGGTGAAACCGGTATGGGCACTTCGCTTAAGATGGTTTTTAACTTGTTACTAGGCGAAGCTATGGCTGCTTTTTCTGAAGGTTTGAATCTGGGTGAATCAATGGGATTCTCGAAAGAAATGCTTTTGGAAACACTAGTCGGATCCCCTGTTGTGGCTCCGTTTATAGCGGGGAAGAAAGAAAAAATTGCGGGTGGAGATTACGAACCGGAATTCCCTCTTAAGCTAATGCAGAAGGACTTGCAATTGGCCTCCCAAACAGGTTATGAAACCAGTGCCCCACTTGCAGCAGGTAATATTGTAAAAGAACTGTTTGCAATGGCAAAACAAGAAGGGTTGGGGGATGAGGATTTTTCTGCCATCTACAAGTTTATCAGTAAACAATAGTAGAAAGTATTTAGTAGATAGTATCAAGCCTGAGCAGAAGCATTTTAAACTTTCTACCCTCAAGTTTGTACTAAGTGCCCCCATTAATGTGCATCCAGCCAGTTATCAGCCAAGCCCATATCCACTTTTAAAGGGACCGATAACTCATAAGCTGTTTCCATCATTTCTTTGAGCTTAGCAGGTATTTCATCAGTCTCCTCATCGGGAATTTCAAAGATGAGCTCATCATGTACCTGTAGCAGCATTCGTGTACCCAGTTTATTTTCTTCTATATAACTTTGAATATCAATCATCGCCTGCTTGATGATATCAGCTGCCGTTCCCTGAATCGGCATGTTGATGGCTGTCCGTTCGGCCCATGAACGACGATTCCAGTTACTGGCATTGATTTCAGGGATATACCGTCGGCGCCCCATCAGCGTCTTTACATAACCATGTTCTTTGGCAAATTGCTTGGTCTCGTTGATATATCGTAAAATTCCGGGGAAGCGCTCAAAATACTGATCGATCATCTCCTTTCCCTCTTCGTTGCTAATATTTAACCGGCGGGCTAGACCATAAGCACTAACACCATAAGGGATTCCAAAATTAACTTCCTTGGCTTTACGACGATGATCTGATGTTACATCATCAATAGAATCAAGATCAAAAATCTCTTTGGCGGTTCGGGAGTGAATATCCTCGTCATTCTTAAAAGCTTCCATCATGTTTTCGTCCTTGGCGATAGAAGCAATTACCCGGAGTTCAACCTGGGAATAATCCGCAGAAAGTAGCCGGAATCCATCATCCGCAATAAAAGCTTTTCGAATTTCTCTGCCTCGTTCGGTGCGTATCGGGATATTCTGCAGATTCGGATTCGAAGAAGACAATCGGCCGGTAGCAGCCACACTCTGATTGAAATCTGTGTGAATCCGCCCGGTATCTTTGTTAATCAGCTTTGGCAGCGCATCCACATACGTTGATTTGAGTTTACTCAAAGCACGGTATTCCAAAATCAAATCCGGCATCTCATAATCGCCAGCCAGATTTTTTAACACCGACTCGGCCGTTGAATATTGCCCTGTTTTGGTCTTCTTGCCCGCCGGCAAGCCCATCTTTTCAAAAAGCACTTCGCCCAGCTGTTGCGGAGAATTGATGTTAAATTCGGTACCTGCCTTCTCATAGATCTTTTGTTCCAACTTTATTAAATCGTCCTGCAGAACAGCAGAAAATTCCTCTAACAGATCTTTATCCACAAGCACCCCATTCATCTCCATCTTTGCCAACACTTCCATCAGGGGAAATTCAATAGTCTCAGCAATTTCGGCGAGTTCGTCTTCCTCTAAAATATCACTAAGCTTTTCGTATAGCCGGAGTGTAATATCAGCATCCTCGCAGGCATAGGCCGTAATCTCTTCAGGATCGATTTCATCCATCGTCTTTTGCTTGCGTCCCTTGCCTATCAATTTGGTTATCGGAATAGGCTTATATCCCAAATATTCACGAGCCAGGGTATCCATTTTAAGCTTTTGGTTAGCATCGATCAGGTATCCGGCAATCATCGTATCAAAAGCCTGATCCTCAATCTCCAATCCTGCGCGATTAAGCATCATATAGTCAAACTTATAATTATGAGCAATTTTGAGTGATTGCTCTTCGGCAAACAAGGGCTGCAAAAGTTCTACAGCCTGCTCTTGCGGAATCCCACCCTCAACATTCACCGGTATGTAATAAGCCACTCCCGCCATGGTAGATAGTGAAACTCCCACCAATTTGTTTTTCATGGGATCTACGCCGTCTGTTTCGGTATCAAAACAAAGCGTCTCGGCGGCTCCTTTCAGTCTTTCCACAAGCTCCTCAACAGCTTCAGGATGATCAACTAACTCATACGATACCAAATCTTTATCATAAGAATCAAAAACCGGATCTTTGGATTCTTTTTTTTCGGAATTAACAAATAGATCGCCCTGACCATCATCGTCAGAGGTACTTTTTGAGGATGAGCTACTTATCTCTTCTCCCAAATATTTCTTCGTCAGCGAACGGAATTCCATTCGTCTAAAAAACTGGCCCAGCTTTTCTTTATCAGGCCCTTCCCACTCAAGATCTTCCCATTTTATGGTATCTGGTACGTCGGTTTTGATAGTTACCATTTCTTTGGCATGAAGTGCCTCCTCGGAGTATTCTTGTAAGCCTTCGCGGTGACGCTTAGATTTCATGTTGGGTGCATCTTTGATAGCAGCTTCCAGCGATCCGTATTTATTAATCAGCTTCGGTGCTCCTTTCTTTCCAATACCTTTCACGCCGGGGATATTATCCGAAGTGTCACCTAAAATGGACAGCACATCGATCACTTTTTCCGGATAAACGCCAAAGTAATCTTTGACTCCCTCCCTGTCGATAATATTAAATCCCCCATTTCGGTTGTCCGGCTTATACATTTTGATGTGGTCGTGAACCAACTGCATGAAGTCTTTGTCTGGTGTCACCAAATACACGTCCACATCTTCAGCATTTGCCCGATCGGCAATCGTGCCTATAATATCGTCGGCCTCATAGCCGTGCTGCTCCACATTTTCAATGCCATAAGCATCTACCATCTCTTTAATGAGTGGAATTCCAATTTTAAGCTCTTCGGGTTGCGGCGGACGGTTAGCTTTATAATCTTCATCCATCTCATGACGGAAGGTCGGCTCGTGCGTATCCCACGCCACAGCAATATGCGTAGGCTGATGTTCTTCGAGAAGCTTTTCAAGGGTGTTGGCAAACCCAAGTATGGGACCAGTGGGAATTCCTTCAGAATTTTTTAGGTGGCTGCTAATAAATGCATAATGAGAACGATAGGCCAGAGCCATACCGTCTAGCAAAAAAAGGAGGCTTTTAGACATTCTTTATCTTATACTTAACTTCGTTATTAAATAATTGAACTGATGAATTGGTAAAAAGGTAAAACTTTTTGTTATCGTTTTCGAATAAGTAAGTCAAAGTCAAAAAATTGATCATTTTACATGGGCTTAAAAAACGAAGCACAATCTGCTTTTCAAAATACCAAATCTTTCTATAAGGAATACGTTTCCGGTATGACCCGGGAGCGAATGGGTAAGGAATTTTACAAAGATACCGATCGCCTAAAACAACTCTATCAAGAAGCTATTGGAGAAGATATCGAAAAATCCAGGGGAAAAGAAATACCTGGGCACATAAAATTCCTCCGTCTTTTTTCGGCTTTAACGCAACGTTTAAATCCAACCCGCAGATTAGTCTTTGGCTTATCTATCGTTTCATTTTTAACCTATTATTTATTGAGTTTTATACAGCTTAACGGCTATGTATTCTTTTATGATCTTTTAATGCCTTTTTCCTTTATCTCTATGTTACTGTTACTGTTGGTTGAGCTACTCGAAAAGTCTGATGTGAAGCGAGAAATTGATTTAGCGCGAGAAATCCAACTAGGTCTGTTACCCAATACCGAACATCAGCGGGATAAACTTGAAATGTATTCCTTTGCCAATACAGCAAAAGAAGTTGGAGGCGACTATGTGGATATTATCGAGACCGAAAAAGGCACTTATATCGTCATTGCGGATGTTTCTGGAAAAGGATTAACGGCGGCTCTGTATATGGTTCGGATGCAGGCGCTGGTTCATCTTATCATCGAAAAAAGTCAGCCTTCGCCGAAGGATTTATTTTTAGAACTTAATAATTATGTAAAATCGGACATCAAAGATAAGACCTTTGTTACTGCCTGTGCAGCTTTTTTCCCAAAAGGAGAGCACAAGTTTACCTTCGCCCGAGCCGGTCATAACGCTCCTATATTCTACAGTAAGCAACGGGATGCCACCTTCGACCTTCGTTCGGATGGATATGCCCTGGGGATGACAACATCGCAGAACTTAGCACATCATCTCCAAGAGAAGAAATTTCACTTTAAACCGGGCGATAGTGTATTATTCTATACAGATGGACTTACAGAAGCTCGCAATGAATTTGGTGAACAATATAGTGAGGACCGTCTTGATGCTATTCTAAGTGTTTATGGATCTCTCCACGCCAAGTCGATCATTCACAAAGTACAATCTTCCTTAGAGAACTTTATCGGCAAGGAAGAACCTGCGGATGATATCACCTTTACATGCATCCATCACGCTGAGTAGGAGTACCGAAATAGAGGCCTTTGCAAAACCGACCTTATTGATTAATCTCTGCATTTTCGTGACTTCGAAATCCTCACTTATACGTAATAAGCTCCGGTTTCGAATTCACTCAAGCTTTGATCTTGAACAAAATTCCTGGTTTTTCAAAGCCCTCAAAATATTAACTCCAACCCTAGAATTAAAGATTACTTATCCATCAGCTTTTTAACTTCCTCAACGACTCGATCAGTAGTAAGACCAAACTTCTGGTAAATCTCTTTATACGGTGCAGAAGCGCCAAAATGATCTATTCCAATGATGGTACCCTCCTCTCCTACCCACTCTCTCCAGCCTTGCGTAGCTCCAGCTTCAATAGAAACTCTCGTTCTCACTTCTTGGGGTAATACCTGCTGTTTGTAAGCATCGTCCTGTTGCCTGAAAAGCTCCCAGGATGGTAAACTTACAACACGGGCATCAATATCCTGATCAGCAAGTTTTATTTTTGCCTGCATCACTAATTCAACCTCCGATCCTGTGGCCAACAAAATAGCATCAGGCTGTTCTTTTTCGCTATCAGACAATATGTATCCGCCTTTTGCTGTTAGGGATGCAGCATTGGAATCAGCTCTCTCATAGACTGGCACACTTTGGCGCGTTAATACCAGCAGGGATGGACCATCAGTGTATTCCAGAGCAGCTTTCCAAGCCCAAGCTACTTCGTTGGCGTCTGCCGGACGAAGAACTTGCACGCTGGGCATGGCTCTCAACGAAGCCAAGTGTTCTATCGGTTGATGAGTTGGGCCATCCTCTCCCAAACCAATACTGTCATGAGTCATTACAAATATGGACGGAATATGAGAGAGAGCCGCTATCCGTATAGCCGGGCGACAATAATCTGAGAAAATAAGGAAGGTTCCGCCGAATGGGATAATACCACCATGCAAAGCCATACCATTAAGGGCTGCTCCCATGGCATGTTCTCGAACGCCAAAATGGAAATTGCGTCCGCTATAGTTTTCTGCTTCGAAGGTCCCTTCACCCTCCATCCATGTTTTGTTACTTCCGGCTAAGTCTGCCGAACCCCCAATCATATAGGGTATATTTTGGGCCAACTTCTGCAAAACCTTACCGGAAGAAGCCCGGGTAGCCATGCCTTTTTCATCAGCGTTAAAAATGGGAAGAACTTCGTCCAGGTTTTCAGGTAAATTTCGATTTATAGCATTATCAAACTGCTTCGCTAAATCCCCAAATTCTTTAGTATAGTTTTGATATACCTTTTTCCACTGTTCATGGGCTTTAGCTCCTTTATTTTTCGCTTGACGGAAATGCTGCAATACTTCATCCGGGATATAGAATTTCTTGTCAGGATCCCAATTCAAATTCTCTTTGGTTTTACGTACTTCGTCTTCACCTAAGGCAGAACCATGCGATGCTTCGCTGTCTTGTTTATTTGGACTACCGTATCCAATGTGAGTACTACAAAGAATCAAAGAGGGTTGATCAGCAACAGTTTGAGCTTCAGTAATTGCTTTCTCAACCTCTTGGTGGTCGTGACCATCAATCTTGATTGTATGCCATCCATAAGCCTCAAAACGCTTTGCGACATCTTCTGTGAAGGCTAAATCGGTATTACCCTCAATTGAAATATTATTATCATCATACAAATAAATAATTTTACCCAACTGCATATGACCAGCCATGGAGGCTGCTTCATGGGAAATACCTTCCATCAAATCTCCATCACTAACAATACCATAAGTATAATGATCAGTAAGAGGAAACCCCTCTCGGTTATATCTAGCAGCCAAATGAGCTTCAGCAATGGCCATACCTACCCCGGTAGCAAAACCTTGTCCCAGCGGTCCGGTTGTCGTTTCAACACCTGGCGTTAATCCATATTCGGGGTGACCAGGGGTTAAGCTATCAAGCTGGCGAAAATTTTTCAATTCTTTTAACGGCAGATCGTACCCTGTTAAATGCAGGAGGCTATAAAGTAGCATGGACCCATGTCCCGCGGATAAAACAAAACGATCTCTGTTATACCATTGAGGATCGGCAGGATCATGCTTTAGAAACTTTGTCCATAGTACATAAGCAGCATCTGCCATACCCATTGGCATACCAGGATGACCGGATTCTGCTTCCTGCACAGCGTCCATTGCTAACGTTCTAATCGTATTAACGCATAACTCATCAAGGGATGTAATAGTATGATCCATTATTTTGTTTTTCCGGTATAATTTAACAATTCATTATTTTGTAGGAATGCTGAAAATAGCCAAAGCCCAGCTTACTTAAAAGCATCAGCCATAAAAAAAGGCCTCCGATGGGAGGCCTTAAATACTATGGTATAAAATAATAGTATTTGTTTTAATTAGTGGTACTTTCGCATTTAAGCTCATATTTCATCTGGTGCTCAGCAGAAGCTTTGAAAGAACCATACGCGGCATTACCAAAAGCGCTGCAAGCCTCTTCTTTTTTACCTAAGCCCTTATAAGCAGTAGCTAACTCAAAATAAATCTTGGCCTTGTCTGTCTTACCACCTGTAGCATATTCCAGACTTTTCTTAGCATTATTCAGGGCTTTCTGCCAATCTTGGGTCTTGTTATAGGCTTCAGCCAATCGGTAATAAGCTTTAGGCGATTGAGCATCATACTTTAAAGCACGCTGCAGAAGACTAACTGCCTTATCAAAGTTTTTATTTTCGGTATTTTTAGATCCCTGATAAACCAGCTCATCACGGGCAGATTCATTAGCCTTTTGAACCAACTGTTTATCATTGGTCTTTTTACCAACCTCTATTGCTTTATCAAACAGGGAAATTGCATCCTCAAAATTTCTTGAATCCATATGCTTGATTACAATCCCCTTCTGATAATAAGCCTTAGCGTAATTAGCATTACGCTTTATAACATTATCAAGGGTCGCCAGTGCATCCTTATACTTTTGCTGCTGATACTGCAACAAAGATTTGTTATACAGCAATTGGGTTACAACGCCGGTAGCCTTGTTAGAAATCTGTTTATCACTGTATTCATTAGCTATATCTACCGTATTTTGAAATGCATCGATTGTAGCATTTATATTATCAAGCGTAGATTCCTTTCGGAATGCTTTATATTTTTGTAGTGACAGCTGGTAGTAGATTTGAGGAAGTTTCTTCTGAACCAAATTAACAATGTCCTTACCATCATCTCCCAGCTTTTTAGCTTGGGTCATCGCCTGATTATACATATTAATAGCCTGCTCATACTTCCCGCTTTTAACTAATTCCAGCGCTTTATTGTATGTCTTTACCGCAGCTCTCTTATCTTGGGCATAAGTATTTGTACTGCTAAGACCAATAATGAACAGACCTAATAAGAATGTAATTATGCTAGTTTTCAGCAATTTCATTTTTCGTTCGTTTTGAGGTTGAATATTCAAAGCTCTAAATGTAATGAATTAAACCATTTATTTAAAAGTAAAACTTAGAACTCATTAAATTATTGTATTTAACTATACTGGTTTACTTAACCAGGGTTTTATACCATCTAACAACATTTATTAAATAGAGTTGTCGAAATTATGTTTCACTACTATTAGAAATTGGGACTCAACGTATGCTTCTGATAAAAATCGCAAACTATTTTAACAGCTTCGTCCGGATCATCTGTTACACTAAAAAGATTTACATCTTCCTCGGATATTGTACTATTCTCAACCATGGTATTTTTGATCCAATCTACTAACCCCTCCCAGTAATTCGTGCCAATCAATACTAAGGGAAAAGCACTAATCTTTTTGGTTTGGATTAACGTCATAGCTTCAAAAAACTCGTCCAGGGTACCAAATCCGCCCGGAAAAACGATGAATCCCTGAGCATATTTTACAAACATCACCTTTCGAGCGAAAAAATAATTAAAGTTAATTACATAATCATGATCAACATATGAATTTACCCCATGCTCATGGGGCAGCAGAATGCCTAATCCCACGGATTTACCTTCTCCTTCCTGAGCTCCTTTATTGGCAGCCTCCATGGCTCCGGGTCCTCCGCCTGTTATTACGCCAAAACCCTTCTCGGTGATTTTTTTTGCCGTATATCGTGCCATTTCGTAATACTTGTCGCCTTCGACCAGCCGAGCTGAACCAAAAATAGAAACACATGGGCCGATTTTAAACAATTTGTCATATCCCTCCACAAATTCTCCCATAATTTTGAAAATGCTCCACACATCACTGTCGTGACTGTCATCAAAATTTTCGGGAACTCTCAGAATTTTATTTTTCTCTTTATCCATAACCTAAACAACTTATTTTGTAATAAAATCAATAGATACCATAACCCCTGGCACAGCCTCATTGGTTAGCCCGGGATGCACATTGGCCCGTACACTTAAATCTTTTGATACATTGAAAGACCGCATGTGTGCATATACATAAGCATCAATAACATTTAACCCATAAGCCAGAACAATCCCAATATAAACCATATCGCGACGATTTCTGTAAGTATTTCGTAATGTCTTTAACTGATCTACATTTGCATTTTTAGGGATATAAGAAGGGGTAGGCCCAAACCTAAAATCGTTATTTGTTTGCTGTGGGTTCAAATTATAATATGCTGCTCGATAATCATGATACCTTTTTGTCAGAGATATACTATAATAGGTTAAACCTCCCAAAAGTCCATAAACCAGCGGTACTTTCCATATTTGGTGATTCACTATCTGTCCCCAACCAGGTAATATCATTGATTTGTGCATTACACTCTTGGGATTTGGAAAATGCTTATTTACTTCATCCTGGGTAGTATCTGCCAAACTGTTAGCCTGCTTGTGGGAAAGCCATTTCACTCTGGATATATAATTTTGATTAGCCAGATGGGATCTAAAAGATTGCGCACATGCAGTTTGTGGGATAACTGCAAAAAACGTAAAGAGACTAAGAAATAGAATCGAAGAGCTCAAGCAACCGATCCAATTCCTCATCTGAATAATACTCAATACGTATTTCGCCACCATTCTTTTTGGACTTGATATTCACTTTCGTACTTAACTTACGACGCAGGCGGTCAGATATTTTCCTTAAAAAAGTTTGATGCTGTTCTTTAACTTTATTTTCGGATGTTTCCTTTTCTTCTTCTTTCTCCAGAGCTTTAACGGCCTGCTCCGTTTTCCTGACCGAATACCCTTTGTTTATAATTTTATTAAAAATTTCCTTTTGTTCCTCTTCATCTTCAATAGGCAGCAATGCACGTGCATGCCCCATCGATATTTTCTGGTCTCGAAGAGACGCTTGTATAAAGTCCGGCAGATTTAATAAACGTAACATATTAGTAATAGTAGTACGGTTCTTGCCAACCCGCTCCGCGACCTCCGCCTGCGTATATCCGGCCTCTTTAATCAACCGTTGGTAACCCATAGCCACCTCGATTGGATTCAAGTCTTCACGCTGAATATTTTCGATCAGAGCATACGAAATAATATCCTTGTCATTAACCTCTCTCACATAAGCCGGTATTTCCTCCATCCCCGCCCGCTTAGATGCCCTGAGCCGACGTTCCCCACTAATAAGTTCGAATCGCTTTTCACCAATATAACGTACTGTAATGGGTTGAATAAGCCCGTGTTGCTTTATGGAATGCGCCAATTCATCCAGCCGTTCCTGGTCAAATTCTTTCCGTGGCTGATGGGGGTTCGGGCGTATATTCTCTACCGGTACATGTAAGACAATGTTTACCCGCTGCTGGGGTTCTACATAAGCTGTTCCTTCGGTACCCTGGCCTTCTTTGCCCTCATTGGGCTGTTCATCTCCCTCGTTATACTCAGGAAAAAAAGCCCCCAATCCACGACCTAAAACCTTTTTAGATGCCATAATCAATCACTCCTTAACTACTTGCAAAAACAGGACTATCTTTAAAAAGCTTTTTATTTCGATGGATAATTTCCCTACCTAAAGCAAGGTAGTTTTTAGCCCCTACGCTGGTTGAATCATAAAGTAGTGCAGGTTTCCCAAAGCTTGGAGCTTCGGCTAACCTTACGTTCCGTTTTATGATCGTATCAAATACTCGATCTTCAAAATACTTCCGTACTTCCTCTGCTACCTGGTCAGACAACCTTGTTCGGGTATCATACATTGTCAGCAATACGCCTTCTATTTCTAAATCGGTATTTAAATGCTGGCGTACAATCTTAATGGTGTTGAGAAGCTGACCAAGACCTTCAAGAGCAAAATATTCGCATTGCACGGGAATCAAAACCGAATCAGAAGCGGTTAATGCATTAATTGTCAACAGACCCAGCGAGGGTGGACAATCAATAATTATAAAATCGTATTTTTCTTTCAATCCGCCGATAGCTTTTTCAAGGATCCGTTCTCGCTGCTCACGGTCGATCATCTCGATTTCGGCGCCTACCAAATTTATATGTGACGGGATAAGCTCCAAAAAAGGTAATTCGGTTTCTCTTATCGCATCAGTTGCATCAACGCCCCCCACCATAACCTCGTAAATAGAGTTGGATACCGTTTTAGATTCAATACCCAAGCCACTTGTAGTATTACTTTGGGGATCAACGTCGATAATGAGGGTCGTATGTTCAATCGCTGCAAGACTAGCGGCCAGGTTAATAGCCGTAGTCGTTTTACCTACGCCCCCTTTTTGATTAGCAATGGAAATAATCTTGCCCATGAGATAATTCTAATCCAAACTATTATCTATATAGTGATCCAAAAATATAATGGGATGTCTTATGGTAAACAAGAATACTTATTAACAAGTTATTAACTGACTTACCAACATATATATCTTTTTATATTTCAATGATTTATAACCGATCAGTTCACAAAATATTTTAGATCATCAACATTTTGTGCTAGAACTAATAGTACGAAGGATAAAATAGGCCCACAAAAAGAAAAGCCGGATATCCCCAAAAGAACATCCGGCAGTAATACAGTACGGAAACAATTATAGGACCGTTTCTACATCCGTATAATCTAAATCAAAAGCCTTTGCTACATCGCGATAGACAATTTTACCTTTTACAATATTTAATCCCATTTTAAGCTCAGGATCATCATCAAGAGCACTCCTCCAGCCTTTGTCAGCAATATCCACCGCATATGGCAGGGTTACGTTAGTTAATCCTAAAGTAGAAGTATAGGGTACGGCACCCGGCATATTAGTAACGCAATAATGGATAATGCCATCAACTTCGTAAATAGGATGATCGTGCGTAGTCGGTTTTGACGTTTCGAAACAACCTCCCTGATCAATAGCTACATCCACCATAACGGCTCCTTTCTGCATCAGCTCCAACATGTCACGAGAGATCAAGTGCGGAGCTTTTGCACCGGGTTTTAGCACGGCACCAATCACCATATCAACGTGGGGAAGCATATTTCGGATATTGGCCTCAGAAGAAAACATGGTACTTACATTTTGAGACATTACATCATCCAGGTATCGCAACCGCGGCATGCTAACATCCATAATAGTTGTATTAGCTCCCATTCCAGCGGCAATCTTGGCAGCATTCACTCCGACAATACCTCCACCAAGAACTAATACATTCGCGGGCCGTACTCCGGGGATACCTCCCAAGAGGATTCCACGTCCGCCTTGTGCTTTTTCAAGGTATTTAGCCCCTTCCTGAGATGCCATTCTGCCGGCAACCTCGCTCATAGGAATCAATAACGGTAACGAACCGTCTTCTTTCTCAACGGTTTCATAAGCAATAGCAATTGACTTCGATTCAATAACCGCTTCTGTTAACTGCCGGCTGGCAGCAAAATGAAAATAGGTGAAAATAATCTGCCCTTCTTTCATGCGGTCATATTCAACCTCGATGGGCTCTTTGACCTTCATGATCATTTCCGCCTGATCCCAAAGCTTTTCAACATCTTCGACGACCTCTGCCCCGGCTTCAGTATATTTTTCATCGGGAAATCCGCTGCCCTTTCCAGCCCCTTTTTCGATCAGTACTTTGTGGCCATTACGTACCATCTTGGTTACGCCTCCCGGCAATAGCGCTACTCTATTCTCGTGCGTCTTAATTTCTTTTGGTACACCTATAATCATGATATACTATACTTTAGTTAATAATGTTCTGGGAATAAAATCCGTGCGAAATGTAGGCAATTTTTTTGAAAAAATTGAAATAATCACATGCAAAAATATTACATCTATAACAGATCTATTCTGTCAACTCTTTATATTTTTCCAGCCCGGATTCTGTGATTGTAATATGCCCGTAAAGCAGGGGACCCCCGATAGTTTCGATAGTAATATATCCCAACTCTTCGAAGTAGCTGAGTATATTTTTAATTTCCGTTCGATCGGCATTGAGATTGGCACTCAGCTTTTTAACAGAAATCTTATGAATGGTATCATTATTAGAAAGATCGCCAATTTCTATTAAATAACGGTGATATTTCTTGCTGAATTCACTCCCGATAAGCATAGGCAGAAATAAGTGGTTGTAAATGCTTGTGTTAACCAAAACAAGAAATATTCCTCAATAAACCGTTAACTAAATATTATGTTAATGTTAAGTTTTAAGATTATTTATATATCAACTGTCAATTTTCTTTAGGCTAACTAACGAAGATAGATTTTTCTAAATTAACTCTCCCCCCTTCCTATGATGCTTAACGCACAACAATTTTTATAGGCATCTGTTATATTACCGACGTGCTTTTAAATACGCATGATTTCTCGTATTCTTTAAGCCATTATTTAATCAGACTAATAGGGCATGATTTCAAAAGAAATCCTCAAAAAAGTTCGAAAAATTGAGATCCGAACAAAGGGAATGGTTAACAACATTTTCGGAGGCGAATATCAGTCGGCCTTCAAAGGACGCGGTATGGAATTCTCGGAAGTACGGGAATACAATTATGGGGATGATATCCGGCAGATCGACTGGAATGTGACAGCTCGTACCGGTGATCCTTATATCAAACAGTTTGAGGAAGAACGCGAGCAGACGCTAATGCTCTGTGTTGATATCTCTCAAAGCGGAGTTTTTGGCAGCAGCGGGCAAAGTAAGATGGAACTCTCTATTGAAATTTGCGCCGTATTGGCTTTTAGCGCGATCAAAAATGGAGACAAAGTAGGTTTGGTTTTATTTACCGATGAGATCGAAAAAGTTATCCCACCCAAAAAAGGACGACTGCATGTGTTGCGACTCATCCGAGAGCTTCTCACCACCGAACCCCAGGGCACAGGTACCGACATCAGCGAAGCTTTATCTTACGTAAATCGGCTTTTGAACCGGAGAGCTATTATTATTCTAGCCAGCGATTTTCAGGATGATAATTATGATCGCCAATTAAAGATTACTAATCGAAAACACGATTTAGTAAACATCTTTATCAATGATAAACTGGAAGACGAGCTGCCTAATTTGGGACTCATTCCCTTAAAGGATGCAGAAACTGGCGAAGAAGTATTGGTGGATACCTCCAATGCCAAAGTACGTCAGGAGTATCAGAAAAAACGATATGTTCACAAACGAAAACTACGTGACCATTTTCTGCGGATGAAGATCGATACTATCGAACTCGAGACCAACACCTCCTATATCAAACCTCTGATGTCTTTCTTCCGGCGTCGGGTGCAACGGTATTAATTACTTGGCTACTTGCGAAATAGCGTAACGATCCTGTTGCTTCTCAATCAACATTTGTTGCATTTTATGATCGAGTGAATCTCTAAGCTGTGCAAAAGCATTCATCAGACTATCCGGAACCGATTTAGCCGACGGCAAATCTACTGTCAGGGGGTTTACATAATGACCATTTTTATATATTGCATAGTGCAAGTGTGATCCTGTAGATCGTCCCGTGCTTCCTACATAGCCAATAACCTGTCCCTGTTTTACAGAAGCCCCGGCATGAATTCCTTTTGCAAATCGATTCAAATGCATATAGACTGTTGTATAAATTCGATTATGACGAATTTTCACAATATTTCCGCTGGCACCTCCGTAATGTGATTCAAGCACTGTTCCATCACCCGTTGCAAGGACCGGGGTTCCCCTGGGTGCCCCATAATCAACTCCGTGATGCGGCATAACTTTATGCAATACCGGATTCATGCGATGTTGAGAAAAGCGAGATGTTATGCGATGACTAAATTTAAACGGCATTTTAAGTAATGCTTTCTCAACACTCTTCCCATCTTTGTTGAAATAGCCATCAAAATCGCCATGGACAAAGCGGTACGCCCGGTATGTTTTACCTCTAAAATTAAACCGGGCTGCCTCAATATCCCCAATACCATAAAAATTATTGCTGATATATTTTTTATCATACAAAGCTTTAAAAGAATCACCCTTTCGAAGCCTATAAAAATCGATCTCCCAGGCAAAAACATCCGCCAATTTATAGGCCAATAAAGGGCTCGCCCGTTCCCTTTTTATAGCTTGAAATAACGAGTTATCGATTTCTCCGGAAGCTACTGCCAATTTAGTACTGAGAGGCCGGGCAGCCTTATAAATTTGCACTGTATCGGGCAACTGATCAAAGACAACGTAATCTACCGGGTTAGGCTGCCAGACCATTTTTTCGATTTTGGCCCGGCCATTATCCAAAGCATATGTTCTATACTTTTGTCCCGGTTTTAATTCCTTAAGATCAACTATATTGCTTGCTTTCTGGGTAATAGAATAAATCTGCTGCGGACTAAAATCATATTTTTGCAGAATACGATAAAAACTTTCATTAGGCTTTACTTTATGTTCATCTACCTGCAAGCTATCCGTGTTTTGCCCAAATACATCAACGGTAGGTGTTTGGGCAGAAACGGTAGAATCCGGCTGCTTTGTTTCTACTCTTTGATCACTTACTTTCTGTGCTTTGTTCCGGGGATTACAACCAGTGAATAGTATCCCCAAAAATACCCCGACTAAAAATGTCCTTCGCATATCCTTATTTGTTTATATTCAAACATCTCTAACCTACAATTTTATGAACCTCAGTCCATAAATAAAATTGTCTCGTCAACTAAAAGCAATCTTTTCCGAATGGATAGATTTTTTCTATTTTTAGCGCCAGTCAGATAGCTATTGTACAATAAATATTTCATTTCATTGTTTTTATGCTTCTAACCATTATTAAGTAGTATCAGTGGCAAAACTAAAATTAAATTTACGAAAATTATTTATTTTATTAGCTTTTTGTTTTGGGATTGCTTTAACCCAATCGGTACAAGCCCAAAATCTAAAAGAGTTCACAACGGTAGATTCGCTTAAAGTTGGCGATACTTTTGATTATTCAATCACATTAAATCGTGATAAGCAGTATAATGATATTATTTTTCCGGATTCTGCTGATTTCGGTGCTGCTTTTGAAATTCGTTCTCGGCAACGTTATAAGGTATCCAGTTTTAAAGATAGCGTATATTATAAGCTACAATTCTTCGGCACTTCGGATACGACTATTCCTCCCCTGGCCGTTCATTTGGTTCAACAGAACGATACAACTACCTTATACACGAACCCCATCCCTATTGCCTTCAAAAGCATACTGGCCAAAAACGATGATAGTTTACGTCCCCTAAAACCCATATTTGAATTTGCAGCCGCATGGTGGCCTTATATTCTGGGATTTATCATCCTGGTTGTTGCGGCCTATTATGCCTATCAATATTATCTGAAACAACAAGAAAAAGAAGCGCCCTCAGAGTCAGAAACTTTTGAACCTCAACCATTCGTCAATCCCATTAAAGAGCTTCAGAAATCCATTAAACAACTTGACCGGATGGAATTTTCCAGCCAGGAAGATTTCAAAAAGTTTTACATTGATTTGGGAGATGCAATCCGACAATATTTCGAAACGTTGTATAATATTCCCGCACTTGAATCTACCAGCAGGGAACTTCTGGACATGTTGAAGGCGGGTTCTATCGATGATAATCTCGTTGCCGATACCCGGGCGGTACTGCAGGAAGCGGATATGGTGAAGTTTGCCAAATTTACTCCAACTACCGATCAGGCAGACCGTGCCCTTAAAAAAGCATATAATTTCCTGGAGCGAGCTCGAGACGTCGATGGAGCACGGATAGAACATCTGCGACGTAAACACGTGAACAAAATGGAGGCCGAACGCCAGCGTTTTAATGAAGAACAAGAAAAAGGCGAAGAGGTAAACGCATGAGCTGGGCAAATCCACAATGGCTTTGGTTGCTGCTTCTTTTGATCCCCGTAATCGGGTATTATGTGTGGAAATATTATTCTCGCAAAGAGCCTAGCCTTACGTTCTCTGATACTTCCGGACTTAAAGACTTGCCGGGCAACTGGCGCAGCTATGGAATTTGGCTGGCCCCTGCTTTACAGTGCATAGCTTTCGTATTGATTGTGTTGGCTATGGCTCGTCCGCAATACAAGAATACCACGGTCGAACGGAATGCCGAAGGTATCGATATCGTGCTGGACATTGATATCTCTACTTCAATGAAAGCGGAAGACTTGAAGCCCAATCGGCTGGAAGCAGCCAAAAATGTTGCCAAAGATTTTATCAATAAACGAGTATCCGATCGCATCGGACTTGTGCTCTTTGCCCGTAAAAGTTTTACCCTCGTACCTCCAACCCTGGATTACGACCTGGTTAAACGTTTGCTTGGGGATGTTGAAATGGGCGTAGTTGAAGACGGTACAGCTATCGGAATGGGAATCGCTACAGCAGTTAACCGTCTGAAAAAGAGCCAAGCAAAAAGTAAGGTTATTATTTTGCTTACCGATGGTCAGAATAACTCCGGCGAAATTGATCCGGTGACTGCAGCTGACCTGGCTAAAACATACGGAATTAAGATTTATACGATCGGTGCAGGAACACGGGGTACGGCGCCTTACCCGGTAAAGGACCCAATCTTTGGAAATCGGTACCAGAATGTTAAAGTTAATATTGATGAGAAAATGCTCACCAAAATTGCCAATATGACCGGTGGCGAGTATTTCCGGGCAACCGATACCAAAAAACTTAAAAATATCTACGACCAGATTGACAAGCTCGAAAAAACCAAAATTGATGAGGTCATATACACCGATTATAAAGACCTCTATGCAAGATTCCTGCTGCCTGGTATCTTGCTACTTGTCCTCTCTGTCGTTTCTGATCGATTTGTATTCCGTAATGCCGTTGAGTAAAAACTTTCACCCCTTTTCACGCTCCTAACTTTAATTGCATATTCTTTCAGACAAGAACCGTTATTATGCTTATTTTTGTTTGGATGCATGCAAAGCTTTTAAATTGTTAATTTCTCAAACTTTTCATGGCGTTACAGTCAGTATTAAAAACATTTTCCGCCCAAATACCCTGGCGCGATCTTCATTCCAATATTGATAACCGTAATTCAGTATTTCTGGATCATTTCGTTGGATCCACTCCTGCCTTTCTGGTTGCAAAATTGGCCCTAAAATATGATAAAATTGTTGTAATCCATGCAGATGCGGAGTCCGCCGAGTTTATGCAAGGCGACTTGGATGCATTGGAGGTAGAACAGGCTAGCTATTTTCCCACGACGGGACATAAACCTTATGATGAGCAGCAAATCACCGATAGCTCTGTGGTCGTCCAGCGCTCTGAGGTATTAGAAAAGATCATCAATAATCCCAAGTCGGTACTGATTACCTCCGCTCCAGCAATTTTTGAAAAGATAGCACCTCCTGAAATATTTGAAAAGGCTTCTATTACCCTTAGCAATGGGGATACGATGGAACCCGAATCCCTCAAGGAAATGCTAGTAAATCAGGATTATGAACCGGTAAAATTCGTTAACCAACCTGGTGAATTTGCTCATCGGGGCGGCATTCTGGACGTTTTTCCCTTTTCGGGTGAATATCCAATCCGGCTTGAATTTTTTGGAGATGAAGTTGATTCCATCCGTGAGTTTGATGCCGATTCACAGCGGTCGGTCTCTTTTCTGAATACGGTTCGTTTTGTACCCAATGCTTCTACACTTAGCGAAAGTGACAAGCGCGGACTGCCTTCTTATTTTTCGGATGATACGCTGTTTTTGCTTATCAACGAATCGCTTATAAAAAGTGATATTGAAGAACGTTTTGATAGGGCTTTGAAAAGATATAGCGAACTGGATGCCGATAAAGAAGCCCATAAACCTGATAAGCTTTATCTTAGTCCGGATGAATTTCAGGATTCTATCGCCGATCAACCTAAAGTATATCTCGGCGGATTTTCGAAGGATAAAAAAGCCAATTGGAAATTCCGGCTTGATGCCAGTCCGCAACCTGATTTTAATGGGAGTATCAAGCTTCTACGCGAGAATATCGAAAACATAAGCAAACAGAGTTTTGATACTTATATTCTTTGCGATAATGAGGGGCAGCGCGATCGTTTTGAGGAATTGCTGGGCGAACCTTCTGAAAAATTTCGTTATCACCTGTCGGTAGAAACGTTGCATGAAGGATTTACTCTCAACGAGCAAGGCCTGGCCGTTTATACCGACCACCAGATTTTTAATCGCTATCACCGTCCTAAAATCCGCAGAAAACGATACACGGGCGGCATCTCTTTCAAAGAGTTACGCGACCTAAATATTGGAGACTATGTAGTACACGTCGATTACGGCATCGGTAAATTTGCGGGATTTAAAAAGATCAAGGTTCGGGGAGTTGAGCAGGAATCGGTAGTCCTTAGATATAAAGAAGATTCACTGCTTTATGTGAATGTGAGCAGTCTGCACAAAATTCAGAAATATTCCGGTAAGGAAGGCACCCAGCCCCGAATCACCAAATTGGGATCCGGCCGGTGGGCACGTAAGAAAGCCCAGACCAAAAAGAAGGTTAAGGATATTGCCCGCGACCTTATAAAATTATATGCCAAACGGAAATCACAAGAAGCCTATGATTTCTCTCCGGACAATTCGTGGCAAACGGAAATGGAAGCGCGTTTTGAATTTGAGGAAACTCCTGACCAGCGCGAAACCATAGAAGCAGTCAAATCCGATATGGAAAGTAAAACCCCAATGGATCGTCTTATTTGTGGGGATGTTGGCTTCGGAAAAACGGAAGTGGCTGTACGTGCGGCATTCAAAGCGGTAATGGATCATAAACAGGTAGCCGTACTAGTTCCGACTACGATTCTGGCGGATCAGCATTACAAAACGTTCTCCCGTCGAATGAAAGACTTTCCTGTTAAGGTAGGCGTGATTTCGAGATTTCGCAGCCGAAAGCAACAGAAGAAAACGCTCAAAGATCTCAAAGAGGGCAAACTCGATATCATCGTTGGTACCCATCGCCTGACATCTAAAGATGTGAAATTTCATGATCTTGGGCTGTTGATTGTTGACGAGGAACAGCGTTTTGGAGTCAAGACTAAAGAGAAGCTCAAAGAATATCGTGCTACGGTAGATGTGCTGACACTCACGGCCACTCCCATACCGCGAACGCTTCAATTTTCGCTTATGGGCGCTCGTGACCTTAGTATTATTAACACCCCGCCCCCCAACCGCCAACCCGTTCAGACCGAAATTCACAGCTTTGACAAGGATCTGATTCGTGATGCCATCATGCAGGAAATTTCGCGAGGCGGACAGGTTTTCTTTATCCATAATCGGGTAAAGAATATTGAGTCGATTTCAGATATGGTGCGCCAGCTTATCCCCGATGTTCGTGTTCGATTTGCTCACGGACAGATGAGCTCGACTAAGCTGGAAAAAATTATCGAAGATTTTTATGATCACAAATTTGACGTTCTGATTTCGACGAATATTGTAGAAAATGGCATTGACATCCCCAACGCCAATACGATGATCATCAACCGCGCCGATCGTTTTGGTCTGGCCGAACTGCACCAGCTTCGCGGACGTGTGGGACGATCCAACCGCAAGGCATTCTGCTATCTGATTACCCCTCCCATTCAGACGCTTACCGAAGAAGCCCGGAAACGACTTCTGGCCCTGGAAGAATTTTCTGATTTGGGATCCGGGTTCAATATTGCTATGCGTGACCTCGATATTCGGGGAGCCGGCGATATACTCGGAGCCGAACAAAGTGGCTTTATCAATGATTTGGGATTTGAGCTTTATAAGAAAATCCTGAACGATGCGGTCAGAGAACTTAAAGAACAAGAATTTAGTGACGTATTCAGCGATGTTGAAGTGGAAGTGGAACTGCCTGAAACGCAAGTCGAATTTGACCTCCCGGCCCTGCTCGAAAACGACTATGTCTCGGATAATGTAGAGCGACTTAATCTCTACAGAAAATTATCAAGCGCTGAAAAACTGGAAGAGATTAAGGACTGGAAAGATGAAGTGGAAGATCGCTTTGGTCCCCTGCCTGATGCGGCTCAAAACCTGATCACTTCTACTGTTATTAAGCTATATGCATCACGTTTGTTTTTTACCAAAGCTCGGATTCGCTCTAATCGGATGTGGCTAAGTTGCCCAAATCAGGACTCGGAGCTCGGTGAAGAATTTTATGGACAACGTTTCCAGAATTTACTCAAATCAATTCAAGAGACGGCAAAAGATAAGTTTGAAGTAATACAAAAAGACAATAGGGTGCGTTTTGTAATCCACGATATACCAAACCTGGAAGCGGCCGCTGAGTTTTTAAAAGAGCTCTCTAATACACACAAAAAAGAGGTCAGTTTTGCTTGATAAGTATGTTAAGCTTCTCAAAAATGGCGAGATTGTTGCCTTTCCCACGGAGACGGTTTATGGTCTTGGCGCCGATGCCTGGAATCCCTCTGCCATCCAAAAGGTGTTCAATCGGAAAGGACGTCCTGCGGATAATCCGCTTATTGTTCACGTCTGTTCCATTGAAATGGCTGAAGATTTTGCCGAAGAAATACCTGATGACGCCCGCAAATTAATGAATCGTTTCTGGCCGGGTCCGCTGACACTGATTTTCCCTAAAAAAGCTGAAGTACTGGATATCATCACGGCGGGACTCAATTCGGTAGCAATCCGCTGGCCCAAACACCCTCTTGCCCAAAAATTAATAGCTCAAACCGGTCCGCTGGTTGCACCAAGCGCTAATTCTTCCGGGAAGCCAAGCCCTACGAAAGCAGAACACGTACGAGAAGATTTTGGGCAAGAGTTTCCCGTTATCGAAGCCGGAGAAACAGACATTGGCCTGGAATCGACGGTGTTGGATATCTCGGCTGAACCGTATCAAATCTACCGTCCCGGCGCAATCAGTGCGGACCAAATTTCGGAGGTCATCCATAAGAAAGTGACTATTGCCAAGCCAACAACTAAGGATACCGCTGCCAAGAGCCCAGGTACTAAATATACGCACTATTCCCCGCACGCCACGGTGGAATGGCTGGAAGCACATCCCAAAAAAGCCCGAACAAATGCCCTTTATCTGCTGCACAATATAGAATTGGAGCAAACCACGCGTAACATCATCCAATATAATGGGGATTTTCGCCAGATGGCCCATGAGTTATACGATCGGTTTCGCCAAGCTGACCATAAAGGTTTTGCTGAGATCTTAATAGAGCCTTTTCAAAAATCAGATTTAAAAAATCCATTTGTGCAGGCCCTACAAAATCGTATTTCCAAGGCTGTTGGATAGTTAATCCAGCACGGTAAATGTTTGGTCTGGTTCCAGGGACAAAACGGCTTCGGTCATCAAGTTAATCAACTGTTCAACATCTTTTAATGATGCCGTTTCCACCGGAGAATGCATATAACGAAGTGGCAATGAGATCAATGCACTGGGAATACCTGTTTTCTGATAGAATATACTATCGGTATCGGTACCAGTTCGAACGCTAGTCGCCTCGTGCTGAATGTCGATTTCTTTGTCTTTACATACTGTTTCCAAGAATTCTACAATTTTGGGATGATTAGCGCCACCATGTTGGATAGCAGGTCCCTGCCCCAATTTAACCAAGCCGTGTTCTTTATGATCAATACCCGGCGTATCAGTCGCATGGGTAACATCTGTGACCAGTGCCAAATCAGGATCGATACGATAGCTCATCATGCGAGCTCCATACCCACCAACTTCTTCCTGCACCGAGTTCAGCACGGCAACATTAACTTTGAGTTCATCCCGACGTTCGCGCAACTTCTTAAGTACCTGCGCAATCATAAACCCGCCGATGCGGTTATCCAAAGCACGTCCGGATAAGATATTATCAGAAAGATAATCAAATTCATCAGCGTAGGTAATAGGATCCCCGATTTGTACCAGCTTAAGCGCCTCTTCTTTGCTGGAAACGCCGATATCAACATAGATATCTTTCCACGCCGGCTGCGTACCTCCTCCATTTTTCTTTTCCTGCAGGTGGATGGCCGTGTTGCCGGTAACTCCTGACACGATTCCATCTCTAGTATGAATATTCACCCGCTTGGCCCGGGCAATTGTGGAATCACTGCCACCCAGTTTATTCACGTAGATGTAGCCCTCATCCGTGATGTGCTGAACGATCATACCAATTTCATCGCAATGTGCTTCCAGCATAACGGTAACCACATCAAAGCTTGTATTTATTTTAGCGGTGGCTGAACCGTAGGCGTCGGCTTCTACCGTATCCGCAAACTCACTTACATAATCTTTCCATACCTTTTGTCCGGCCGCCTCAAAGCCCGTGGGGCTTGGCGTTACGAGCAACTCTTCTAAAAATTCCTTTTCTGCATCTTCAAACATATTGAATACAAACTTTGATTGAGGTTTATCGTTGGGGAATATAACAATTCGACCGTGTTCAGCTAAATAGAATTTCTGTTTATTGCTACTTTGATTTGCCGATGTAAGATTGCATCTTTGAAAGCCTAAATGGCAACCAAAAAACTGCACATGATCAGGCCAGATTATCAACGCGATTTCTTTCCAAATTGGACAACTATTTCTATTCGATTTCGGGATTTGGATCCACTCAACCACGTCAATAATGCTATTTTTAGCACCTATTATGAGGAAGCTCGCATTGGTTTCATCCAACAAGAACCAGCATTGGCCGGTCAAATAAAGAATGGATATAGTTTTGTGCTGGCTAATCTGGAAATTGATTTCATTCGTCCTATTGAATATCCGGCTGAGATATTAATCGGCACGGGAATAAAGTCATTGGGCAATTCCAGTATCACGAGTTTCCAGGCGATTTACCGGTCACATGACAGAAAACTGGCATCTGTCGCCGAAGCTCACGGAGTTTGGTTTGATTTAGAGAATCAACGCCCGGCACCTTTGCCTGAGATTAAGGAAGTAGATCAATTTTTACTTCCGGAAGATCTTTTCGAATAATGCTTCAACTATTTACCTTTGGGCATAAAATACATTTTAAGTGCTAAAACATGGATAAAAGTACGCAGTACAAAATTTTTAACGATCCTATTCACGGTTTCATTACGGTCCCTAAAGGACCAATATTAGATTTAATCGATCATCCCTATGTACAACGACTCCGACGTATTAAACAGATGGGGTTGGGTTACCTGGTTTTTCCGGCGGCAGAACACTCCCGGTTTTCTCATGCATTAGGTGCAATGGAATTGGCGCAACGAACACTAAATAACCTGCAGGAGAAAGATACAACCATCAGTCCTGCTGAATATGAAGGTACACTCATTGCTATCCTGCTTCATGATGTTGGTCATGGCCCCCTTTCACATACACTTGAATTTAATCTTATCGAGGATTTTCACCATGAGATGATGACACTAGCCGTAATGAAGCATCTTAATAAGGAGATGGACGGGGCCCTGGATATTGCCATCAAAATATTTACGGATCAGTATCCCAAGAAGCCCTTCTTAAACCAGTTGATTTCATCTCAGCTTGATCTTGATCGGCTTGATTACCTAAAACGTGACAGTGCATTTACTTCTGTTTATGAAGGATCGGTAGGAATCGAACGTATCCTGAAAACGATGCGTGTTTTTAAAGGAAATATCGTGATAGAAAAGAAAGGGATCTATGCTATTGAAAATTACATATTAGCTCGCCGACTCATGTATATGCAAGTATATCTGCATAAGACGGTACTAAGTGCCGACAAGCTCATGCAGCATATTTTTAAACGTGTTCGAAAATTAATTTTGGAGGGCAAGCGGCTTTATCATGCCTCCCCTGCCCTGCGATTTTTTCTTGAAACAACTCCTAGTGCAAAGAGGAGCATTTCGTCAGAGATATTAAAAAAATATCTTCAACTTGACGATAATGATGTATTTCAGAGCATCAAATACTGGCAGCATAGCGATGATTCTATTTTAGCAAATTTATGCAAACGTTTTCTGGCCAGGTCACTATTCCGAACGACATTTTTGGATAAAAAACCCTCTTCGAAATTAGTCACCAATGTGAAGAGGAAAACCCGAAAATCCCTTAAAGAAAAAGGATTACCCCATGACGAGGCGGCTGCAAAGTATTTTTATTCCTTTGATAAAAGTTACAGTGAGGCTTACAGATATGAAAATGAAGGCATTTGGATTTTAGAAGAGAAAGAAAAAGCGGTTGAGTTCTCAAAAGCAGCCGACACCGAAAATATTATTGCCCTGACAGAGCCAGTGGTCAAACCCTATGTAGTACATTTAAAAGATATAGAAGTGTAATAGTTACAATCACTTAGGCACTTAGCCCATGTAGAAAAACTGTAAACAATTAAATATAGGCATAATTTCACGGTCCTTAGCGACTTAGTGGTAAATTTACTTCAGACGCTCATAAACCATGAACGAAAGATTGCCCTTGTCTTCTCTTTTTATCTCCTTCCACACGGTACCAATTTGGTCGCGATATTCCGGAAAGTAGGTATCTCCCTCATATTTTTGATGAATCTCGGTAACATAGAGTTTGTCAACACGAAAAAGAAACTGCTTATAAATTTCTCCACCACCGATCAAAAATACAATTTCCTCATCTTTTAGGTGCTCCAGTGCATCCTCAAAAGAAGAAAAAGTGGGAACGTGATCATATCTTTTACTACGGCTAAGCACTATGTTTTCGCGACCGGGCAACGGTTTCTCATCCATCTCTTCGAATACTTTGCGCCCCATAATTATGGGATGCCCCATCGTTATTCTTTTGAAATATTTAAGATCCTCAGAATAATGCCACGGCAGCGCCCCTTCCTTGCCAATCACTAATTGAGGATCATGCGCAACAATTGCTGCAAGAATCATACAGCGACCTCAAATTTAATAGCAGGATGAGGATTATAATCTTCAAGCTTAAAGTCTTCCAGCTTTAAATCGTCAATTGGTTTTTCTGCTATGGTCAGCTTGGGTAAAGGACGTGGTTTACGGCTAAGCTGCTTCTTAAGTCCCTCTATATGATTTTCATAAATATGGGCATCCACAATGGTGTGAGCAAATGTTCCATATTTCAGGCCAACCTCGTTAGCAATAATCATTGTAAGTGCAGAATAGCACGCCAAATTAAACGGAATTCCCAGTGCAACATCCCCGGAACGTTGCGTAAGATGGCAATTCAATTTCCCATCCGTAACATTAAAAATATACATTAGATGACAAGGAGGAAGAGCCATTTTGTCAAGCAAGCCGGGATGCCAGGCACTCACCACAATCCGCCGGCTGTTAGGATTTTCTTTTAGCATGTCGATAGCCCGCTGCACCTGATCAAATTCCTTTTTGATCCAAACAGTCTTGCAAATGTGAGAAGCATCCCCTTCAAAACGAATTTCCTCTTCGTCATGATAAGGGAATCGACGCCAAAGTACGGGATAAATGGGACCTACATAGCCATCCTCATCGGCCCAGTCATCCCAAATATGGCAATCCTTTTCATCACGAAGCCACCGAATATTATCTTCTCCCCGGAGATACCACAATAATTCTAAAATCACTGATCGAAAATATACTTTCTTAGTTGTCAACAAAGGGAACCCTTCGGAAAGATCAACTTTATAGAATTCCGAAAAATTGGATATGGTATCAATTCCTGTGCGGTTAGATTTTTTAACACCATTATCCAAAACACTGCGAACCAAATCTAAATATGCTTTCATAGTCAATAATTATGTAATTATGTATTTACAATAACGTTCCTTGTAAGAAAAAAACCGCAACAGAAAAATAAATAACTATCCCGGTAACATCCACCAAAGTAGCTACAAAAGGAGTTGAAGACGCCGCGGGGTCGGCTCCAAGCCAGCTCAAAAGAAATGGGAGCATAGATCCGGCAAGGGTTCCCCAGCATACCACGCCGACTAGAGCAACAGAAACCGTCAACGCCACTAAAAACCAGTGTTCTCCATAAGTGCCAAATAACTGCTGCCAAATGATAACTCGAATTAGTCCAATCCCCCCGAGAATTCCTCCCAGTGAAAGACCTGACATCAATTCCCGTTTAAAGACCTTGTACCAGTCCTTCAAATCGATATCGTCGATAGCTAATGCACGAATAATAAGAGTGGCAGCCTGCGAACCACTATTACCCCCACTTGAGATAATTAATGGAATAAACATTGCCAAAACTACTGCTTGTGCAATTTCACTCTCAAAATAGCCCATTGCTGTTGCTGTTAGCATTTCACCAACAAACAGAATGACCAACCATCTTGCCCGTTTTTTTACCAACGCGAATAATTCCATATTCATATAAGGTGCATCCAAAGCTTCGGAACCCCCTATCTTCTGAATATCCTCTGTAGTTTCTTCTTCCGCCACATCTATAATGTCATCTATGGTTACGATACCTACCAGAATACCATCGGAGTCAACTACGGGCATAGCCACACGATCGTATTTACTCAACATCTTTACGGCATCCTCCTGATCATCAAAAGCACTCAGGGCCTCGAAACTTTCGTCCATCAGAGTTCTGATCTTCGCCTCAGGATTTGCAAGGATAAGCTGGTTTAACCGCAAATCATCAATAAGATGCTCATTTTCATCCACAACGTAAATTACGTTGACCGTCTCTACGCTGTGGCCAAACTCTCGGATATGTTCCATAGCTTTTTGAATGGTCCAGTCTTTTTTGACCTTCACATATCGGGGAGTCATTAAACGCCCGACGCTTTCATCGGGATATCCGAGTAGTTTCTGAACCTGCTTCCTATCCTCAGGCTCCATCGAGTTCATCACCCGCTGTGTAAGATGTCCAGGCAACTCTTCCATCAAAGCGACTCGCTCGTCCGGCTCGAGATCAGACATTACCTCGCTAAGCTGTTGAGCCGTGAACTTATTCATTAGTTCCAGGCCTTTTCCGGAACTTAGGTAGGTAAAAACATCAGCAGCTTTTTGTTTTTTAAGGAGCCGGAATATAACAATTGCAACCTCTGTATCAATCTCTTCCAATAACTCCGCTACATCAACAGCCGGCACATCATTCAGGATATCCTTGAGCGTGGCCCAGTCTTTTGCTTCGATCAGCTCTTCAAATTCGGGTTTCAGAAGATGAATAATCATATATTTATCGCTTTGACCGGTTGTCATTTACAGCACTTATACCAACATAATATTAATAGCTTTTGCTCCGACTACTGCTCCAAGTGTCGCCGCCTTGAATGTAAGCATAGCAATAAAATTTTCACAAAAGTAAAACGGAACGAAAAGCTCTTTAATATAAATTGTTTACAGTCTAGCACGTACTTTTCACAAATAGTAGTAATTTGTTATTGTAACATGCTCTTAATAAAGATCCTAAGCTACTTGATTTCCCTTATTTGAGATCAACATACGGTAATTCGCTGCGAAATTGGTCCCTCTGCGGCGTTGAAGGAAAAATTCATGGTGAGAAAAGCGGGCTAACGAACCTAAAGCTCTACACAATTATGTATACGTAGGTCAGCACTGCCTCGCAATAACCTAAAACCGTATCCAGTTCTTATCTTCGAGCCACTGTATCAAAGCCGGCAAAAATGTGAGGGCGGCTATGAGCGTCAATCCAATACCTATAAAGGCCATCTCTCCCAAAGATTGCAAGCCGGGATGATTGGTAAATATCAAGCCAGAGAAGCCAAGCATTGTGGTAACAGATCCAATAGTGATGTGCTGCCCTGTACTTGAGAGGACATCCCACATACTGTTACGTCCCTCTTCGCGATAACGATGCGCCAGGTGCACGCCATTATCTTCTCCAATTCCTAATATAGCCGGCAATACTACCAGATTATAGAAATTGAACATCATGCCCGTCAACATCATGATACCAAATAACCATAGTAATCCTACTATCAAAGGTAGCATGGCAATAATCGACCAGCGTAATGAACGGAAAGAAATAAGCATCAGTAGAAAAACCATTACCAGGGTGGCACCTACCATCCAGGGACTCTCGCTACGCATCAATTCCAGCATCTCGGCAGCAATTATAGACGTACTGGCAGCGTAAAATTTCTTTCCATTATCCAGCGTAACTTCACCGACATCGTTTTTAAAAGCAATAGAATTTCGCCCATCTGCTAATCCCACGCTGGGATACACGATTACAAAATTGCCAATCTCTCCATTTTTATTGAGAAATTGTGTTTTAAAATAGTCTGGAATCTGCCCAATATTTAATTTGGATTTTGTTTGGGCAGCTCTGCGTAATTTATCCAGCTGCAGATCATCCTGATCCTTAATAAACGGGTCATTCAGTAATTCACGTATCTCTGCAATCTTTTTAAGCTTATTTTGCGCTGCAGTATCCGAAGGTGGAAAACGTTCGGGCAGCGCTTCGACATCCAGAATAGTAGGACTAGTCGTATCCGTTTTCATCTTTTGTCGAAGCTTTTGTTGTATCTCGAGAACTTGTTTTTGGTTATCAGCAATGATATATGCCGGATTTCGTTTACTGGATTTAAATACTTGGGCAGCTAACTTGTTATATTTTTGATATTGAGGAAAATCTGGCTCTAACTGGCCAAAATCATATTGAAAATCCAACATGTTATAATTCATCGCTACAACCACAGAAACCAACAAGCCAACAATCACTATAGAGCGAGAAAAGGGGAAGCGATGAAACACAGTTTGGGGTTCCTCTTCTTGATCCTCTACACGTTCATTGATCAGTATCCACTGTTTCTTCTCGAAGATAACTAACAGCGAGGGCAGTACAAATAGCATACAAAGCAATGCCAAAATAATACCTAATCCGGCTATAAAACCGAATTCCGAAAATCCTCGGAATTTGGCCAACATCAATACAAAAAGGGAAAATGCGGTGGTTAAAGCACTTACCACAATTGCAGAGCCTGTGTTATCATAGGTTTCAAACAGTGCCTCCTCGATCGGCTCTCCCTGGGCACGGAACTCGATATACCTGGCATAAAAGTGAATGCCATAGTCAATTCCCATCCCAAAAAGGATAACAAACAGTACTGACGTCATGGTATTAAGAGTTCCAAGCACAAAGTAGGTTATCCCAAAAGTCCATGCTAAACTGATAACCAAGGGGATGCCAATGATAAGAATGGGAATAGGCATGCGCATCAGATGTTCCCAGAAACTATGCTCATCGGCTATGGTATTACCCTTGCGGTAATGAATATATTTCTTAAAGAAGAAGTATAACATCACCAAGATGAGCACACTGGTAATCCCCGAAGCGAAACTGTTAAAAACATCGTTCATAATGGAATCCAGCTCTGCCAAATGCCTACGCAGGCGTCCCCCATAACGAACTTCCATTTGGCTGTTATATGATTGGGGATTCATGGCAGTCAACAATGAATCATAAGAAGTAAACATCCTGCGCAAGTAGCTCAAATTACTTTTGGATCCAGTAGGATAGAACTTGACAACCATCACCGTACTATCCTTACTGACCGGATATTCGGTCGGAATCAGAGCGTCATAGCTTTCTTCAAACCTTTTGATATTGTCTTTATGGGGATCGGACTGCTCATCATCTTCTCCAAAATCGACAAAAAACGGATTGGCTTTCTCTTTAGCCTTTTTTATCTCGTTCTTAAGATAACCTTTGATGTCTCCCAGCTCGTTGGAGGTCGCAAAATAGAGAGCGTTATTACGAAGAAATTTGGTTTCTTTACGAAACTCTGCCCGCTCAAAAAAATAATTTTCCCGTTTATGATCGTAAAGCTTGAGACTCTTTCGGATAAGATCTTCGGCAAAACGTTTATTATCCTTAAAGCTTGGCGACTTTATTGCGACATCCATGGTCGTTTCTCCGCCAACGGTATTCTGAAGTTTTTCGAGCGCCTGCACATGAGGATTCTTTTTGGGTAAGAGATTTGCCAGATCAGTATCGACCTTTAAATTCAGAGCAAAATCTCCCAGTACCACAGCTGAAAATATAGTGATACCTAATACCCAATATGAATGGGAATAGTTAAATTTTAAAAGTGGTCGAAAAAAACGTAGAATTTTCTCCATCAGTACGGAAGCGTAACAGTTTTAAAAACGACGAGGAAGTTAACCATTTTGGTATAACTTATTTAGTAATTATTTATCTTTTCTTTTGCGCTTAAGCATAATATCGTCATAACCGGCAATAACCCCGGACTTAGTATTATCACTATCACTTAGTATTAAGATAGCCAATGGCGTTTTCGGAGGATCGTCTCCAAATAAACGTTTGTAATCTTTTACAATATTACGTTGAAAAGTTAGCCACTTCCCTTCTTGCTTAGGGCCGGATTCGACCACAATGATTTTTTGATTACCATAGAATTTTGATAACTCCGTTCCTTTTTCCAGCGTTGAGCTCCACGTGTATCGAATCGATTTAGGTACTTTTTTAAAAAGCACGTGTCCCAAATCAAATACTACATAAATACTGGCAGCTGTGTCATTATAATCGTCATCTCTTTCATTTGCTCCTTCGGGTAACTTTTCAACTTTCCATTTCCAGGTCAATATAGGAGTTTCATATATATTTACATTAGGCCGGTTAATTAGCGGAAAATTAAGATGATGAGCTTCAACACCCTCGTATTTCAGATATTTATTCCCCATGTCTTCGGTAATATAATACCGATACATTTTAGCTTTTTGGGGATTTTCCGCCGGTTTTATTTCACCATCTCTATTATACCATTCTTCCGGAAGAGCCCCCAAACTATCGTCTTCAAACGTATCGATAATTTTATTTCCCTTGGATGTAACTTGTAAAGGTGTAGAAGCCTTTTTGGTACTTTGCGAAGAAGCGGTGTGTGATAAAAGGAGTACAAATAGTAGCGTCTGTATTAATTTCATTGATGCAATTCGTATTAAAGACAGCTTAAAGCTATATTAATACCGTTTTTAATTTTTTATATTAGTCAATTTATAAGAGTAATAGCGTAGTTAAACATCTGAATCAGACATATTATTACTTACTAATTTCTATACCTTACGTTAATTCTCATGCCTGAAAGACAAGTCCGCGACAAGCAACCTTTGGTAAGTTGCTTAATGGTTACTGCCAACAGAAAACATCTAATGAAGCGTTCCATTAAATGTTTTCTGAATCAAGATTATGAGAATAAAGAATTGGTAATTATTGATGACGGTAAACAGGATTTGGAAGGAGTTCTGGAACAAGTTCCTTCCTCTATGTTGCAGTATGTGAAGCTGGATCAAAAACCGAAAAAGACGTTAGGAAATCTTCGTAATCGTTCGTTGGAAGAAGCAAGTGGAGATTTTTTAGTTCAATGGGATGATGACGATTGGTATCATCCGGATCGTATTACTATTCAGTCTAACGTTTTACAAGACGGGTACGATGCTTGTTGCCTGTCCGGAGCTCTAATGCATCTTGACGAAGAACCTTATATGCAGCATCCCTATATAGGTTTCCTACCTGATGGTATTCCTGGCAGTATTATGCACCGCCGATGTAATACGATTCGATATCCCCATAAACGCCGTGCCGAAGATACGGTTTATCTAAAGAAGTGGATGGATAGAAAATATATACAACTACCTGATGAATATTCTTATTTATTCATCCGTTGCTATCATGGATCTAACACTTGGGAGAAAAAACACTTTCTTCGTCGAATTAGAAATAACCCCAAAGATGCTTTATTGTATTTCTGGTACAAATTTATCAAAGATAATCTATTTAAACATCCCAGATTTCGGCTAACTCAGAAGGAGAAAGAAGCTTTTCAAATGTATCTTGAGGATTCTGCAGTACTAGATTTTTTTAACTCTTCAATCCAATGAATATGGAGCGACTTTTCATAGTAGGGTGCCCCCGCTCTGGAACCACTCTATTACAGAGTATGCTTGCCAGTCATACTGAAGTCGTAACGTTTCCAGAAACTCACTTTTTCTCAAAAACTATGCCGATAAATTCTATTCTTAGGTATCTTAAGCTTTATGGCATGAAAGACAGAAATATCATTATAAATTATCTTTCAACTCATAGGTTTGATAATATTCATCCCTTTCAGGATATATCAGATTTTAAAAAATTCACTCATCGCCAGTGGTCTTTGAAGCTCTTAACCATTATTGACAAGATGGCAAGCTCACTTGAAGAAAGAACGTCAGTATGGATAGAAAAAACTCCTCGTCATCTACATTATATTTCTTCGATTGCAAGTACAGACCTAGAAGTAAAGTTTTTGCATATTCTGAGAAATGGCGTTGAAGTAGTTGCAAGCTTACATCTAGCCACTAAAAATTATCCAAAAGAATGGGGAGGCATTCGAAGTATAGATAAATGTATTAAATGGTGGAATAATAGTATTAAAGCATCAAAAAAATACAAGAATGCTCCCAACCACCATTTTGTTGTTTATGATGACTTGATAGAAAATCCAGAAAAGATTTTGCTAGACATTTGCTGTTTTCTATCTATTGACTTCGAATCTGATATGGTAAATCAATTCCACAAAACGGCCCAAAGAGTGACTAATCATAATGAAAAATGGAAATCAAGAAATACAAAAACTACTATTCAAAAGAGTAATAAGCTATACGAAAATTTTGATTCTGAGACGATAAAATATATAACTGACAAAATTCTTCCGGTTGACCTTCGGCAATTCTGTAATTACTGATCAGGCTCTTCATTAACCAGTTTCATTTCATCCATATCGATTTGGCCGGGATTTTGTGGAAGCTGTGATTGGGTAATTGAACTGACAAGAAAAGAAATAGCACCCACTAACTTTTTTAGGATCAAGTTTGCCGTCAATACGCCCACCAGTTGGGTTTCCGGCACGTGCAGCACGGCAGACATTTCAAGAGCAATACTCACATAAAGCACATCCTGACTAGGCAAAAACGGAATCCGAGTGGACATAATTTGGACAGCCATAAGACTAAACCAAACAGCCCATGGTATCGAAGGTTTGGCAATTTTATACTGTAATACCTGAAAAATATTAGCCAAAATAAGCCGGCTGGTATAAATACTCGCAATTTTGAGTCCCTCTTCCAGGCTGACACTCAAAATATAACTTCTAAATTGATAAATTATAAAGCCCAACACGCCAATCCCCAGCGCAATCCACAGGTAGGTGAGTTTACTTTGGATCTGTGGGATATAGTCGGAAATATTCAGGTATCCCTGAGTTAGAAAAAAAGCCAGCAATACTACTGATACCAATGTTGAAGACAACGAAGAAAGGATATTATTATCTTTGATAAACTTAAGAGCATCGACAGCAGGAATGTTTAATTTGTCTTTTGCCCAGTAAAAAAGATATAATTCGCCGGAATAGCCCAATACATCCGTATTTAATACTTTTTTCTGCACGAAAACCAAAAAGGCTCGGAGTCCACGAAAATTCCATCCAACTCCGTAAATCAAAATCTCTGATAATGGAAGTGAAAAGTAAAGAATGAAGAAAATAAGATAAAAAATTGGATTAGTAGGAAGAGACTCCAATACCTTGCCTAAACCAATAGTGTAGAGTTTATATCCTAAATACCCAATGATACCTGCCTGCAACAAGTATCTTATACCCTTTTTAACATACTTAGAGACTTTGCTATCTCGCTGTTTTTTTGTCATTCAGCCTTGTACAGATCCGTAATCAAATTTCTAATTTAAGTCGTTTTAGGTGGTTTCAAAGGTAAGCTGTTTCAAGTGCAACTATCAACTGGAGATCCATAATGGAACTAGCATAGTATTCATAGCATATATTAGTTTGCAGGTCTAAGCTCAATGTCATCATAATCTGCTACGGATCGATTACCTGTACTGTCTCCATCACTTAAAATAAGGATCGCTAACGGCTTTTTGGGAGGATCATCACCAAAAAGGCGTTTATAGTCCTCTACAATATTCCGCTTGAAAGTAACCCATTTACCCGTTTCTTTAGTCCCAGATTGGACAACTATAATTTTCTGATTGCCAAAAAGTTTCGTGAGCTGTGTTCCTTTAGAAAGAGTACTACTCCAACTATAACGAATAGATTTGGGCACTTTTTTAAAAAGTATGTGTCCTAAATCAAATACTACATAGATACTTGCAGCAGAGTCATTACGATTATCATCATCTTCATTAGCATTTTCGGGTATTTTATCGACTCGTACTCTCCATGATAAAATCGGAGTTTTATAGATATTGAGATTTTTTCTATTCCGTAATGGAAAATTGAGATGCATTGCCTTAGTACCCTGGTAATGGAGGTATTTGTTACTTCCTTCTTGCAAAACCCGGTATTTATATTTTTGCTGCTCTTTGGGTGATTCATTGACTACCTCGCTCGTGGCGTTGCGATCGTACCACCCTGAAGGCAGTTCTCCTACCTTTTGATTCTGAAAATTATCTATAATAATGGTACCGTCGGATAATACTTTAAGGGAATCTGCCTCTTGAGCAAGAACGGTTTGTGAAATAGTGATTAAAAAAAACAGAAAGATGATTTTTTTCATTTTTGAATAAACTCGAATCAGAAATTAAACATTCAAGCAGCTAAGTTATCCTTAATCTTTAATTAGGTTAAACAGTCGATTGGTAACACAATCCCAGTTCGCTTCATTCAATACTCTTTGCCGGCCTTGTTGACCTAACGAATGTTTTAATGATTCATTTTCCAATATTTTCCTGATAGCTCCTGCCAGTGCTTTGGGATTTTGTTCCTCAACCAGAATTCCAGTTTCGCCATCTATAACCGCATCAGATATACCTCCGGTAGTTGTACCAATAACTGGCTTCTCGCATGCATTGGCCTCTAAATAGGTAATGCCAAAAGCTTCTACTTCGGGGAGCTGAGTCTTTGAAGGCATGACAAATATATCACACAGATTATAATAGCTGTTGACCTCTTTATAGGGAATCCAACCGACAAAAGTAACGTGATCTTCTATGCTTAATTCTTGTACCAAATCTTCTAAATAAGGTCGTTGCGGTCCTTCTCCTACTATCAAATGATGTAAATCTGGCATCTTCGGTACTAAATAGGCTAATGCCTTTAAAATGGTATCGGTGCCTTTGCGATCTATGAGCCTGCTAATGGAAAGGAGAATTTTCTTATCAGTTAAACCCAATTCCTCCTTTAGATGCGTAGCATCAGCAGGATAAAATAACTCTGGATTGGTACCATTAATAACGACATCAATTTTATCGGAACCGATACCGTGATCGTTCAGAATATCAGCGGTAAAATGACTGACCGGAAAGAAATGATCTACTTTTTTAAGAAGCCACTGTTTATACTTCTCATAGCCCTGGGCAAGACCTTTCTGACCTTTAAAAGGATTAAAGAAAAACTCTCTGGCATGCGCTGCCACTGTAATTCGATCCACAACTCCCGCTTTCTGCGCTGCTATCGAGAAAGGCAATGTGAGCCATTGCGCATGGAATACCGTATTAATATTACGTCTCTTTAAAACCGGTAACAATCTGGGAATAGCGGTAAAAGCCAACATCATATTCGGGGTATTTATCCTATAAACATCAAAAGGTAATTCTTTATCAGTTTCTTCTGAATCAGGCTTTTCTGGTGCTATAACAATAAAATCATCACATTTATCAAATATGCGTTGAGCGATTTCCAAACAATAGGTTTGTATTCCTCCAATTTCGGGTGGGAAATCTTGTGTTATCAGTGCTAGGCGCATAAACGTAGTTTAAAAGTAAAAATAGCTTGGAAGTTACATAACAAGTACATCTTTTTGAAAAATTTAAACTACTAATCTACGACTATTAGAACTTCTTATGAGATGGATATCGACTATATTGCTATATGTACAATACTAATATTCAACAGAAAGCGTAATTTTCTATCGCTTTAAGCGAGAGACGCAAGCCCAGTCTCACAGTAAAATAATTACTTGAAAGTATTCTCTTAACTGATTATATATTTTTGATTTCTCTTTTCGATATAAAACCAATTATACACTCTCTGCAAGCCTGTTTTTGTCCTCCAGCAATTCGCCAAATTTTTCTTTTTTCAGGGAATTCCAAGTACGTTCCGAAAATTCATAAAATGGCTGTTTCTGGTGATACCATCCAAAATGCAAACAGTAAGGAGTAGTTTTAAGATAATCTCCTTTACCTGGAAACAAGGAAAGTAATTTAGTCAAAAACTTCCGGAGCAAATCCGATTTAAGTCCGCGTAAATTGTAAACAAACTTATCGCAATAATACTTGCAGACAACATACTCAAAATCAGGATCATGAGACGTCAAATCAGAAATATAATCTAACTGTGGACTCGTATGCCCCTGTAGCCACGGATACACCGGTAGATCCAACTTAGACATAGCCATAGCAATACTCCACTCGCAGGACTCTTCGCTGCGGCCATGCTCCAACGTTCTACTACGAAAATGAGTTTCTTTTTTCCGATCGAGCATTTTCTGGGCTAACCCTGAAACCTTTTTCGTCAAATTGTAATCTTGTGCAAAAATCAGCCCTGTTTGTACTCGACTTAAATAGGTGAGTCCAAAATGCTTCAGCGTGCGTTGACGTCGTCGAAAAAAGATATCCGCTACGATTCCAATATTTTTAGGCCCTCCGAAAAAATAATCTGAAACCTGGGTTCCAGTCGTAGTAAATGGATAAGGCTTAAAAGATTGCCATAAGCTGTCAGGATCTTTACACCAAACAATATCACTGTCTAGAAAAATATTTCTCTCGAAGAACATAAATTCATGGATATTGTGCTTAAAACCCACGATCGAAGCTCGTTCTGGAGGCAAAAGATGAACGATATCAAACACCCCAGTTAGATTATGCTCTTTAAGTATCTTCTTATGCTTCTCCGTACAAACAAGTGCTACAGGACGTTCTTCATCATAGCGCCGTAATGATACCACAGAAGCAACAGCATGCCTTAAATATTTAGGATGACCATAGCTCGTGTAAACATATCCTTCTGGAGCCAGATTTCTGTGTTGCACCGATCTTAGCATAAAAATATTTTTTAAATTTGCCGCTAATATACGAGGTTAATGGCTTTTTACTAAACCTTATCTTTTAACTCTTTTCCGCAAGATTTCCAACAATCCGTCATATCCCTTCTTTCGCATGATACTCTGAAACTGTCGGCGATAAGAATCAGCTGTTGAAACATCATCAATCACCATATCAGTTACTACCCATTGATGGTCATTTTCCTCATAGTACATATCATAAATGACGGGAGTACGAACCTTATCAAGTTGAGCTACCGTCTTCACTGTTGCGCTATCTCCATTCACCTTAATTGAATTATAAGATACCTCCGCACGATAAATATCCAACTTTTTAAGAGATTGATCCCGTATAATAGTAGAAAATAAATCCACAAATTCTTCTTTTTGATCGGTAGAAAGCGTGTCATAAGTCCCCTGTAAGGCATATTTGGCCATAGAACGATAATCAATTATTCCATTAATAATATTTTTCAGCTGATCTCTTTGCTTTTGTGTATAATCAGTTCCTTTAGGGCCTAAAAGATCTTTAATTTCCTTATCGCGTTGTTGTAATAAGGCTCTTACAGATGCACTGTCTTTTGATTGTGCTCTGACGCCCTGGGTTTTAAAAATTAGTAATAAACTAAAAAAGGATACCACGAATATTAATCCTTCTCTTCTAAATACCTGCATAGTTCTAATTCTTATTAAGAATTTCTGTTATAGACAATCCGGCTTTTCGATACAGCTCAGCCATATCTTTGTTATACTCAAAAGTTTGACGCTTTAGTTGTACCCTGAGTTCAAGTTCTTTTTTCATGGCGTCTATCAGATCTTTGGTATCTCCTATACCAAAATCGTAATCCAGTTGTTCCTGCCTTAACCACTTCTTACTGGTAACAAGTGCCTCGTCTGTCTTATCAACTTTAACTTTAGATAAAGCAGCATCTTTATATGCCTGATTAATATCAAGCACAATACCATCAACGGCTGCATCTTTCAAAAATTTTGCCTGTCGATACTGTATTTTGCTTTTATCTACATCCGCTTTCATACTCAAAAAATCAAGGTTTTGTCGGATTCCAAAACCAACCGCAGCAGAAGCATAATTTGTATTGTTTATGATAAAAGGATTGCTTTGACGAGGTCGATTAGGAGTATTGGCATAGCTACCTGTTATCCCCAGGAAAAGGGTTGGATAATTCTTCATTCTTGTAGCCTTCATCCCGTATTCTGCTGCATCAATTCCAGCTTCAATTGCTGTTATTTCAGAACGATTTGAAATCGCATTCATCCGATAGTAGTCAAGTTCTTTTAATTTTCGAGGCACTTGGTCTAAGAAATAAGATTCGGGAACATATACGGTATTATCATCCGCCTGTAAAATATAGTTCCAAATACGCTGCGTCATTTTAGCATTTTCTCGTACCTCTGCCGCCTGTATATCAAATTCAGACTGATACACTTTGAACTTGTAAATATCAGATTCATCGATATCTGCATCGGGATCATTCTTCTTTTCATCAATCTTCTTCTGAATATCCTTAATTTTACCTTGAGCTTCATCCAAAAGATTCAAAATTTCACTAGTCAATTGATAACTTTGATACAAATCAAAAAGACGAATTCTAAGATCTGCTTTTTGCTTTTGAAATTGAGCTTGAGCTGCCACAGCGGCAGACTTTGCGGCTTTAACAGCATCTTTCAATGCTCCCCAAGAAAAAATGGGCTGAATCGCTGTTATATCAGCCCGGGTATAAACAGCCCAATTTCCCCAATCATTTTTTAAATTGGGATCTAAATAATATTCATCTTTCGGCCGGCCGGAATTGCTCTTTACGCCCGGAACCACCCCATGTTGGGTATTCAGATCGAAACGAGGCAAGTATCGCTGCCCCTGAACTTGGTCTATCCGATTTTCAGCCAAATTAACTTTTTGCTTTTCATATTTAACCTGACCTGAATTTTCTATGCCCCTTTTAATAAAATTTTGCAGTGATACTTTAACAGTATCCTTAGCCTGAGCAAATACTACAAAGGGGATTAAACAAAATACTGTAAATAGAGTGATTTTTCTCATAACAAATTTTAAATGCAACATTCGTGTCCTCTAACGTTCGGCAACAAAATTTATTTAAACAAATAGCCCCTCCCAAGAGGAAGGGGCTATAATGAAGCGGAGAGAGAGGGATTCGAACCCCCGGGACCGCGAAGGCCCAACGGTTTTCAAGACCGCCGCATTCGACCACTCTGCCATCTCTCCGTTAAAAACAAAATAGACCTAAGCTTCTTCTAATGCTTGGGCGCCAGAGATAATTTCCGAAATTTCTGTAGTAATTGCACTTTGTCGTGCTCTATTATACTCAAGTTGTAAATCTTCTTGTAGCTCTTTGGCATTTTCAGTGGCATTGTCCATAGCTGTCATCCTTGCTCCCTGCTCGGCAGCGTTAGACTCCAGAATAGCTTTCCAAAGCTGCAGGTTCAAGTGTAATGGCAATAACTTATCCAAAATCGCATCTATACTAGGCTCATAAAGATATTCTTTTTGAACTGAATCTGCTTCTTCATCCCCAATTAACGATTGAGAATCAATGGGTAATACTGATTCGACAATACGATTTTGGGCAATTACCGACTTAAATTCATTATAAGCAAGTTTAACCTCATCATATTCTCCATCTTCGAACTCAGAGATCACGGCTTTCATAATTTCCACAGCTTTATGGTACTCAATATCATCAAAGAAATTTGGATATTTAGCCTTAAGCTTGTAGTCACGCTTGCCAAAATGTTTAACCGCTTTTCGTCCCAGGCAAATCAAAGATAGATTACCATTTTTCTGGTAGTCGTTATAATCTTCCTTGATTTTATTCTCAACAACTTTAAACAAGTTATTATTGAATCCACCACAAAGACCACGATCAGAACCAATTACGATGAATAAGACGCGCTCAACTTTTTCTGGTTCACCTAAGAGGTTATTTTCGCCAGAAGTATTCTTAACGAGTCGCCCAACAACCTGCTTCATTTTTGAAGCGTAAGGACGTGCCTGAATAATACGGTCCTGTGCCTTTCTGAGCTTTGCAGCAGCTACCATTTTCATAGCTCGGGTAATCTGCTGCGTATTTTTAATGGATTCTATCCGATTCCGTATATCTCGAAGATTAGCCATGTATTACGCTTCTTCTGTTTCTGTAGCTAAAATTTGGTCAATGACAGATTTAGCAATTTCAATAAGTTTATCGCCAAACTCATCGTCAAGAACGCCAATTTCACCAAGTTTGGTCATCTCCTCATCAAATTTCACATTAACACGCTGGAGATATTCCTCTTCGAACTCCTGAATCTGATCTACCTTTAGCTTATCCAGAAGTCCCTCATTATTCACCTTTAACAAGGCAATTTGCTCCTGAACAGGCAATGGTTGATAAATATCCTGCTTCAAAAGCTCAACGGTGCGCTCACCTCTTTTTAGCTGTCGCTGAGTTGCTGGATCCAAATCAGAACCGAATTTGGCGAAAGCTTCAAGTTCACGATACTGAGCCAAATCAAGCTTCATCGTACCGGAAAGCTTTTTCATAGATTTTACCTGGGCAGAACCACCCACGCGTGATACAGAAGTACCTACATCAATAGCGGGACGTACACCCGAGTTAAATAAGTCGGTATCAAGGAAAATCTGTCCGTCAGTAATCGAGATAACATTTGTTGGAATATAAGCTGAAACATCACCTGCCTGTGTTTCAATAATCGGTAACGCTGTTAATGAACCTCCACCCTTCAGCATTGGTTTAAGTTGCTCCGGTACATTATTCATCTGCTTGGCAATAGTATCATCATCAATAATTTTAGCAGCCCGCTCGAGCAGACGACTATGCAGATAGAAAACATCACCAGGATATGCCTCACGTCCTGGAGGACGTTTAAGTAAGAGTGAAAGCTCGCGGTAAGCAACGGCCTGTTTAGAAAGATCGTCATAAATTACCAACGCATGCCGTCCTGTATCACGGAAGTATTCTCCAATGGCTGCACCTGCAAACGGAGCAATAAAACGCATCGGTGCAGAAACACTAGCGGGGGCAGATACAATCGTTGAATAGTCAATTGCATCGTTGTCTTCAAGAGCTTTGGCAATTCCGGCTACAGTAGAACCTTTTTGACCAACGGCAACATAAATACAATGTACCGGGGTATCCGTATCCTGCGTTTCTTTCTGGTTGATAATTGTGTCAACAGCAACCGAAGTCTTACCTGTCTGGCGATCACCAATAATTAGCTCTCGCTGTCCCCGTCCAATAGGAATTAGTGAGTCAATAGCCTTAATACCTGTTTGAAGAGGCTCTTTTACTGGCTCACGATAGATAACACCCGGCGCTTTCCGTTCCAATGGGATACGAATTGTGTCGCCAGAAATCGGTCCTTTGCCATCGATGGGGCGTCCCAGCGGATCGATAACGCGCCCCAGCAGGCCATCTCCTACATTAATAGAGGCAATATCCTTTGTCCGCCGTACCGTATCCCCTTCTTCGACAGCACTCGTAGATCCAAACAATACAACTCCTACGTTATCTTCTTCGAGGTTGAGTACCATTCCCCGAACAGAATTGCCATCTTTATCTTTAGAATCGGGAAGATCCACAAGTTCCCCGGCCTGGACTTTCGACAATCCATAAACGCGGGCAATACCATCCCCAACTTCAAGGACAGTGCCAACATCATAAACGTCCGCTTCATTATCAAAACCGGATAACTGTTTTCGTAATATTGCAGAAACTTCGTCTGGTCTAACTTGACTCATTGGTTCTATTGTAGTTTAAAACGTATTTGATTTCTATTCTAGCGTAGCGGCAAGAAATGATTCCTCAAGCTCTTCAAGCTTGTGTTTTACCGTGCCATCGATTACCGTATCATCAATTCTAATCGCCATACCACCTTTGAGACTCTCATCTTGAGTGATATTCAGTTCAACGGTTTTCTGGGTTTTCTCTTCGAGCGTTTTATGAAGTTCGTTTCGTTGCTCCTCGCTAAGCTCATGGGCAACATAAACTTCAATAGTAATAATGCCTGCTAACTGTTTATATTTTTCAATAAAAGCTTCTGAAATCTGATCTAACAGATTGACCCGTTCTTTTTTAGCTAACAGCTTCATAAAAAGCTTGGTAGCTTCCTGAATCTCGCTGGAAAACAATTCATCCAATACACTGATCTTATCATCAAATTTAATGATCGGACTTTTGAGAAAGACCACGAGTTCACGTGAATCTTCTAAGGTATTGTAGATAAATTCCATATCCTCAAGAATACTCTCCAGCTCATCTCGCTCCTTTGCGAGCTCTAATAAAGCTGTAGCATATCTGCGGGCTGCTTTTGTTATAGGCATCTGTTTAGTTTTTTGAGATGTCTTTTATAAAATCATCTACTAACTTACTATTTTTTTTCTCGTCAAGTTCAGAATCGATGATCTTTGAGGCTGACTGAACAGCTAACTTTGCTACTTCATCCCGAAGCTCCATAAGCGCACGCTTCTTTTCCTGCTCGATAGTTTGCCGCGCCTGCTCAATCATCTGGTCAGCCTCTTGTTTCGACTTTTCGATCCGTTCCGTCCGGAGCATTTCAGCCTCCTCGATAGCTTCTTTACGAATTTGCTGAGCTTTTTTCTCAGCTTCACGAAGAGCTTGTTCATTATCTTCCGAAATCTTTTCGGCTCGCTCTAATGCTTCTTCTGCCGATTCGAGCGATTCTTTTATACGGTTTTCTCTTTCCTCCAGAGAATCCATAAGAATAGGAACTGCATACTTCCCAACAACAAATATAAACAATATAAGGGTTACAAGTTCCCATAGGGCAAAGCCCGGATCAAATGAAAGAAATCCACCGC
>Ga0209918_1000165_pt1 | contig 49937 bp, 42 predicted proteins | sample SalPonD_shore_MG_FD_185712 | JGI IMG/M metagenome (GOLD analysis project Ga0209918, IMG submission 185712) | Salt pond soil microbial communities from South San Francisco under conditions of wetland restoration - Salt Pond MetaG... | ecosystem: Environmental > Aquatic > Marine > Intertidal zone... | reverse complement strand
ATTTCCTGATCCAAGATACATTGCAGACAAGAAGTTTTGTGCGTAGTAGGCGAATGAACGGCTATTGCCATAGAGCTTTAAAAGGCGCTTCACCTCGTTGAAAATTGTGACCTTTTCTTCTTTGCGCGAAGTGCTTTGCTCAAGGTCATGCAGGATACGACGCTCTAACCCATAGAAGTAGAGGAATACGTAGCCGATGTAGACTTCCGGATCCTTGCGGCCCCCAGATAGCCAAGCTAAATAGGCAGCCCTTGAGTGTGGAGGGATTTCGGAGTACGAGGGCCAGTAACGCATACCAGTGCCCTCGTGGTCGGGTCTATTGCTGTCGATACTAAGTTCGGGGTTGATCAGCGCCGGTTCGATCTGGAAACCATTGGCGGCTGCTAGATTATTGCCCACATATAATAATCCACCTTCAATCGATTGATCCTGAACAGTGACGGCCTGTCCTTGAGGAATCCAGAATTTATCGAAATCTTCGCTGAGATTCTGAGAGGAGACTCGGTGCCACCGGCGATCAGCGCCGGAAATTGTCACATCAAGTCGAACTTGGCTGTCGTTACGAACTCGATCTGACTTGAAATGTGGCTTAGAGGACGTATTTGCAAGACTTGCCAGCCACATTACTCCCGCAACGATTACAACTAGAACAATTAGGCTTTCCATAATTCCCTCACCCTAAAAAGTCGTGCTCGTGCTAGGTTCATACCTGACCAATATTTAATTCAATGTCGCTGGTAGGAGAGCGCGATGTTGCAGGGTTACGCTATCAGGGAGCGATTGGTAGTTGCGACACGCCCGCGAGACACCGCTTCTCTATGTCTTTCAGTCCCCTAGGCAGACAAGCACCGAAGGCGACTCAAAGGCCGCGGGGATGTGACGGGTCAGAGGCTCCATTGGTGTTGGCTAAAAATTAGCCACAAGAAGTATCGTACCGGAGCTGTCTGCATTGCGCGACCAATTCAAAGCGATAGAACGTTGATGTGGGGGATGGGGCATGGCGCATGGCGACAGCAAATTCTCTCGTCTATACTTTCCCGAAAAGAACTGTTTACGGGAAAGTCGAGAGGTGTCCCATGGCCGAAGGCGTTGATTTGCCGAGCCGCGGCAAGAAGACCCCAAGCACTGAAAACGGGAAAGTTCCGCCCCGCCGCCAGCCGAACAGGGCTCTACGCAAGCGAGAATACCTCCGTCCTGACGAGGTTGAGGCCCTCCAGACCGTTGCAGGCCGTCTCGGGCGCCATGGCCACCGGGACCGCACATTGGTCCTGTTGATCTACCGACACGCTCTGCGTGTCTCTGAGGCGGTCTCGTTGCGCTGGGATCAGGTGGACCTCAAGCAGGGCCTCCTGCACGTTACCCGCCGCAAAAACGGCGTGCCATCGGTCCATCCCCTGCGTGGACCCGAGATCCGGGCGTTGCGGACATTGAAGCGGGCCTATCCAGAGACTCCGTATCTATTCGTTACAGAGCGGGGCGGGCCCCTGACTGACTCGACGGTGCGTAAACTGATCGCCCGGGCCGGGCGAAAGGCTGGCTTGGATTTTCCAGTTCATCCCCACATGCTGCGGCATGCGACTGGCTACAAGCTGGCCAATGACGGCCATGACACCCGGGCCATCCAGCACTATATGGGGCACAAGAACATCCAGCACACAGTCCGATATACCAAGTTATCGTCGGATCGATTTAAAACATTCTGGAAGGATTGATAGATTTTGTCTTTGCGAGTAATTAATGAACTGATCGGTACTTTTGGCGGGAACCTGTGTCTTTAGGCACCAGTCTAGGACTCGAGTCCATTTGAGCAATTCAAGTGACATAGCGGGGCCTGTTTATTCCCTGAGGCTCACAAACAATAATCCCATCCTACAATATTTTTCTAATCTTATGACCCGATCCGATTCACTATTTTCGTCCGCCATGCGTGAGCATGAAGCTCGCCTGAATGCCCTAAAGCGCAACAGGCTTCACGCCTATCCTTGCATGCGAGCCAAGACCCTTGCCCAGGCCTTGCATGGGGAGGGCCATCCGTCCGAAGAGAAGGTGTTGAAGTGGTGGCGCGGGGGAAACCTCATAGGGATGATAGGGAAGGGCGGCGCTTTGTTCCCTTGGTTTCAAGTTGATATCCAACAGGGAAGAATTCATTCCACGGTGGCTAAGGCCCTGAATTTCTTTGACGAAGCAGAACGCACCAGTGGCTGGCCAGTATTTTTATGGTTGGTAGTGCAACGATTGTTGCGCACATTTTTTGAGGCGGTGGCCGATCTGGTCGTCAGGCACTCTCCTGCTTGAGCCGGAGCTGCTTCAGTAGCGGCTCCATGTTCAGATACCTTCGGGTCCCCCATTTTGTCCCTGCGACGTGCCTGAGCCGGGCGGCCGCCAGCATCAAGGCGCTCTTGCCGTCAGGGAAGGCGCCCACGACCTTCGTTCTTCGCCGGATCTCGCGCATGAGGCGCTCCAGGGGATTGTTCGTGCGGATCCGGCGCCAGTGGGTCTCCGGGAAGCTGTAGTAGGCCAGCGTCTCCTCGATGCTGTCCTCGACCTTCTTCGCTGCCTGGGTCAGCTTCATGGCCTTGAGCTTGTCGATGACGCGGTCGGCGGTCTCCACCGCGGCCTCGCGATCCTCGGCGGCGTGGATGGCCTTCAGCATGGCCGCCACCTCGCGGCCCTTGCTGGAGGGCACCACGCTCAGCACGTTGCGGTAGAAGTGCACCGTGCAGCGCTGCCAGCGGGCCTCCGGATAGTGCTCGCCCAGGCTCTCCACCAGCCCCGAGCAGGCATCGGAGATGAAGAGCTTGACGTCGGCCAGACCACGCTGCTTCAGGTGCTTGAGGAAGCCGTTCCAGCCCGCCTTGTCCTCCTTGGCGCCCTCGCAAACGCCCAGGATGCGTCGGTAACCCTCGGTGTCTACTCCGATGGCCACCAGCACACTCACCGTGCGGATCTCGCCGCCCCAGCTGCGCTTCAAGGCCAGCCCGTCCAGGTAGACGTAGGGGAAGCGGCCCTCAATGGGCGCGTTGCGCCAGGCCTCGATGCGCTCGTAGACCTTGTGGTTGAGCCGCGACACCGTCCCGGCCGAGACCCGCGAGCCCCACAAGGCCTCGGTGATGTCCTCCACCCGGCGCACGGACACGCCCGCCAGGTACATCTCCATCAAGGCCTCCTCCACGGAGGCCTCCGGCGCCGGTAGCGCTCGATAATCGCCGACTCCAGCGGCAGACGGCGTAGCTTCGGCACCTTGAGCCGCACCTGGCCGGCCCGCGTGTGCAAATCCCGCTCGTAGTAGCCAGCCCGCGTGTCCCGGCGCCCCTCCGAGCGCTCGTAGCGCCCGGCACCGGCCACCCGGTCGGCCTCGGCGTCCAGCAAGCCGTTCAGCGTCTCCTCGACGGTGCCTCGCACCACCTTCCCCAGGTGGTCCTGGATCTTGGCCTCGTCGATCTGGACGACATTGCCCATCGGTGCGTTAGACTGCTTCCCCATGGCGGTGGTCTCCTCTGCTGTCTGGTTGTTGTGTCTGCAAACACCAAATTACCAGACCGAGGCCACCGCCTCTCTCTTCATCCAAATGTGCGCAAAATACGTTACGTTATCTGGCTTCGTGGAACGCCTGCACCGCACCCTGCTCGATGAGCACTTCCGCATCAAGGGCCGGGAGAAATGGTACGAGTCCGTGGAGGAACTCCAGGCCGATCTGGACGTGTTCTTGGAGTTCTACAACCTCAAGCGTACCCACCAAGGCTACCGCTTGAAGGGCCGGACACCGGCTCAGGCGCTGCGTGAGGCGCTCGGCCGGAAACGCCTGCCACCGATGTTGCCGAAGGAGGAAGAACCTGCCGCTCAGGAAGCGGCATAATCCAAGTCGCCGGAAACCCCGGGTGTCGGGTAAAAACTAAACTTGTACAGTCAGGCGATAACTGTCACTGTACATATAAGATCAAAAGGCTGGCCAGCCCCATAGGCTGGCTAGCCACAGTTCAGTCACTGACACGCAAGGTTGATGGAGCAATGCAATTCCGACCCGACCACCTGACACGCAAAGGTAGCAGTGACCTTACATCTCGGTAGCACTTCAACACTGATCCCCATCCGGTTCACGAGATCGACATAGTCCGGTGCCGAGTCCCCAGTGCGCGTAATCCCTGGAAGGTCACCAGTTGATTCTGGAATGGTTTTGCCATCTCCGTCCCGCCCAGAGCCAAGCACAGAGTCCACCATAATGGTTGGATCGCCATTGGTTAGATTTGTAATATCCGTGATCTTAAACGAATATTCTGATCCGTTAGGAAACTCTATTGTAAGCAGGCCATCTCCACCCTCCAACATAGTTACAATCGAAGTTGGATTATTTATAGCACTTCCCGCAATCAATGGAATCGCATTGTCGACATAGAATTGATATACGGCTTGCTCAACGTCCATTCGAGCTGAAGAGTGAACAATATCGAGTGCCGAATCGACGTTTGTGCCAACTAACGCTGACGGGACAGTTCTGCTCTTTGCAACGAACTCGTGAAAGTCGAGAAGTTTCTGAATGTCCTGCACCATCCCCGGCTCGGTTGCAACTTCCGTTGCCTCAGAAATCGAGTGGCCAGGCTCGGACTCGATGATTACGAGGAATCGCTTAATTGTCCGCGTTGGACGATTCACTACGTACACATATTCGGTGCCGTAAGAAACAACACTTAGTGCCGCGTTCGGATACTGGCTTGCGGTGCAATAGTCACAGGTAGTAATTCGATCTTCGGCATGTCCGATCTGAGGGCATGCAAAAGCCGCGAGGATCCCAAGTACAGCAATCAGCCGAAATGTCATTGTCTCGACCCTCTATAGTCTATGTATTTCTAGGATATAATTGCATAATCGTACAAGTCAATGGACTGATAGTCAATGAGCCAGTAGTGATGATTTTCTCAATCGCTCGTCGCGGAGCCAATTTCCTGTGATTCCTGGCTTACGGCAGCAATCGGGAACGCACTCCACTACTGTGGCGGCACCCGCTCTCTGCTCGGGAGTCGATTAGGACCGACCAGCGTTTAGGGGACAACTCTATGCTCTGGCCGGACGTTCGCGGCCGACGTAAATGAATCCCTCCTGCCCTTTGCCGAAAACGCCGGCTTTGCCGGCTTATTCCGGCCTACCGTCCGGTCCGGGAGCGTAGGGCGGCACAAGGCCCCCGGATCGAAGCCCGAGGCAGGCTCCGGCCGTTGCCGGCAATCACAAAATCGCGTCCAGGGCCTGCGACAGGTCCGCCTTCAGGTCGTCCAGGTCCTCGATGCCCACCGACAGGCGCACCAGGCCGTCGGAAATGCCCAGTTCCTGCCGGATGTCTTTCGGCACCGAGGCGTGGGTCATGATCGCCGGATGCTCGATGAGGCTTTCCACGCCGCCCAGCGATTCGGCCAGCGCGAAAATCTCGCAACGCTCCAGGAAACTGCGCGAGGCTTCAAGGCCGCCCTTCAGAATCACCGTGATCATGCCCCCGCCACCGCACATCTGCTTCTTCTGCAAGGCGCGCTGCGGGTGGCTTTCCAGTCCCGGGTAGATCACCTTCTCCACCTTGTCATGACCCTCAAGCCATTCCGCCAGGGCATGGGCGCTGGCCACGTGCTGGCGCATGCGCAATGGCAGGGTCTTCACCCCGCGCATCACCATGAAGCTGTCGAAGGGTCCGGCGATGGCCCCGGAGGAGTTCTGCAGGAACGCCATCTGCTCCGCCAGCTCCCTGCTCTCGCGGACCACCGCCACGCCGCTGACCACGTCGGAGTGCCCGTTCAGGTATTTGGTGGCCGAGTGCACCACGATGTCGAAACCGAACTGGAACGGGAGCTGCAACACCGGCGTGGCAAAAGTGTTGTCGCACACGGCGATCAGGTCGTGGTGGCGGGCGAAGGCCGCCACTCGCTCCAGGTCCACGAGCTTGAGCATGGGATTGGTGGGCGTCTCCACCCAGATCATCCGGGTCTCGGGCGTGAGCGCCGCCTCCATGGCTTCATGGTCGGTGAGGTCCACGAAGGAGAACTTCAGTCCCGCGGAGCGCTCGCGCACCCGGTGGAAGAGCCGAAAGCTGCCGCCGTAGAGATCGTCGCTGGCGATCACGTGGGCCCCGGAATCCAGGAGCTCCAGCACCGTGGCCTCGGCCGCCATGCCGGAGGCGAAGGCGAACCCGCCGATGCCGCCCTCCAGGTCCGCGATGCAGCGCTCCCAGGCCCCCCGCGTGGGATTCTGGGTGCGCGAGTACTCGAAACCCTGGTGCTTTCCGGGACTGGCCTGGACGTAGGTGGAAGTGAGATACACCGGCGTCATCACCGCGCCGGTGGTGGGGTCCGGTGCCTGCCCGGCGTGAATGGCGCGGGTGGCGATGCCCAATTGTTTCTTGTCTGTCATGAAATATCCCTTGGCGATTCATTCGCGGCTGTAAGCCACTCCCACGTGATATAAGCGACCCCGTACGTTGCAGGAGCGCCCTTGGGCGCGACTCTTGAGCGTCGATGCGTGAAACCCGGTCGCGCGCAAGCGCGCTCCTACGACACGTCAGTTCCCCTAGTCCACCCGCCGCCGCAGGTAGTTGAGCAGGTCGATGCGCGTGATCAGCCCGTGGAACTTCTCGCCCTGGGTGACGATGGCCACGTGACCGGCGTCGAAGATCGGGATCAGGTCCTCCACCGGCGAATTCACGTCGACCACCTGCAGGCGCTCGGTCATGGCCGTGCTGACCGGCTGCCCGAAGCGGTCCTCGTGGCCATAGACCGCCAGCAGCAGGTCGGACTCGTCGATGATGCCCACCACCTTCTCGTTCTCCATCACCGGGAGCTGGGAGACGTCATAGACCTTCATGCGCTGATAGGCGCTGGTAAGCGGCTCGTCGGGAGCGATGACGATGGTGTCGTGCTCGGAGTATGGCCGCGTGATCAGGTCCCGCAGGTCGCCATGGTGCTGGCGCTCGAGAAAGCCCTGGTCCATCATCCAGTAGTCGTTGTACATCTTGGACAGGTACTTGTTGCCGGTGTCGCAGACCAGGGTCAGCACCTTCTTCGGCCCGGTCTGCTCCCGGCAATAGCGCAGCGCCGCGGCCACCAGCGTGCCGGTGGACGAGCCGCCCAGGATGCCCTCCTTGCGGAGCAGCTCGCGGCCGGTGCGGAAACTGTCCCGGTCGGAGATGGAATAGGCCTTCTTGACCCGGGACAGATCCGAGATCACCGGGAAGAAATCCTCGCCAATGCCCTCCACCAGCCAGCCGCCTCCCTTGTCGTGCTTGATGCCCTGGTTCACGTAGTCTGCGAGGATCGAGCCTTCGGGGTCGGCCAGGACGATCTCCAGGTCCGGCGCGGCCTCGGCGAAGTAGCGTGAAAGCCCCGTCACGGTGCCGCTGGATCCGCAGCCCACCACGATGGCGTCCAGCTCACCGCCCATCTGCTCCCAGATCTCCGGGCCGGTGCTGCGCGCGTGGGCATCCGGGTTGTCCGGGTTGCCGAACTGGTTGATGAACAGCGAGTTCTCGGTCTCCCCGGCGATCTTTTCCGCCAGGTCCTGGTAGTACTGGGGATGGCCCTTGCCGACGTCGGACCGGGTCATCACCACCTCGGCGCCCATGGCCCTGAGGTTGAAGATCTTCTCCCGGCTCATCTTGTCCGGGATCACCAGCACCAGCCGGTAGCCTTTCTGCGCCGCCACCAGGGCCAGTGCCAGTCCCGTGTTGCCGGCGGTACCCTCGACGATGGTGCCGCCGGGCTTGAGCCTGCCTTCCTTCTCGGCCTTCTCGATCATATGAAGGCCGATGCGGTCCTTGACCGAGCCGCCGGGGTTGGCGCTCTCGAGCTTCAGGAAGAGTTCGCAGGGGCCGGTGTCGAAGTGATTCACCCGCACCACCGGCGTGTTGCCGATCAAATCAAGGACGCTGTTCCGAAAGGTCATGTCTTGGCTCTTTTCATGGTCCTCAAACAATGCGGCCCGCCGAATGACGGGCCGCCTGGAAGTCGATTCAGTCCGGTTCAGTGGGCGCTTGCTTGGTAGCTGTTGAGCATCGCCGTCATGCGATCCCGGGTCCAGAGCTTCTCCTTCTTGAGCTTGACGAGCGCCAGATCTTCCATGGGCTGAGCGCCAACCTCGGCGGCGGTCACGCGTTTGTCCAGCTCGCGGTGCCGATTGTACAACTGGCGGAACTCGTCGTTCTCGGCAAGCAGGGACTTGATCGTCCTGTTGTCGTTCTCTTGATCGAACATGAAGCTGCCCTCCTATCGCTGATGACAGGCAAACGAATCCGCCCGCGCTCCGGGCGGAGGCGGTCATGGCAGAGGCATTGGAAGGTCCGGCCTGGGGCCTTGGGGGGGATTCGATGCTGGCCTGGATGGACCGTATAGACGTGCATTGGACTTCTTTCTGCTGCAGGTCAACGGTAGCTCAAATGGCGGGAACCGGCAAGCATGCATCACCCATATTGCAGGGCAACATGGGCACATCCCACCGGAACCCGCCCGGGACTTGACTTGCCCAACGTAGCTGCTATATTTCCAAGTACATACTTGCTAAATAAACGAAGGGGATGGGCATGATTAAGATCGCTATTGGCTGCCTGCTGGTGGGGGCGCTGGGAGGCGCCGTGATGGCGGCGATAATCTTTCGCGGGCAGCGCCCGCCCTGGGCCCTGGCCATTGCCCACGGCGCGCTGGGGGCACTGGGACTGGTCCTGCTGCTCGTGGCCGTGGCCGGCGGTGCGGCGGGATTGATTCAGGCGGGACTGGCCGTACTGGTGCTGGCCGCCCTGGGTGGCTTCTACCTGGTGAGCTTCCACGCCCGGAATCTGGACCACCCCAGGCCGGTGATCATCGTCCATGCCCTGGTCGCGGTGGTGGGCGTCGGCCTGCTGATCGCCGGCGTGCTCGGCGGCGCGTGAAGACCTGGCGACCCGGCGGGGTGCCCCTGCACCCCGCCCTGGTGCATTTCCCCGTCGTATTCTGGACCCTGGACGCCGCCCTGGAGTCCTGGGCGATACTCACCACCTCCGCCAGCGCCTGGCGGCTGGCGCTCTGGTCGCTGGCGGCGGGCTGCCTCAGCGCCCTTCCAGCCATGGCGGCCGGGGTCCCCGAACTCCTGGCTCTCGACGGAGAAAGCGCGCAAGCGGCCGCCGCGTGGCGCCACGCGATGCTGATGGCCACGGCCTGGACTGTCTTCACCCTGTTGCTGGTGCTGGCGCCTGCCGGGGCGCCGCCGCCGACCCTTCCCGCCCTGGTTCACTGCGCGGGAGCGCTCGCCGGCTTCGCTCTGCTCGCCGCCGGCGGGCACGCCGGGGGCCGTCTCGTATACCATCATGGAATCGGAATGCGCGACCGCCCATGAGCCAGTCACAGCCCGAGACCCTCAAAGCCATGCCCACGGCCCGCTCGGCGATCCTGGACAGGATCAAGGCGCGCGGCGCCGCGACCCTCCAGGAGCTGGCGGACGAGCTGGAGCACACGCGGGAAGCCGTCCGCCAGCAGGTCCGCATCCTCATGGATCAGGGTTGGCTCGTGCGCGAGCGCCTGCCCAGCGAAGGCCGGGGCCGGCCCGAGCATCGCTACACCCTGAGCGAAGCCGGCGATCACCTGTTTCCCAAGCACTACGACCGGATGAGCCTGGCACTGGTGGACACCCTGGCCGAGGAGCTGGGCGAGGAAGGGCTGAAACGGATGCTGGCGGCGCTCACCGACCGCCAGGTCGACGAGTGGCGCGACCGGCTCGCGGGGCGGCCGCTCCCGGAGCGGCTCAAGCAGCTCCAGGGCATCTACTACGAGGATGATCCCTGGACGGAAGTGGACCGCGATGAGCGGGGCTGGGTGCTCGTGGAGCGCAACTGCCCATTTCTGAACCTGGCCCAGCGTCGGCCGAAGCTTTGCAGCGTCACCGTGTCCACCCTGTCACGCCTGCTGGGCGTGGAGGTGCGGCGCGAGGCCCGCTTCCAGGACGGCGACCGGCGCTGCGTGTTCCGGGTGCTGGCGGACCGGCCGCTGCCGGAAGGTTTCAGGTTCGCCTTCGAGGACGAGGCGGAACCCACCGGCTGATATCAGCCGGCCTGGCCGCCGCTCATGATTTCCGAGTCAGGCGGCGGGGTGTCCGGCGAAACCCCGGGCTTGAGCAGGATGATATCCACGCGCCGGTTCTTCCGGCGGCCCTCGGGGGTGCCGTTGTCCGCCACCGGGTAGTCCTCGCCCAGGCCCGCCGCCGTGATCCGTGACGGCTCGATGCCCCGGTCCACCAGCAGGTCCCGGACCGACTCGGCGCGGCGCCGGGAAAGCTCCAGGTTGTACTCGGCGTTGCCGGTGCTGTCGGTGTGACCCTCCACGCGGATCTGGCGGTCCGCGTGGGATTTCAGGAAGTCCACCAGGTCCGACAGGTTGTGGATCTCGCCGGCCTTCAGGTCGGCCTTGCCCACCTCGAACAGCACGTCGCCGACGGTCACCACCACGCCGCGCTCGGTTTCCCGTGTCTTGAGATTGCTCAGGCGGCTCTGCAGGTCGGACACCTGCTCCTTCAGGGCGGTCGCCTCCTTGCGGGCCAGCTCCGCCTCCTTGCTGCGGGCTTCCGCCACCTGGCGCGCCGCGTCCGCTTCCTTGCGCGCCTGTTCCGCCTGGCTGGCCAGTTCCTGCTGGCGCTTGCGGGCCTGCTCCGCCTCGGCCCGCGCGCGCTCCGCCTCCTCGGCCCGGGCCTCGCTCATCATGCGCGCCTTCTCGGCCTCCCGGCGGGCGCGCGCCGCTTCCTCGGAACGCAGCGCCAGCAATACGTCGCGGCGTTCGTCGTCGAGGCGGGCCAGGTCCTCGCGGGCCTGAACTTCCTCGGCCCGGGCCCTGGCGATGCCCACGCGGCGCTCCGCCAGGTAAACCAGGTGGCGGTGCTCGTCCTTGTCGCCGGACTGCTCGGCGACGGTGACGGCCTGCTCCGCGTCCTTGACCGCCTCGGGGGCGTTGTCGCCAAGCTGCTGGTCGCCTTCCAACTCGTTCAATGACGAGCGGATGCGCTCCAGCGCCAGGTCGCGCTCGGGCTCCATGGCACAGCCGCCGGTAACGGCCAGGCCGAGCAGCACCGCGCAGCAAAGCATTCGGGCAATCGGCTTGGACATCGGGGTCATTGGCCCTCCTTTGCCTGCTCGAGCTCCTTGCGCAGCGCCTCGACCTCGTCGCGCGCCTCGCGGGCCGCCGCCCTGGCATCCGCCGCGGCGCTCTTGGCCGAGCTGAGCTCGGCATTGGCAATCGCCTCCTGGGCGAGCTGCCGGGCCTCTTTGTAGTCCTCCTTCTGGATGGCGGACTGGGCCGCGGCATATTTCTCCCGGGCGAATTTCAGCTCCAGCGGCGCATTCTGCTCGGCGGCGCCCTCGCTGGCCTGCTGGATCGCGGTCTGGGCCTTGTCCATCAGGTCCGTGGGCGGGGGCACGGTGGCGCAAGCCCCCAAAAGCCCGAGCAACATCAACGCCGCGAGCGCTCGCAGCCATCCTGCCGGTGTCTTGATAACTGGCATCCTGGACTCCCAAAACATCCATTCGATCAAAGGCTTGTGAAGCATTCCGCCTCAAGCGGGCCTGCCGGCGGCCGCCTTGCGGGGAAAGCCGGTCCGCGGGCCGGGGCGGTACCGGATCTCACCTGTCCCGCGGCCCGATCGTGTAGTATTTTGTTGAAGGGGAACAATCCAATGCAACTCCACGCCAAGCCCTGCCAGCGATGGATATATCATATTTCCTGAAACTGATGATGGAAAAGAACGCCTCGGACATGTTCCTGAGCACCGGGGCGCCCGTCCACATGAAGGTGGAAGGCAACATTTTCCCGCTCGGGAGATCCGGCCTGCCACCGGGAATGGTGAAGAAAATCGCCTATTCCCTGATGACCGAGGGCCAGGTGCCCGAGTTCGAAAGGGAAAACGAGATGAACCTGGCGCTGGCCGTCAAGGGGGTCGGCCGCTTCCGGATCAACGTGTTCCGGCAGCGCGGCGAGGTGGCCATGGTGGTCAGGGCCATCAAGAACGACATCCCGACCCTCGAGGACCTGCAGCTCCCCACGCTGCTGCGCGACCTGATCATGCGCGAGCGCGGCCTGATCCTGGTGGTGGGCGCCGCCGGCTCCGGCAAGTCCACTACGCTGGCGTCCATGATCGATCATCGCAACGAGAATACCACCGGGCACATCCTCACCATCGAGGATCCCATCGAGTACCTGCACCACCACAAGCGCTCGATCGTCAACCAGCGCGAGATCGGCATCGACACGAACTCGTACCGGCGCGCCCTGAAGAGTGCCATGCGCGAGGCGCCCGACGTGATCCTGATCGGCGAGGTCCTGGACACCGACACCATGCAGGACGCCATCAGCTACGCCGAGACAGGGCACCTGTGCCTGGCTACCATGCACTCCAACAATGCCGACCAGACCATGGGCCGGATCCTGAACTTCTTCCAGGAGGCCGCCCACGATCAGATCCTCATGGAGCTGTCGCTGAACCTGGTGGCGATCGTCTCGCAAAGGCTGGTGGAAGGAAAGGACGGGCGCCGGGTACCCGCCGTGGAAGTGCTGCTCAACACCCCGCGGGTGGCGGACCTGATCCGCAAGGGCCAGCTCCACGACATCAAGGAAGCGATGGAGAACAGCCTGGACGCGGGCATGCAGACCTTCGACCAGGCGCTCTACCGGCTCTACAAGAGCGGGCGCATCGGGCTCGAGGAAGCGCTGCGCAAGGCCGATTCCCGCGACGGCCTGAGCCTCAAGATCCGGCTTTCCGACGACGGCGAGGAGGACTCCAACGGGCAGCTGGAACGGGACGTTTACAGCGACACTTTCTGAGGTAATTCGCGGCGGAGACGCCGCTCCCACAAGCCCTCGTCCCACGCCCCCGGTGGGAACGGCATCTTGCCGCGAACCTTGTGGGAGGGCCCGTGGGCCCGACATCGACGTCGGCCGCAAGCGGTCTTCCACACCCTCAGTCTTCTCACGCGTCGAACAGCTTGTGCTGGCGCTTGTAGGCGTACATTTCACGGTCCGCCTCGTTCACCGCCTGCTCCAGGCCCTCGCCCCCCGAATAGGGTGCCGCGCCCAGGCTCACCGCCAGGTGCAGCGAAACGTCAGAGTGCGCCCAGTGCAACGGCGCCGCCCTGGATAGGAACTCCCGGAACCGGGCGCGGGCCTCGTCGCACTGGGCCTGCGGCAGGACCAGCATGAACTCGTCGCCGCCGAAGCGGTAGAGCTTGTCGGTGGGCCGCAACTGCGGGCGCATGAGCCTCACGAAGTACTTGAGCAGGGCGTCCCCGGCCTGGTGCCCGTAGCGGTCGTTGACCCGTTTCAGGTTGTCCAGGTCGAAAACGATCACCGTGCCGAACCCCGCCCGCGCGGCCTCCAGCCCGGCGCCCTCGTTGAAGGCGCGCCGGTTGAGCGCCCGGGTGAGTGAATCCCGCAGCGACTCTTCCTTGAGCTCATGGTGGGCCAGCGCCAGCTCGGCGTGCGCCGCCTCGGTCTCCCGCTTGGCGTCCTCCAGCAGGATCAACACCATGCCGAAGGCCAGCAGCATCTCCAGCAGCATGTCGATGAAGGCGTTGTAGAGCGACATCTGCGAAAGTTGGGTCGCCACGCCCGCGGGCGTACCCAGCAGTCCCGGGTTAAAGGCCCACAGGTTGAACAGCCACACGGCGGCGAAAAACGCCAGGTTGAAGCCCGTCACCCGGCTGCCCAGCGTGCGCCGCGAGCGCGGCAGGCGGAGCATGATCAGCGCGCCCGCGAGGTACGCAATCACGGTGAGAGGCACCTGCCAGAAGACCGCCTGCTGCAGGTCGGCGGTCAGGACCAGAGTAAGCAGCCCGCCGGCCACGGCGGCGCCAAGCCCGGCGGCACGAAACCACCGTCCGCGCCAGCCCCGGGCGTAATTGAGCAATCCCTCCAGCAGCAGCGCCAGGTAGGCGAGCTTGCCGAACTGGTAGACCGCGTCGAACAGGCGTCCCGGCGAGCCCGGCAGCGATTGCAGCGCCGGCGACAGGTTGAACATGAAGAAACGCAGGAACAGCGCGCTCAGGCCCAGGCCCAGCGCCACCCAGGCGTAGCTCCAGGCAATAAAATACCGCCGCCGCTGCGCGTTCTGGCGCAGCAGCGCGAACAGGACCACCAGCAGGACGGTCACGGCAAACTGGCAAGCCAGGCCAATTCGCGAAATGACCAGTGCAACTTCCGCCGTCGGCATCCATGTCCCCCCAAACCCGGGTCCCCCACCGGGCTGACCCATGATGCCCCTTCAGCCCATTGTTGGGCAAATCAGCCCAAATCCGCCCTGGAAGCCTCGTCCAGCAGGGGCCGGAACAGCGCGGAGATGAAATCCAGGCTCCCGGAAAGCCGGTGCCCGTCCTCGACCAGGTGCAATACGGCGGGATGGCGCCCGGCATAGCGCAACGCGTGCGCCGCCGGGACCACCCGGTCGGCCCGGCCGTGCACCATCACGGTGCGCCGGGCCGCCGGGGCCGGGTCGGGCTCGGGCAGCCCGGGCATGTAAAAGGCGGGCGCCAAAAGGTACAACGCCGCCGGGGCCAGGCCGGCCGAGGCCGAGGCGGATACCCACGCCCCCAGGCTGGACCCGGCCAGCACCAGGGGCCGCTTGGCTCCTTCAGCCGCCCGGCGGAGTCGCCGGACCCTCTCGGCGGGGTCCATGACCCCCGCGCAGTCCACGGACACCGCCGCCCAGCCGGCCTCGCGGACCACCGCCGCGAGACGGCTGACCTTGGTCGCACCGGGCCCCGAGTGGAGCCCGTGGGACAGCAGTGCCGTTCCCGTGGTCATGGAGGCAGTTTACCGTGGAAGGGCCCTTGGGCCCGACGCCAAACGTCGGCCGCAAGCGGCCTCCCACAACCCTCAGTTGCCCACCGGCTTGCCTTCCTCGTCCACCAGGTGGACATCGCCCAGGCCCAGCTTCTCGACGCTGTCCCTGATCTTGCCCCAGTCGCCGACCACGACCCAGACCAGGCGCTTCGGGTGTATGTAGTCGTCGGCGGCCCGGGTGATTTCCGAGACGTCCAGCGAACGCACGCGCCGCGGGTACTCGTCCCAGTAGTCGTCGTCCAGGTTGAAGCGAACGATCTTGTCGATGGAGCCGGCGACGGCGTCGGCGGTCTCCCAGCGCCCCGGCAGGGTGAGGGTGTTCTGATCCTTGACCTTGGCTACCTCGTCTTCCGTGGGCGGCTGGTCGCCGGTAATCCCGTCCAGTTCGCTCTGGATCTCCGCCATGGACTCAGCGGTCTTGTCGGTCTGCACCGGTGCGTAGATGAAAAACGGCTCCGGGCCACGGGTATCCGGGAGAATGCTGTACGAGCCGTAGGCCCAGTGCTTGTCCTCCCTCAGGTTCATGTTGAGACGTGCCGTGAAGCTGCCGCCCAGGACGTCGTTGGCCGCGGCAAGCGCCATGTGATCGGGGCTGTTGTAGGGCGGCGTCACATTGCCGGCGATGATCATGGACTGCTCCGAGTCCGGCCGGTTGACCACATACACCACGCTGCCGTCGCGCTGTGCCGGCGTGCCAATGTGCTTTTCGGGCACCTCGCCGGGCTTCCAGCCGTCGAAAAGCTTTTCGATCCTCGGCCGGACCTCGTCCATGGTGGTGTCGCCGGCCACGATCAGGGTGGCGTTGTTGGGCTTGAACCATTCGTCGTGGAACTTCACAAGGTCGTCCCGGGTGATGGCCTTCACCGAGTCCAGCGTGCCGGAACCGGTGAACGGGATGCCGTAGGCGTTGTCGTCGCCATAGAGCAGCGGCGGGAACAGCCTCAGAGCCATGGTGGCCGGCTGGCTCATCTCCTGCTGAATGCCCGCCAGGCGCTGCTGGCGCCGGCGCTCGAGCTCCTTGGGCGGGAACGTGGGATCCAGCACCACCTTGGAGAACAGGTCCAGTGAATCGTCCAGGTTCACCTTGAGCGCCGAGAGCTCCGCGTAGGAGGTATCCAGGCTCGACCCCAGGGAAAGATTGGCGCCCAGCCGGTCCAGGCGGTCGCTGATCTGGAGCGCATCCAGGTCGCCGGCACCCTCGTCCATCATGTCCAGGGTCATGGCCGCGGTGCCCAGCTTGCCGCCGTGGTCCGCGGCGTAGCCGGCGTCCAGCTGCAGGGAGAAATTGATCACCGGCACCGCGTGGGAAGGCGCCACGATCAGCTTGAGCCCGTTGTCCAGGGTGGCGCGCTGGAAATCCGGGAAGCTCACCTTGGGCTGGGAATCCGGGTACGGGATGCCGCTGCGGTCAACGTTTTCCTCCTCGGCCTTCAGATCCGGGAACGGGTGCACCTCGAGCGTGTACACGCCGTCGCTGAGCCACTGGCGCCCATCGGCCAGCACCTGCTCAGGCGTCGCCGAGCGGATGGTCTCCAGGTGCTTCTTGTAGCCGTCCGGCGTGCCGTCATAGGTCTCGCTCTCGGCGAGCACGTCGGAAGTGCCACCGAAACCGCCGACACGCTCCACCCCGCGGATGAACCCCGCGAAGTAGCCGGTCTTCACCCGCTCCAGTTCCTTGTCCTTCATGCCCTTGTCCAGGAGCTTCGACATCTCGGCGTCCATGGCCTTTTCCACCTCGCCCAGGTCCTCGCCTGGTTTCGCGGTGGCGTAGGCGATGATCAGGCTGCCCAGTTCGCGCCCGTAGGCGTACACGCCCACGTCGGTGGCGATCTGCTTGTCATACACCAGGGACTTGTAGAGCCGCGAGTTCTTGCCGTTGCCCAGCACGTCGGCGAACAGCTGCAGGCGGTCGTAGGTGGGGCTGGTCAACTCGGGCACGTTCCAGACCTTGTAGATGCGCGCCTGCGGCACACGGTCCTGGATCACCTGGCGGTGGCTGTCGTGGCGCTTGGCCACCCATACTTCCTGGCGCTCCACTGGCGGTCCCGGCGGGATGGCGCCGAAGTAGTGCTCCACCTTTTTCTTGACCTCGGCGGTGTCCATGTCGCCGGACACCACCAGCACCGCGTTGTTCGGACCGTAGTAGTCATCGAACCATTCGTGCACGTCGTCCAGCGAGGCGGCATCGAGATCCTCCATGGAGCCGATCACGGTGCCGTCGTAGGGGTGCCCGGCCGGGTAGGTGTTCTTCTGGATCAGGTTGAAGACCTTCCCGTAGGGCCGGTTCTCGCCCTGGCGTTTCTCGTTCTGCACCACGCCGCGCTGCTCGTCCAGGCGCTCCTGGTCGATCACCTTATTCATGCAGCACATGCGGTCGGATTCCATCCAAAGCGCCATGTCCAGCGCGGTCTTTGGCACGTCCTCGAAGAAGTTGGTGCGGTCCGAGTTGGTGGTGCCGTTCTGCTCGGTGGCGCCCACCTTGTCGAAGGGCTTCTGGAAATCGTCGTTGTGGTGCTCCGACCCCGTGAACATCAGGTGCTCGAACAGGTGAGCGAAACCGGTCTTGCCCTGTTTCTCGTTCTTCGCGCCCACGTGATACCAGATGTTCACCGCGACGATCGGCGCCTTGTGGTCCTCGTGGACAATCAGCGTGAGGCCATTGTCCAGCGTGAACTTCTGGTAGCCGATGTCGGGAATCGGCAGCTGGTCATCGGCCCGTGCGGCGAAGGCGGCGATCAGCAGCGATGCAACGAGCAGACGTGCCCACTTCATACCGGTATCTCCTTGCGAGGCAAACGAAAAGAATATCCACATCCGGCGCCTTGTCACAACCAACTAAAGTCATGGGCGCTGGGCAGCGGCAGGCGGCTTCTGACATACTCGGCGCCGTTGATCGGGGAAGACGCGAGGACCATGAGCACCACCAGGCTTGCCGGGGGCGCCTACGTGACCCACGTCGAGGGGCTGGGCTTCGAGCCGGGCGCGCCCTGCTGCGAGGCGACGGTCATCGACGGTGACATGGGCGCGCGTGCGCTGTCCCAGTATGCGATCCGGCTGCAGTCCGGGAGTTCCCCGGCGCGCGCCTTCCCGGGTTCCGAGTCGGTGCTGTTCGTGCTGGAAGGCGCCGGGACGCTGACCATCGGCACCCGGGAATTCCCGCTGGAATGCCATGGCGCCGCCTTCGTCGCGCCGGGGGAGGCCTTCCAGCTCACCGCCACCGGCGACCAACCGCTGCTGGCGCTGGTCACCGTGTGCCCGGAGTGCGCTGGTGCGCGGACGTACGACGAAATGCCCGCGGCTTTCGACGATGCCCACCCGGACCGCGTCGTTTCCCCGAAATCGCAACGGAGCCACGCCACCGGGGACCGCTTCTACCGGCTGCTGGTGGACGGGCGCCTGGGGTGCGAGACCGTCACCCAGTTCCTGGGCGCCATCCCCAAATCCCGAGCGCCCGAGCACTACCACGAATACGAGGAAGCCATCGCGGTGCTTACCGGGCAGGGCGCGATGCACACGGAAGACAAATCGGCGCCGCTTCGACCCGGCAGCCTGATCTTCCTGCCCCGCGGGCAGATGCACTGCGTTGAATGCACCTCGGATGAGGGACTGACCCTGGTGGGGGCCTTCCACCCCTCCGGCAGTCCGGCGGTGCGCTACGGGGACGACGAGGCCTGACCGCGCCCGACATGCCGGAAACCCAGCGCTACCGATCCACGCTCACCGCGCTGCTGACCATGGCCGGCGTCGCCATCGGCCTGGGCAACGTCTGGCGTTTTCCCTACATGATGGGCCGCTACGGTGGCAGCGCCTTCCTGCTGGTGTATCTCGCCCTGATGGCGGCCTTCGCCATCCCGGCCCTGTGCGCGGAATGGGCGCTGGGACGGCATGCGCGCTCCGGCACCCTGGGGGCGTTCAGCGAGGCCTTCGGCACGCGCGGCGGACTGCTGCTGGGCGCGATCCCGGTGATCGGCATCCTGGTCGCCGATTCCTACTACATGGTGGTGGTGGGCAACATCCTGTTCTCCAGCCTGTACTCGCTGTGGCCGGGCTTCCAGCCCGGGGGCGAGGCGGCCTTCGGCGCCGCCCTGGGGCGCATCGAGGTGCAGTACGGCGCGGCGCTGGTGACCCTGCTGGCGGGGCTGTGGGTCGTGCACCGGGGGCTGCACCGGGGCATCGAGGTGGTGAGCCGCTGGTTCGTGCCGTTCTTCGGCGTGGTGATGCTCTACCTGGTTACCCAGACCCTGATGATGAAGGGTGCCGTGGCCGCGCTGATGGACTTTTTGACCCCGGATTTCGGACTGATCGGCGGCCGCGAGCTGTTCGCCGCCCTGGGTCAGGCCTGCTTCTCGCTGGGCATCGGCGGCACCTTCATGGTGATCTACGGCAGCTACCTCAGCGACGACACCCATATCCTGCGCGGTGCCGTGGCCACGGGCATCGCGGACACCGCCGCGGCGCTGCTGCCGGCGCTGTTCGTCATGCCCGCGATCCTGGTCTTCCACCTGGACATGGCCGCCGGCCCTCGGCTGATTTTCCACACCCTGCCCGAGCTGTTCGCGGAAATGCCCCTGGGCCGGCCGGCGGGCTCGCTGTTCCTGCTGGCGCTGACGCTGATGGCCTTCCTGTCGGCGGTGGCGGGACTGGTGGTGTGCCTGGGGGCGCTGGAACACGTGGCCGGCAAGCGGCTCACCCGCGGGCGCATGATCATCCTGATCGGCGCCATCGAGGCACTGCTCATGTGGCCCAGCGCCAGCTCGCCGAGCCTGATCGGCAAGCTGGACCTGATCTTCGGCTCGGGCATGCAGATCTTCGGCGCCGCGCTGGCGGTGATCGCGGCCACCTGGGGCCTGGGCGGGCGCCTGGCGACGCGACAGATCCTGCCCGGCCGTCACGGCCCGGCGGCGAAGCTCATCGGCATATGGTTGCGCTGGGTAATCCCGCCGGTGTTCTCGGTGATCCTGGGGCTTTACGTCTATGACGCGTTCATCAGCGGCTGACTTGCATCGGGCACCGGCGGCGCGGATATTGGTGGGCGGCGAACCCGATGACGGAGTAATTCGATGAAACCCTCCAAGGAACACGGCGTCGAGGCACTGAACCAGGAGTTCAGGCGCTACGAGCAGGTGGAAAAGCGCCAGTCCTACCGGCTCTCTGAAGGCGGTGGAGGCGAGGCCTTCGACGACGACTTCCAGATCCGCGTTTGCGACATGGCCGCCTGGCACCAGGGCGGCGAGGCGGGCCGCCAGGCCTTTTCCGCCGAACTCGGCAAGGCGCTGGAGGAAATCGGCTTCGCCATCATCATCAACCATGGCGTGGACCCGGCGTTGTACGAGCGTGCCGAACGCGACGTGGTGGCGTTCTTCGAATCCATCCCGGAAAAGGAGCGCCTGCCTTACCGCGCCGAGCGCCAGGGTTCGGTGAACCAGGGTTATTTCCCCGTCGAGGAAACCACCATCATCCACCCGGACCTGGTGAAGGGCTGGGTGTTCTGCCGGCGCGCTTTCGACCTGGACGGTAAACCGGACTACGAGGAGCGCAAGTTCTGGCCGCGGCCCGGCTTCGAGCCGCGCTTCCGGGAAGTGGTCAAGGCAAACGAGAAGCTGATCCTGCCCCTGATGCAGTCCATCCTGCGTTATCTCGCGTGCGACCCGCACGCCTACGACGGGAAACTCACCGGCACCAACTTCGGCTTCCGGCTCAACTACTACCCGGCCGCCGGTGAGGTGCCCCAGGGGCGCGGCGGGCGCATGCTGGGTCATGAGGACGTGGATCTGTTCACCCTGCTGCCTGCCCCGTCCGTGGAAGGCCTGCAGGTGCTGAACCGCGCCAACTTGAAATGGATCCGGCTCAAGGCGCCGCCGGGTTCCATCATCATCAACACCGGCGACTACATGCAGCGCATCTCCAACGACCGACTGCCCTCCACCACCCACCGGGTCAGCCACCCGCCGGACCCGGAGCTGCGGAAACGCCCGCGGGTGTCGTTCCCCATGGCCATCTACGTCTGGGAGGACGAGGTGCTGGAAGTGCTCCCCGGACTGGGCGAGCCCAAGTACCCGCCGGTGAAGGCCATCAACTTCCACACGGCCATCACCAGCAAGTATTACGGCGACGACTACGCCGTCGAGGACTAGGCACTGTTGCAGGAGCGCGATTTGTGGGAGCGGCGTCCCCGGCCGCGAATGTTCGCGCCTGTAAGGCGCTCCTACATGCCCACTTGACGCCCCTTTGCCCGTAGGAGCGGCTTACAGCCGCGAATGCTTTTGTGGGAGCGGCATCCTGCCGCGAACCCCATCCCCCCAGACCCGACGTTCCATCCGGTTCCCGAATGGCGACAATTTGATTTTTCTATTGGAATCAGCCACTCGACTCGTCTAGATTCTTAGACGCAGTCCAAATCGCTCATACCAATGGATGGTCCCATGCACACGCATTCCCTTGCCCTACTGACCGCGCTGGCGGTGGGGATGACCTCGCTGGCAGCATCCGGTCCGGGGTTCGCCCAGGCCGGGCAGAGCAAGGCGAGACCCAACCAGTTCTGGTGGCCCGATCAACTGGATCTCTCGCCGCTTCGTCAGCACTCCCCCGAGTCCAACCCTTATGGCGCGAACTTCGACTACGCCGAGGCCTTCGCCAGCCTCGACCTGGACGCCGTCAGGGCGGACCTCAGGGAACGGATGAACTCCTCCCAGGACTGGTGGCCCGCCGACTGGGGTCACTACGGGCCGCTGTTCATCCGCATGGCCTGGCACAGCGCCGGCACCTACCGCACCTCCGACGGCCGCGGCGGCGCCGACGGCGGCCAGCAGCGCTTCGATCCGCTCAACAGTTGGCCCGACAACGCCAACCTGGACAAGGCCCGCCGTCTTCTGTGGCCCATCAAGCAGAAATACGGGCGCGCCATCTCCTGGGGCGATCTGATGGTCCTGGCGGGCACTGTCGCCATGGAAGACATGGGCTTCAAGACCTTCGGCTTCGCTGGCGGGCGCACCGACGACTGGGAGCCCGAGCTCGTCAACTGGGGGCCAGAGTCCGAGATGTTGGGCCGCGGACGCCAGGACGCCGAGGGCAATCTCGTGGGAGGTCTGGGCGCCACCCAGATGGGCCTGATCTACGTGAACCCGGAAGGCCCGGGCGGCAACCCGGACCCGGTGGCGGCCGCCAGACAGATCCGCGAGAGCTTCGGGCGCATGGCCATGAATGACGAGGAGACCGTGGCCCTGATCGCCGGCGGCCACAGCTTCGGCAAGGTCCACGGCGCCGCCAGGGCCGCCGATTGTATCGGCCCGGAGCCGGCCGCGGCAGGCCTGGAGGACCAGGGCCTGGGCTGGAAGAACAAGTGCGGCAAGGGCAAGGCCGAGGATACCGTCACCAGCGGCCTGGAAGGTGCCTGGACCCAGACGCCGACCCGGTTTTCCATGCTCTACCTGTCCAACCTGCTCAACAACGAGTGGGAACAGACCCGCAGCCCGGGTGGCGCGGTGCAGTGGACCGCGAAGGACGGCGCCCTGGACGGCACCGTTCCCGACGCCCACGTGGAAGGCAAGCGCAACGCCCCCATCATGCTCACCACGGACCTGGCGCTGAAGTTCGATCCGGCCTACCGCGAGGTCTCGAAGCGCTTCCTCGCGAATCCGGACGAGTTCCAGGACGCCTTCGCCCGCGCCTGGTTCAAGCTCACCCACCGCGACATGGGCCCCCGCGCCCGCTACCTGGGCAACCAGGTGCCGGCGGAAAAACTGGCCTGGCAGGACCCGGTGCCCGACGTGGATTACGAGCTGATCGACGACAACGACATCGCGCGGCTCAAGGCCGACATCCTCGACTCCGGTCTGACTGTCCCGCAGCTCGTGCGCACGGCCTGGGCCTCGGCCGCCAGCTTCCGCGGAACGGACATGCGCGGCGGCGCCAACGGCGCGCGCCTGCGCCTGGCCCCGCAGAAGGACTGGTTGGTCAATGACCCGGAAGAGCTGGTCGGGGTGCTGAAGACCCTGGAGGGCATCCAGAAGGACTTCAACCAGTCGCAATCCGGCGGCAAGCGCGTGTCGCTGGCCGACGTGATCGTGCTGGGCGGCGCCGCGGCCATCGAGAAGGCCGCCGCCGACGCCGGCCACGACATTCAGGTACCGTTCGCGCCGGGCCGCACGGACGCCACGGCGGAAATGACCGACGCCAAATCCTTCGAGCCACTGGAGCCCAGGGCCGACGGCTTCCGCAACTACTACGGCGAGGGCGCGATGATGCCGCCCGCCGAGGCCCTGGTCGAGCGGGCCAGCCTGCTGAACCTGACAGTGCCGGAGATGACCGTGCTGGTCGGCGGCATGCGGGCCCTGGACGCCAACGCCGGGGGCAGCAGGCACGGCGTGTTCACCGACAGGCCGGGCACGCTGACCAATGACTACTTCGTCAACCTGCTGGACATGTCGACGCAATGGTCCAAGTCGGCCGACAAGCAGGGCATCTACGAGGGCCGCGGCCGCGAGACCGGCGAGCTCAAGTACACGGCTACTCCCGTGGACCTTATCTTCGGCTCCCAACCCGAGCTTCGCGCCGTCGCCGAGGCCTATGCGGCGGACGATGCCGACGAGATGTTCGTCCGGGACTTCGTCAACGCCTGGGTCAAGGTCATGCGGTTGGATCGTTTCGACATCTGATCCCTGTCAAGACCCGCCTGGAAGGAAGAACGGCGGCGCCCCATGCGCCGCCGTTCGTTTTGCCGGAGACGGCGCCCGCGGGCGTGGCAACCCTGCCGCAAATTGAATTTTGTTCGCGTCTGGAAGGCGCTCCTACACGCTCAATTGACGCCCCCGTGTCCATTGGAACGCTCCCGGAGCAGGACTCGCAGCATCATGATCACCACCGCCAGGTACCAGAGTCCCGTGAAGATTCCCACGTGGGGAAACCCGCGCACGTAAGGTGGATCGGGGAAGTAGTAAATGTTCGCCCCGAGCAGCGGTACGATCGCCACGAACATCCCCGCCCAGCCGATGATTCTGCCGAAACGCGGATCGCGCAGCATATTCATCGCGAACAGGAGCGTACCCAACCCGATGAACACGTCGAAGGAAACGTCGAGACCGAGGACCACGTCCCAGAGACGCGGCTTCAGCGCTGACAGGAGTTGAGCGTCGGCAGCAGGCGCCGTCGAATAGTTAATCGCCATCTGGACGATGATCATCGCGGTCACCAGCGCGCCCGCCAACGCGTTGAAGATCGCGGCCAGTTCCAGCGACGGCGCCCGCCGGCGGGACTGAAGGACCCGGGCGAGGGCCACGCACGCGGTCGCCAGGGCCGGCCCGAAGCTGGCACCCAGTATCAATTGCGGGATCCGGGGGAGTGGCACCAGGATCATGATCGGATAGGCGAAACAGGCGACGAGACCCGAGACGATGCCGATTCTCATCCACGCCGCCAGGTTCTCGTCCCGCACCCCGTCCGGCCTCGCTTCAGCGCTCATGGCCCCACCCCGTCTTCGTCCCCGGCTATCCTCGCCTGATTATAGTCGAGCTCTTCGATTAGCAGCCGGCAGCGCATCCATGGGCTAATCCATTACAGGCGTTGAATAACCTCAACCCGCCTTCCAAGCCGCGCGAGTCGCGGCTTTCGCGTCTCCAGCAAATGAGAATCCCCGCAGGCGAGGACACCACGGCCTCGCTTGCTCCGCTCTCTCGTGTGGGCCTACCACTTGAAGCTGACCCGAGAAGAGAGCCATGTTTTCCCGTTCCATGCTGCGATCAATTGTCTGGACCTCCCGTACCGGGGAGGCCGAAGTCTTCTATCGTGACGTCTTGGGACTCGAGCTCAAGGCCAAGTCCGATGCCGCAACCAGTTCAGCGCCATCCGGGAGACGCTAAGGTCAACGGGCTGCTGTTCCGCCACACCGCGCAGTCGCTCCAACGCTCGAGCAGACAATAATTCCCCACGTCATCGTCAAGCTTCGCCCGGCCGCGCGCTACAGCGATTCCGCAAGGTCGCGGGCGAGCTCCCTGGCCTTGGCCATGTCGGCATCCGGTCCACCGCTGACATTTACGGATACGTGGAAGATACGACTTGAGGTTGCCACACTGAGCTGATGCAGCCGAGGGACCCAGGCGGCCTTCTCACCGACGCCAGTCACTGGTTCGTATTCGTAGGTCGGGGTCTTGGTCTTTTCGCCGTTGACCTCGATCGTCATGCCCTCGGACAAAACCCGCATGGCGCTGTCGAACGAAGATACCGCGTCCGATCGGTTCCCGAAGCGGTCCTTGCCGAGCGTCAGGCTGACCTTGTTGTTCGGACTCTCGACCGGCTCCACATCCTGGCCGAGGATCCTCTTCTGTATGTTCTCAGCTCTTACTTCTTCCGCCTTCGCTTCGAGCTCGGCGGCGTTCGGCTTCGGCCAGGTCGCGGTGCACATTGGATGCGGTGAGTACTTCGACGGAGTCCGCTTGATCTCGGCGCCACCCACCTCGAAGTGGCGCGCCAGCAGTTCGTCACTCAAGACCTCGCACGGCGTCGCGTCGGAGGCAGGCCGGGCCTCGCCGCCGGTTGCATCGGCCACCTGGTCGGAAATTCTTCCCTCGGTGGACTTTTCAGACGAGTCGCTGGCCTGCCCGCAGGCCGACACCACCATGGACACCAGGCTGATCGCAATCAGCGTTTTCAACTGTTTCATGAAGCCTCCCCGCCGTTGTAGTTTGGGTGTCGTGATCCCCGCCGCAGCCGCAAGACGTCAAGAACTGGAAGGACCTATTCACCCGTCAGGTGCCCGAATCAGCCAGGGCTCGCGGCAGGGATGCCGCTCCTGCAAGGCGTCGGCCGCAAGCCTCACACAGACCGCGCCCATCCGGACGCTCCTGCGGGGATGGAATCGCGCGCAAGCGCGCTCCTACTCTTCCGGCTGCACCGACTCTTCGGCCACCTCGGTGGCGTGCCCGCCGTGATAGCGGTGGCAGTCAATGCACGCGTTGCCGGCACGCCTGGCGACGTGGCACTTGCTGCAGCTCTCCTTGGTGAGGGGCTGGAAGTTCGACATGTAGGTGGTTGGATCCTGATCCTCGAAGCCGCTCAGGTAATCCGCATCCGGGTTGTAGCTGTGACAGTCCGCGCAACCCTTGTCATCGGTCAGCTGCAGCAGGTGCGGGGCGTGCTCGAAGCGGGTGAAATGCGGCGCGTCCGGGTCGTTCCACTTGGCCCGCCAATTCAGCGCCAGCGTGCCGTTGCTCCCGGCATCGGCGCTGTGGCACTTCATGCACTGACCCGGCGAATCGCTCGCGCCCAGTTCGTCGAAGATCGGCGCCGCCACGGGCCCGGCTTCGCCTCCCATGTTTGCCGCCGTGACGTCGAGCCAGCGTTTCAGGAAGGGGTCGGCGTGGTTGCTCGGCCGGTAGAGCAAGGCGAAATAGTCCTGGTACCAGCCCCCCAGGCGGGCCCAGCTCTCCGGGTTCGGTTCCGGGGGGTGGTCCGACACCGGGGCGCTCGCCGTCCCTTCAGCGCCCTCCGCGCCGCCGCCGAGAATGTCGCTCCCGGCGGAACCCGTGTCCTCACTGCCCGACAGGATGTCTTCCCCGCCGGATCCTCCCGAATCCCCGCCGAGGATGTCTTCCTGGCTCCCACCGCCGGAGTCACCGCCCAGGATGTCCTCCTGGCTGCCTCCGCCCGAGTCGCCGCCAAGAATGTCTTCCTGGCTGCCACCACCCGAGTCGCCACCCAGGATGTCTTCCTGGCTGCCCTCGCCGCTGCCGCTCTCGCTGGGGGCCGGCGCGGCGGGTGCGCCGAACTTGCTGGGCGGGATCGGCACCGGTTTTCCGTTGCTGTGCATCGAGACATCCTTGAACAGATCGGGGAACCATTCGTTTTGTGCCGCACGGACCGTGGCAAGGGTGATGCCGCCCAGCATTTCGCGCGCGGCGGCGTCGTCCACGCCGCCACCCAGCGCGGCGTCCAGCTTCGGCTGCAGGGCGGTGGGTCCCTCGGAGAGCAGGTCGTAGAACAGGCGCTTCGTCGCCCAGGCGATTTTCGTCACGGCCTCTAGGTCCGCGGGTTCGGCATCGCGCAGGTCCAGGGGATCGAGCTGGTCGAAGCGCTCGAGGGCGGATTTCAGCTTGGGGTCGCCGGCAAACACCGCGCGCATGAACGGCGTGAGCTTGCGGTCCGAAAGCTCCGGCCATTCGCCGATGCCCGCGTCCGCCTTGCGCAGTGCCTGGAGATCGAGCCCCGGCACCGTGATGACCGGGATGCCCGCCGCGCCGGCTATACCCTCCCCCCTGATGGCGTCGGCGTGGCAGGCGGAGCAGGTGGTCTCGAATCCCCGCACCAGCATCTGCTGCCCGCGCGAGTCGGGCTCGTGGCAGGAAGCGCAATCCTTTGGTACGTCTCCCGGCTCGGAGTCCGGAAAGTACTTCTTTTCGTGGGCCACGTGATCGTAATTGATCCGTGTGCGACGTTTGTAGGGATAGCTCTCGAAAGCCGGGTGGCCGGACGGGAAGCCGCTGACGTCGGTGTGACACGCCTCGCAACGCGAGTCGCTCAGGGACGCTAACGAATGATCGCGGCCCTGGTGCTCCAGGTGACAACTTCGACAGGGGATGTGCTCCTCCGCATTGCCGGCGGCCCCGGACAGCGGAGCGGCAATACCGGCCTCCACCACGGTCCCGCCGCCGGAGAACAGATAGGCGGAAAGAGCAACGGCAACGCCCAACAGCGCCAGCAGCGCGACGCCACGGAGGGGACGGCGCCTGTGCCGACTTACCGGCATCTCAGGTACCCCGCCGCCGGATCCGCGACGCCGTTGGCCGCTGACACGTGTTGGGTGCTCGATGCAATCAACTTACAACTGGGGCTTGCCCTTCCACTTGCTCTCGTCAGGCAAGGCCTTGTCGATGCCACCCATGGTGCTGCCGTCGTAGTTGGCAACGATCTTCTGCGTCAGCTTGCCGATCTGGTCGGCCTTCGCGCTCAATGCCTCCTTGTTGTTGAGCTTGAGCTCGGCGCTGGCACCGATCTTGGCGATCTCCTGCATTTCCGGCACCGAGTCAATCAGCTTGGTGGCCTCGGCAAAGCGCCTGCGCGCCAGGTCCGCGCGCTTGGCCATGGTCACGGCATAGGTCGCCTTCTGGGTCGCCTCGCCCACGGCGCGCAGGGCTTCCTCGAGCTCCACGGCCATGCCGACGATGAACATCTTGCGCCGCGTGTTCATGTCCGCGGGGGGGTTGGACTCGCCCTGCGTATACCAGACGTTGTGGCGGATCTCGCCCTGCGACCAGGCCACCAGCTCGAACGGGCTTCCGGCCGGATGACCGCCGACGTTGACCAGTTTCTCCTGCGGCACGATGTGGCAGGCGTAACAGTTCTTTGCCCACGTGTACATCATGTGCGGGCGAATCATCCCGGCTGCCTCCGACTTCTTCCAGCGCTCCGCGGCCTCGGCCTTGGTCTCCGTCTCCTTCTCCTTGCCCGAGTAGTCGGAGTGCACCTCGATGTAGCCCTTGCCCGCGCCGTGGCAGGACTCGCAGGAAATGCCGGAGATCGCCTCGCGCTCGCCGTCTTCCGTCTTCGTGGTGAAGTGGCAGTCGAGGCAGAGGCTGCCTTCCTTGATTCGCCTGAGACCCATCTTGCGGGCAATCTCGGTGGCTTTCTCGTTCCTCGGCATCTGCGTGTAGGTGGCGTAGTGGTGCGTGTGCCGCCAGATTGCGATCGCACCTTCGTGGCAATCCGCGCACTTCTCGGGCCCGACCACATTGGCCGGGTCCTGCTTGATCTGGGCGAAGGCCGTGCCGGCGCCGGCGATCAACAGTACCGTGCCGAGCGCGAGCAACATGAGGCCCCGGGGGGCCGCTTTGGCTGAGGTCATGATCTGGGTCGACATTGCAATTCCTCTCGAAGATTCAAGCCGTGTTGACTATACGGTCCTGGGCATTACCGCCGCACGCGGCCGCCTAGAAGAAGTACTGCAGCTCGACGCGGGCGCCGTTCCCATCGCCGCCGGTATCGAAGCGCGCTGCGAAGACCTCGAGGTCGAGGATGAGGTGCTGGCCGATGGCCTGCTGGTACCGGCCCGCCACCGAGTATACGTCGTTTCCAGTCACGCCGAATCCACTGTCGGCCATGTAATGCTTGCCCGCGAGTTCGAGAATGAACTGCTTTCTGGAATCGTCGAAAAGCCATTCCCGGCCCAAGGCGAATCCCGCCGACTCGTCGGCCCGGCTGGATATGGGTGATCCATACCGGCCCAGGGCGGGCGAAGCGAAGTTGATCCCGACCTGGCCCAGGGGACCGCCTGCGGCGGGATCGCGCGATGCCGAGGCGAAGTGGTCGATACCCCAGAAAACGTTCAGGTAGACACTGTCCTCGGTATAGGCGGGCGTGTAGGACGTCTGCGCGAACAGCAGGTAGCCGTCGCTGACGGCGTCGGAATCCTGTTGCGAGGCATGCGAGCCCAGCACCCGGAACGCGGTGTTGAGGTAGCCAATGCGCTGGACGCTGCTCACGGCCCAGAAAAGGCCGTCGTTGCCCGTCCTGCTGTCATTGGTATAAACCGCGTCCACGCTGACGGTGCTCGTGGGGAAATCCATGCTGGTGAACAGGCCGAACAGGTCCCGGCCCCCCTGTTCGAGATTGTTGTCGGCATTGAGCTCGCCAAAGCCCCACAGACCGGTGATCTGAAGGTTCGACCCGCCCTTGACCGGGATGCTGTTGGCCGTGATGCCGACGGCATCGACGAAGTCGTTGATCAGCATGCCTTCCTGGTAGGCGATGGGCTGGCGTCCTACCGAGAACCCCACGTCCCATTTCTTGTAGTTCTCGGGCTCCCAACCCCGTATGCCGCGGAACACGGACCCGAATTCACCCTCGAAGAATGCCGTGGTGACATTGGCGTTGAAGCCGTTCACCCAGCCGTTGTCGATTCCGGCACCGCGCGGGTCGGATTCCGGATCGAACGAGTACCCGGTGAACTGGAGCTTTTCGCGCTTGTCAAGCGGCATCAGGCCGATCACGATGCGTTCCGTCCCCGTCAACTGGAGGTTGCCGAAGATATCGAGACGGTTTGCCCACTCGTTCACCGTATCGAAGCTCTGCCCCGAGTTCGGCTGGTGGAAGCTTTGCAGGGCGGTGCGGTAGGTACCGTAAATGTACAGGGAGGGCTGGACGATGGCGCCGCCCGGGGTCCTGAAACCCTCCTGCAGGTGCCCGGTGCCCAGGAAGGGGTCGCCAAAAATATTGAGACGTCCGGGCCGGTCCGGGACGTTGCCCGGGTTGTAGCCGCGGCCGGCGCCCTCCGGAATACGGCTCCAGTGCCCGCCGTCGTCCTCGTGGCTCTTGTCCTTGGCGTCATCCGAGGCCGAGTCCTGCTGACTCTTGTCCGCGGCGTCGTCCGAAGCCAACGCGACCGCCGGCACCATAATCGCCAGCAGGAGTCCCGCGACCATCGCCCAGGCGGCAACGCTCGCGCGCGATCGCCTCTTGATTCTTATATTCATTGTTTCGAGAACCTCCACTCCGTTTGGCGCGTCGCGGTTCTCACCTCGCGGATACGCCGGACCGCCTCCCCGGCCACGCGCCGCATCGGTCACAGGAACGGCTGGATCCCGGCAAGTACCAGGATGCTCACCGTTCAGGAACCCACATCAATGGTGGTTTCGCGGCGATACAGTACTTCGTTGCCGATGACCTTGTTGTCCTCGGGGTCGCTTGACTCGGGATTCCAGATCGCCCGGTTGCCCTGCTCGTCGACGTATCCATAAACGTTGCGTTTCGCGATCGTTCTGGCGTCGAGGTTGTAGTCGAAACCAACTTTCAGGATCTCGATGATCAGATTCACCGGGATCATCTGCGATTTGAACTCCGCCACAACCTGGTACGGGCCGTTTCCGGTCAGCTTATTGCCGTCGATCTCGTACTCCGCCCAGCGGTGATCACCCGAGAGAATGCCCTGCCGGTGCTTGCGGGAAGTGGCGGGCTGGCCGAAGAGCACCCCGGCGCGCGTGGGCCGGTTGATGAACGGCAGCGGGGTCGCCCCGTATGGCACCGCCAGCACCTGTTCGCGCTCCGGTCCGCGGACGGTTCGCGCCAGGAACTTCGACTGCAGGTTGAACAACTGCTTGTCCAGGGGCAGCTCGTGGTTGTGCACGTATCTCGAATGCAGATCCCGCAGATCCCCGTTGGGATCCGGATCGCCGGATTCGAAGACCACCTTGCCGGCGGAATCGGTCACCTTCACGTGCATCCAGAACAACCGCTCCCCGTCGAAACCGGTTGGCGCGCCTCCGCCCTGGCCGACGTTGGTGACCTTGAGCTTGAAGGCGATGCCATCGGAACCGGCCTTCTCGACCTGGATCTCGCTCACGTCGAAGGCGTTGCGCATGACCTGGAGACGCCGATTGCGCATGAAGTGCAGCGACTCCAGGTTCTCCTGGACGATCTCCCTGGCGGTATAGCGGGAATCCGCCGATGCCCAGCGCTCGGGGAACTCGTAATCGTCGGGATTCTGGAACACCTTCTCCTCGAACTCGTCGGTGCCCCAGCCGGCCTTCCAGTCGAACTTCAGCCAGTCGCGGATTGTCGCCAGGCCCCGCGCCGTGGGATCACCCTTCTCGCTTTCCTCCTTGATGGCCTTGACATTCAAGGGGAAAAGCGAGGGCGGCAGGACCGTGTAGTCCGGGCCCGCGAAGTAGTGGTTGGTCAGCTTGCGCGGCTCGGTGGGATTGCTGCCGATCATCGCAGCCGGGCCAAACGGATAATTCTCCTTGTCGAAATCCGGATCATGCGGATCACCGATAAACCCGCCGGGTTCCTTGCCCATGTGGCAGTCCTGGCAGGTCACCCCCTTCTCGGCGGCGGGTGAATGCTTCCACTCGCTGAAGGCGTCCTCGAGGCGGAAATTGCCGGGCTGCAGCACGTCGTGGCAGGAACCGCAGAACGACGGACTGGATATCTGGAAAAAGCGCCTGGCTTCGCGGTGAATCTTGCGGCCGAACGAATCCGGGTCGGTCTTGACCACGCCGCGCTCGATCGCGGACTTGATCTGCTCGTTGTTGCCGGTGGGACCGTACACGGGATCGGTGATGGGCCCCTCCTCGATCGCCAGCCGCCCACTGACCTTGCCGTAGGGCTTGCTGATGCGGTGGCAGACCACGCAGGTGACGCCTTCACGCGAGGTCGGGCTGCGGTCAATGTTGCTCATGAACTCGTTCTCGCCGATGTTCATGCCTACCGGCGTGTGGCAGCGGATGCAGAAATCGCCGAGCGTGCCGTTGGTCAACTGGGAGATGCGCCCCTGCATGGCGTTGAAAACGGGGCTCATCTGCGAATAGGCGTGCTGCGACATCGACCACTGCTTGTACTGGCGCGGGTGACAGCTCGCACACTCCGTCGCGGAGGGGTAGCGGTTCTTCACGAACAGCTCGGCATGCATCTCCTGGGACGTCTTCTCCGAGGTCTCCTCGGCCTGTTGCTGCGCCGCCTCGCCTTCGGACTCCTCACCGCCCAGCAGGCTGCCCTCCGACTCCTCGCTGCCTCCCAGCAACGAGCTGCCGGATTCGCTCTCCCCGGAGCTGCCGCCCAACAGGGAACCGCTCGACTCCTCGCCACCCGAGCTGCCGGATTCACCGCCGAGCAGTTCGTCGCCGGAGCCGCTGGAGCCGGAGTCGCCGCCGAGCAGGGCGTCGTCGGATTGGCTGGAACCGGAGTCTCCTCCGAGCAGGGCATCGTCGGATTCGCTGCCGCCCGAGTCTCCGCCGAGCAGGGCGTCGCTGGATTGACTGGATTGATCCGCGGAACCGCCCAGCAGGGAATCGTCGCCGCCGGACTGTTGCGCCGGTTGGGATTGGTCCGCCGAGCCGGATTTTTCGTCGGCAGCCACTGAGAAACCCGACCACATCACCGATGCCGCCAGGGTTCCCATCAGCGTCAGAATGGCAAGACCGCTGCGGGTTCTTGTTTGTGTATTCAAGTTCCTCCCCCTCGGTGCCATCACAGCCACGTCCTGTGACAGGCGCAGTGGTCCCATTCAAGTATACCCAGCCCCCGGGACTGGTCAAGCGCGGCCAAAGGCACGCAGCAGCCGCGCATACTCAGCGCCATTCGGCGCAAAGGGTCGCCTGGCCGCATCGCCCGCAGGAGCCGGGCTCGGCGGCGGACACCGTTCATGGCGCGATCAGGTATTCGCGACTAAACTGGCTGGCATGCGAGTCTCCACCCACCCCCCGCGTGCGGGTCTGGCCGCGCCGGCATTTTTCCTGTTGGCGGCGCTTGGCCCTCTGCATGCCCAGGAACTGTCGGTATCGCTGCAAGAGGTGGTATCGGAACTCGATCAGCCCATTGGCATCGAGAACCGTGGATCCCCAGGCCTGTTCATCATCGAGCAGGCGGGGGTGGTCGAGCTGCTGCTGGCGGGCTCGCTGCAATCCCCGCCCTTTCTGGATGTCAGCAGCCGGGTCACGACGTCGGGCAACGAGCAGGGCCTGCTGGGCCTGGCGTTCCACCCCGACTACGCCACCAATGGCGTTTTCTTCATCTATTACACCGAGGACACCGCCGGGGACAGCGTGATCGAGCGTTGCACGGAGCTGTCCGGTGGCCCCAATCAGGGTGACTGCTCGGCCGAGGACATCATCTTCACGCTGCCCCAGCCGGCCGCCAATCACAATGGCGGCAAGATCGCCTTCGGTCCCGACGGCTATCTCTATGTCGCCCTCGGCGACGGCGGCGGGGGCGGGGACCCCAACGAGAACGCCCAGGACATCACCGACCTGCACGGCAAGATTCTGCGCCTGGACGTGGACGGCGACGACTTCACCGGCGACCCGGACCGGGACTACGCCATTCCGCCGGACAACCCCTTCGTGGGCAAGGCCGGCGCAGACGAGATCTGGGCGTTCGGGCTTCGCAATCCCTGGCGCTTTTCCTTTGACCGCCTGTCCGGCGATCTCTGGATCGGCGATGTCGGGCAACAGGACTGGGAGGAGATCAACTACGAGCCGGCCGGCGGCCCGGGCGGGCGCAACTACGGCTGGGACGTGCTGGAGGGCTTTCACTGCTTCGAGGACATGCCCTCGGGATCCTGCAACGATTTCCTGAATGGTGGCTCCACCCTGCCTGTCGTGGAGATCGACAGCAGCGGCACCGGCAACTGTTCGGTAACCGGCGGGTTCCGATATCGGGGCGTGGCCGACCCGGAGCTGCTCGGCTACTACGTCTACGGGGATTTCTGCTCGGGCCGCATCTGGGCCCTGCGCCCGGACTGCAGCGGCGGCTGGGTCAACCAGGAGGTGGCCCACACGACCAACCAGATCACCAGCTTCGGCGAGGACGCGGCCGGCGAGTTGTACCTGGTGGACCGCGCCAACGGCACGTTGTACCTGCTGGAGGCGCAACCCGCCGTGGCGCGCCTGCTCGCACCGAGTATCGACGTCATCCAGTTCGGCGAGCACTCGGTGAACGACGTGGATTTCCGCGAAGTATTTTTCGAGTACGCCGGAGCTGGGCCGGATAACCTGCAGATCGACGCGTTCGATCTCTCCGACACGGACCACTTCTTCGTCGACGTGAATGGCGGCTCCGACCCCTGCGGCGCCACGCCGGTCTCGCTCGGTCCCGCGCAGGACTGCACCGCCAATGTTTACTTCCTGCCTGGCAGGCAGGGCGATTTCGACGAGAACCTATGCGTTTCGGGCAACATGCCCGCGGTTTCCATCTCCCTTCGCGCGACCGTATCCTGCAGCGGGGCGGACGACGATTCCGTGGCAAACGTCACCGTGACCGATGACTCCTTTTTCTCGGCCTGCCTGACCCTGACCGGGGGTCCCAACGTTACGGTCCAGGCCGCCAATCTCGCGGAATTCCGTGCCGGGCAGAGTATCGCAATCGATGGGGAATTCACCGTGCAGCAAGGCGCTACCCTGTCCCTGGTCATCGACCCCGTTCTCGCCCGGCCCTAGTTCCCGCGCGATCCGCCACGGTGCTGGCGCGGGACGCCGCAGGGCACCCGTCACCAAAAAGAGCCACGATCGCAAACTCGGGCGAGATGTCCGAAGCCCGCGGGACGAATGCGGCGCCCGGTCAGGTTGCACGCTTCCGAAACGCCTCCGTGGGCGATCCCTGGTGAAAGCGCACCTGCCATCCGCGAGCCGTTTTAACCCATATCGACGACCGCAATGTATGTTTGACAGATTCCCCGACTCATCGGCGTGAGCAGCCTTGTACGTCAGCAATGCAACGCCATCTGCGAGGCGGAATACATCGTAAGCCTCCGACCAAACACTGCCTGGTCGGCTCTCGACTGGTAGCAGTTCTAAAATATCGGCTTTGGTGAGGCTGGCGCCCGACTTCCCGAACTCCAGGAATGCGTCGTGGATAAATTCATCCAGCCGGCCGGTATCATTGGCAACTTGAGGCCGGGGCCGCTACGCCGCCGGCTGCAGAGCCTGGAGTTCCTCCAGCACGCGCCAGCATTCGCCCCGGTTCGGTGAACCGGCCGACCACTTGCGCATCTCCTCGACGTATCGCCGGAGGATGTCTTCCGATTCCAGTGCCTGCGCGAGGGACACTTCCCGCGCCGCCGAGTCCCGGTCGCCCAGCCCCATATGCGCCCAGGCGCAGGTCAGGTGCGGCTGGTAATACTTGGGCGTGCGCGCAACGGCCTGTTCGCCGCCGGTAAGGCCGTTGGCGTAATCCAGCATGAACAGGTACCCGGTGGCGCGATAAGTGGCCCACAGCCCGAATCGCGGATGGTGCGGCGCGCGGGCCTCGGCGGTTTCGATCAGGCCGATGCCCGCGGGGTCCGAATGCCTCAGGCAGATCTGCCAGCCGAGAACGGCCAGCGCGTGCGCGTCGTTCGGATTCATGTCCACGGATCGCCTGAGTCGCCGGATGGACTCTTCGGACCGGTGGAACATGGCCGCGACCACGCCCGCGGCGGCCAGCACGTCGGGGTCGTCGGGCGCCGCCGCCAGCGCCTCCGCGATTAGCGCGTCGGCCCGCTCCATGGTCCGCGCCGGATCCGACTCCCATTGGCTCACCACGTTCTGGCTGAGTTGCACGGCCAGGGCCGCGCGGGCCACCGGCTCGTCGGGTTCGATGGCCAGCGCCTGCTCCAGCATGTCCACGATTTTCGCGGCGGCGTCCCGGCCGTAATTCACCCGCAGGGCCTCGGCCGCCTGGATGCGCTCGTAGGCCGAGAGGTCGAAGCGCCCGGAGCGACGCACCCGTTCCGGCTGGGCGACGTTCACCCGGGCGGCGATCGCCGTGCTGATGCTGAGAACGATTTCTTCCTGCACCTCGTAGAAGCGGTCCAGGACGGTCTCGTATTTCTCCGCCCAGAGCAGGAGATCCTCGACGGCATCGCTCAGCTCGGCCCGGATGCGGACGCTGTCCCCGGACCGGGCCAGCGTCGCCGACACCACGTAGCGCGTCTGCAGGGTCTCGCCCGCCTCCGTCATCGTGCCGCCTGCCTTCAAGCGCGCGGCGGAACTGTACGGCGCCACCCGGAAGCGCGGCACGCGCGCCAGGAGCGTGGTCAGGTCCCGCGTCAGCCCATCGGCGAGAAAGCGGTTCTCCCCGCCGGGGGAAACGTACTCGACCGGCAGGATGGCGATCGAGAAGGGCCGTGCCGCCAGGGCCGCAGCGGCGATACCGGCGTCGGTGGCATTCGCCTCGCGGATGTTCGCATCCAGCCGGTAGCCCAGGCGCGGCACGGTCTTGATGGCATCACCGATCCCCGCCGCCTTGTCCAGGACCTTGCGCAACAGATAGACCGCGCGCGTGAGGGTCTCGTCCCTGCCGGAATTGCGGACCCAGAGCCGGTTGAGCAGCTCTTCGCGGGTCCACAACCGTCCCGGCCGCTCCGACAGCGCGGCCAGCAGCGCCATGACCTTGGGTTCGAGATGAGCAACGGCCCGCTCGCCGCTGATGCGCAGGGCGCCGGGCTCCACGAGCACGGATTCCAGCCGGAACGGGGCCGCGGCCGGGGACTGATTGCCGTCGTCAGCCGCCATGCGGTGGCCGGTCGAACCGGAAGATAACGCCTGCAGGACAGACAGGAAGTGAATGCATTCCGCCGATTGGTCCCCCGACCCACCAACGATTTTCGTGGCGGAAAATGTAGCACGGCGGCCTTCCGCCGTCATGAAAAAATCATTTTTCCATCAGGTCTCGGGCGCTTCACCCTACCTAGGCTTGTGCAGGAGCTCCGCTGGTACACGCCGTGGAGACTGCCGCTCAATTGCGGGCGCCGGAGTGGCGTCGGCCGAACAAGGGGGAATCTCGCAATGAACCAAACCATCAGACTGAACAGAACCGCCAAATCGTTGGTGGCAACGGTCGCACTTGCCTGCGCCATCATGACGACCTCGACCGCGATGGCCGATCCAGTGCTCTGGCAGCTTACGGCGTCATCGCCGTCCTATGGCACGAGCATGTCCGGCTCGTTCGTCTACGACAGGAACACAAACAGTTTCAGTGACGTCAACATTTCGTCTACCGAGTCTGGCGGAACCCATTACACAATCCTTTCGCCGGTCTGGGCCTCGAACTCCGGCACATTCTTCTTTTTTGACACCATCGGCCCCGACCTGACCGGCGCGAAGTTCATCCGCATTGACCTTGCATCACTTGGCGGCGTGCTGACGTTTGACGGCGGGACGTACTACCTTTTCCCAATTGATACCTATAGCTGCACCAATGCGGACTGCAGCTCCCAGGCAATTAATGTGAGCATCGACCCTCTGCTGTCAAACGGCGACTTCACGGAACTCGACGGCAGGCTCATCGATCTTGACGTGGACCATGACGGCGTCGCCAACGCAAACGATCTTTGCCCCGGCACGGTCATTCCCGAAGCCGCGCCCACCTCCGGCAGGCTGGGCCATGGCCGCCACGCGCTGACGATCGCCGGCTCCACCGACTTCACCGGCGGCGACGCCGCAAACGCCTCCTACAGCACCGCGGATACCGCGGGCTGCTCGTGCGAACAGATCGTGGACGTGTTGTCGCTCGGCAAGGGCCAGCTGAAATTCGGCTGCTCCAACTCCGTCATGGAAAGCTGGGTCGGCGGCCTGACGTTGGATCCCAACAATCCGTAAGGAAATCGCTTGATCGCGATGATCCTGAAGTAAGCCAAGGGGGGCAGGACCAACCTGCCGACGCTAAAAAGAAGGACAGACCACATGTGTACACCAATCATCCGGGGCCACCTGGCCCGCTACCTGCTCGCCCTGTTCGCCTGCCTGGCTCTGAGCCAGCCGTTATATGCGCAGAGCCAGAAAGATCTCAATGAGTTCTCGCAAGTACTGCTCGAGTACACCTATCACCTGGACAATGCCGCGGCCCTTCCCTACCGGAACTTCGCCGCATCCGACAAGGTGATGGCCCTGTCGAATGACGAACTGAAGGCCTTCTACGATTACATGCCGGACCCCGAGGCCTTCATGAAGGCGGCCCGCGCCGTAATCGAGGCCGACCAGAACGCTCCCGGGTCAGCCGGGTACGTGCCCGCGCTCGACAAGAGCCATCCGGCCGCCGTGGGCTTCCCACCGGATTATCCTTCCGGCAACAACTATGACGCTTTCATCGCGACGCTTCCGGGCCTGGGCCTGCTGCCGGCCGGCAAGACCAACCGCACGAGCGCCGATGGCGTGGGCGCGACCTATATTGCCTTCCACGCGCTGCAGTTCACGGCCCTGGCGGCACAGGCCGTGTGCGATGCATCGCTGGTCGCCGCACCGATCGCCTGCCCGATTGCCGGCACGGCCAATGCCGCCGCCATGGCCACGCAGGTGGTGCTCAACCAGACCGCCTACCAGGATGGCCTGATAGACGGCGCGGAGACCGAGGCCGCCTACGAGAACACCGTGATCCTGATCGGCCAGGAAAACGACCTGGCCGCGGACCTGACTGCTCACGACACGGACGTCAAGGGTGCGCTGAGTACCCACGACATGGACGTCAAGAGCAGCCTGAGTACGCACGACGCGGACATCAAGAGCGTTCTGAATACCCAAGGTGCGGACATCACGAGCGCCCTGAATGCCCATGACACGGACATCAAAAGCACCGTGAGTACGCACGACACGGAAATCAAGAGTGCCCTGAGCACGCACGACTCGGACATCAAGAGCGCCCTGAATACCCAAGGTGCGGACATCACGAGCGCCCTGATTGCCCACGACACCTCAATCAAGAATGCCCTTGCCAGCCACGATGGCGACGTCAAGGCCCTGCTCGCCAATCTCCAGGCGGGCGTGGACGCCAACAGCGCCAAGCTGGACCTCCTGCTGTCCCGGCAGCTGGAAACCATCCGGCTGCTGCACACGCCCGAGGGGCGTCGCAGCACCGACGTGCCTGCCTGCGACGGCGGCCCGTGCAGCTGGAACTACTGAGCATGCGCTGATACAACGGGTCCGGCAGAGATGCCGGGCCCGTTGCTATTCGATGACTCGGGTAAGGATCACGGCCCGCCCGTCTCCGTGGGATTCACGGGCTTCCCGAGAGCGGCGAGACAGGCCTGAATCAGATTCCCGATGGCATGGATATTGTCAATGGCCGTGGAGAGGTTGGAATACTGATAGCGCAGGGTTTTTGCCACTTCCGGATCGCCCTTCAGTGCCTGCGCCGCGGATTTGACCAGCGCCGGGTCGGCGTCCAGCGTGCATGTTTTGACGAATCCAACCACGTCACCAATCTGATTTCGCCTGTCACTGCAACCGGCGCGTATCGCCTGCTGGATCGTCAGGGGAATGATCTGGCGCACCGTTCTGCGGTACGCCGACCTCGAAAGCTGCTCGTAGATATCACCCGCCGTATTAAAGCCATAGTAGTTGGCAAGCCCACCCTCCACCGCCCCTTCGGGAAGCAGCCCGAGATGTCCGGAGGAAACGATCTGACGCCAGGTCGCCTGGGTGGGCGGGTCATACATGACTTCGGTTGCCCTGTAGGCGGTGGTGACGAGCGTCTTGGGATCCGCGTCGGGATCCTGCAGGAGCTTGTCGGCCTGCCTGATTGCCCGTAGCACCTCATCGTAATAGGCCGCCTGTTGACGCACTCCCACCAGGTCCACCTTAAGATCCAGGGACAGCCGCCTCACGTATTCCCTGCCGAGCTGCGCATTCTCGCGAGCTGCATTCCAGTTCGAGACCTGTATGCCGATGAAGACGCCCACGACGACGATGACGAAGTCCAGGAATACCGCCGTCCACTGCTGGTTCTTCACGTGATGGATGACGCGTGAGAGGATCATTTGCGGCGCTCCAGTTCCGCGTCAATCGCCGCAATGGCGTTCGCCGCCGCCTGATTTTGTTTATGAAGATCCGAGGGCGTGATCGTGTGGAGGCCCGCCCATTCCGTCAAAAGCGGCGCAATATCGGGGGCGTCCGCGATCTTGCCTACCGTGCGCGCGGCGACATCGTCGGCGACGCCTTTCGGGCAGTCGAGAACATATGTCTCCGCGCCATCGTTCAGCTGGAAGCAATGCTTCCAATAATAGGCCTGCGCGTCGAGGGGGATCAGCTGGCGCACCCGCGATCGATAAGCTGGAATAATGTTGGTGACTGACAGACTGACGTTTTGCGAAAGATACGCCTCCATGGCGTTGATGATCTCACGCGATCTCGGCAGCCCCTGCCGGCGCATCTCGTCATAGGTTGTCCGATTGACGTCGATCGGCTGCCACTGCGATGCGTGAAAGAAGTCGACCAGCACAGGCCAGCATTCATCACCGCAAGGTTCTCCGCTCGCCATGAAGTCGAGCGAACGCCTGGCGGCGGCCACGACCTGTTCGATGGCGTCAGCCTTCTGGTTGGTGACCTGGATCGAGGTTTCAATCTCTCCTCTCAGTTCGATGAGAAGTTCGGTTTCCCGCGCTTTGGCCGCATTCGCGGCATTCCAGTTCGAGACCTGTATGCCGATGAAGACACCAACGACGACAATAACGAAGTCCAGGAACACCGCTGTCCACTGTTGCTCCTTCACGTGATGCATGACGCGGGAGAAGATCATTGCCGCAGTGCCTCGAGGTAGGCATCAAGCAGATCGGCGCGGGAGACGATAAGCCGCGCCACGTACAGCTTGTTGTCGAGATCGGAAAGGCGGCGAACGAGATCGTCCCGAATGTCGGCGTTGAGGATCGCCGAGACGGCCCGCGAAGTTTCGTCCGCCGTCAGGCTGATCTCGCATGTTTCCGGCAGCGACAGGATCGTGCCGCCGGTGTCGCTGGTTCCCGCGATCTCCCCGCACCCGGCGCGAATCGCCGCTTGCGCCGCGTAGGGCATCTTCCGGCGAATGAGCTCCCGGTAGGGAACGACTTGCGCCAGAATGGTGAGCTGTGCGCCGATGCTCCGATAGAAATTCGCTAGCCTGGTTCTGACGGACACATCCGTGATGGCGTTGACCGCGCCGACGGAGAGTATTTCGTCATAGGTGTCGCGGCCGAAAATGCGCGGCGTGATCTGGCTCGCCTGGTAGACGTCAATGAGAAAGGGTTTGCCGAGCGTTTCCGGCGGCCGGTCGAGCGCGGCCAGCGCCGCCAGCCCATGGTTTCTCGTCTGGGTGAAATAGGCGATGCGCTGGTTGAGGTCTTCCCTGTTGGCGGCCAGGTCCTCACGGATCCGCTCAATATAGACCTGCGCGGACTGTTGCTGAACCCTCGCCGTATTCCAGTTGTTCACCTGCAGGCCGATGAATACACCGAGCACGACGACCATGAAATCGAGGATAACGGCCGTCCAGTGCTGGGCCTTCAAATGTCCGATGACGCGGCGGAGGCTCATGGCGCGCGCCTTCCCAGGTGGCCTGCAAGTTTCGACTCCAGGTCTTCCGTCGCCGCGCGCATTCTCTGGGCGATGGCTTCATTATTGGTGGAGATGGTGCCGCGCCAGGCAAGATGGGGGACGATCTCCTCCCAGATCCCGGCGTCCGCCGGAGCGGCGAGAACGGCGCCGCCGGTGGCATAGAGCGCATCCTTTTCGGTCGACTTCCTGTACTCCGACAGCGGTATGGCGGAGGTCGGCAACGGCATGTTCATCAGGCCGCTGTTCCACCTGCGCGGTGGGATGCCCTGGTCCAGGATGAACCTGCAATAGCCCTGATCGATGAAAAACGCGTTGTTCTTGTCGAGCGCCGCCTCCAGCCGGCTTATCCCGTAGAAATAGGAAATGATCGCGGCTCGCAGCGCCGGATCGGAAATGAGCCCGAGCTTGCCGGAGCCCTGCAGGTCGAGAAAAGTGGGGCTTTGAGTCCGCAACGTGCGGCGCACGGCAAGTTCGCTCAATCCGATATCGATTTTCAGCGCCCTGTCCTCGGAGGCGTCGTTGCGGATAAGGCCGAAGACCTGGTTTGCCAGATTGGCCTGGAACTGCTCGAATTCGATCTGCGCATCGATTTCCGTCTGAATGTTGCGAAGGTCCCCCTGCAATTGCCCCAGGTATTCCGTCTCGGTGCGCCGGTCAGCGGCGTACTGGTTCCAGTTGGAGGCCTGGATACCGAGAAAAACGCCGAGAACGACGATGAGAAAATCCAGGAACACCGCCGTCCACTGCTGGCCCTTTACGTGATGGATGACGCGGGAGAGGATCATCAGCGTTCTCCCGATCGCACTTGCGGCCTTTCTTCGGCGCGGTGCTCCCGGATCCGGGAATGGCACCGGTGAGTTGCACCCCTTCCGGCGTCACTTCGCCTACGGAGTTCTGATGGCTGTTTGTTCATGGCTTCACCGGCTCCCCCGCACATTCGAAATCATCCCTGCCGACGGGCTTGCAGATCGCCGGGAAGCCGCGCTTTTTCCAAAGATCGTATAGGCCGAGGCTCTTCACCTTCGCCTTCCAGCGTGGGTCGCTCATGACCAGCGTCGGCAAGTACATGACGTTCGGATCGATCTGGTGAGGCGCATTCCACCCCTTCTCCAGCTCGCTCATCAGCGCAGGCTCGTCGCCGAGTTTGATGGCGATTTGCCGGTCGATTGATACGTCATAACGCCCCACTAGGCTCTTCAGGGCAGAATCGTCGCTCCATGCAACCTGAAGCGCCTTGACGGCGTCGAGCATCTCGGGTGCAAAAAAGCCGCGCTTGATCGCTTCGGCGGCCAATGGCAATGCATCGGCAAATCGTCCCACCGAAATATAACTGTTCAGCAGGTGCCGATAGACGATAGTCAAGTCAGGTGAGAGCGAGATCGCCTTTTCAGATTCCGCAATCTGGCCCTCAACGTCTCCAAGCCGGAAGTAAGCGGTACCGAGCGTGTTGTGGTAGATACCGACAAGGGGATCGGCTGCGATCGATTTAAGCGACAGTGCTTTAGCCTCTTTCGCATAACCAGCGACTAGAAGTGCCTGAGCGCTGGCATCGAGCGCGTCCGGATCGTCACCCACGAAGTTCTGGGCCTTCTCGAAGGCGTCGAAAGCGGGTATCCACTTCAGGTCGTAAATAAGGAATCCGGCAAGATTGATATAGGCTTCGGCGTCATTCGGGTTGAGTGCGATAGCGCGCTTGGCCGCCGCTGTTCCGATCGCACGCCACTGCTTGTAGGTTTTGGCGGGCGTATCAAGGGGCTCGTAATATTCAAGCACGATGTAGACGGAGGCTACGCTGGTCCACGCCGGCGCAAAATCGGGATCACGCGCCGTTACTTCATGGAGAAGCAGCAGGGCGCGCTCAAGATTCTCGCGGCCGCGTTTATGGAAGAGATCCTTTGCCTCCAGGTATTTCTGATAGGCGACCACGTCTTTCGTCCGGGCGGGAACGAGTTCCTGTTCTGAGAGCCCTAGCGACAGCGCGAGCTGGTTGGCGACGGCGCGGGCGATTTCGTCCTGGATCTCGAAGATGTCGTCCAGCTTTTTGTCGTAAGTTTCCGACCAGACATGAAAGCCGTCTTCGGTTTTGACGAGCTGCGCGGTGATCCTCACCATATCGCCGTCCGTCCTGACGCTGCCTTCGAGAACGTGGTTGACGCCGAGCGCCTCGCCAATCTTCCGAAGGTCGTCGTTCTTTCCCTTGAAGGAGAAGGAAGAGGTTCGCCCGGCGACCTTGAGCTTCGGAATGCGCGCAAGAACGTTGAGGATTTCTTCCGAGATGCCGTCAGAGAAATAGCCCTCGTCGTGCTGGGCCGACATATCGACAAAGGGAAGAACGGCCACAGAGGCTGCCTTGCTCGAATTCCCGGCGCCTTGCCGTGCGCCCGCAAGGAAATGTTCGGCGACGATCATAACGGCGAGGAGTACGAAGCCGGCAAGGATAGCGTAGTCGAGCTTGCGGCCGGTTTTCGCCGTGATGCTTTCTTCCGAGGAGACGTCTTTCGTGAGCTTAACGCCCTCCGGCGTCACCTCGAAGGCCCAGGCGAGAAGGAGCGCAACCGGGAATCCCGCAAGCACAAGAACGACGAAAAACGTATCGGTCCAGCCGGGCAGGTGGAGCGGCCCTTTAACCGCCACGATCACCTGAATGAGCAACCACCCGACGACGGCATAGACGCCCGCTACGCGAAAGACATTACGCCGCTTCAGCTCGTCGAAGAATTTCATCATCGCCCGCCCCTCGCATTCGCCCGGACACTAACGATGAAGACGCCAGCCACGACAATGACGAAGTCCAGGAACACCGCCGTCCACTGCTGGTCCTTTACGTGATGAATGACGCGGGAGACGATCATTTGTCGGTGTCATTCGGTTTGAAGGAGCCCAGATCAAACGCAAAGTAATTCGATTCCATTGTGAAATTCATCGACGCCAGATTTGCGATGCGCAATCGCAGCAGAGGGACCAGGGCGTCATCCGAACGCAGGGCTGACGCAGCCGAGGCGACGGCTTCCTCCGGCCAGTCGAGCTTGCAGGGGTAGTCGAGGGTGAAGGTGCCGGTCCACGCGCCCTCGACTTGTTTATCGCCGCATTGCTCGGTCAGCGCAAGCTGAAGGTCTGGTGGCACGATTTTGCGAAACGCCGCCCGGTATTCGGAATGTTTGCTGTCCTGAGCGATCTCTTCGAGAAATGTCGCGCCGTAATAGCCGGCGACAGATGTCCGCAACCTGGTATCGGCAATCAGGTCGAGATTGCCGGAAGCCACCAACTCGTCAAAAGTCGCACGATGACGCTCCATCCAGTTGTATTGGCTGGCACGGAACGCGTTGACCAGGAGTTGTGCGTCGCTGAGATCAATGTCTCCGTCGAGGCTCCTGTAAGTAGTTTCCGCCGCATCTTTTACCGCGCGATAGTAGGCCTCGAGATACTCGTAATTCACCGCTTCAGTTTGCATGTCGGCAAGGAGACGTTCATGGAATTTAGCGGCGGCGACCCGCTCGACGCGCGCTTCGTTCCAGTTGCCGAGCTGGACGCCGATGAAAACGCCCGCGACGACGATGACGAAGTCCAGGAACACCGCCGTCCATTGCTGGTTCTTCACGTGGTGGATGACGCGGGAAAGGATCATGGCGCGGCGCCTCATTCGCACTCGAAGTCGTTTTTACCGACGGGTCCGCATTGCGGCGGAAAACCGTGCCCCCGCCAATAGGCGGGAAGGCCAAGCGCGGCAGCCATCTTCTTGAAGCCATCGGTCTTCCGATAGTCGCGGTATTCCGGAAGCCAGATATTGTAAATGGCGCCGAATTGGACGATCGGTCGATAGTCCGTGATCGGTGCGACCGACGCGCATTGAAACGTCAGGAAGACGCCCATGTTGCTCATCGAAGGGTATTCGGACTTGAGTTGACACAGCCGTTCAGTCCGTCGAGCGGAATCGGGCTCCTCCACTGCGCCGATCAACTCGGCGGCGGCTGACGCCGAGCCTGTCGCGGCGATCGCGATGGCTACGGCGCCGACCCTGTCGCCGTGCTTTAGCAACAAGCCTACAAAATGCGGATCGGGCCCGGAGAACCCACGCAGCATCATTTCCGAAATGTTGCGAATGGCGTCGTCTTCGTTGCCAAGAGTGATTTGAGCCAACGAGAGCTCAAGCCGGCAAATCGAATAACCCGGATCAACGGCCAGGCATTTTTTGTAATCGCTAACGGCCCTAGTCGTTTTCCCGATCATCGCGTAAACAATGCCGCGCCAAACGAGAGCCGAAGTATCATCGGGATTGATGGCGAGCGCTTTGTCCAGTTTCGCGATCCCCGCCTCAAAATCTGCCGGAATTTGCGTCACCGTGTGGAGTTGGCCTTCAACGGCGTAGGGAAGCGACATTGAGGGATCAATCTCGATGGCGCGTTTGGCCGCGGCGAGCGCGATGCTGTTGTAGTCGCGATCCGTAACGTCCCAACTCCATGCAACCGAGGCTGCCGCCGCGAGTTCCGCCCATGCTCTTGCATAGTTCGGATCGGCGGCCGTCGCCTTTTCATAAAGCAGGACGGCCTCTTTCAGTCCCTTGCCGCGGGCGATGAAAAGCTGATGCGCGCGCAAGAAGAGATCATACGCGTCAACATTCTCCGTCGCCGGCGCAACGGTGACCTCGGGCGCCGTCTTGACGCCCATCACCGCGTCCATGGCGTCAACGATCGCCTGCGCAATCTGGTCCTGAATCGTAAAGACGTCATCCGTCGTCAGCGGACGATCGAAGGTCTCAGACCACAAATGCCGATCCGACTTGGTGTCGATCAATTGCGCGGTGATGCGCACGGTCGTCCCGGCTTTCCTGACCGATCCTTCGAGGATGTGGCGGACGTTTAATTGCTTGGCGATTTCCGGAATGCCGACTTCGCGGCCCCTGAACTGGAAGGACGAGGTGCGCGAGGCTACGGAGATGCCCGGCACGTTGGCGAGGACGTTCAATATCTCTTCCGCCATCCCATCGGCGAAATACCCCTGATCGCCTTCCGGCGAGAGGTCTTCGAACGGCAGCACCGCGATCGAGGCGTCGGAAGGGGCGGCGGCGCCTTCATCCCGAGGCGCGCCCGAAGAGTGCGTTTCAAGCGATGGCAAGAACCTGTCAGCAACGACAATGACCACGACAAGCGCGAGCCCCGCAAGAATGGCGTAATCGAGCTTGCGGCCGGTCTTCGTCGTGATGCTCTCCCCTTCGGCGACGTCCTTGGTCAGTTTCACGCCTTCCGGCGTCAGCTCAAATGCCCAGGCGAGAAGAAGGGCGAGCGGAAAACCGGCCAGCACCAGGACGACGAAAAACGTGTCAGTCCAGCCCGGCAGGTGAAGCGGGCCCTTGATCGCGACAATGACCTGAATGAGCAGCCAACCGATTACTGCGTAAAAGCCGCCCACGCGAAATACGTTGCGTCTGCGTAGTTCTGCGAAGAGCCTGTTCATCGCGTAAAGGGCTCCGTCCGGTGCGCTGTCTTCAAAAGCTCGAGGAGGATCATGTTTGCGGCGTCCAGGGGGTGGCCTTGCCGTAATCAGGCCGGCACGAGGCGCCGGGTTTCCTCGGGGCCTCGAATCGTTTCCGCAGGCAACTCGATGCCCCGATCAGGACGGCATTGTCGCTTGCCCATTCCCTGAGGCGCTCCATGCTCTGGGCAAATACCGGCTTCAGTCGCCCATCACTGCCGTAAAAAGCCGAAGGATCGCCCAGTCGCGGGAGGATTTCGCGCTCGACGAACTCCTCATAGCGAGTGAATCTTTCGCCAATGCCCTGTTGCTCAGAATAGAAAAAGCCAAGGTCGAACACGAGGTCCGGGGAGACGAGATTCGAAAGGTCCGATCGCAAGGCGACTTCCCATACGGAGAGTGGCGGGTTATAGGACCCGCGGACCCTGAAGAAATAGGGCGCGGGCTGTTCGCCTCGGGCGCGCGCCGCCTCAAAGGCCGCAAGCCCCTGCGACACCCTATTCACGAAATCCCCTGAAGTCCGCGCGTAGTCACCCAGGTCGGCGCTGATCGCGGCGAGAATCGCCTTGGTGCGACGATCATCGGCCCGCGCCTGGTTCCAGTTCGAGACCTGTATGCCGATGACGACGCCAAGGACGACGATCACGAAGTCCAAAAACACCGCCGTCCACTGCTGGTTTTTCACGTGATGAATGACGCGGGACAGGATCATGCGGCGGCAGTCTCCTCGTGACGGAAACAGGGTCGGCGTCGAGCGCGGGCATTTCGCGCGGCCGCACGCTCCGGGGAGCAAATCCGTCGCTCACAAACGCGTCGTGGATAAGAATAGTACGCAAAACACCATGTGGCGAGCCCGGAGGCGCCGGCTTATCAGGCGGACGTCGCCTCGTCGTCGGCGGACTTGGGGCGGTACTGATCCGCCATCGGAGGGCCGGCGGGCCGGTCCTTCGATGGTGCACCGCGCCACGCGATGTCGAGAAAGGCGGGCGTGTACCAATGGCCTCGCTCGGCAAAGTACGTCTTCACGCCCGGCAGCGAGGCGAAGTCGAGGATCATGCTTTCAACTGCTGCCCACTCCTCGTCGTCAAGCGCGCCCTCCCGCCGCAGATGGAACTGTAGCTCCAGCCCCCGAAACAGTGAGTTCATGAGGGACCGGTACCGTAGTTGGTCAATGGCGTCCAGACCCTGATAGTCTCCGCCGCCGCGATGGAAGAGCTCGCCCATCTCCCTTGAAGACGCGACCGCAAGCGAGGTCTCGGAAAAACGCGCTGCGAGATCACGAGCCGCCTCCAGGCGCGCCTGGCGGGTACTCGCCTTCACTTGCACGGCCACGTATATGAGTGACACGACCACGGCGAGTGCGCCGAGCAATTCCGCGATTGCGCTAACGGCAGGCCAGTTCATCGGCTAGTGCTCCAAACCGGTGTTGTGCCTGTGCAATGGAGGCAGGATGGCGCGCACTAGCGGATCAACTGGTCCAACCGGCTGACGTCCAGGCCGGCCTCACGGTAGTAATTCCGTGACAATTCCAGTGCGCTGAACCCATCCTCGTAGGCGGCGAAGCTGCCGTTCTCGCCCTTGTCGAGATAAATCAGGCTACCCTCCACGACGAAGAGAATCAGCGCCGGTTCGGGCGAGTCCTCGGTGATGACCAGGGTGTGAGCTTCACCGGCCGGTTCGTAGATGAAAGTGCCCGGCGTGGCGACCCAGTCGTGCTCAAGGTATCGCCAGTGTCCACGCATCGTGTACCCGCGAACGTTGCCCACGTGATAGTGCACACCGAGCATTGCGCCCGGCAGGCCTTTCAGGATGACCGTGAACCCACCGGTGGTGACGTTGAAGGCGCGGGGTTGAAACCACACGCCGTCCGCGTATGGAATCCATGGGGCATCATCATCCACGTTGATGTTGACGATGTAGTGCCCGCGGTTACGGCTCCGTGGATCCAGGCCGTCAGACATGTCGTTGAAAACGGTAATGGGCATCGGTCTCTCCGTACAATCTCTCAGTTGAAAACTGACCTCACGGTGTGCACGCGCCGTGTAACGGCCTTACTGAGGTTGACTTGACCGTGCCCGCTTGAGATTCAGTATAGTCCGCGCATGGGCGCCATCCAGCATGAATAGACAAGCAGCCGGCTGCGCGATGCTCTAGAGTCAGTGCCTGATCCCCGTTCCTGGAGGCCGAGTCACTTTCACTGGACTTGGCTCAAGAGAGGTGGCCATGCGGAAACTGCTTGCCTTTTTGTTCCTCGGCCCGCTGACGTGTCACGCGGCGGTTGAATGCGATGGCATGCCCATTTCCACCGGGCATTTCATCGTGGCGAATGCCGAATTGTCGGGGCACCCCGCGCGGCTCGCGCTGGATCCCATTCGCAATGTCCTGCTCGACCGGCGGTTTGCGGAAGGCGCCGGCATCAAGGTTCTGAGCGCGCAGCAGGTCGGCTACGAAGGCCGGGTAAGCATCGGCGGCGCCGGGTCCGGGGAGCAGGAACCGGGTTTTGCAATCGGGCTGGAACTTCAGGCCGGCGAGACGATCCAGAAATTGCCGCCGGTCGTGGTGGTGGACTTGCGCAGCCCGCTGGGCCCGGCCTTCACCGATATTGATGGCCTGCTCGGGACCGACCTGTTCAGCGAGCAGGCGCTCGATATCGATATTCCGTCGGGCTGCCTGGAGATCGTGCCCCGCGACCGGTTCGAGGCGCCTGAAACCCAGCCGCTCGCCGTCGAGAGAAAGCGTCACCGTCCCGTCGTGAAGGGCTCGATCGAATTGCCCAGCGGCGATCGTTACGAGCTGAGGTTCCTGCTGGATTTCGGCATGTCCGGCGGGGTCCGGCTGAGCACGCGTTTTGTTGACGAGCATGATCTCGACGAACAGCTGCCGACCACGGTGC